>Ga0335394_10000276_pt1 | contig 52393 bp, 46 predicted proteins | sample MAT03_FD_205741 | JGI IMG/M metagenome (GOLD analysis project Ga0335394, IMG submission 205741) | Freshwater microbial communities from Lake Fryxell liftoff mats and glacier meltwater in Antarctica - MAT-03 (spades assembly) (version 2) ... | reverse complement strand
AGTCGTTGAATTGGCAACGAAAGGTGGTATCCACATCGAAAGGCTGTTGTGCGGTCGCCAGCAAAGACCAGCAACCGCACAGAAAGCCCAAATATTTCCGCAAGCAAAACATCACTCCAAGATCAATCTGTCCAACTGGACTGAACGGCTTGCTACCGTGTAGCTCACGGTGTACATGCCCTTGGCCAATTCTCTCGTATCCATCACCAACTGACCTTGCCTGTTCGGCATAGCCAGCGCTACGATCTGGCGGCCTACAGCATCCTTCACCACTACAAAGGCATTCTCAGTTGGCTGTTCTTTGAGGTCGTACGTGAACGTGACCCACGCCTGCGCCGGGTTCGGTGCGGTGCGAAAGTTTGGGCCTTCGGGTGTATCGTGCGCAACCTGCGAGGCAGGCCTGCGGGATTTTGGCGCGCCAGCCTCACCTCCGGTCAAAGGCGCACGGCAACTGTGGTAGGCTACACAGAGCAGGTTGCTGATCCAGTTGGCCGAGCGGTCGTACGCATTGACCCGGAGGCTTTCGAGTTGTGCCACTTCGGCGGTGCTCAAATGGTAGGCATCGCGCCCTGCGTTCTTCGCAGTGGCCAGTAGGCTGATGTAGTTCAACATGCGCTGCTGTTCTTGGTACTGCTCGGTCTTCAAAACATGGTCGGTAGGGATGCTTTGGACCACAGCGATCGCTTCCGCGTAGTTCCCTTGGCCCAGAACATGTACCGCTTCGGCATAGCGGGCAGCGGTGGTACGGATCTGTTGCCATACCCAGCGCACACTGTCGGGTTCTTCATTCATTTCGTAGTATTCCATCAAGCCCTGTGCGGCCTGTGTCATTTCCATGTGCTGGTCACCCATGGTCATTTCCAGTTCCGTTCGGTAGGTACTGGTCTCCCAACTGGCCCTGATCAGATCGCGCAGGTATTCGGGCATGGGTTCTATGGCTTCATACTCCAACCACTTTATGAACCCCTCCTTTTGGGTGGCATCGGGGTTGGCAGTACAGATCTCGGCCTTCATGGCCATGGGGAATGCGCTCCGCATAATGCGCTGGAGATCGGCTTTCTATGGTTCATGCTGGTGGGTTTGGCTATAACGAATGTAGGTGAACAAATTGGAACAATTTCAATAACAGGTCCATCGGTCTGTGCCACCCTCAACGAATAAGCCGACCTTTCCTTCAAGGTACCATTCCCTTGCTCCGCACAGAATGTACCTCACCGGCATAGAGGCGTTCCGCTAGTGCTACCCTTCGTTCTTTCCTAACAGGTACTGCACGGCTAGCGCATACCCTTCCAAACCAAAGCCGGAAATAACGCCGGCGCAAACACCACCCGTGATCGTGTTGTGCCGGAACGGTTCCCGGGCGTGGATGTTGCTGATGTGTACCTCTACCACTGGCTTGCCCACCACTGCTATCGCATCGCGCAAGGCAACACTCGTGTGGGAGTAGCCCGCGGCATTCAAAATGATCCCGTCGTGATCGACCCCGGCTTCTCGCAATACACGCACCAGCATCCCTTCCTCATTGCTTTGGGTGTAGCTGAACTCCACGTTCGGAAAACGGTTGCGCAGTTCGATCAGGTAGTCTTCGAACGATCTGTTCCCGTACACCGCAGGTTCGCGTGTGCCCAACAGATCCAAGTTCGGGCCGTTGATGATGTGTATGCGCATGGTGCTTTCGGTGGCTAAGGTCGGGTGTGGGATCGAAACCTTCATCATTGGTTTGAACAGACACCCGTTCGCACTGAATGCCGAGGAACGGATCAATGAACCCATTCCAATGGACCTTTGCGGCATGACATGGCAAAACGCCATTACCGATCTACGCATGCACCTCAAGTTGGAGCGTTCCCTCAGCGACCGCACCGTTGAGGCCTATCTGCGGGATGTGGGCAAACTCCGCTGCTATGCGGAACAGCAAGCTCCTCCCCTTTTGCCTAACGCCATTGCATTGGATGATCTACAAGCATTCATTACCGATGCGGCAAAGAAAGGGTTGAGCGCAACCAGCCAAGCCCGGTTGCTTAGTGCTGTGCGTGGGTTCTATCGCAGCCTGATGCGCGACCGATCGATCACCGAAGACCCGACGGAACTGTTGGAAAGTCCGCGAACAGCACGCAAGCTCCCAATTTTCTTGAGCGTTGACGAGATCGAACTGCTCATGAAGGCCATCGATATGTCAAAGCCGCTGGCCCACCGCGATGCCGCTATGATCGAAACGCTCTACAGTTGCGGATTGCGCGTAAGCGAACTCTGCGGCCTGCGCAGGTCCTGGTTGCATTTCGACGATGGCTTTGTGAAAGTGGTGGGCAAAGGCGATAAGGAAAGGCTGGTCCCCATTGGTCCTGTTGCGATGCGACAGATCACCATTTGGATCGATGAAGAACGTCCGCGGCTGAATGTTCGGCCGGATGCGGTTGATCACGTTTTCTTGAATTCACGCGGAGGACCACTTTCACGTATGGCCGTGTTCTCTTTGGTGAAGCGCTTGGCGGAGAAGGCCGGTATCCGAAAGTCCATCGGACCGCATACGTTCAGACATTCATTCGCAACGCACTTGGTAGAAGGGGGTGCCGACCTACGCGCCGTGCAAGAGATGTTAGGGCATGCCAGCATTACCACGACCGAGATCTACACGCACTTGGATCGCGAATACCTACGGAGCAATATCCTGCAATTCCATCCGCGTTCCGGGAGAACTGCGCGGAGTTAAGGTCTAATAGAGTTGCACGCGTTTCCTGTTCCCAACATAAACTCCCGGTGCAGGCTGTCCCTGGATCGATCGGCCCAAGACATCGATCATGCTATGGTTGGTGTTCAGGTCGCGCTGGAAATTCTCGGTGATGCCCACGTTGATCGCACTGCAGGGGCTAGCGACAATACGTAATGCATCCAACTGCCAATCTCCCGAACCGCCTTGGTATGCCTGAAGACGGATCTGTAGTGCGGCTATCCCTCCCTCTACGGGCGGATCCAAACAACCAAGGTCAGTTACCACGCTTTCCTGGTACTGCTGGGTCACTTCAACATCGCTCACCATTTCCGACACTTGCGCCGGATTGCTTGCATACGAAATACGCAATCGTTGTGGCCCGTCCGCAGAACGCCGATGCCGAACGATGATGCTGTCTATCTGTAACGGCTCCAGTGCAAAAGCCGATAGCCCGACCCAAACCATGGGTTGAACATCCATGGGCCATCCTTCGGTGTATACGGCATTATCGCCTGTGGAGATGGGATGTGGGCATGTTGAGATACCGGTCCATACAACATTGGTCCCTATGAAAATGGGTGACCCTCCCTCCGGCAAGTTGCATGCGGAACAACCGGTGGCGCAGTTCAAGTATTGTTCGCAAGGCAGGTTCAGCCATTCATAGTCCAACGTCTGGGCCACGACTTCTGTACACAGCGACGACCCGAAGGCAACAAGGAGGAGTAGTGGATAACGGTCCATTCAACGGTGGCGAGCAAACCGTAAATGGTTTGTCGTGACGCTGATACGGCCGCGCAAGTCCAGATGTTACAACAGAGATGTTACCATTCCCCCGGAAGAAAATAGATCGACGGGATCGTTCACCGTGGACCCAACAAAGACGCGAGGTGGCGTTCCATAACGGCCCCCATGCTATCCAGTTCAAGAAAGCCCTTGTCCTTGTGCCAGTTGGCCAATTCAGTGGCCAGTTCACGGGTATTGGCCTTTGTGGAGATCGTATCGGTGCGCATTACCGCGAACAATTGCTCCAATTCCTCTTTGGCGAGTTTCTGCCGTTTACGAAGGAGGGCCCGCTCCTCCGATCGATACTGTTCAACGGTCTCTAAGGAGATGGTCTGTTCAGCATAACGCACGAACGGGAGGTTCTCCTTGTAGAATTGTGGCAAATAGATGCGGACCCGGCCCTCAAAGCTCTGCTGATCGAAGTCTATGCTCCTTAACCTGTATTGGACCTGGTCGAAATCCTGGATCACATCCACCACGAAGTTGTATGCGCGCATATCGCCCAGTAAGCGTACGAAACAGCGTTCGTTGAATTTTACGAATTCCTTGCTCAGCCGCACCGGGTTCAGATGTCCACCGCCGAAGCGTTCCGGGTCCTTGATGAACTCATCCCCCGGAACACCGATGATGTGCTCCTCCACCAGCGTATTGCCATCGACGAGGTAGTTGATCCTGTTGGGACTAAGCATGTGTTCCAGCTCCAACCCGTACACCCGGCTGGAATCGGCCTTCTTGATATAGAAGTAGTCGTGGTTGTCGTTGATCTGGTTAAGAACCTTGATCCGGAACGGTTGACTGTTGCCATACGCGCAAAAGTCAATGCTGGCCACTCCCAAGTAATCGATCTTGCGCCCGTCCGCAATGAGCAGTTGGTAGATCTCTACCAAGCGTGCCTGCATATCACGCATCTCTCCCGGCCTGAGGAGAACGGTCTGCCATAGCGTTGCCTGGCCCAAGCGGTCCACTTGGGGCATTAGCCCATCCCACCGCAGTAGGTCTTCATACTGCAATGGCAAGGTTGCCGATCTCCCTTGCTCGTCCAAATACGTGCGCAAACCATCCTGCACCGCATAGTGTGGCTTCTTCAGTTCTATGTGGTTGAGCTCGTCGCCCATTGGATCAGTGGACCACTTGGAACCGCTTTTCCAGGTGGAATGCACCATGCGCATCCCTGATCCGAAGCATGTAATGGCCCGATGCCAATCCGGAAATGTCCAATGCATGATCGACCCGATGGTCGACCACTATTGTTCCACGTCGGATAAAACGGCCGTCCATGCCGTGGATGTCGCACCACAAGGTGGCTTGTCCATCAAAACTACCAAGCAGGTGGAGATGGTTGGATGCCGGAACAGGTGCCAACGTTACCAACATTTCGCTATCGGGTCCATCGGCGATACCAACCGTGGCATTGAACTTCCCGAAAGTGTACTGCCCCTTTCGAAGGCTGTCCAGGGTGACGAATCCATTCCCGTTCGTCAGGCTTCCGGCGGTCAATGTCTGATGATCGAACAGCTCCCAAGGGTCCTGTGGTGTGGCCCGATGAAGTACGGATGCCCCAGCCTCGTTGGTGCCGAACAGATCGTGATCGAGCTCGTCCGTATTTCCTCCTCGGTAGAATAACCGTGCACGCAACACGGTGCCTTCCGGCCATAGCCCGTCCACATTCCAGTAGTGGCTGTTGCTCAACGCCACCACCTCGGGCCCTGATACTTGCTGGTCCGGTGCCGACCACATGTGGTCCACACGGAACAAGGTGGTGTCCACCAATTGGGTGTCGTAGACCCGGAAGTCGGCGTACGGCAACAAGTTCACCACGGAAATACCAGGCACCATTACGTACTCATGGTCCATGCGCGCCTGATTGAGCTTTGCATACCTGTTCAGCACTACCATGGCGGGAACGAACGGCACTTCCAATTGAACGGTGGTCAGTTCTCCACCTGCCACGATCTCTTGATCGTTCACCTCCCCGTTCGCGGAAATGAAGGTGACATCCAACGGTACGGCTTCGTGGTAGACCGATGTGCCCCGCAATTTCTGTCCTATCAGCAGAGTTACTTCTGTTTGGCCAATTGGACCTTGCACTTGCATCTCGCGCACCTCGAATGCCGCGAAGCCCGGCGCAAAGACCCATGCATCGAAGAACGGGTCCAGGTCCTGACCACTTTGCGCTTCCAAAGCTTCCTTGAACCCCGTGGAGGTTATGGTCGTGTTCGCAAGGTCCACTTGGATCCCTGTCATGGCTTCCCGGAATGCGAGATCACCCATGTAACCGCGCAGGTTGTGCATAACAGCGGCTCCCTTGTAATAGGTGTGGGTACCGTAGATGTACTCGTCCGGCATCGGTGACAATGCCTGGAATCCCCCATCGTTGATATGGGCCTGGCCAAGGACGTAAAACTGATTGTCCTTCACGGCACGCACCAACCCATCTTGCCCTCCCAACCATTCAGCGACCAAGTGACCCGTGTATTCCGCTGGCCCTTCCTTCAACCACATGTCATTGTGTACATGCGGCGTTACAATGTCCCCCCACCAGTGGTGACCCAGTTCATGGCTGTACAGGTCCTGGTTGCTATCATCCGGTTGAGAGGTCATGAATTCAGGATAAGCCACATTGGTGGGTATCTCCAAGGCACCGTCCGTAGTGATCACGTACCCGACCCGATCGTACGCGTAGGGTCCATACCAATATTCGCAGGCATCTATGGCAGCCCCCAAATTGCCGAAGCGTGCAACCATATTGCCCAAGTTGGCCGGTTTAGCGGTCAACCGTACTGGCATGTCACCATTGGCACCACTGTGTACGAAGTTGGTATCCGCGTAATCGGCCACCGCAACGGCACTTAGATGCGTGGGTATTTGCTGCGGCAGTTCGAAGGAGCGCACGACGGTATCGCCCCCCAATTGGACCTCGCCCAAGAAGTTCCCCTGACCATGGAGCCGATAATTCCCGGTGGTCTTTACATGGTACGTGTAGGAAGCCCGCTCCACGAATGAATCGAAACACGGATACCACACCTTTCCGAAGTTGGGTGGGATCGAGGAGATCCCGATCCCCAAATTGTACATGTAGTTACTTTGGAAATAGAAGCCTCCCCACTCCGGGTCGCGATGCGGTATGCCCTGGTAATGCACGGCCAATAGGTATTCCTGACCTTGCTGAAGTATCCCACCCAGATCAACTCGCAAGTACTGGCCATCGTTGCTGAAAGCCAACGGACCGGTTGCACCTATCACCGAATCCACTTGGAGTTGGTATAGATCGAAGCGTATCGTTCCTTGACCCGCCATAAGCGGCACGAACGATACTTGCGCAACTCCTTTCAACAGGCTCTGACCGTAGCTGGAGAGGTCCAATGAAAGGTCGTAATGCAGAATGTCGAAGGTGTCGCTCCTGGCGATCGTTGCATCGATCTCCGAACGGTCCTGCGATGATGCGCTGACCACGGGTGCATTCCGGAAGAAGTGGCAACCATACGGATTGGGTTGACCGGAGGCCACAACTCCGAGCAGAACGGCGGCGATGGAATAAGGGATCCTTGTTCGAAGCATGGCACGCAATGGTTTAATAGCGCCCCAATCTACGATCACTGGAGCACAACTATCCGGCAAAGACCATTACACCTTGGCAATCCCAAGGCTGATCCCCACCCCAAGAAGCCCGCCCTCGAACTACTTCTTGGCAGCCGCCTTTTTCGGAGCCGCCTTCGCCGCTTTCGCGGAACCTGCTGGCTTCGTAGCCTTGGGTTTTGCGGTCTTGGTGGGCTTGGCCGTTACTGCTACTGCAGCCATCTTTTTAGCCGTTGCTGCTTTGCGCTTTGCACGGGTGTTGCTGCTCTTTGCTACGGTCTTGCCGGTGCCACTGTTGCCTTTACGAAGGTTTGCGCGTCTGGTTGTCATGTTCTTGCGAATGGGGCGCAAGCTATGCAAAGTGTTGCAGTGCGGTGAACAGGAAAACCAACTTCGATCGTGTGCCTAGGAACGAGCAAGGGCCGCTCTGGGCTGCCCCTGTTCGTTCAGGTATCCGTCTGATCAAAGTTTGAAGGAAAGTCCGATACCCAGGGTTTCCTTGAACTGCACACCCGGACCGGTGTAATTGATGCCTTCTGCGTTGGTCCGGGTCAGGTTGGTATCGTGATCGTACAACAACAAGGTGTTGAGCGTTGCAGCAAACCAGGAGTTCACTTTGAAGGTCCACAAGGTTTCCCAAGTAACGTCCATGTTCTGCGGGTTGCGTAAGTAATTGCTGAAGACATCACCCCGTGTAAGGAAGGTGATGTTCTTGGCCAATTCGGTCTGGTATTGCACACGGATGTATCCACCGAATTCAAGAGCGGTGGTCTCGAAGTTCTTGACCCCGAATACCCGCAACTCCGGATCGACCGAACCACCCCAGAGCGTCTTATCATTCACGATCACCAAACGTGCGGTGGCCGGTGAAAAGAAAGCGGAGAAGTTCTTGTTCGGCTTGTAATCGAGACCAATACCGAGCAAGGTGTATGCCGGCGCAAGGAAATTGGAGATCCTGGTGCGCTCAGCATCGAAACCTTCGGTGAACTGTGTCTTGAATTGGAAGATGCCGGCGAAGTACAACGCCTTGGCAAGTTCGTACCCATATTTGGAGTTCAACTCGATACGGTCATCCGTCTTTTGCGGGCCACTTCCGTTGTGTACATCTTGCCCGCCAAAGGCCAAAACCAGGCTATTGTCCCATGCCTTTCGCCCCTTCTTCCAATTGGCCATACCGTTGAACATGGCTATGCCGCTCACGGAACTGTAACCACCGGCCGCCCAATTGGTCAAATTCACTTGGGTCAGGTTGATGTTGAATACTCCCGCACTGGTCCATCCGTCCGGCATGGTATCGCGGGCTGCCTTATCAGCGCCAACAGCGGCGGCGGCTGCACGTGCATCGGGATCGATATCGTTCTGTGCCCATAGTCCGGTGGTAAGCCCGACCATGATCATAAAGGTGTAATTTCTTAACATGTTCCAGGTTTTCAGGTTCGTTCTGCTTCGTTCGTTCTGTCCGTTCAACTTCGTTGTTCGCTGTGCTTGCAAAATTATTCCCCTCGGTCCAACACTTCGATCCGTTCAGTGATCAGGCGACTTGTTGGAATGAGCACTTCCCGGTCCGCCCTGCGCAGGGTTACGGAAATGCTATCGACCCGATCGATCACGCCGTCATTTTTCCCCGATCCGGATCCGCATGCCGGGCCTGGACCGTTCCTTGACCATTGTAACTGCTCAGGATATTTGTGAGGATGTCCCTGGAGGCATATGCATAAGCCAAGCCGAAGGCAAGCAGGACACAACCCAAGAGGATGTGCTTATCGGAGGTGAAATAAAGGAGTTCGCCCAGCGTACTGGACCGATCTGGACCGCTCATTACCCACTGCTGTGACTTCAGATCATCCAAAAGGTAAAGATGAAGTAGCCCCTGCACGGATGGCGACCTATGAAAGTGGGCAATACTGGATTCGAACCAGTGACCCCTACCTTGTCGAGGTAGTGCTCTGAACCAGCTGAGCTAATTGCCCTTTTTGCAAAGAGCGGCAAATGTAGGATCATTGACCGGATCATGGAAGAAAATATGTGGACCGCCCCCATCCATTTCCTCTATTCATTTTTCTGGCGGCTGGTCAGTTGGTGGGGATCTGCGCCACCAATAGCCAAGTACACATGGTGAACGGGATCAACTGACCCATGGCGGTGACAACTTCGAACCACGCTTAACTCGGTCCTAGACCTTTGATTGTTACCTTTGTTGCCGTCGAAAAGAGCCATGTCCACCAACAAACCCAACAGTGGCCGCGTTTTCAAGGACCCTCGTCTTGAAGCGCTGACCCGCACGCACATCGCAGTTCCACTTACGATCTTTTTTGGCTGTGGTATCGTGGCTGCTTACTGGAGCGTACACCATGTGTTCGTTCCTATGGTGCCCACTCTTTCCTTGTATGCCGCCGGGGCCTTCTTTTTTACCCTGATCGAATATACCGCCCATCGCAACCTCTACCACATGGGCACGGCCAACAGCGAGCGCAAGGTCCGTATGCAGTATCTGATGCATGGGTTCCACCACGATCACCCAAGGGATAAACAACGATTGGCCCTACCTCCCATCCTTTCTCTTATTCTGGCTGCGCTGTTCATGGGCCTTTTCCGCTTGATCCTGGGCCGATACGGTTTTGCGTTCGGGGGCGGGTTCATGACCGGTTACGCAGCGTATTTGATGGTCCATTATGCTGTCCACACAATGAACCCCCCGAAGAACGTGCTCGGTAATCTGTGGAAACATCACAACCTGCACCACTATGTGGGAGATGAGGGCGGTTTTGGGGTAAGCTCCCCGCTGTGGGACCACATCTTCGGCACCATGCCGGCAGATCCCAAAAAGAAGTTGGCCTAGGAACACCACGAAGAACCACTCACTCGTGGTCCCGGCCGAATCCCTTTTCGTTGGTCCTCCACAATTCGGCCTCTGCCTTTAGCACTGCCTTAAGGCTGTCGCTAACGTCCTTTTCCTCGAAGCGCGCCAGATCCGGTTGGCCGGCGTTGACCCAGGCACTGTACCAAAAGCTCCCAAGTGTTATTATGGAAGCGTTCATCCGTGCTTCCACCATGCCCAGCATGGCATCTTCGTAAGCTTTTGTGAACTCGCGACTATAGGTCCGCATACCATTGCGGCCACGGTCCTCAAATACGTATTTGCGGTCTTCGGGAAAGGTCTCGCTCAATCGCTTCTCAATTCCGAAGACACTGTCCAATAATAGGTGGCTATCGTGGACCGCCACCCACGCCACATCGAGCGGGCGTTCCACATAAGCTGCCCGGCCCACCAAGTGGTCGTAGTTCTCTGCGGAAAGCTCCGGTATCCGTGATTCCCAGAACGCATGTATACCGTACTGGTTCGTCAACTGTCCATTGTAATTCTCCGTGGTGTGCAAAGGCACATGGGCATCGGCGATATAGTGCCCCAGCTCGGTGCTGTTCCGCAGTATCCGGTCCACATCGCCCCGTTGGAAGGCGCTAACAAGCCTGCCGAACATGACCTGTATATGCCATGGGACTATGCCATAAGCCTGTAAGGTGTCCTCGGTGAACTTCACGATCGCATCTTCCCACTTCTTGGGTACCACCTCGAATGGATCCTGGTCGCCGTGGGCGTAGTGGTCAATATCGATGTAATGGCGAGCGGCCTCGCCTTCCACTGCATATCGCCGACTGTCCGGATCAGTGGAATGATCGCTGATGAAGTCGATGTGTCGCTTGTAGAAGCCGAACATCTCGGGGGGTAGCGTGAAACAGGCCATGCGATTGATTCGCCGGTGCCCATAGAAGCCCCATGCATGTGCGGGTTCCACAACACGGACCGGCCAGACCACCAAAAGAACGGTGGTCAGCACCAAGAACATGATGATCGTTTTCCGGATCATGCACTTACCAAGGTATCCATAAGTACCAACTCGCCGTTGCGCAAGATCGGGATGGCCTTGCTTTGGTCCGGTGTAAGGCAATATTTAACGTCCGCATGCATCTTCAATTGTTCGATCCGTCGCCTGCGTGGTGCGGCTTTGATGATGCCCATGAAATTATCGCGAGCCGCCATGTACATGTACTTCGCGGCTATACTGGAATCTTCCTCTACACCGAACTTCCCACTTTCCAAAAGTCGCTCCATTACAGCACCGGCGAAGACGGAATCCTCCAAGTTGAACTTGTCCTTCCAACCCGAACAGAGCAACAGGATGTTCTCATCTTGCTGCACGAGCCATTCGCTCAATGCGGTAAGGTTCAGAAAGGAGCCGATCACCAACACCTTGGCGTCCTTGGCCAAATTGATGGCCTTGGTCCCGTTGGTCGTGGTCATTACGATCGTTTTTCCCTTCAGGTCCTTACCTATGTAGGCCAAAGGCGAGTTCCCATATTCGAACCCCTCCACGATCTCGCCATTGCGTTCGGCTGCAGCGATGTACCCCTCTTTTCCTATAAATGTGCGCGCTTCCTCGGTGGTTGCCACGGGTATGATACGGTCCACTCCATTGTCGAAAGCGGCGACCATTGCGCTTGTGGCACGCAGTACATCTATGACCACCACAATGCCCATATCTTGCGCGTACAAAGGATATTGGCCGGGCATGAAGCAAACCTCCACCCGATATTGATAATCGGTATTGGTCGTTGTGTTCTCCATGGTCATGGCTTGTAGAAAGGTGTTTTCACCACCACGCCCTTTGTCGCCTTTCCACGTATGTCCACCCATATCGTTGAGCCTTCCTTGGACATGGACACGGGTACATAAGCCATTCCGATAGGCTTTTCCACTGTCGGGCCCATGGTGCCGGAAGTTACTTTGCCGACCACATTTCCCGCTTCGTCCACGACCGGATGGTCATGCCTGGGTATTCCACGCTCGGTGAGTTCGAAGCCGATCAATTTTCGCTCCACGCCGTTCTCCTTCTGTGCCTTCAACCTATCGGAATCAATGAAATCCTTGGTGAATTTCGTGATCCAACCCAGACCTGCTTCGATCGGTGAAGTCGTGTCGTCGATGTCGTTGCCGTACAAGCAGAAGCCCATTTCCAAACGCAAGGTATCGCGGGCGGCCAATCCGGTGGGCTTTATCCCGTAAGGCATCCCTGCTTCCATGATCGCATGCCATGCCTTCTCTGCCGAGGGGTTCGGCACGTATACTTCAAAACCGCCCGACCCCGTGTAGCCCGTTGTCGCCAATAGAACGAGACCTACCCCTTTCATTTCGGCATACATGGCCGTGTAATAAGGCATGGCAGCAATGTCCTCGGCGAAGAAACCCTTCAACGTATCCACTGCCTTGGGACCCTGCACAGCAAGCAGCGACATGTGATCACTCACGTTCTCAAGCTTGGCACCGAAGGTGTTGTGCTGCTGGATCCAGTCCCAGTCCTTTTGCAGGTTCGAAGCGTTCACCACCAATACATAATGTTGGTCGTCGCCGTGTTGCATGTTGTAGACCAGCAGGTCATCCACGATCCCTCCATTTCCATTGGGCATGCACGAGTATTGCACTTTGCCAACGGCAAGCTTACTGGCATCGTTGGTCGTTACCTTCTGGATCAGCTCCAACGCCCCCGGGCCACGCACGATGAATTCGCCCATGTGGCTTACATCGAACATGCCGACCGCGTTACGGACGGTACGGTGCTCGTCGGAAACCCCGCTGTATTGCACTGGCATAAGATAACCGGCGAACGGTACCAGTTTGGCCCCGAGTGCTTCGTGGATATGGGTTAGTGCCGTGCGTTTAAGTGCTGTCATTTCTTTCTGCTCGTCAATTCGTTGAACAACTCCAAGTACCTGTCCTTCCATGCATTCACCGACCATTTATCTTCAATGGTGCTACGCGCAGCGGTACCCAGACGGGTGCGAAGGTCGTGATCGTTGATGAGATGCTCCAGCCTATTCACCCATTCTTCCCGTGAGGATGCAAGATATCCGTTCACATCGTGCTGCACGATCACCTTGTTCACCCCGATGTCTTGAAGGACCACGGCCTTGCCCATGGCCATATACTGCAACCCTTTGAAACCGCACTTTCCCCGGCTCCAGTCATTTTCCGGCAACGGCATGATACCGATATCCAGTTCAGCCAAGTCGTCAACCTCGGTCGCGCTGCGCCATGGAATGTTGACCACTTTCAGTCCAGGCTCCTCCAATGGGCGGTCACTGATCACTCGTATCTCAATGGCATCACCGTACTTCTCCTGCACATCCTTCAACATACCGACGGATGCTTTCAGATGTCCCATGGTCGTCCGGCTGCCGGTCCAACCGATCACAATAGGTCCGGAGTGCCCAACGGAAACCGCGGAACGGTACTTTTCCGTATCGATCACGGTGGGTATCACTTCCACGTTCTTGTTGTGCTGGCTGGCATATTCGGCAAGGAATTCATTGCCCGCTATTACGTGGTGCATATGGCCGAGGATCCTATCCGTCTTCCCGGGATCCTTCAGCCAACTGAGCTTTCGGTTCCCGTCACTAACATCCATCAACCAGATCGCATCATCAAAGTCGAAGACCACAGGAACACCGGTCTTGTACAAGGCCCTTTCAAAATAGGTGCTCCCTGTCATGAAAGCCTCCCGCTGCACGATGATGAGGTCGAACTCTTGCGCCCATTTGATGTGTGTCCACCGGCGTCGTATGCCTTTCAGGAAGATCACTCCCTTGGCCAACAGGTTTCCGGCAGAGTAGAAGCGCTCATCGTCCTGTTCCTCCAACAACCAAGCCTGCTCAAAGCTGAAACCATGCTGCTCCCAGTATGGAACGAACTGCTCAAATCGATAACGCTGGCTCGGCGAACGATCTGGGCGATGTGCGGCTATGAACAGGACCCTTGGCATGGTCGGATGGAAGCGGAGCAAGGGTGCAAAGAAAAGGCATGGGCAGGTGCAGGTGGCAAAGGCAAGTGCAGGTGGCAAATGACAAAAGACCCAATTCACAAGTCACAAGACTTAAGGGGACAGAGCCAAGGCAAAAGGAAGAACCAAGACCCAAGTCACAGGTCATAAGGGCAAAAGGCAAGGCAACGGCAAAAAGAGTTGAACCTCGCTTGCTTGCCGGACTTGTCTGCCGCACTTGTCTGCCGAAGGCATGAGGCACGAGGCAGGGGCGAAATCCAGTGCATAGAGGACTCAGATCGAATGTCAATTGCCCAAGTTGAATGGAAGACGATCTCGTCCAGCACCAAACCAGTTCAGCAATGCCTTGGGAGCTTGCCGATCCAGGTCGGTTATCTTTCGCGATCTTTTCCATGCCAAAGCAGTGGATATTCCCACGATGGGGGATCTGGTTGATCGACCTGGTCTTGTGCTTGGCCGCTTTGACCGTGGCCTATTTGCTGCGGTTCAACTTCCATGTCCCACAACTGGAACTGGACCTTTTATGGCCCGTGCTGCCGTTGTTCCTGCTGGTGCGTCTGGTCTCGTTCATCATCGCTGGGATCCAGCGCGTAATGGTGCGCCATACGAATACGGAAGATGCTCGCCGGATCTTCCTTACCGTTTTGGGCGGTTCCTTGACATTCCTGCTACTTGGTGTGATCCGGTTCTTTGCGGTGGATGGCACCTATTTCCTCCCCCTTTCCGTGATCGCCATCGACTTCATGGCCACGGCCATGTTCATGATCAGCGCCCGCATCCTGTTCAAGCTGCTGCACTTGCGATCAAAAGGTGCTGGAAAAGATGAGATCCGTGTGGTGATCCACGGTGCTGGCGAGGCCGGATTGATCACGAAACGCACACTGGAACGTGCAGGCACAGCGAAGTACAATGTATTGGCCTTTGTTGATGACGACCCCCAAAAGGTGGGTAAGCGTTTGGAGGGCGCAGCTGTCTACCACACCGGGAAGTTGGCGGAGATCTTGAAGAACAGGGCCGCTGACCAATTGATCATTGCAATAGCAGATCCTGAAGAGGAGAACAGAAGGCGTGTGGTGGATACCGCAATAGCCACCAAGGTGCGCGTGCTGACCATACCACCTGTGAACGACTGGATCAACGGGCAATTGAGCACCGGCCAGATCCTTGAAGTACGGATCGAAGACCTTTTAGGGCGCCAACCGATCCAATTGGGAGACTCCTTGGTAAAGACCCATTTCTTGGGACGCACCGTGCTGATAACAGGGGCGGCAGGATCGATCGGCAGTGAGCTGGTGCGACAACTCGGACAACTTGGCGTAGGAAGTTTGATCGTGGTGGACGTAGCCGAATCAGGACTGTACGATATTGATATGGAATTGCGGACGATCCAGAACAGTGTGCATCCCATAACACGCGTGGGCGATGTGCGGGACAAGCGTTCCATGGAACAGATCTTCGCGACCTATAAGCCGGATGTGGTCTTCCATGCCGCCGCCTACAAGCATGTGCCCATGATGGAGGCGCAACCTGCAGAAGCGGTTCGCACGAATGTGTTGGGAACACGGAATATCGCTGAACTTTCGGTGGCCCATGGGGTGGACCAATTCATCCTGATCAGTACGGATAAGGCGGTGAATCCCACCAGCGTTATGGGGGCGACCAAACGGGTGGCCGAAATGCTAGTGAACAGCTTGGCTGCTGACCCCACCTGCCGAACGCGGTTCACCACCACACGATTCGGGAACGTGCTTGGTTCCAGCGGCTCGGTGATCCCGCTGTTCCGTAAACAGATCGCCGCCGGTGGGCCCGTTACCTTGACACACCCGGAAGTGACCCGCTTCTTCATGACCATTCCGGAAGCCTGCCGATTGGTGCTCGAGGCGGCTACAATGGGCAAAGGCGGGGAGATCTTCGTGTTCGACATGGGCCGACCCATGCGCATCGCCGACCTGGCCGATAAAATGATCCGACTAAGCGGAAAAGAACCCGGCAAGGAGATCGAGATCGTGCATACCGGATTGCGGCCGGGAGAAAAGCTCTACGAGGAATTACTTGCAACTGCCGAGAACACATTGCCCACGCACCACCCCAGGATCCTCATAGGCCAGGTCCGGAATGATGATAGCAAAAGGGTATTGGACCTTGTGGAGCAATTGACCGCGGAAACGAGCGAGCCACACTTGAAGGTCCGGCTGAAAGAACTGGTGCCCGAATACCAGGACCTTGACCCAAAGCCGTAATTTCGACACCTCGCCTCGAATGCCTGAACCACGTGGCGACAACGGACCAACAATGACAGTGGACAAGAACATGGAGACCGCCCGTCTGCAAAAGGAGATCGGGGCATACATCGGCTTGGGACAGGATAGCTTGGTTTACAATTTCGAAGAGGGCAAGGCTGGAAATACCAAACTGTACTTGATCACCCTCAACGCCCACCACAACCAAAGCTTCCTGTTCCACCAAACGGAAGGCAGTGACAAGCTGGACGCTCTCAGGAACATGCTGGACTATGTACGAACCTATAAGGAACGGACGAGCAGTTATACCATACAGTGGAGCGCACGCGGCCAAAATGCATTGGAAACTTCCTATTTCCGTGCGAAGAACATTCTTGAGGCACTGGACAAGCTCTTCTACGACCGCGATCCGAATAGCATTACGGTATTCAGTGTGATGCTGAACCCCATCACGTAAAGGGTTGATCACCGATCCCGACGGAATTTTCCGACCAAGCGGATCATGGACCTCGAGATACCATTGCCACCTTGATCCCGCATGCCACGAACAGTAACCTTACCCATACAGATCCGCTTTGCCGATGTGGACTTGGCACGGCACGTACACAATGCCGTATACCTGCATTGGTTCGAATTGGCGCGCATGGAATTCCTGCGTGAAGTGACCCCGCCGGTACACGATTGGCGCACCGAGGGCTTGATCCTTGCCCGTAATGAAGTGGACTACCGGATGCCCGTGCATTTGTCGGACACGATCGAAACGTCGGTCTGGTGCGCGTCCATTGGTACCAAGAGCTTCGACCTCCATTATCGGATACAGCGTACCACCGGCCCCAAGGCCGGCGTTTGTGCCGAAGGCCGCAGTATCATGGTCTGCTTCGACTACATTGCCGAAGCAACAATTCCAATTCCGACCAACTGGCGAACGGCGTTGGAAGCATCGAAGGAATGAAGATCAACCAACTTGCCATCTGTTTGACCATCGCACTCGTTGCATGCTCCCCACAGGACATGCAAAGCGTACTCGGCTCTTTGCCCACGAACACCGCGTTGAACAACGAGGAGGTGATCTCCGGTTTGAAGGAAGCCCTGCGCATCGGCACGGAACGTAGCGTGGTAAAGACCAGCGTGATCGATGGTTTCTGGAACGATGCACGGATCCGGATCCCGTTCCCACCGGAAGCGATAAAGGTGAAGAACACCCTTTCGGATATCGGCTTGGACAAACCGATCAACGATCTTGAATTGACACTGAACCGTGCTGCTGAAGAAGCGACCAAGGAAGCCGTACCCGTTTTCGTGGATGCGATCACCAGCATGACCATCCAGGACGGCTTCAACCTGCTGAACGGCGGCGACCATGCGGCCACCAACTTCTTAAGGGAGAAGACCTCGGACGCGCTACGCACGAAATTCACCCCTAAGGTGGAAGAGGCCACTGCCCAGGTAGCGCTCACCAGCTACTGGCAACCCTTGGCCAGCGCTTACAATACAGCCACATTGCTCACCGGCGGAAAGGCCGTGGACCCGGACCTGAACGCTTACGTGACCGAGAAGGCCATCGACGGGCTGTTCATCCTGCTCGCTGATGAAGAGAAGAAGATCCGCCAAGACCCTGTGGCCAGAACAACGGCCTTGCTGCAAAAGGTCTTCGGACCGAAATAACCGCTAACGTAGACCCTGTGCATGCGCCCTATCGTCCTTACAGAACCCGGAACCATTATCGAACCCAGCGAGCTGATCATCAACCCGGATGGGTCGATCTATCATTTGGCACTGCGGCCCGATCAACTCGGAGACCTGGTCTTCGTTGTAGGCGACCAAGGCCGCGTGGAATTGATCAGTCGCCATTTCCAAAAGGTGGAACACAAGGTGCAGAACCGTGAATTCGTGGCGCATACGGGCGTGTACAACGGCACCCATGTTACTGCATTGAGCACCGGGATCGGTACCGACAACATCGATATCGTGGTGAATGAACTGGATGCCTTGGTGAACATCGACCTTGAAAAACGCACACCCAAAAGCACCCATAAAGCGTTGCGCATTGTTCGGTTGGGAACCTGTGGCGCATTGCAGGAGGACATTCCGGTGGACTCGCGGATCGTTAGTGCGTACGGCGTGGGCATGGACAACGTGCTGCACTATTACGCCTACGAGAACAGCGACGACGAAACGCGGCTGGTGAACAACCTGATCGCCGCCACCGATTGGCCTGAAAACCTTCCCCTACCCTACGTTGCGAAAGGCGATGATCGTTTGGTTGAAGTGCTCGGGCACGATAATGTGGTGGGGATCACCCTTACCTCTGGTGGTTTCTACGGACCGCAAGGCAGGCAATTGAGGGCGGTCCCGGCCGTGGGCGATCTGAATGAAAGCCTTAGTGCCTTCAGCCATGAAGGACTCCGTGCTACCAATTTTGAGATGGAGACCAGTGCGCTGTACGGCTTGGGTGGCATGCTTGGCCACCGCGTGTGTACCATGTGTACCGTAGTTGCCAATCGCCTGCGGAAGGAATACAGCAAGGACCACCACGGTGCCATAGACCGCATGATCGCGGAGGCGCTGGAACGGGTTACGGCCTAGGCGAGGGCTTGGGCCAGCAGCCATCGCACGGCCAGACCATTCTTGGCGAACTTTGCACGGAACGGGTCTCTGCGCCCGTTGCCGAATCCTTCAACCTTTCACAGTTGAAACAACGGTTCGAAGAGCACATTAGCCAAGTGCGGAGCAGGATACATTCGCCACAGGCAAACGAACATGAGCGAGAACGAACTGCAAGCCTTGATCACCTTGATCGACGATCCGGATGAAGGCGTGTACAACCAGGTGCGCGACAAGATCGTTTCCTACGGAGACCATGTGGTGCCCCAATTGGAACGAGCATGGGAGTATGCCGACCTGGGCGATCTGTTCCGCGATCGCATCGAGGATATCTTGCACTCCATCCACCTGAAAGTGGTGGCCGATCGGCTGGTCGCTTGGAAAGAGACCGGTGGCGAAGACCTCTTGGAAGGTGCGCTGATCATCAGCCGATACCGTTATCCCGATATGGACGAGCACAAGGTGAAGGCCCGGCTGGCCTCCATTCGACAAGACATTTGGCTGGAGCTGAACGACCATCTAACGGCGTTTGAAAAGGTGCGGGTCTTCAACCACATCTTCTTCCAGATCCATGGCTTCAAGGGCAACAAGCGCAATTACCACGCGCCCCAGAACTCCTACATCAATGAGGTGTTGGACAGCAGAAAAGGAAACCCGCTCTCTTTGGCGATCATCTATCAGGTCTTGGCCGAGGACCTCAATTTGCCCATGCGCGGTGTGAATTTGCCGAACCACTTCGTTCTTGCATACTTGGACGAGGATAGCATTGGCGGTGCGGACAGCGGACAACAAGGCGAGGAGAACATTCTTTTCTATGTGAATGCCTTCAGCCAAGGGGATATCCTTGGGCGTAACGAGATCAATGAATTCCTCGAGAAACTGAAGATCGAACCACGGGCTTCGTTCTATGCACCTTGTTCCAACATGGACATGATCCGTAGGCAGTTGAACAACCTGGCCAACAGCTACTACAAACAGGGCGATAGTGCGCGTAGTGAAGAATTGGGAACGCTGCGTGATATGCTTGGTCCGGTAGTGGATTGACACCCTATCTGTGATCCCTAATTCCTGCCTGTTGGCTACCAGCTGCTGGCTATTGGCTGTTGGCTATTCGGTATTTGAAGGTTGGTGTTCAGTGCTGGTTGCTGGCTATTTGCTACTAGGCCGTTGGCTGCTTATCCGTTCACCTGCCATTGAAAAAGAACGAGGCCACCCTTTTCGAGGTGGCCGCGTGTCCTAGTCGTTCAACAAATTCCTTATTCGAGCACCAAGCGCCCCATACTGCGTCCTTTTGCGCTTTGGATCTCTATAATGTAGACCCCGGCATCTTCGCCACGAAGGTCCAAGGTGTAAAGCTCATTCGCGGTCTGGTGCGTTGAAACCGTACGTCCAGCGGCATCGCGGATCGTGATCACGGATGTTCCGAGACCCTTCAGAGGTACTTTGAAGATACCGGTGGTCGGGTTCGGATACGGAGCCAATTCCACGATCGCACGTTCTTCGATACCGATGGCCACATCTGCTGTGCTTGCTGCAACCGAAGTGGTCTGGCTACCTGCGAAGCCGAGGATCCAATTGGCCTCATTTCGATAGGCTTCCACGGGTTGGCCATCTTGTTCGTAATTGGTATCGAACACATCATTCTCATTGGCACCGATGAAGATCTCGGAGTTCAGTACGTTCACACATACCAAGTAACGTACGTTGTCCTCCAACTGGATCGGTTCCTGGAACGGAATGTACGCCTGCACAGAGGTACCCGTATCGGGGATGGTATATTCAGCCTGATAGATCTGCTGGACACTCGCGAATGCCAAAGCAGCGTCGTTGACATTCGTGAAGACATCATCCCAGCGATACATCCTACCGAGAACAAACTCGTCGAACAACGTTCCCGCGTTCTTGGCAAGAAAGAAATGCACACCGGTAACCTCGATCCGGCTGGCATTGGGATCCTGCAACACAATGCAGGATTCGAAATCGCTGGTTCCGCCAGCAGGTTGGATACTGATCGTCGAGCCGGGGACCCCGGTGGTTGGAGCCAAGGAAACAGGCGATGCCTTTGAACCAAAGCTGAAGGGTATGGAGAAGCTGTTGTCGCCTGGGCTCAATTCGCCATTTCCTTCGACGGTATATGTAAGCACATAATCACCGGAAAGGTCGGTCATCGCAAAATCCGGCAAGCTCGAGAACGCACGCGCACCGGCGGCGATCGCATCGACAGATACGCTCTCTTCGTAAAGGATCGTCCCATTCTGGGTGATCGTTGCACCGAATGTGGTACCGGGATCCGCAGCGGAGCCATAATTCTGAACAAAGGCCCCTAACGGAATACTGTAGCTGGTTGGTGCGTTGGTAAGCCACTGCGGCGCTGCACCCAAGTTGGGGCGGATCACATCCGTTTTCGACATGCCAAGGTCATTTTCGTAGAATCCGGCCTTGTTGCCGAGAAGCACCTGCACCGTATTACCGGCATCCAGGGAAGCACGGATCAGTGCGCCATCTGCCTGCGTGATCAGGAATACAGGTATTGTAACACCAACGCCCAGCGTTGAACCACCAAGTTGGATCAGGGGAAGCGCCGTGTTGGAGATCATCACAATGGCAACAGCACCAGCGGCTTGGGCATTCAAAGCTTTCTGAACGAACGTACAGTCACCGCGATAAACCAGCGCGATGCGTCCGTTCACCTCATTGGGGTTGATGATCGTTTCACAGCACAAACTGTCGGCTGTGGAACCGTCGTAGGCAAGGACCAATGTTTCGATCACGCGGTTCACCGGGTCGTTCATATCGGGTGTTCCCCATTCGTCCGCAGCCGGGTCGGCCCAAGAATTGTCGTATGAACCAACCAGATCCGGTGGATCAAGAACATCCATGTGTACTTGGGCAAAGAGCCCAACGGAAATAGAACAGGCCAGCAGAGTCAAAGTTTTCTTCATGATCAGGAGCGTTTGTTTAATGGCAAACTTACACACTTGCACGGTTTATCCGATAGGTTCAGTAGATCACTGTTCTTGAAGTGCTTTCGGCATCATTCCTGAGGTTAAGACCGCTTGCCCGAAGGGGCGGCACGAAATACGGTGCCTCCACAGGAGAACTTTCCTCGGTATCCGTTCGTCACAGTTCGGTAAGGATCTGCTCGTTCTTGGGTCGTCCGGACCCCTTTCCCCTCTTCAACCCAACAGTTTGGCCAAAGTGCCGAAGATGATCCGAAGATCAAGCGCAAAGCTCCGCTCCCGAACATACTTCAGGTCCAATTGGAGTTTGGCGGGCATTACTTCGCGAACATAGGTGCCCTCAGGATCACTGCTGCGACCTAGAACCTCGTTCTCGTTGATATATTCCATGCTAGCCAAACTGCTGAGTCCCGGCCTCACATTGAGCACTGCGCGCTGTTCGGGCGTATAGAATGCCACGTACTTCGGTACTTCCGGGCGCGGACCAACAATGCTCATGTCGCCCAATAACACATTCAGCAATTGGGGCAGCTCATCGAGCTTGGTCCTTCGCAAAAAGTATCCGATCGGTGTAATGCGCGGATCTCGACCACCCACGGTAAGCTGACCCTTGGCCTCACTGCCCATGTGCATGGTCCGGAATTTCAGCAGTTGGAATGGTTTACCAGCTCTGCCGATACGTGTTTGCTTGAAGAAGGCGCCACCCCTGGAACCACCGGCAATGGCTAGTGCAACCACCAACATTGCGGGGGCCAAAAGCGCCAATGCGAACATTGAGGAAAGCACATCGAACAGGCGTTTCATGCCCACATGATCAACCGAGGACCTTCTCCACGGCTTGTTGCACCACCTTCACGACTTCATCCACCTGAGCGTCGGTGAGGTCGTAGTACACCGGCAAACTGATCTCACCTTTGTACAGTTCATACGCGGTGGGAAAATCGTCCATGCGATAACCTTTTCCCTTGTAATAGCTCAGCAAGGGCAACGGTTGGAAATGCACATTCACGCTTACGCCCTTCTCCGCGATCGCCGTGATCACCGCATCGCGTTGTTCTTCGGTCGCATTCTTCAATCGCAACATGTACAAATGGTAGCAGCTCACATGTTCAACACCCTCATGATCTACCTTGAACTTGGGTGTTATGAAGCGCTGATCGTCCGCGAACGCTGTATGATAACGTTCACAAATAGCCCTTCTTCTAGGGATGGTCTCCTTTTCGTAGCGTTCCAATTCCACCAACCCGATGGCGGCCTGAAGGTCGGTCATGTTGCATTTGTAGCCGGGTTGCACCACATCGTATCGCCAAGCCCCCGGTTGCATTTTGGCCATGGCGTCCTTGGACTGGCCGTGCAAGGACATGGTGTTGATGTAAGTGTACAACTCCTGCATGTCGAACGGCTCAGGCAGATCGAAAGCCAACGCCCCGCCTTCCGCAGTGGTCAGGTTCTTCACAGCGTGGAAGCTGAAGCCGGTGATGTCCGCTTGCGACCCGACCGGCTTACCCCCTATCCGTGCGCCGAAGGAATGGGCGGCATCGCTCAAAACGAGCACACGACCCAATCGCATTTGCGGGTTGGTACCATCGACCCGCAGGTTCACCTTGGGCGTGAAGTATGGGTAACTCTCTTCGGCAACGCGCATGATCGCTGCGATATCACAAGGCAAGCCACCGATATCCACCGGTATGATGCACTTGGTCCGTTGGTTCATCGCCTTTCGCAAAGCCGCCGGGTCCATGGTGAAGTCGTCCAATACATCGACCATCACCGGCTTCGCACCCACATGTGCCACGATGTTCGCGGTCGCACAATACGTATAGGCCGGCACGATCACCTCATCGCCGGGCCCCACACCATACCAACGCAACACGAGTTCAGCCGCATTGGTCCAGCTGTTCATGGCGATCACCCGTTCAACACCACAGTATTCCGCTAAGCGGCGCTCGAACTCCTTGGTGCGTGGCCCGGTGGTTATCCAGCCGCTACGCAAGGCTTCCTCAACCGCTTTGATCGTGCGGTCGTCGATGCGAGGTGGGGAGAATGGGATCATGCTTTTCCTTCCTTGGGATAGCCGTTGGTCCGCGAAGTTCGTTCAGATAATAATAGACCAAGGAAGACCGCGAAGAAGACCACGCCTGCCTGTACTTCCAGGACCGATTCGACTGAGGCATTCACAATGAACAAGATCGTGAACAGAACATAAGCCATGGAACCCTTCCCATAGGCATGGAAAAGTGGCACAAGCGCGAGTAGCACAATGGACAGAAGCCCCGGCCAACCCAGGGCCACAGCGCTCTGGAAGAACTGGCTATGGCTGTTCAATTTTCGCTTTTCCGCTTCCGTCGCTCCTTTGGCCCGGTAACATTCCATTAGTGCATGTTTGATGTCGCCCGTTCCAGCACCAAAAGGTTCCATCCCCAACCGTTCGACACTGCATGTCCAGGCCACAAGCCTCATTGCGCTCCCTTCCGGTGAATTGTTGAGTGCCCTTGGATCATCCATGTATGTGGAAACGGCATCCATCGCTGCAGCCATACGGGCCTTGATCAGGGTCCCTTGTGTACCAATGACCAAGGTGGAGCCGACAAGAGCAGCCAAAAGCAATACTGATCTCTGCTGACCACGGAACCTCATGAGAACCACTACCAACAAGACAGCGAGCATCATACCTAGCCCGATGACCCCGCTCTTGCTCGCCAATTTCATGATGAACAGGATGAGGATCGGGAACAGGACCAAAAGTGAAATGCGAAGTCGTCGTTCGTCAATATCGCGAGCTACAAGCCGATATCCCCAATAGCCAACGATCCAACACCCGTACCATGCGGCGTAGCTGGGATGCAGTTCGTACGACATAGTGCTCTGGCTGAAACAGTTACTATCACCATCAAGCGTAAAACAGGTGATCGCCCGCCAAAGTCCCAAGACCATGGCTATGGAAAAGCCAGCCGTGAACGCCAGCATGCTGCGATGGAGCATTTCCGGTCTCTCCTTGGAGATGACCAATGCCGCCAAAGGCAGAACGACCAGACCAAGCTTGACCTGGAGATCAAAAAGCCCGAAACCGATATCGGAGGTCCACGCCATGCCGAGCACATGCAGCCCGTAGTAGACCGCCACAGGCCAAAGCCGCTTCCATTCGACAACAGGACGATCACGGACCCAGATCACCATGCACAACACTACGGTCACGAACAATGGAACCGGTACAAGGCCACCGCTTACGGGCAACAGCGCGCAGAGCAGCAACCAAGACCAGTGGCCAAGGTCTACAAGGCCCCATGTGCCCTTATGACCTGGCGTTTTCAGCTGATGTGGGAGGATGTTTCAAATGGACCGATCATTCTGGAAGATATACCGGGAGAGCTTGCCAAAGGTGTATCGATATGTGGCAGCGCGTGGATCACGTTGGAACAGACCTAGGACGCTGGATCCGAGAACCCGCGTGATCACATGGAAATAAACAGCAAGTGCAACGAGTGTTCCTGCGACAAGTCCGTTGTGCTTACGTACGAATTTGACCCGACTGATCAATTGGTTGCTGATCATTCGGCGTGGATCCTTTGTCGAACTCTGGCCACCGATATGCACGATCCTCGGCTTATGTAGACGAAAGCATGTTCCGCCAGCGTGGCTCACTCGAAGACAAAAGTCGGTGTCCTCCATCCAGAACAACTCGGGGTCCAGCCCACCAACCCGTTGGAACACCTTTCGTTCGAACAACATCGCGGCACCTGAAACAAAGCCGACCTGCACATCCTTCGCAAATGCATCTGCTGGATACTGCGTGCGACGGAACAGGCGATGGAGAAAGAACGCCTCCAACCACGCATCCAAAACATGCGGAATGCGCCAAGCACTCACTTGCCCCATGCCATCCGGCCCGGTCAGCGAAGGACCGGAAACACCGGCACCCACCCGTTCATGGTCTGCGATCCATTGGTCGATGCTCCCAGCCGGAACCAGTGTGTCCGGGTTCAGCAACAGGATATACTTTCCTGTGGCGAGTTCCATCCCTTGGTTGTTCGCTGGAGAGAATCCGACATTTTCCGTATTCGCGATCAACCGGAATTCCGGGAACTCCCGAGCAACCATGTCGGCGGAATGATCGGGCGAGGCATTGTCGATCACGATCACCTGCTTGGCCATAACCACCTGCTTCCGAACGGAGCGCAAGCAATCGACCAAGATCTCCTTGGTGTTGTAACTGACAATGATGATCGAAACCAGAGGCGTAGTGCTCATTGCCCAGCGCTATGATCCACTTGGGACCACTAGTTCCCCTTCAACCTGCACCGGGGCGATCAAGTGTTGGAATCGATCCTGGTTCTTTTGCACGTACCGCGGAAATGTTCCATCGATGGGAACACTCCTGTATTTGAAATCGCGACCGAAGATGTCCTCCCCTTTCGCAATGGCTTGTTCTATCCGTTCCCTATTCTTGTATGTGTCTGAATTGTATTCGGTGTGTGCAAAAGACTCGATCTTGGCAATGATGCGTTCAACCCCACCGAGGTACGAAAAGTGCCATCCCGCATCGTGTATGAAACGCGTTGAGAAGCCCTTCTTCCTCCGCTCCCACCACAATTTCATGATCCAATAGATCCGGTTCAAGGGTTTGGGATGGAAGCGATTCGACATAATCCTTGCTATGTCGCGGTACTCCTGGATCGGACGATCGATCTGACCCCGTGGGAGTGCCAGTGCACCGTGCCAAGCGTATGTGGATGCATTATGCAAGGTGCTGTTCAAGCAATTGAGGTAGTAGTAGAACATCTGTTGCCTGAACAAGCTGATCTTGGTTGAACGGGCAGCTTCACGCACCTTTTCCGGTCGAGGGATCTCGTCGATATCCGAGATCATGATCAGGTCTTCGGGCTTCGCATCCACCAGGCCGTTCACGATCATGTTGCGCTGGTGTATCTCATAGACCCAAGCATCAGCACCTGTGTTTTCCGGGTATTTATCTACAACAACATGGATCAATTTGTGGTGAAAATCCTTGAAGCGCTCTTTGTTGTGTTCATAGACCAAAGGTTTCGGCGTTCCCTGGTGGGTAAGTGTAGCCTCTACAAGGACGAATTTGTCCACTACCGCGTCCAATTCATTCAGCCTGATCTCCAACAACTCCAGTTCGTTGAAAAAGGTGAAACAATCGTAGATCCTCATCGGCTTCGGAAAGGTCGTGAAAGTAGCCAGAAGGGAAGCACGATCAAGCCAAGTGCGGAGACGACCAATACGAAAGACAGCTTTCCTTCATTCAGGATCCTGATCCTCTCCCGTCGCACGATCGCGGCTTCGAAAGACGCATCGATGTACCTGATCAATAACTGCAAGCGGTTCTTGAAAGAAATTCCGCGTTGGTTCCAGAGGTTCTGAAGGACGGGCAAGAAACTGCCGCGCATACGGGGCAGGTCCGTGCTTAAGCCGAACGGATTCCTACGAACACCGGACATGGACTTCGGATCTTCCAAAAAGTGGAACCCGTGTCCCTTTGCCGCTACTCGGAACCAAAAGTCCAGATCCTCCACGTAGCGCAAAGACCCGTTGAAATGCCCCGCGCTGGCCAAAACGCTCCTTCTAAAAAGTAAGGTGGGCATTCGGAAAACATTCCCCTTCAGCAATCTTGCAATGATGACATTTCCGGTCCCATTCAGTTTTTCAGAGCTGCTGTACTCGCCACCCTTTTCCGGATCGGGTCCGGTTGTGAAATGATAAAAGTCGGAGTAGACCACGTCGACGTCGGCATTGTTTTGCAAGTAGGTAACGTGGCTTTCCAATTTCCCAGGAGCGAGCAGGTCATCGGCATCCAGTAGCTGTACGTGTTCGCCCTGTGCCTGTGCCAAGCCGATGTTCCGAGCATTGGAAACCCCGCCGTTATGATCCAGCTGAATATATTTGAACCGTTCATCGCGCTCCACGAATTCCTTGACGATCCGGTGCGTTCCGTCCGTAGAGGCATCATCGATCACGATACATTCCCAATCGCGAAATGTCTGCGCCTCCACAGAACTCAAAGCCTCCGCGATGAACGCACCATAGTTGTACGTTGCAATGATGACCGAGACCTTGATGCTCATCTTCCGATCATTCGATTGAAGGTGGCGTAGGCATGGTAAAGCACGTACCAAAAACGAGGGGCATAGCGATGCTGAATATCGTTCCGCTCCAACCTCAATTGCTCCGTACGCTTCGCATCGGAACTCACCCCCGTAGTGTCGAATGTGCTGATCACCGTGGTGAGCTTCTGAAGCACTGGATCGCTTGTCCAAAACACTTGGGCAAAGAACGCATAGTCCGCCGCGATGGAGTAGCTCTGGTCCAGTCCTCCATATTCTTCAAAGAGTTTTCTGCGAATGATCTGTGTGGGATGCGCGACAGATTCCTTCATCAACCACGCACTTCCTATTTGCGATGGATACTGCTTTGTGCGGTAAATGCCTCGAGTGTCTGATAGCTGAAGATCGCTGTAGGCAATGTCTGTCCTCGGTTCGAGCTCCGCCAATGCACGCTCTAGGACTTCAGGTCCAGCAAGGGAATCTCCTGCGTTGAGAAATAGCACGTACTCGGTGGAAGCCGCTCGCCAACCCTTGTTCTGTGCATCGTAGATCCCTTCATCCGTCTCGCAGGTCCATCGATCGATGCGCTCCTCGTTCTTCTTGATCAGCTCCAGACTACCATCCGTCGACCCTCCGTCCACCACGATATAGTCGAAGGCTCTTGTGGTCTGGGCGAATACGCTGGCGAACGTGCGCTCCAATCCGGTGCGGTCGTTGAAACAGATGGTGATGATCGAGAGGCACTTCATCCGGCGCTGTAGATCTGTTGGTAGGCTTGTGCGATCGACCGGCCATTATAACGGGCCACCGCACGTTCAGCAATAGAATGCGGATCCCACTGCATTTGCAAGGCTGTGGCGATACCGGTGGACAACGCCTCGCTCGACATGGTTTCGACCAGGACCCCATCGGACGCACCTACCTGTTCCGGAATTCCACCCACCCGGAATGCCACGACCGGAGTGCCGCACAGGAGCGATTCCGAAATGGTATTGGGCAGGTTCTCCGCCATGGAAGGCAGCACGAACAGGTCCGCGGCCGAGTAGTACAATGCGAGTGTTTCCGGGTCCGAAACGAAACCGGCTTCATGTATCTCGATCCCGCTTGGCAGATCCATGGAACGGCCACCTACCGAGACGAGCAGGATATTGGGATCATTCAACATACGCAGGGCCGGCACGAGGTATTGAATGCCTTTTCGTGGGTTCGCCGTGTCCAGTGCGTTGAACAGGACCATGTGTTTCTCTTTTGGAAACTGCAGTCGTTCCCTTGCCTTCTCCATGTATCGGAAGCGCTGCACGTCAAAGCCATTCGGGATCACGGATACGGAACGTCCACTCATGATCGTGCTCGTTTCACATCGATCCGCCAACCATTGGGACGGCGCGACCAAGTGGAGTGATCCTGAACGGGATCCGTGCAACGCATCGTGCTTGTACTGCCAATAGTCGTGGGCTTTCGTTCGATTCTTCAGCTGTGGGCAAACCGGACAGCTGGCTTTGTAGCCAACGCAATCATCGGCGTGATGACAGCCACCGGTGAACGGATTCATGTCATGCATGGTCCAGACCACCTTGCTCTTGCAATTGGCGAAGAAGTCAGCATAATCCACCATTCCGAAGCTTACCCAGTGTAAGTGGACGACATCCGCCTGTTTCACGAGCGGGTGGTCCAGAATAGAGAACCAACTGTAAGGTAATGTGAAGATCTCATACCCGGCCGGCCGATCTTTCAGGTACCGGTTGTTCGGCTGATTGTTCCGGTCCTCGGCCAAACCGGTGATCTCTTGAATGCGCCCGAACTTGTACTTCAGCTTGTTCCAAACCAAGCCGCCGCCAAGCGAGAACGGTTGGACCTGTGTGTGCCTTGGGATATCGTGGCGGGTACGGCCCATGGTGAGCAGGTCCGACTCCAACCCTTGGTCCAACAGCGCTCGATGCAGGTTGATCGCTGCCATGGCCGCACCGCCGAAATCGCTTGTGCTGAGGTGTACCACCTTCATTTCGCGGAAAGTTCCCTCTTCAGACCGGCCCACCATGCCTGGATCGGTCGGGGAATGGCCCGCCATATCCGGGCTTTCAAGGACCTGTCGTATCCCCCTTCAAAATGCCATTTGATAAAAGCAATGCGGGCTGCCAGTGCGTCAGCACTTTCCAACACGGGCAAGGCTCCCGTCTCCATCGGGTGGTCAGCCAAGCGCAGATGGTCGAAGATGGTGGTGGCTTCGGTTTCATGCGTACCGCCCTCGCCCGAACCGAGGTTGAGGGACAATGGTTTTCGTGGCATCAGCGTGAGTCCATCATTAAGAACGCAACTCGCCGTCCACCGGATGGCCCAGCTGTCGATCTTCCCATCGTTCTGTGCCTTCAGCATACGCGAGAAATAAGCCATGCCACCACCTCCGTCAAGCTGTTTCAGCAGACCCTTCTCCCGAAGGCGCTCCCACAAGAGCTTTCCATCGGGTTCGAAGAGCTCCCATGCACGTTTCCAAGTGGCCCACGCTAGGGCATCCGGGTAGCGGATGAAGAAATTATCCTGTACCGTTCGCTGATCCGCATAGAAATTCCAGGACCCAACGGAAAGGACTTTCTCGTTTCCCGCGTAACACTCCAACGCATCATTCATGTACCTCAAAAAATGCGACGAAAGCACGGCGTCATCTTCTACCACGATCGTTCTGCCATGATCGTTGACAGCTTGAGCAACCCCTTGGATCACGGACCTTGCCAGCCCCTTGTTCTCCTTGGCTTCCTTCACTTCCACTTGCGCGAACCCCTGTACCGAATTCGCGATCTCGCGGACGCTCTTGATCAAAGCTAGATCCTCTAATGAAGCTTCCGGTTTGGGTCCGTCGCAGATGATGATGAGGCGGCTGTCCTTCGCGAGATCGTTCGCCGCCAACGAGTCCAGCATACGTTGCAAATGGTTTGGTCGTTTGAACGCGAATACGACGATCGGTGCCAAGTCCATCTAGCGTTTTCGGTATATGCGGGTTTCCGAAAAGCCGTGGTTGTACAGGCAAGGTGCCATGCCGGCCAAGATCACATTCAATTGAGAAAGCGCCGAGCTGTTCTTCTGCGTGTAATGTTTTCGTTCTGCATTGTCCAACACCAACATACCACCGGCGCGGAGTTTAGGGACCGCATGATGCAAACACGCCGTTCGCGCTCGACCATCGATCAGGATCACATCGAAATATCCGTCAGGATAGGCATCTATCTTGGAAGCGTATTCCTTGAAATTCTTGCCTAACGAATCCTTGTCCTTGGAGGCATAATGCAACGGTTCCGAAGCATCCGGAGCGCTAGCAAGTGAACCGTTCGACGGTTGAACATGATGACCTTCCCATCGAGCACCTTTCTCACTTTTCATCTGTTCGGCCAAGGCTTTGAACCATTCCGTGTCGTGCTCTACCGTTACCACTTCGGCCACACGATCGATAAAGAACAAGCTACTTCCACCCCCACCGTATTCGAACACTTTATCGTTGCTTTTCAAGCTGGCCTGCATGAGGTCTATTGCCGGAAATGATAACCATGGCAGCCGGTCCTGCATGGTGGTACTGTTGCTTTCCAAGGCCTTTTTCCACCGTGTGAAATAGGAGACCATGGACCATTTTGCACCTGCTTGGCGGTTCCATTTGACCTGCTGAAGAAAGTATCGTAGCATTCAACGGGGTTGTAAAGTGAAGGAGTGTTCCACGAAGAATGCGCCTTGACCTTCATCGGAAGTACGGCCTGTGCCGAAGAAGTCACCGGCTTCTACTTGGAATCCACCGGCGTTGAGCAAGTAGTCGGAGATCTCCCCATTCACTTTACTGAATAGTGTGAATGTGTAATTGCCGTTGCGCAAAGGGCATTTGGCCATGTGGATGGATACGCAGCCATCTCCGTGCACGGTTGGGAACAATTGCCCGGAAACCTCGTTGCTCAAGTGGGTGATGCGCTGACCATATTGGTCGTCGATACCGATCGCCAGTTGTAGATCGCGCATTGGCGTTGATGGCCCCTTGAAGTGGAAATTGAATACTACAGGAGACCCCGATCTTGCAGCGGCGATCGCTGTACCCTGCTCATCAGAAAGGTCAAACCCCATGTATCGGACAGCACCGGTACCCTGCCGATCCTTTCGTTGGTTCAGATCTACTTGGGATACGGATCCGGCATCGTTCAAATACGTAGCGATCACATCCGGCGTAGCACCTTGCGCTACCATCTGCCCTTGTTTCAAATAGATGGCAGTGCTGCACAAGTTTTGGATCGCGGCCATGTTGTGCGAAACGAACAGGATCGTTCTTCCACCCATGGCGACCTCTTTCATTTTCCCCATGCACTTGCGTTGGAATTCCGCATCACCGACCGCGAGAACTTCGTCCACTACCAAAACCTCCGGCTCCAAGTGGGCCGCCACGGCAAATGCCAAGCGCACGTACATTCCACTGGAATAGCGCTTCACAGGAGTGTCCAAGAATTGTTCTACGCCAGCAAAATCAACGATCTCGTCGAACTTGTTCCGGATCTCGCCACGGTCCATGCCCAGGATCGCGCCATTCAGATAGATGTTCTCGCGACCGCTCAGTTCCGGATGAAAACCGGTGCCTACTTCCAACAGGGAGGCCAATCTACCGTCGATCACCACACGTCCGGTGGTGGGGTCCACAATGCGACTGAGTATCTTCAACAAGGTTGATTTCCCTGCTCCGTTACGGCCAACAATGCCTACGCGATCACCCGCCGCCACATTGAAACTCAGGTCTTTCAACGCCCAAAATTCTGTGGTGGAGACACTGCTCTTCGATGAACGGAACATGTTCTTCGCCTTGTTCGCGATCACGTCGCGCAAGGCCGTGTATGCTTCGCGCTGCTGATGGTGCAAGATGAATTTCTTGCCCAAGCCTTCTACTTGAATGATCGGTGCGGCCATGTTCAAATAATATCCGCAAAGCCACGCTCCGTCCTACGGAAATAGCGGACACCGATGATGAGGATGAAGAATGTGATGAAACTAGATGTGACGAAGCCCGGCCAATGGATAGGCGAGCCGAACAAGCAATAACGGAAGCCGTCTATAACGGCCACCATGGGGTTGCAAGCATACAGGTACTTGGCGAATTGTGGAATGGCGCTGTTGCCGAACACATCCTGACTACTGAAGGCGACCGGCGTGAGGTACAGACCAAAGGTTACGATGAACGGCACCACATAACGGAAGTCGCGGTACTTCACGTTCAATGCGGCGATCAACAAGCCCAGACCCAAGGAACTAACCAAGGCCAAAACGATGAAGACCGGTAACAGGAACACTTGCGGACCGGGCACGTACCGGTAAATGACCATAAGCAACACGAGGATCACAAAGGCCACGACAAAGTCGATCAGGCTTACCAGAACCGTGCTTAGGGGCAAGGTCAACCGTGGAAAGTAGACCTTGGTCATCAAGTTTGAATTGTTGATCAAGGAATTCGAGGTTTCGCTGAACGAGGTGGCGAAGAACTGCCATGGCAGTACCGCAGCGCAAACCAGCAGGATCCGCGGGGTGCCCTCCGGCACATTGGAACCGAACAACCAACCGATGAACCACATGGCCCCAATAGTGAGCACAGGCCGAAGAAATGCCCAAACGATGCCGATCGCCGTTTGCTTGTAACGGACCATCACATCGCGCCATGCGAGAAAGATCAACAGGCCCCGATATTGCCATAGGTCGCGCCAATAATTCTGGCTAACCGAACCCGGCTCTATGATCACACGGTGGCTGGGCATTCGGCTCTGAGATCGTAGGGGTCAATGGTCAATTTTGGTCATTCTCCGACATGTTGCAAGTCGGTATCCAGCCCTTCCAAGGCCTTGTCAACCCCTTGAACGTTCGCGGCCAAAAGTAACATTGTGCCGGGTCTCCATCATTTTGGCGAAGCTGAATGCTTTGAACGATCACCGGGTGAGCCTATGTGCATTGGACCGAGGCTCCCGGCGCAAAAGGATAAAGTCGAAGATGCCATGCCAATAACCGATCCCATAGGATACATGCAACACGAAGAACGTGGCCATGATACCAAGAACATCCTTCACCTGGGATGCTGCCCGGAAAGCACTTACGAACGCTATTAAGAGGTACGCCGCCAAACCGGTCACAAAAAGCGTTAGTGCCAAGGGACCGGTACACGAAATTGCCACTCCCAGCAAGAGGAACAAAACTAACGCGGCCGGGACCAATTGTCGCCATGTGGTGATCGCACGGTGCAAGCGGTTCACATACACTTTCCAATAGCCGTATTGTCGGTACTGGCGGAAGAGCCTTCCCCAACTGGCGCGCACGTAATACTTGCTACGGATGCGATGTGATAAGCGAATGCGCCAACCCGCTTGGGTCACTCGGTAGTTGAACTCGTCGTCCTGATTGCGCACCAAACGCTCATCAAAGAAGCCGACCTGATCGAATACTTCTCGACGGTAAGCTCCGAATGCCACGGTATCAACCTCCCCCTCCTTCCGCCCGGTGCGGAAATGCGCGCTTCCAACACCGAAAGGGTGGCCCATTGCCGTGCCGATCCGACGGCTGGCCTCATCCACATACACGTTCTCGATCACCCCTCCTACGCAGCCTGCTTCCGGATGTAAAGCCAACAACGCAACGTTCTCACGCAGGTAACCAGCAGCCACTTCAGCATGGGCACCGAGAATGATCCCTATATCATATCCGGTTGGCAGCAATCCGAGGTTCATTGCTTGCGGTGTGGTGCGAGCCGGATTGTCGACCAACTTGATCCATGGATGTTCTGCGGCGATCCTTTCGATCTCTTCCCGTGTACCATCGTTGCTCATGCCATCGCAAACGCGCACTTCAACCTCCATCTTGGATCGATCGGCAGCTACTAGGGAAAGCAGGCAAGGCCCAATGTAACCGGCTTCATTCCTGCAGGGTATCACTACACGAACACGAGGAAATGCCATGGTATCACTAGCTGTGTTCGGAATGTTCATTGGCCATGGTCCGTGATAACTTCGTTCAACACGGCCAACATACGATCCACGCAGCTTTCCCATTCGTAGTTCATTTCCACGAATTGACGAGCCCCGGTTCCCATGCGAACGCGCAATTCATGGTCCCGGACCAGTATCTCCAAGGCTTCAGTTGCGGCTTTCACGTCGCCACTTGGAACGATAAAGCCGGTCATTGCTTCCTCAACCACCTCCGGTAGACCGCCCACATCGCTCACAACCACGGCAAGACCGCATGCCTGCGCCTCCACAACGGCTACACCAAAACTTTCTTCCCGGCTCAAAGCCACGTAAACGTCCAACTTGTGAAGTTCCGATGGTACTTGGTCGTGCGGCACGGCACCAACGAAGTCAACACGGTCAGTAAGCCCGGCCCTTTCCACCATCGCAGTGAGCCGCTGTAATTCCCCGCCTCCACCGACGATCCGAAGACGCACTGGTGGCATTTCCTCGATTGCTGAAAGGCCAATGAACGCCTCGATCAGCAGATCTATTCCGTAATGCGTCTCCAAGGTTTTCACGGTGCCGATCGTGATAACTGAAGCGTCGCTCCTAGAGTTTGAAGGCTTGAAGATATGCGTATCCACACCGAACGGAACGACCGCTACAGGTGCGGCCTTGCCGATCAAAGATGCCACCTGACGCGCCATGACCTTACTGGTGGAAACGACCCGCGTAGCAGCTCGTAGGTTCCGCTGTAACCAACGCTTGTGCCAAGCGCTTTTGTCGGGGAATGCAAACACATCACTTCCCCAAACATTGAGCACCACGGGCGCAGGCGTACACCAGCGGGCAAGTGTGCCATAGCCTGTGGCGTAGTGTACGTTTACGATATCCGGTTCCAGTTCAGCAATGAGGCGTTTGACCCGTATTCCATTCAGCAAGTAACCTAGCCCGCCAAGGTGCGGGATAGCATGGATCACCACGGACTTTGAAAACCCCGCCAAAGGTTTGTGCTGTGTGATCAGATGCACTTCCAGTCCGCGTAACACGAAGGCATTTGCCCAGCGCATCGTATGGATCGAGTTCCCTGCGGAAATGAGCACCAGCTTCATGAACGGGCGAAGGTCGTGACTTGTGGCATAATACCCCGCCCTTCATTTCTATTCGCCGTTCGTACTTCAAGCATCGCTCCCGTTCAAGGACACCCTACCTTCACCAACGAACAAACGAACACATGGAATTCTTTCAATGGCACTGGTGGGCTGGTTTGGCGATCGTTCTTCTGATCGCCGAGATCTTCATTCCCGGTTTCTTCTTGGTGTGTTTGGGCTTTGGCTGTGTGGGCGCTAGTGCCATGGCAGCATTGGGACTGGGGCCCGCCGCACAATTGATCATGTTCTCCATCCTTTCTCTGGTGGCCTTCTTCACCATACGCCCGCTTCTGATGAAACGGATGTGGAAGGACCCCGGTGTGCGCACCAACATGGACGCTTTACTTGGCCAACGTGGCCGCGTAACACAGGATTTTGATCCTGGACTTCGACTTGGACGCGTAGGCGTGGGCGGAGATGACTGGCGTGCTGAATGTACCACCGATAAACCGCTGCGCATTGGTGACACCGTGCTCGTGGTCCGCTTGGATAGTAATACCTTGATCGTAGAACCCCTCACCAACCCCTGACCCATGGACGCTTCCATCGTGATCCCTATTCTCATTGCCCTTCTCGTCATTTTCATCGTTGCCAAAGGCGTGCGCATCGTACAGCAAAGCGAAGCCATGGTGATCGAACGGCTGGGCCGGTATCAAAAGACCCTGAATGCGGGGTTCAATATCCTGATCCCCATCTTCGACAAGCCGAGGGAGATCACTTATCGCTTCAGTCGAGACATGCCCGATGGCAATAAGTTTGTGCAACTGGTGAAGCGGGAACGGATCGACATGAGGGAGACCGTGTATGATTTCGCCAAACAGAACGTGATCACAAAGGACAATGTGGGCACCGAGATCAATGCGCTGCTGTACTTCCAGGTCACGGATCCCGTGAAGGCGATGTACGAGATCGAGAACCTGCCCTTGGCGATCGAGAAATTGACCCAGACCACACTGCGTAACGTGATCGGTGAACTGGATCTGGACGAATGCCTCACCAGTCGTGATACCATCAACGCCAAGCTGCGCAACATCCTCGATGAGGCCAGCAACAAGTGGGGCGTGAAGGTGAATCGGGTGGAGTTGCAGGACATCAACCCGCCACGTGACATTCGCGAGGCCATGGAGAAACAGATGCGTGCCGAGCGTGACAAGCGTGCCCAGATCATCGATGCCGAAGGAACCAAGCGCGCCGTGATCCTTCAAGCAGAAGCTGTGCAGCAGAAACAGATCAACGAGGCCGATGGGCAGAAGCAGGCTCAGATCCTAGAGGCAGAAGGCGATGCACAAGCCCGTATCCGCCGTGCCCAAGGTGAAGCCGAAGCCATCCGCTTGGTCACCGAAGCCATACAAGGAACCAAGGCCGATCCCGCCAACTACCTCATCGCGATGCGCTACTTGGAGACCCTTTCCGACATGACCAGCGGCCAGAACAACAAGGTCGTCTACATTCCTTACGAAGCCACCGGAATACTGAGCAGTGTGGGCGGCATCAAGGATATGTTGGATGCGGGGAAGATGTTGAAGTGATAAACGAAGTTCCTTCGACCATAATAAACGATCCTTTGCATTGAACTCAAAGGATACAGTCGGATAAGAACTTTTACTATGAGAGACCGTACCTTCGGAAATTGAAGAATCTAGTGATCCGGTGTTAATTGACTTGGAAAATGCAGAAATTCAAGCTTCTTTTCAGATGGGTATATGGAATTGGTTTCTGCATTGCTGGATTGGGGATACTGTTATCAGTCACATTTATTGGCGGTCTCCTTATTACGATTAGTGGACTTTTATTACTCCCGCCCACATATGGTATAATTGAAAATCGCGTAGGTAAATCACTAGCAGCACCTTTCAAATATTCGACTGTAATAGGTTTCTGGTTAGTGGGGTGCATCATATTCATATCATATCAGGTTGACAATGATTTGGCAAGTCAGAAACTGTATGTTGACAGCTACTACAGCTTGCCTCAAGAAACGAAGGACAGCATTTATCGAGCGCAGGTTGAGCAGCCACATACCGCCGAAGCTAAGGCGTTACGAATTGTCGAAACCAGTCGAAATGTTGTGGTTAGCAGCTCTATTGTTAAGAAAGTCGATGGACAATATCGGTACTTCTTTGATATAAGAAACCATGATAGTCAGCCGTTTAGTGGTGATGTCAAGTTGTATTTGATAACGGAAAACGAGTCTGGCGTATTTGACAAGATATTTGTAAATGAAATTCCAATTCGAGCCAAACTTGGTGCTCCTGTATACATGGACATGAGGACTGGAACTCCTGATACTCATGGCGAATATGGTATTGACCATTTCAAGTACGAAATACTTGTAGACGGGAGTGTAGTTGGTAATGGAACTGGTGCGATCACGGATAAGTTTGAGGATCTTGATCGACTGCTCAACAGGTAAGCATCTTTGAACTTGGCATTCCTTTCGGTCTTTAGAGTTCGTAATAAAAGCTCAAACTTTACGCAACCCAAACTCAACACCATGGACATCGCACTGAAGAAGCTGGATTTGATGCAACGCCTGATGTTGATCTGGGACGAAGCGGCCTTGCAAAGAGTGGCGAAGGTGATCGAGAAAGAAGCCCCACTTGCAATTGACGCGGACGAGGACATCACCGATGAAGAGTATGCTGCCTTCCAAGAAGAGCTGTCCAAGTGCGAGCAGGGCGAACTCAAGTTCCATACGCGTGAGGAGTCGATGCGCATGATCCGCGAGGATACCAAGGAATGAAGTTCATTTTGAGGATCCTACCCAGCGTGACCAAAGAAGCCAGAGAGGTCTACCAATACCGGGAAAAGGAACAGGGAAAGGGGTCAGGGAACCGATTCGTTTTCGCTTTGAACGACTGCTACGACCGGATCTTGTCCAACCCCTATGCCTTTCAGACCCGCAAAGGTCCATTCCGTCATGTCATGTTGCACCGATTGAAATACCGCGTGGTGTTCAAGGTTGAAGGAGACGTAATTTCGGTTGTTCAAGTACGCCACACCCAGCGCAAGCCGAGCAAGAAATTCGGACCGTAGTTCTCACCTTTGAACAATTGTGGGTCCAGGCCGTGAAGCATCGAACTCGCTACGGAACTAAGAACTCCTGTTCCGCAGCAGCTTCCCTGCCCCCCGCGGAACAACAAAGCCCCGGATCCAAGTCCGGGGCTTTGTCTTTCAAAAGTAGCGCGAGGGAGACTTGAACTCCCGACCTCAGGATTATGAATCCTGCGCTCTAACCAGCTGAGCTACCGCGCCATTTCCTTGACTTTTTCGTTCAAGGGGCCGCAAATATAGTTGAAGGGGGGTTGAAGAAGTTGAAGACAGTTGAGAAGTTGAGAGTTGAAGAGGGTTGCAACATGCCCGTTTGACAGCGCCGATCGACGGTTGCGTGGTACGGCATTCCAACCCCTCAACTTCTCAACCCCTCTTCCAACCTAATTCTACTTGCACAGGTGCAACGATCGTCTATCTTCGGCGCGAACCGAATTGCCACTATCCGAGTCCCATGGCCAAGAAAGCAAAGTCCGTAAAAGGTAAAGCAGCACCTAAGGCGAAAAGTCCCGCAAAAGCGGCAAAGATGCCCGCAAAAAAGGCCGTGACCGGGAAACGTACTTCCGCGAAGACGGCGGGAAGACCCACGCCCGCCGCAAAACCCAAAGCTCCCGCCAAAGCAGGGAAAGCTGTTAAGTCCAAATCTGCGGTGAAAGCTGCGGGAAAGCCAAAGCAGGCCAAAACAGTTGGAAAGGCGGTAAAGAAGAAGCCTGTGGAACCGGTCAGGAAAGTGGTCCCCAAAAAGGCAGCAGCGAAGCCTAAAAAAGTGGCCACGCCTCCACCAAAGACGAAAAAGCACACCGCAGTGGCCAAGCCCAAGCCAGCTGCAAAAACCGCCAAGCCAGCCGTTCCTGCCAAAGCAGGGAACGTTACGAAGCCTTCTGCACCGGCAACCAAGCCGAAAAGTCCAGCCAAAGCACCAAAGGCCCCTGTTGATGTACCTACGTTGTCGGATGAACCAGTTCGCCAACCAAAGCTCAACCAGCCACCGAAAAAGATCGGGAAAATGGTGCGGGTGGACATGGAATTCTATATGCAAAGCTCTCCCGCTACCTTGTACGATCTGATCAGTACCCCCAGCGGTTTTGCCGAGTGGTATTGCCAAGATGTGGACGTGAAGAATGAGCTCTACACCTTTATATGGGATGGTGAGCAAGAAGAGACGACCGTGATCGGACGGAAGTCCGGTGAAATGATCCGCTTCCACCGAAATGAGGACGAGGAGTCCGATACCTTCTTTGAATTCCGGGTACGTGTGGATGCTATGACCAACGAGGTGGCCCTTGAGGTGATCGACTATGCGATACCCGATGAAGTGGAGGAAACACGGAACCTTTGGAGTTCGCAGATCCACGATCTGATGCGGGTCCTTGGCGCTTGAGCAATTTCAAACGCCTTTTTTCCCATCCTGATCGCACGGTCGACATTCGATCGTGGGCTTCCACTTCTCCGGAACACTTTTTGACACGCGCAGATCCCGGATGAAACGCTTGCACCGCATGATCATCAGGGCCTTTATCGGTCCCTTGCTCATCACCTTCGTGATCGTGCTGTTCATTCTGGTGATGCAATTCCTGTGGAAGTACGTGGACGATCTGATGGGAAAAGGACTGGAGTGGTACATCCTTGTTGAGCTGATGATGTATGCTACCGCCAGTTTTGTTCCGTTGGCCTTGCCGTTGGCGGTATTGCTTTCCAGCATAATGACGATCGGCGGTTTGGGCGAGAATTCCGAGCTGGTGCCCATGCGCTCTGCCGGACTGGGATTGCTGCGGATCATGTCCCCCTTAATGGTCACCGTGCTGTTCCTTGCGTTGGGGTCATTCTATTTCAGCAACAACCTGTTGCCCGTGGCCAATCTCAAGTTCCATTCCCTGCTCTGGGATGTGACCCGGAAGAAGCCGGCCCTCAACCTTCGTCCCGGGATCTTCTATGATGGCATAGAAGGCTTCAGCATACGCGCCATGGAGAAGGACCCTGACAACGGCCTGCTGACCGATGTGCTGATCTATGACCACCGTGCAGCTTTCCAGGGGAACAAGACCGTGGTGCGTGCAAAAACCGGCAACATGAACCGGAGTACGGATGGTCGGTACCTCATACTCACGCTGAAGGATGGCCACTTTTACGATGAGCACTCCCCTGCTGGCGGCGAAAGCAGCAGCTACCCCATGATGCGGGGCACCTTCGCGGAGGATGAGATCCGGTTGGACCTTTCCGGGCTTGGGCTGGACCGAACGGATAAGGAACTCTTCAAGGACCATTACAAGATGCTTACCATGGGCCAGCTCCACGTTGCAGGCGATAGCCTGGAACGCGAACTACGTGAACGGGATACCGAACAGGAACAACACTTGGCAAATTCCCTTTTCATTACAAGAACTCCCCGTTCCGTGGTGGACACGGCCAGCTCAACCCTTCCCAACAACACCACTGCCGTTGAAATTCACGTGGCCGAACGCGATGTCCACGATGCCGCTATGAACATGGTACGCAACAACATCAATTACATTGATCGGGCATTGGAGGAGCGGAGCGGAAGAAGCGGGCAGATCGCGCACTTCAATGTGGAATGGCACCGGAAACCGATGTTGGCCATCGCCTGTTTGCTTTTCTTCTTCATCGGTGCCCCGTTGGGAGCGATCATCCGCAAAGGAGGCATGGGGCTTCCGGTGGTCTTCGCTATTCTCTTCTTCCTGGTCTTCCACATCGTTTCCTTTTCCACGGAGCGCTTGGTTATCGCAGGTGAGATGAACGCTTGGCCGGGCATGTGGATCAGTACGTTGGTGCTGCTCCCAGTTGGAGTGATCCTGACCTGGAAAGCGACGACCGACAGCCCGCTCTTCGTTGCAGATGCGTATTATCGCGGCTGGCAGCGTCTCCGTTCCTTCTTCATGCGGCCACATGCGCATCCTCCAGCTCTGCAATAAGCCCCCCTACCCGCCCATCGATGGTGGTAGCAAGGCCATGCACAACCTTACACGAGGTCTTGTGGATGCTGGCCATCTGGTGAAGGTGCTTTGCATCAGTACGCCGAAGAACGAGCTCAAGGTGGAGGAGCTGCCCGCCGAGTATCGCGAACGGACGAACATTGAAAGTGTCTTCGTGGATACGAGCCTGAACGTCGTTGACGCGTTCACCGACCTGATCACTGCGGACAACTACAACATCAGCCGGTTCTTTTCGCCGGACATGGATATTCGACTTATTCGCCTCCTCACGGAACAGAAATTCGACATCATCCAGTTGGAAAGCCTGTTCATGACGCCGTACATCCCAACCTTGAGGCGCTATACCAACGCACCGATCATTCTACGATCCCACAACTTGGAACATGTGATACAGGACCGTATTGCCACCGGTGAACGCAACTTCCTGAAACGACCCTATCGGAAGTACCTGGCCAAGCAGTTGCATACCTACGAGATGGAAATGCTCGATCGTGTGGACGGTGTAGTGGCGATAAGCCCGTTGGATGCCGAACATTTCCTGGAACATGGCACCCGAACACCTGTAACCACCATCCCCTTCGGTGTGGAACCCACGGAATACGAACCCGATGAACGCGTCCGGAGCGGCCCGCCCATCTTCTTCCACTTGGGCAGCATGGATTGGCTACCGAACGAGGAAGGTATACGATGGTTGCTGGATGCCGTATGGCCCCTGGTACTGCTGAAGAGACCCGACGCGAAGCTGCACTTGGCCGGTAACAAGATGCCCGAGGACCTGCTGGCCCGCGTGCAAAAGGGGGTCACCATAAAAGGCCGGGTGAAAAGCGCACTCTCCTACATGCGGGACCGCCAAGTAATGGTGGTGCCGCTCTTCTCCGCCGGTGGCATGCGGGTGAAGATCATCGAGGGCATGGCCCTTGGGAAAGTGGTGATCGCAACACCCATCGGTGCGGAGGGGATCGACCATACGGAAGGTTTGGATATCCTGATCGCCCGTAACGCGAATGAATTCGCGGAACACATCATTGCCTTGGATGAAACCCCCGATTACACGCGAATGATCGGCGAGAACGCCCGGAAGTTGGTGAAGGCAAAGTATTCCGATGCCACCTTGGTGCAAGACCTGGTGGCCTTCTATGATCGTGTGCGGAAGAAATGAAGTTGCTCGTACTCCTTTCCAGGGTGCCCTATCCGTTGGAAAAAGGTGATAAGCTGCGTGCTTACCACTTGATCACCAGGCTAGCGAAGAAACACGAAGTGGCACTGTTTTGCTTGAGCGATACCCATACCGATCCGGCGCATATCCAACATCTGGAACAGTTCTGTAGCCACATCGAAGTGGTGCGGATACCGCAGTGGCGCATCGTATTGAAACTGGCCACGGCCGTCTTCTCCAGGCTGCCGTTCCAAGTGACGTACTTCCACCATGCCATTGCGCAGCGCGCGATCGACCGCACGATCGCACGACTGCAACCGGACCATGTACTGTGCCAGCTGGTGCGCACCACGGAATACGTGCGCTACCACTATACATTACTGAAGACCTTGGATTATATGGACACCCTTTCCAAGGGCATGGAACGCCGTACCGAGAATGCGCCGTTCTACTTGCGCCCTTTGTTCCGGACAGAAACGCGCAGGTTGATCCATTATGAGAACCTCATGTTCGACCTGTTCGATAATTCGGTGATCATCAGTTCGCAAGACCGCGAATTCATCTACCATCCGAAACGCGATGCCGTTGCGGTGATCCCCAATGGTGTGGACACCTTGCATTTCGCACCACAAGAGGTACCGGCGAAGTACGACCTGCTCTTTACCGGGAACATGAACTATCCACCGAACATCGACAGTGTGCTTTTTCTGGCCAACCGCGTGCTTCCGCTCGTGCACCGAAAGCGGCCCGGCACCACCTTATTGATCTCCGGTGTGGACCCCAGCAACAGTGTCCGTGATCTGGCACGAACGAACCCGTCCATACTCGTTTCGGGGTGGGTGAAGGACATCCGTACTTCCTATGCTACGGCGCGCATTTTCGTGGCCCCCATGCAGATCGGTACCGGATTGCAGAACAAACTGCTCGAGGCCATGGCCATGCGGATCCCTTGCATCACTTCCTCCTTGGCCAACAATGCCGTTGGAGCGGTTGATGGTGATTCCATACTGATCGGCAACGAACCGGAAGACTATGCGGAACACATTCTCCGGCTGCTGGAGAACCGCGCGGAACGCGACCGGTTGGCAGCGCGTGGACACCAATTCGTACTTGAACAATTCGATTGGGACCGTGCAGCCGATAACTTGGACAGGTTGATCACCGGCACGCCCCCGCATTCTTGATCCACAAGGCACCCCGAGCGCTTCCATAACTTTGCGCCACATGTCAACCGTTACAGAACAGGCTTTCGACACGATCGAAGATGCCATCGCCGATATCCGAAAGGGAAAAATCGTTATCGTTGTGGACGACGAGGACCGCGAGAACGAAGGTGACTTCGTGACGGCAGCGCGCAACTCGGATCCTGCGACGATCAATTTCATGGCCACCCATGGCCGCGGGCTTATTTGTGCACCATTGACCGAGGAGCGATGCGAGGATCTGGGACTTGACCTGATGGTGCGCGACAACACCGCATTGCACGAAACTCCTTTCACCATCAGTGTGGATGTAAAGGGCCGTGGCACCACTACGGGGATCAGTGCAGCCGACCGATCCAAGACCATGATGGCATTGATCGATCCCGCTACCCGGGCTGATGAATTGGCCCGGCCAGGGCACATCTTTCCGCTAAAAGCGAAGAAGGGTGGTGTACTGCGGCGCACCGGACATACCGAAGCCGCTGTTGATCTGGCCAAACTTGCCGGCTTCGAACCTGCGGGCCTGATCGTGGAGATCATGAACGAGGACGGGACCATGGCCCGTTTGCCGGAGCTGCGCGTGATCGCGAAGAAGTTCGGACTCAAGTTGATCAGTATCGAGGATCTGGTGGCCTATCGAATGCGCACCGAAAGCCTTGTAGAGCGGCAGGTGGATGTGGCCCTGCCCACGATACATGGCGATTTTCGCTTAGTGGCCTTCAAGCAGACCACCACGAACGAAGAGCATTTGGCACTGATCAAAGGAACGTGGGCCAAGGATGAACCTGTCCTTGTTCGGGTACACTCTTCGTGCGTTACCGGCGACATTTTCGGGTCCTGTCGATGTGATTGTGGACCCCAGTTGCACCACGCCATGGACCTGATCGAGCGCGAAGGCAAAGGCGTTATCGTGTACATGCAGCAAGAAGGACGAGGGATCGGTCTGTTGAACAAACTGAAAGCCTATAAACTGCAGGAACAAGGTGCGGATACCGTGGAGGCGAACCTGATGCTGGGCTTCGATATGGATGCACGGGACTACGGTGTTGGAGCACAGATCCTTCACGACCTCGGTGTGCGCAAGATGCGATTGCTCACGAACAACCCACGCAAACGCACAGGTCTGGTGGGCTACGGGTTGGAGATCGTGGAGAACCTGCCGATCGAGATCCCCGCGAACGCACATAACCGGGATTACCTGCTCACCAAGAAGCGCAAAATGGGCCACCAGCTTGGCCTGAAATAGGTAAGGTTGACCATTAAGATCATCGATCAGGTGTTTCGGGGATTTCCTTTCGCTGCCTAAGAATTCAAATGCCGGACGGTTGAGTAGACAATTGGCCTTCATATGTTGACCAGTACCAGATCTAATGCGAACCGGTCGTACGGCACATTGGTGAAGGACTTAGGGTTTGATCTAGTACTCAGAATTCCATTCGGGTATGCGAAAATCCATTGTAATTGCTCGAAGAAGCCCTGTAAGGGCGCAATAGCGGAGCGATGGGTCTTGACCCATCGTAAGGAAACGTGATTCCGTATTGTAAGCCCTGAAGGGGCGAAATAGCAAATGGCACGCCCATCGGACACTATTTCGCCCCTTCAGGGCTTATACCAATTCGCAGTACAGATCCACCCGATCTACTTGCTCTTTTTCCGCATTACTTCTCCGATGAGGTCGTCCCGTAGCTACGGCTACGCAACGACCTCCTCGGATCGTCCTGCGAAAAAATAGCGGCGCATCTTTGGCTGCATCTGTAATGCGAAATGGTATTAGATCCCGTGTGGGGGCATTCAACGATGGGTCAAGACCCATCGCTATGCTATATCGCCCCGCTGGGGCTATGCATCAGGACGCAACGAACCCATTAGGGTAATGCCAATTGGGAGACGACATGCAGCGCTCAGGTTCAATCGAAGTGCCGGTCCCTGGAATCGGGCCTGAAGTTGTTGCGAAGCTTTTGCCACAACTCTCCCAATGTTCGGAATTCCTCGCGGTACACCACCCCGGCCCCTTGCGTAGTGGGGATCTGGTCCGTACGCGTGAGGTTGCGATCGTTGCTCATGCTGAACGCTTTTACGCGCAAACGGCCTTCCGGAGTGAGCAAATATTCCAGCTGGAAATCACCGATCAAGGTGTTGTTCGTATTCGCGGCGGTCTGTGCGCCATACGATACGCCCAAATTGGTGCTCAGCAGCAAGCGCTCATTGAACAACTGGGTGCTCATGGCCACTTCCAACTCGTCCTGGGTAATGTTGTCGCCCGGCCGGTAATTGACGCCCAGATCGAAATCGTTGCTCAACTTCGATAACCAGTTGCTTACTTGGTTGCTCAATAGTTCACTTGTTGTGGTGCCTGCGAAATTCCCACCTGCACTCGGGCTGGCAGTGCCCGTGTAGGTGGGCGGGGCCACAAAACGATTGAGGACGATCAACGCGAACACTTGTCGGTTCAACTCCTGTTCCGTGCTGAGCACACTGTTCACCTGTGTCCTGATGCTTTCATCCACCGTGGGGAGCCGAACTTCGAAACCGATCTCCGGGTTCATCAGTTTGTCGCGCAAGCGCATCACAACATCAACCGGCACGCGTTTCTTGTACGCCTCGTTCTTCTCGAACATGATGTCGTACAACGACGCACGCACTTTGTACAAGGCCCGCAGGTCCAACTGCGCATCGAAGGGGTCGCCGAACCATGCGATGGTTCCACCCGGGATCACCTCGAAGCGCTTGTTGACCACGTTGCGCAAGGTGAACAGATAGTCCCCTTCGCTGACCTCCACCTGACCCTGCATCCGAAAATCACCGGATTGGCTCACGCTCATTTCCATGTCCCCTTGGCCACGCCCCCGCATGATATCGCCCACCGTGGGGTCGAAGATGATCTCGAACCGTGCGTCCGGGGTTACTTCCACTTTCATGTCCAACGTAACCCCGCTCAGGTCCACCACTTGGCCTTCGGTACCTGCGGAGTCGCTGGTCACGAAGCGGACGAAACCGATCTCCGAGACCTCCGTACTGCCGCCCACCGGGAAGTGGATGTCGGTGCCCGTCGCGGTACTCGCGTCCACAACGATATCCAACTGTTGTATGCCCCCGCTCACCTCAATATCACCGGTCGCATAGGCCTTCCCGTAGTAGCTATCGTTGTCCGCCACAGTGGTGTTCATCACCATCAACCGGTCCATGGTACCCCACACGTTGAAGTTCCAATCCTTCAACCCATTGTGGAGAATGGTGCCCCCGATCCGTGCCGTGTGCCCCTCCTCATCGCGAATGGTCACGAGGTCCAACGCGAACATGTCCGGTGCCACCTGCACTTTGTGGGTGAAGCGGTACAGTGTATTGAGGTAGTTGATCCGAAGGCCCGCATCCACCATGTCCAGAGTACCATTCACCAACGGATGCCCGGCAGTACCGGTAACCGTTGCCGTGCCTGTGACCAGGCCTTGGATATCGCTGATCGCACCGGGCAGATAGGGCTCTATGAAGGTGAGGTCGAATTGGTCGAACACGATGTCCATGGCCAGCAAATTGTCGCGCTTGGGTTCCAACCGACCATTGAAATCCAACGCCTTGATCAAACCGCGTTCCACCGTTCCGTTCAATTCCACCACCCCTCTGCTCTCGGACCAACCCGCCGAGAATTTGATATCGCCCACCAACTTGTCTGCCACCTTCACGCTGTCCACGCAGAGGTAGCTGGTCAGGAAAGGTGTCCCGTAAACATCGAACACACGGCCATCACCATTCACACTGCCGGCCACTAATGGACCGCGCACCACGGGTGCCAAATTCTCCAACCGCACTTGGTCCATTTCGAAATCCATGGCCTGTAGTGGATCCTTGGAGAGGACCCCGTGCAGGGAGATCCGCTGGTCTTCATTCCAAAGCACGAGGGAATCGACCGCTACGGTGGTGGAATCGATGGTGATATGTGCCGTACTCGTGCTGTTCCAATTCCCACGACCGAAGTAGAGCTGTGAAGGCAAAAGGTCGAGGTCGATATTCTGCAAGCCACGTACTTCGCCTTGGATATCCAAGTGGCCATTGGTGCCCGCATTGGAATTCTTCCAACCCAAGGCCAACTCAACTTCATCTTGGTAAGCCACACCCGTTGCGGATGTACCAGCGAACCAGGTGCTGTCCCCAATGGTCTGCTTGGTGCTGCGCAATGCGAAAGCCAATACATCGAGCGTCTTGTCCATGATCACCTCCATACTATCGATCACGATGGTGCCATAGCGGACGCGAGGCAAATTGGCAGTAAGGTCGATGTCGAACGACCGGCTGTCCAACGAACCGGACACCGTGCTGCCCGGTCCTATTTCCGTGCCTGGTGCCAACAGGTCCAGTATGGCTTTGCTATCGCCGGTTTCCACTTCGAAGATGAACCATTGTTCGGCCTGATCATAGTTCACGCTCTTTTGCAAAGACGGAAAGACGCTGTACACGGTGTTCGCGGCGAGGTCCAATAAACGAGTTGGCAGGAAGGTACCCTCCACCCGTGCCGTGGCGAAGGTGGCTTCCATCTCCAAGGTGTTCTTGCCATTGGCACGCCCGCTGCGCAGCAACAGGTTGCCGAGATCATGGTCGTTCGGCCCCACGCAATAGGAAATGTCCTGCATGGCCAAGCTGCCCAATAAGCTGTCCGGTGAAAGCCTTCCACTGGCCTGCACGTTCAACTTGAGCGAGTTATAGCCCGGTGTTTTCACAAGGCCCAGTGCCCTAAGGTCCAAGTGGTCCACTCTTGCACTGAAATCCACCACGGGCCATCTTTTGCGTAGATCTGCCAGACCAACGAAGTGCATCCGGATATTCTCATCGTCCGTGTCCAGTTCACCGTTGAACAGATTCTTTTCGAGTCGGCCGTTCGCCGTGATGTTCGTGATCTTCGTTCCGTTCACGGTAAGCATGGGGAATTCCCCTTCCAGATCAGTCTTGAGACCGGTGAAGGTGCGCCCAGTAGCGGAGAGGCGGACGTTGCAAGCCAAGGGCCCCAAGATGCGGGTACCTGCGATGGGGCCCAGATCGAAGCCTTCGGTGAGCACCCGACCCGAAAGCGTGAAGATGTTCTTCAGCGTATCGCGTTCGTAGGAAATGTCGGTCTTTACGGAACCCAATTTGGTGCGCGTTCTTCCATAAGCGGTAAAAGCCCGCGTAAAGCCCGTGAAGTTGCCCGCAAAATTGATCGTACCCAATTCCGCGATCTCCTTAGGTAAGACCAAGGTGGCCCCGGAAGTGAACGGTGGCAAGGGGATATCGTTCAGGTCCTTATGATCGGTACTTAGCTCATCAATGTTCAACACCATGAAGGTATTGGCGATGTCCGGCAACCCACTGAACTCCGCATTGCCCGTGAACCATGAATGGCTGCCGAAGGTCACGGACAATCCGAAGCCCTTCAACTCGGCCAATGTGCCCCGCATGCGTCCACGTATCCCGATCGGATATTGGACACCTTCAAGCTCCGGTGCGAACATGGAAATGTCCCTGAAGTCCAAGTTGGCGCTATCCAGTTGAAGTTTCATGGTCACCTTCCGATCGAATTCCATGTAGTCCGCCCAGCTTTCCGTTACCATGGCGAATTGTCCATTGGCATTGGATCCACCGCTACGCAATTCCATGTCGGCAATGGTGATACCGCGTGGAGACACATGGACGAGACCGCTCAGTTCCTTTATATCAAAGCCGCTGCGTTCCGTCAGTTCCAATGCCTTCAATTGGGCTTGTATGGAATCTCCCGCAAAGGCGAAGCCCGTGCCTGCCACCGTGGCGTGCGTGATGTTGATGTGCTTGAAATCCACACCAAAGGGGATCGGTTCCGTATTGCGATCGATGAACGAATAGTGGAATTCATGGATGTCGAATCGCTTCACCTTGATCTGCCATGCGGCACCTGAGCTGGTGGTGTCTTCACTGGCCAACTTGTCCAACAGCAAGGTGAGGTTGCTCTTGGTGCCGCCCAATGGAGTTGTCATGGCGAAGCGCGCCGAATGTAGATGTACGCCTCCGACCTGTATGACCTGTGCCCGTGGATGGATCCGCAACGCTTTCACACGCAGTTCACCGGCAGCGATCAAGGTGTCGCCTTCCAGATCGGCAATGAACACATCGCCCAAAACCATCTCCCCACGTGGGCTGATCATAACGCTGCCTACGCGCACTTCGGTCCCCAATTGTTCCGTGGCCCAATGGCCGAACCAGTGCACCACTTTCGTTTGGACCGGTGGCCATAGCAACAGTAGCGCACCGATCACCCCGACAAATACAAGCACGAGCAAGGCGATCGCGGCCCAACGCAATACGCGCTTTGTTCCACGCCATGCAGATCGGAATATGCCCCCTATCGTCAAGTCGAACGTAGTTTTGCCGCTTCCTTATGCAAGGACCGGACCTAATACCGCCTCGCAACAAATCACCGTCCAATTTACTCGCTCTTTTTCACCAATGCTTCTCCAGAAAAAAGGATCCCGTAGCTCCGGCTATGCAACCCTTTTTCCGTATCGCCTTGGTAAAAAATAGCTTCGCACCTTTAGCCGGTCCTTTATTACGAAGCGGTATAAGTTCCCAAAAGTAGCCAGCCGTTGTCTTCGACCCCGATCGATCTCGTCGCACTCGTAAAGAAGGAACCGTGAATACTTCGACACTTCGGCAAGCTCAGCACATCGCCTCGCTCAGCAGAACTGGACGGAAATGAAATCGACCTATGTTTCTCCGCTACAGGGCTGCACATTCGTAAAACAACTAAGGGAAAAACTCAAGCTCATCCCGATGGACCCAACATCCGGAGAAGCCCTGAAAGGGCACAATAGCAAAGCGATGGGTCTTGACCCATCGACTAATTCGTTGATGGATCTTCAAGCCCTGAAGGGGCGCAATAATTCGACCCTTCGTCAGGCTCAGGACAAAGCAATCTCAACACAACGTAATGGGTCTGACAGCAATCCCAATTTTGACGAAATTTCTAGTGGAAACTATTTCGCCCTTTCAGGGCTTGGATCCTTAGTGATCCATCCAACGATGGGTCAAGACCCATCGTTTTACTATATCGCCCCGCTGGGGCTGTTAGACCGTGGTCGGCATATTCTCCGGTATAGGCCAATACGTGCGGAACTGCGAGAATTGATCGAAGAATTTTGAACGGTCCTTTACCTAACGACCGCCCCGAACCCTTTCTATGTTAAACCCCGATAGCCCTGCCCCGATCATCCTTGGTATTGAAAGTTCGTGTGACGAGACCGCTGCTGCCGTGCTGGTGAACGGCGAGGTGCGCAGCAATGTGATCGCCGGGCAGGATGTACACCGACTTTGGGGCGGCGTGGTACCCGAATTGGCAAGCCGAGCGCATCAGGAGAACATCGTTCCCGTAGTGGCCGAAGCCCTGAAGAACGCTGGAGTAACCAAGGAAGAATTGCACGGGGTCGCAGTGACCAACGGCCCCGGATTGATGGGGGCACTGCTGGTGGGCACTTGTTTCGCACGTTCCATGGCGCAGGCGCTGAATGTGCCACTTTTGGCCGTGAACCACATGCAGGCCCATGTTTTGGCGCATTTCATTCAAGATGGAACGGACCGCACACCACCTGAATTCCCCTTCCTGAACCTGACCGTGAGCGGTGGGCATACCCTGATCGTGCTGGTGCGCTCGCCGCTGGACATGGAGGTATTGGGCACCACGGTGGACGATGCCGCCGGTGAAGCTTTCGACAAAGGGGCCAAGGTGTTGGGACTCCCCTATCCCGGCGGGCCGCTGATCGACCAACATGCCAATGACGGCGATCCGAAGAAGTTCAAACTACCGAACCCGCAGATCCCCGGACTGGACATGAGCTTCAGTGGGGTTAAGACAGCCTTTAACGGACTGGTGCGCATGGGCACGGTCAAAGACCCCGCTTTCGTGGAACGCGAACGTGCCAACCTGTGTGCGTCGTTGCAGCAATGCATCGTGGATATCCTCTTACAAAAGCTGAGCAAGGCGGGTCACAGCCATTCCATACCGCGGATCGCTATTTCCGGAGGAGTAAGCGCCAACAGTGCCCTACGCGATCAAGTACAACAGCTGGCCGATCGCGAAGGATGGACCGTACACATTCCACCCCTTTCCTATTGCACGGACAATGGAGCGATGATCGCGATGGCGGGGCATTTTCTGTTTCTGGCGGGGCAGTTTGCG
>Ga0335394_10000274_pt1 | contig 52502 bp, 37 predicted proteins | sample MAT03_FD_205741 | JGI IMG/M metagenome (GOLD analysis project Ga0335394, IMG submission 205741) | Freshwater microbial communities from Lake Fryxell liftoff mats and glacier meltwater in Antarctica - MAT-03 (spades assembly) (version 2) ... | reverse complement strand
AAAAGACAAAAATGTAAGGCAATGGCTTGGTCTAAAAATGGTTCAAGAAGTTTAGCCGTTGTTACAGCTTACCATAACGCTGCATAGATTGCATAAAAAATTTACACTAACTAAGTTTATAAAAATGTACCAAAAACGAATACCCCGCAGCTACTTTGAGCGTTGCGGGGTATTCGTTTTTGTGTATTTTTGCAAACCTTAATTTTTGAATCCATGCGTTGTTTGCTTTTCTTTTTGTTGTTTCATGTATTTGGATGGCTGCCAGCGGCTGTTGCCCAAAACGAATTCAAAATAGCCATTGAAGTACGCGATAAACGCTCGCAGAAGCCCATTTTGGCCATTGTTTCGGTAGTAGCTATTGGTAGCGAAAACGAGTTAAAAGGCAAAATGCTGAACGAAAAGTACGTAATTGAAGTCAAAGACCAGCAGCAATATCGGGTTTTTGCCGCGCTGCAAGAATACAAAACCTACCGAGAAACCCACGTTTTTGAAAAAAAATCTACCAATGCTGACCTTGCCCCTCAGCTGTTTATTGTAGAGTTAGAACCCCTCGGCAATGCCAAAAATGAACCCGCAGCCACGGCGCTGCCCCAAATAATTAAAGTAATAGACCGCAAGCAGCAACGGGTGCTGTCGCAGGCTACGGTGCGCTTGAAGGCCATTGGCTCAACCGAAATCATTGTGCCAGCCAAGGCCGCCAATGGCACTTGGCTGGCCGACTTAAAAGCCACCGAAAGCTACACCATCGAGGTGTCGGCCCCCGACTACGAGCCACACAAAGAAGTAATAAAAAGCACAGCCAATCAAGCAATTGAAATTGGCCTCAACCACGTTTCCCAAAACAAGTTGTCGTTGCAGGCAGTAGATGCGCTCACGGGCAAGCCCGTGGCGGCACGTTTTAAACTGACTGATGGCATACGCGAAACATATTCAGGAATGACTAACGCGGGCGGTAGTTTTTACGAAGTTGTGCTTCCGCCCCAACCCCAAAACTACGAACTAACCACCAACGCTACGGGCTACCGCCCCCAACAAACCAAGGTGGTGATTGGCCGCGTACGTTCGGCCGAACAAGACCGCCTGGTTGTCAAATTGAGCAAAGCCGACGTAATATTGAAACTAAACATCCGCGATGCCCAAACTTCAAACCCCCTAGCTGCCAATGTGCGTATAATAGACCAAAACAATAAAAAAGTAGTTTTGAATCTAAAAAATGCCCCCAAAGGCGAAGCCTCCACGAACATCAACCCCCAACATCGCTACGTGATAGAAGTAGAAGCCAAGGGCTTCATGGCCTATCAGCAGCCACTCGAACAAGCCCTGCCACAATTAGAAACAGAAAACAATTTATTGATTAAACTAAACCAAATGGGCGATGCCTTTGTGAGTTTGTCGGCCATTGATGGCAACACAGGCAAGCGCATTGCGGCTACATTCAAGGTATGGGCGGGCGCCGACACCGACCCAACCCAATCTAAGACTACCGAAAACGTACTGATAAGCAAGTTTAAGATTTTGGAACCCGCTATTTTTAACATCGAAACCACCGCCCCCGGTTATCGTATGCACAAAGGCGAGCTGGATGCCGAGGAGTTTGGTGCGGGCAAGGTTTTTACGTACGAAGCCGTATTGACAACCGACCAAAAAAAAATACCCGAAGCCAAACCAGCAGCACCTAAGCCATTGATAGTGGCAGAGGTTGAAAAAGCACCGGAGAAAAAAATACCCACAACCGCCGTTTTTCATTTCAGAGCCACCGATGGCCTCAACAAGAAGGTAGTCTATTCGGCGCGTTTTAAGATTATGAATGCGGCCAACCGGCGACCCACAGCGGGCAAAGGCAACGCCAGCGACTTTCAAGCCGAATTGCAGCTTTCGCAAAACTATTTTTTGGAAATTGAAGCAAATGGCTACGAAAAATCTATTTCAAAAATTGAACCCGCCACTGACCAAGGCGCATTAAAACGCGAAATAGCACTCACCAAAAAAATAGTAGGTGCAAAATATAGAAAGGATGTCAATGAAAAAGTGTTTGACAACGCCAAATTGGGAGTGGCCGTTACGATTGAAGACAACGTATATTTTGACCAAAGTAGCTATATTTTGCGCCCAGAAGCCCACGGCCAACTCAATCAATTGGTGGTGCTGATGGCCAAAAATACCAAATTGAAGGTACAAATTGCGGGCTTTACCGACAACGTGGGCGACCCAAGATTGAACCTGATATTGTCGGAAAATAGAGCCAAAGTGATAGCCAACTATTTGATAAACAAAGGAATAGCTGAGTTAAGGATAACCCATTTGGGCTACGGACAAACCAAGCCCATTACGTTGAACGACAATGAAGACAACAAGCGAAAAAACCGCCGTGTGGAATTTATTATAAAAGAAAACTAAACCCTGTGCCTACCAACTACCATGAAACCTCTAAATCCGTGCTTACTCGGCCTTGTTTTATTGTGGGGTTGCAACGCTGCCAACCAACAAAATACCCAAAGTACCCCTGCCGATACGCTCGTGGCGGCGGCGGCGGCTCCTACCCCCAACAACGACTCGCTGTCTATTTATTTTGCCAATCTCAAACTCGGCACGCCCCAAACCATTGAGGTAGCCCAAGATCCCGTTTTTCACGGCCCAAAGTCGTATCAAGGCGTGTTGATGAAAACTATTTTGGAAAAATACACTAAAATAAAAACCTTAAACCCCAAGCAGAGCCAGATTGTGTTTGAGTGCCAAGACGGCTACAACCCTTCGATGTCGCTGGAATTGTTTTTGAGTAAAACCGCTTACTTGGCCATAAAAGACAACGATGCGCCCAAAGGTCAAGACTGGGTGAACCCCGTAAAAGATGGCCGAGAAATGAAAATATCGCCGTTTTACGTAGTTTATACCGACCTGCCGCCGAATGCCAACGACTTTAAATGGCCGTATAACTTGGTTAAAATCAGTTTGGTAGAAACCCAAAAAGAGTTTGCGGCGGTGTATCCCAAAGACGACGACACCATGGTGAAAGGCTTTGGCCTGTTTCAGCACAATTGCATGACTTGCCACGCCCTCAATAAAGTAGGTGGCGCAATGGGCCCCGAATTAAATTACCCCAAAAACGTAACCGAATACTGGCACATCGAAGACCTCAAACCTTTTATTAAAAATCCTGCTTCTTACCGCCACAACTGCAAAATGCCCGCCGTTATGTATCTTGCCGACAAGGAGTTGGACCAAATAATTCGGTATTTGCAATACATGGCCAAGCATAAACTCAAAGCGTAAGCACTGCGATATTATCACTTATGATTGATTTAATGCGGAGATTTAAGCATAAAATGCAATGCGCCGTAACTTGTACGGGAGTTTGTATTTTCAATTGTTTGCCGCTCTTTGCGCAAGATTCGCCACTCGGAACTTGGTGCGTGCTAACAGTCCAGCAGAAAATCAACCCCAAATGGGGTGTATTTGTGGAAGGGCAGGCGCGTTCGTGGAAACCCTTCGACAAATGGTTTTATTATGAAGTAAAAGGCGGGGCTTCTTACAACATCAACAACAACATCACGGCACTCGTTGGCACGGGCTTTTACCGCACCTACCGCACCGATGGCAACTTTGCCGATAGCCCAATTCAACGCGATTTTAGAATCTGGGAGCAATTTACGTTTAATCAATTTTTGGATCGGATCAAATTTGAACACCGCTACCGCGCCGAACAAACCTGGCGAAACGATGCATTTTTCAATCGTTTTCGCTACCGAATCAACGTGCTTATACCGCTCAATAAACGAAAAATTGAAGAAGGCACGCTTTTTGTGAGTACTTCTAACGAGGTGTTTTTTGTACAACAAAAGCCGTATTTTTCCCAAAATCGGTTTTATGTGGGCGGCGGCTATCAGTTTTCAAAGCAACTGACGCTGCAAGCGGGCCTGTTGCTGCGCTACGACCAAACAGGCACCTCAGACCTCCGTAAGCCTTTTTTGCAAATTGCCTGCGGGTATCGTTTCGACCGCGCCGCAACCAAACAAGAACAAGTACCCAGTACAGTGGACTAAACGCGCAACCTCAACAAAGATACCAATGCCCTACCGCTACCGCGCCCTGGCCTTTTTATTTGGCCTGTCTATCATTACCTTCCTCGACCGGGTATGTATGAACGTTGTGAGCAAGTACGTAAAAGCCGACCTAAAACTCGACAATGCCCAATTGGGCTGGATTTTGGGGGCTTTTTCGCTGGCTTATGCCCTGTTTGAAATTCCGACGGGTGTGCTCGGCGACCGCATCGGCCCGCGCCTCGTGCTTACCCGCGTGGTGTTGTGGTGGTCGGCTTTTACGGCTTTGACGGGCACAGCATTCAATTTTTTTTATTTGTTGGTAGTGCGTTTCTTGTTTGGCATGGGCGAGGCAGGTGCTTATCCCAACGCCTCTATCGCCATTTCGCGGTGGTTTCCTGCGGTCGAAGTGGGGCGGGCGCAGTCGGTAATTTGGGCTGGTGGGCGGTTGGGTGGTGCCTTAACGCCGCTGTTGGTTATTCCGTTGGTGCATTTGGTAGGCTGGCGATGGGCGTTTGCGGTATTGGGCGCGGTGGGTGCCGCGTGGGCATTGGCTTGGTACGCTTGGTTTAGAGACGACCCCGCCCAAAAAGCAGGCATGACAGCCCAAGAAGTAGCCGAAATTGAGGCCAACAGGCACGTAAAACACGGCGACCACCAAGTGCCCTGGCAAACCATTGTCCGCAATCCCGACATTTGGGCGTTGATGTTGATGTGCCATTTATTTTTTTACGCGGCGTATTTTTTTACCAACTGGTCGGCAACGTATTTCCAAGAAGGGCGTGGTATGACCGAAGACCAATCCAAGAATTTTATTTCGCTTTCTTATTTTTTGGGGGCTATTGGCTGCTTGGTTGGCGGTTGGTTGAGCGACGTACTCACCAAAAAATACGGCCTAAAAATAGGTCGCCGCGCCGTGGGTATGGGAGGCTTGGGGCTTTCGAGCGTCTTTTTTCTGTCTGCTGGACTCACTACCGATAACCAAACTGCAGGGTTTTTGTTGGCTTTTTGTGTTTTAACCAAAGACTTGGCCTTGCCCGTAGCTTTCGCGGTGTGCGTGGACATTGGCCGCCGCAATGCCGGCACCGTAACGGGAGCAATGAACTTTGCGGGACAAATGGGCGGCTTTTTTATCACCATTATCTTTGGCCAAGTAGTAGCGCGTACGCACAATTTCAATTATCCATTGTTTCTAATTGCGGGCTGTCTTTTGGTAGCGGCCTTGCTTTGGCTCAAAATAGACCCCACCAAAGCCGTTGAAATGAAAGATTAAACAGCATAGTTGCGTCAATTTGAAATAACTGCCCAAATTCTAAATTCAATAACTCCGTTACGCTAAACTTATACAAATTTATACTTGATGGTTGGATGGTGGGTAGCAGGTTGGCTTCAAAGGGATTTATCGCTTACGTCGAAAAATTCCTTTGCTCACTTTTTTAAAAATCGTTCAAAAAAATCTGCCGATGCTGTGTAGGCTGCGAGCCAGTTTTTGTGCAATAGAAAGCTGTGTACGTCGTCGGGGAAGATTAGTTGCTCAAAATAAACGTTGTTTTTTCGGAGTTCTTCGGCCAAAATCACCGTTTCGTTAAACGGCACGTTGCGGTCGTCGTCGGCATGAATGAGCAACACTGGGGCTTTCCATTGGTGTACGTAGGGCAGCGGCGACGACTCGTAGGCCACCTTTGCCCACGCCGCTCTTTTGTTGGCATCGTAGCTCGGAATAAAATTTTTGACCACGTTGTTCCAGTCGTGCACGCCGTGGATATCCACTCCCATTCGGAACAGTTCGGGGGCTTTGGCCAACCCCATGGCCGTGAGGTAGCCACCATACGAGCCTCCCCAAAGGCCAATTTTAGTACTCGCTACGTCAGCACGGTTTTTGAGATACAAGCCCGCACCCAGCACGTCGTTAAACTCGCTCGCGCCCGTGGCTCCGTAGTTGAGGGCTTCCCGAAACTCCATGCCGTAGCCAATACCGCTGCGGTAATTGACGGCCAACACCACGTAGCCTTGACTGGCCAAATATTGGTTCATGGCGTAGGCTTTGTGATAGTAGTCGCCGTAGTTGAAGCCCAACAACATTTGTCGCCGCGAGCCACCGTGAAAAAACAACACTGCTGGGTGCTTTTGGCCATTTTGGTGGTTTTTGGGCAAAAACAACTGGCACGGAATGGCCATGCCGTCGGCGGCGGTTATTGTTACGGCCTGTGGTTCAGTCAATTGCGATGCAGGAAAGTCTTTGGGGATAAAATCGGGGGCAATATCTTGCCAATTGCCATTTTTTAAAACGGCAGGTCGGGCGGGCATTTTGGCATCAGCGCGCAAACAAAACACCGTGCCATCGACGGTTTGGACGGGAAGCCATTCAATGCCACTGCCGGCTCCCAAGCGAACGGGCGGGGTGTTGGCCGAAACCTGAAAAAGATGGCGGCGGTCAATGTCGCCGATATTGCTGTTGTAAATCAACGACTTACGGTCGGCGGCTAGTGCCACGTATTCTACCTCTCCGTTGCCGGGGGTCAATAATTTGGCCTCGCCACCGCTGGCCGGCAGGGCGTACAAGTGCAGCCAACCGTCTCCCTCGTAGGGAAAAATGAGGGCGTTGTCCGCCGTCCAAAACAGTAAGTTTTCGGCCACCAAACCGCCCTCAAACAGCACGCTGCCGCGCCCTGTTTTGGCTTTCCACAGTTCGCGTGCTTTTCCTGTTGCTGCGTTGGCTATCTGAATAGACCAAGGTTGGGCTTCGCGCTCGGGTCCAAAAATGAGGGCATCTTTGTTGAATGGCACGCGAACAAAAGCAATTTGTTGTCCATCGGGCGACCACACGGGGTTGCTGTCGTGGTCCACCGATGGGCTAAGAAACAAAATGGTTTTGGTCGAAAAATCGTAAACGCCCACAAAGCTATGGTCGTTGCGGCTGCTCACAAAAGCCAACTTGCGGCCATCGGGCGACCAGCGAATGTTGCCTTGGTTGCCCCGCGTCTGAAACAGTTTAGTAGCTTCTTTTAGACTGTCGGTTTTGACAATTTGCACCTGCCCACCGCTCAAAAACGCAATCATGTCGCCTTTGGGCGCGTAACGCGGGTAGCTTCCTATGCCAATTTTTTTGGCGTTTTTGCCGTCGGTGTTCATGACCCAAATACCTCGTTCTATTTTATCTGACAATTCGGCAGGATTGGGTAGCTCGCCCGCTGAGTTGGGTGCTCCGCCGCGCCCATACACGAGGTGCTGGCCATTGGGAGAAAAACGCACTTGGTTGATTTCTTGGCCGTTATCTCCTTGATAGTTAGTCAGTTGGTGCGGTTTGTAGTCGGGAGCTTCGGCCATAAAAATATTGCGCGCGCCTTGGCTATTAAAAACCCAAGCCACTTTGTTGCCCGTCGGGGCGGCTTTGAGTTCGGACGGAAAGGGCGCACTTAGCACTTGTTCCATCGAAAATTGGGCGCAAGCCACCCGGCAAGTGAGCAACACCAAGCAGGCTATTTTTTTCATCTTTAAGAAAGGTTTCTTTTTTAAGGTGCTTTTTTCATTTTTTCAAAGATAAAAAAAATAGCAACGACAACCCAATTTAGGGCTATTTTACAAGAATTTTCGGATTGTTTCGTTAGACAAAAGTGCTACAACATTAATTTTTCGTAATTTCAGGGCTGTATTTGATTTTTTGTATGCGACAATTTATACGAATCGTTTTTTTGCTGGGTATCACCACCGCCCAATTGATAGCCCAAGGGTCTGCTGCCGTGCGTTTTGTGCGCAATCAAGGCCAATGGGAAGCGGCCATTAGGTACCGCGCCGATATTCCTGGCGGGTATTTATTGCTCAAAAACAATGCTTTGTGTTACGTTTTTTTTGACCAACAATCGCTCCGACCATCGCACGCCAAAGGTAATTCTGTCAATGCCCGCCGTAGTATCGACGAGCCGGTGCGCGGGCACGTGGTGGAGGTGGCCTTAGAAGGTGCCAACCCAACGGTGCAATTTGAAGAACAACACGCCAACACCGCCACTTTCAACTATTTTTTGGGCAACGACCCCGCGCATTGGGCCAGCAATGTACCTTCTTTTGGCGAGGTGATTTACCACGATATTTATCCAGATATTGACCTCAAACTCTACGCTTTTCGGCAAACGTTGAAGTACGAATTTATTGCCAGACCCCAGGCCGACGTTTCAAAAATTAAATTGCGTTATGAGGGGAGTTCGTCCATTAAAATTGTTCAAAATCAACTGCAAGTCGAAACTACGGTCAATCAGTTTGGAGAACAAAAGCCCTATACTTTTCAAGAAATAAACAACCGAACACTTGATGTACCAACCAATTATCGCTTGGAAGGCAACGTCGTTTCGTTTGATTTTCCGCAAAAATACAACCGCGCGCATACGCTAACCATTGACCCCGAACTGGTGTTTTCGACTTATTCGGGGTCAATTGCCGACAATTTTGGCCACACAGCCACTTACGACACGGAGGGCAACCTTTATACGGCGGGGACCATTCATACCATGGGGGTGTTTCCCAACACTACGGGGGCATTTCAGCGGCAGTCGGGTGGTGGCGTGGACATTGGGCTGCTCAAATTTAGTCCCGACGGCACCAGACTACTCTATGGCACCTACATTGGCGGCGCGCACATGGACGTGCCGCACAGTATGATTGTAAACAGCAAAGATGAGTTGGTGGTTTTTGGCACCACCTCATCGCTCAATTTTCCGACTACCGCTACGGCCTACCAAACCCGTTTTGGCGGCGGGTCGAGCGTTACGCCCATCGGTGGTTTTTTGTTTTTGAATGGCAGCGATATTTTTGTTTTGAAACTAAATTCGGGGGGCAATCGCCTCGAAGCCAGTACGTTGATAGGTGGAAACGGCAACGATGGTATTTCTCAAACCGCTGATTTTACGCTCCGCAACTACGGCGACGAGTTTAGGGGCGAGGTAGTAATAGATGACAAAGACAACGTTTATGTGGCCAGTTCTACCAATTCTACCAATTTCCCGTTGGTGAACCCCATTTCTAGCACTGCCAATGGGAGGCAAGATGCAGTGGTTTTTAAAATGAATTCGGGTCTAACATCTTTGTTGTCAAGCACTTATTTGGGTGGGCGCAACAGCGATGTGGCTTATGGCATCAAGTGGGTGCCTTCGGGGGCGTTTTATGTAACGGGCGCAACCCGCAGTGAAAACTTGCCTGTGCGGGCGGGGGCTTTCAAAAACATTATTTCGGGGCAAGAAGATGGTTTTGTGGCCAAATTTACCAACGACCGCCTCGAACAGCTCACCTACGTAGGCACTGACAGTGCCGAAGTTTCGTATTTGTTGGACGTGGACACGGCCGAAAACGTCCATATTTTTGGCTTGACGCGCGGCAGGTACCCCACCACAACGGGGGTATATTCAACCACCAACGGCGGGCAGTTTGTGCATTCGTTTGACAAAAATCTTACCAAAACGGTGTTCTCAACTGCTTTTGGGTCTTCGCGTGGGCGGCCCGACATTTCGCCCACGGCTTTTTTGGTCAATGAGTGCGGCAATATTTACTTGGCGGGCTGGGGGGGAGCCGTTAATACCAACAACGGCTACAATCCTTTTAGCAGCACCAACGGTCTCCCCACTACCACCGATGCTTTTCGGCGCACTACCACGGGGCATAATTTTTACATTGCCATTTTAGAAAAAGAGGCGCGCTCGTTGCTGTACGCTACTTATTTTGGCAGCAGTGTGTTTGTTAACGATGGCGACCATGTGGACGGTGGAACGAGCCGTTTTGCCAAAAATGGGGTGATTTATCACGCTACTTGCGTGTGCCGAACGGCCAACTTCCCAACTACGCCCAACGTTTGGTCGCCCAGCAAAGCCAGTGCTGATTGTAACAACGCCGCTTTTAAAATAGATATTGACCGCCTTCGGGCTAATTTTGACAGCTACGAAGGCGCAAAGAAAGACGTATTGACGGGCTGCGCACCGCTCACCCTAGATTTTTTGAATACGAGCGAAGGCGGAAAAACCTACACTTGGGACGTGCAAGGCAGCGTCATTTCACGCGATGCCGCCAAGGCTACCTATACTTTTCAACAACCTGGCGAATACAAAGTTACGCTCCGCGCTTTCAATCCGTTGGTGTGTCGCGGGCAAGACGTGGTTGTCAAAACGGTCAAAGTAGGCATTTCGCAAGCCAAGGCACTGGGTGATACGACGGTGTGTAGCAATGTGGCGGTTCAGCTAAAGGCCCAGGGGGGCATCAAATACCTCTGGTCGCCAGCGGCAGGTTTGAGCAATCCAAACGTGGCCAATCCAGTAGCGCGGGTAGCCAGCACCACCCAATTTACGGTGCAAGTTACTGATTCGGTTTGTACGGTGTCGCGCAGCGTAACGGTAACAGTCAGTAACGACAAGCCCGATTTTCAAGTATTTAGAGATACTACCATTTGTTTGGGACAAACGGCCATACTCACCGCACGCGGCACTACAACGCGCTTTAGGTGGTCGCCGGTGGCTACATTGAGCGACTCGCTCGGCGTGCGCGTGGTTGCCAAACCTACCCAAACCACTACCTACACCGTAGAGGGCGTTTATGCCGATGGTTGCCGCCCCAGCAAAAAAATAACCGTGCGGGTAGAAGACAACAAATTGGGTTTTCGCACCTCGCCCGACACCACCATTTGCGAAGGCCAAAGCGCATTGCTTTTGGCCGCTGGTGGCGCGAGTCATCGCTGGAGTCCGCCTGGTACGTTGAGCGATTCGACCAGTATAAATCCCGTTGCCAAACCCCGACAAACAACTACTTACACGGTTTTGGCTACCTATCCCGATGGATGCCAAACGAGCCGAAGGGTAACTGTAACGGTAGAAAAAAGTCCACAAATTGCTGATTTTGAGGCTGTACCAGGTTATGCTTGCGGCGAAATAACGGCCTTTCAGTTGGTGAGTAAAAGTTCAGTAGAAGCCACACGATTTGAGTGGACACTCAACGATAACAACCGCCAAACGACTGTGGGGCCACTTACTTACCAATTTTCGCAAAGTGGCACGTATCCCATTACGCTACGGGCTTCATCGCGCAATGGTTGTGCCACTGTGGTAACCAAAAATATAGTCGTTGGAAATCTGAACAAGATTCCGAACGTGATAACACCCAACGGCGACGGCAAAAACGACCGCTTTGTGCTGGGGATTCCAGGGCTAAAATTGGAAATAGCAAGCCGTTGGGGGCGTATTGTTTTTGCTACCGATAACTACACCGACGACTGGGGCGGAGGCGTGCTGAATGGTACTTACTTTTATGCCATGACGCTGCCCAACGGCACGCTTTGCAAAGGTTGGGTGCAAGTATTGGAGTGAGGCCATCGCTATTTTGGCCTCACTTGTCGTCATAAATCTCAAATGGGTTAGTCGTTGCTTCGTCTGCCCAAAAGCATACTGGCAAAATAAATCAGGTTGGCCAAAGCACCCAAGGCTGCCACTACGTAGGTGGTAGCGGCCCACCAAAGCGCATCTTTGGCATCGACATATTCGTTGCGATTGACAATACCGCGCGACTCTACCCACGCCAAAGCACGGCGGCTGGCATCAAACTCAACGGGCAAGGTGATAAGCGCAAAAAGCGTTATGCCCAGATTGGCCGCTACCAATACCGTGAGCAAGGTAGTGCTTACAAGGCCTTGGTTGTAAAAAATAAATCCACCAAAAAACAGCATACCCATGTTGAAATACTGAATGAGGGTGTTGCAAATACTCACCGTAGGCACCAAGACAGACCGCAATTTGAGCGGAGCATAGGCCAAGGCGTGCTGTACAGCGTGGCCGCACTCGTGGGCTGCTACTGCTGCCGCTGCTACGCTGCGCCCGTTATAAACGTCGGTGCTGAGGTTTACTGTTTTGTCGGCGGGATTGTAGTGGTCAGTGAGGTGGCCCTCTACGTGCGTAACGCGCACATCAGAAATACCGTTGTCGCTAAGCATGCGCTCGGCTATGTCGTGGCCGCTCATGCCGTTGCTCAGGCCTACCTGCGAATACTCGGCAAACTTACTTTTGAGTCGCCACTGCACAAACATACCCAGCACCATAAAAACCAATCCGATTGCGATTAAACCACCCATTTTGTTGTCGGTTAAAAGTTAGAAAATCAACACAAAAAAATTTCAAAGTTGTTTTATTTTTTCAATCAAAGCCGTAGTAGAATAGCCTGCTACCAAACTGATGGTTTTGACTGCTCCACCATTGGCCAGCACAAAATCTGCGCCAACGATATTTTGGAGGCTATAATCGTCGCCTTTTACCAAAATATCTGGACAAATTGTCTGAATAAGTGCCAGTGGCGTGGGTTCGTCGAACAAAATGACAGCATCTACAAAGGCAAAGGCTGCCATCATGCGTGCCCGCGCGTACTCATTGACCACGGGGCGCGTGGGGCCTTTCAGGCGGTTTACCGAAGCGTCGGTGTTGAGGCCAAGTACTAATTTATGGCCCAATGCCCGCGCTTTTTCTAAGTAGTCAATGTGGCCAAGGTGCACAATATCAAAGCAACCGTTGGTAAAAACTACCTTTTGACCCTCGGCCTGCCATTGGCGCACTTGCCCGGCGGCAGATTCAAGGGTTTGAATTTTTGTGGCAGTATCAAGCATGCTTAGAAACCGAATCTGGAAGTGGTTGGTTGGCTGATTTTGGACTTTTTACCAACACAATAATAAACGAAATGCCGCCCAATAGCAACATAAGCAGCAATTGCGTCCCGTGAATGTAAGTAGCCAGCGCCAACCCGTTTTCTTTGGACAACCCATACAATACCAGCGCGCTACTCACCAAAATATGGTAGGGCCCAATGCCGCCCTGCACGGGTGCCGACATGCCCAAGCCACTCATGATTAGCACCGTCAGGCCCGCCAGCAAAGTAAGATTGGAAGATTCGGGCAACACAAAAAAGCAAACGTAAGAACTCAACATATACATACTCCAAATCAATACGGTATGAAACACAAATAACCACGGATTGTGGAGTTTACGCACGCTCAAAAGACCGTCTATAAGTCCCAAGACAAAACGCTCTACTTTGACAAATAGTGCATTTTGGCGCAATTTGTCAAAGTTTTTGCGGTAAAACCACCAAGCACCAACCGCAAAAATCAACCCGACAATGGCAAGGCCAGCCAGCAAGATGGTGGAGCTGCCACCTAATTTTTGGCCAAAAAGAGTGATAAAAAAATCGCTGAGGCGGCCAAATTCGAGCACAAAGGCCAGGCCAATCAGCAACAAAAGAGCTACTACGTCGAAAATACGCTCGGCTACTACCGTGCCAAAACTAAGATTGACGGGGACATTGTCCAAGCGGTTGAGCGTGCCGCAGCGCGTTATTTCGCCCGCACGCGGAATGAGTTGGTTGGCAAAATAGCCCGTAAAAACAGCCAGCGTAGCATCAAAAACCGACGGTTTGTAGCCCACTGGTTCGAGCAGCATATTCCAACGTGCCGCCCTACTTACGCCCGCAACGACGGTAAAAATGGCCACCAAAATCAACCACCAGTGGTTGGCATTTTCAAACTTAGCCCACATGGCCGACAAGTCCATGTCTTTGAAAACGTACCACATCAAGCCACCTGCAATGGCCAGCGAAAGCACGTACTTTATTGTATTTTTTATCATGATTCAACTTTGTAATTTAAAATGCACAGCCTCTAAAAAACTACAAGAGCCTGTTGTTTTCGTCGGTAAAAACTATTTTGGGTTGGTGGGTTTTGGCCTCTTCGAGCGTCATTAGGCCATAAGAAATAATGATGACAATATCACCGACTTCGGCTTTGCGGGCGGCGGCACCGTTGAGACAAATTATGCCCGTACCACGCTCACCTTTAATGACATACGTAATAAGCCGCTCGCCGTTATTGTTGTTTACAATGTGCACCTGCTCGTGTTCCATCATGCCCGCAGCTTCCATGAGGTCTTCGTCAATGGTAATGCTGCCCACGTAGTTGAGTTCGGCTTGCGTAACTTTCACGCGGTGAATTTTCGATTTAAAAAGCGTTACAAACATTATTTTTGAAGTATCGAATTGTTTTGAGTGAAAAAATAATCTGAGGCGCAAAGTTCGACTAAAAAACGAAATTATCAATCAGCCTTACTTTACCCAAGTGCGCTGCCACGCACAAGGCGGCTTCACCTTGGGAGGGTGTTTCGGTTGCTGGCTGCAAACTGTGGGCATTGACAATTTCAAAATATTCGAGCCTAAAAGCGGGTATTGTGGCAAAATACGCCACCACGGCTTGCTTTACTTCTGCGGGCCGCTGCCCTGCCAGTAGCAGTTGTTTGGCCAAGTTCAAAGCCTTAAAAATATGCGCGGCGGCGGGGCGTTCGTCGGCAGTTAAGTTTTGATTGCGCGACGACATGGCCAGCCCGTCGGTTTGGCGAAGGGTAGGGCAGGAGTGGAGCTCAATTTGAAAGCCCAAATCCAGCGTCATACGCCGCACCACGGCTACTTGTTGGAGGTCTTTTTGGCCAAAATAAGCACGGTCGGGTTGCACAATATGAAACAATTTTGATACCACAATGGCCACCCCGTTGAAATGCCCAGGCCGAAATTGCCCTTCCATAGCGCGCGCTAAATCACCAAAATCGAATTTTAAAATCGTTTTTTCGGGGTACATTTCTTCGGCATTTGGTGCAAAAACAGCGTTGCAGTGGGCGCTTTCGAGCAGGGCGCAGTCGGCGGTGAGGGTGCGGGGGTAGCGGGCCAGGTCGTCGGGGTTGTTAAACTGAATCGGATTGACAAAAATACTGCAAACCGTTAGGTCGTTGGCTTTTTTGGCGGCTTCTATCAACGATGTGTGGCCCGCGTGCAGTGCGCCCATGGTAGGCACAAAACCCACGCTTTTGCCCAATTTACGTTGTTGGTGCAAATAATCGCCCAGGTCTTTGATGGTATGAAAAAGAAACATTTTGATAACTTTACGCCCCAAATGTACGAACCTAACTGATGCCAATTTACGAAGAAACCTATAATATTCGCAGTTACGAGGCCGATGTCCAAAATAATATTCATTTGGTGTCGTTGGCCAACTACCTGCAAGACACCGCCGACCGCCACGCTTCCGCCTTGGAGGTGTCGGTGCAGCAGTTGCTGGGGCGCGGGCTTTCGTGGGTGCTGCACCGCATGCAGCTCAATATGAGCCGTTTGCCCACCTACTTAGAAAATATCACCGTCAAAACCTACCCTTCGGGCATCGAGCGGGTGTTTTTGTACCGCGATTTTTATTTGTACGACCAAACGGGCCAGCTCATTGGGCAAGCTACCAGTACTTGGTTGGTAATAGACGTTCAAAAACGCCAAGTGATTTCGGTACCTGCCGATATACTGGCAAAATTTGAGCAGTTTAGGGCTTTGCCGCACCTGACGCCCGCCAAGCAAAAACTACCCTTTTTGGAGGCTTCGGCAAGCACGAGCCAGCAGGTGATTGTGCGCAAAAATGAATTTGACCACAACAACCACGTCAATAATAGCGCGTATTTTCAGTGGCTACTCGAGCCCTTTCCCGATGCTTTTATTGACCACTATACGCTAAAAAAGGTAGATATTGTTTTTAAAAACGAATGCCAGCGCGGCGACATTGTGCGGTCGTTTTATCAGGCCATTGGCGAAAATACTTTTGTGCATCGTATTGAAAACCAAAGCGGTACAGAACTTGCGCAAGCCGTAACCGTTTGGACATAACCCAAAACTGGTATTTTATAATTACTTAGCGACACTTGGTCTTGAAAATCAGCGAGTTAAACAAAATTTACCATTCATTCAAAAGTGCAAATTGTTGACAATCAGATAGTTAGTATTTTTGCTTTTTAATGTTTTTGAATAAACAATTTCATAGTCGTCTGATTATCAATTAGTTAATATGGCTAAGTTGTTACTTTATTTCAATATTTTGTATTTTGATTCCACACAAATAGTACATTCTTTAATTCCTAACGCAGTATATTTGCTCTTCTGTTTCAAATATCATGACTCGCCATTTTGCCATTTTTTTGTTTGATGCCGTTGAAGTGCTTGACTTTGCTGGCCCTTACGAGGTTTTCAGCGTTGCGGGCTTGCGCACGATGCGCCAAAAACCCTTCCATGTTTATACCGTAGCCCAAAAATCACCTGTGGTAGCGCGCAATGGTTTGACCATTATTCCTGACTTTTTGTTGGATAACTGCCCCCCGCCTGCTATTTTTTTGGTGCCAGGCGGTGGTGGGGTTACGCCAGAGGGCGAGCCGTTTGGCAGCCGAAAAGAAATGCACAACCCCGTGGTATTGAAGTGGGTGCAGCGGCACGCCCAAAAGGCCGAGCTGGTGCTGTCGGTTTGTACGGGCGCGTTGATTTTGGGTCAAGCAGGGCTACTCGAAAACAAAAAAGCAACGACACACTTCCAAGCGCTTGACTCGCTCCGTGCTATTTCGCCCAATATTGAAGTTGTCGAAAATGTGCGCTACGTTGATAATGGCAACCTCATCTTGTCGGCGGGCGTATCGGCGGGTATAGATATGTCGTACTATGTGGTGAGCAAACTTTTGGGCAAAGCCACCGCCGACGAGGCCGCCCGCTACGCCCAGTACGACTATTGGCAGTAAATAGCCTAAATGACGTTGGCGGTTTGTTCCTTAATTTTTTCGAGCTCGTCTTTCATTTCTACCACCACGCGCTGCATGGCGGCATCGTTGGCTTTTGAGCCAATGGTGTTGATTTCGCGGCCCATTTCTTGGGCAATAAAATTGAGCTTTTTGCCGTTGCTTTCTTTGCTTTGGAGGGTTTCTACAAAATACGTGAGGTGGTTTTGGAGGCGTACTTTTTCTTCGGAAATGTCAAATTTTTCGATAAAATAAACCAGTTCTTGCTCAAACCGATTGGGGTCAAAGTTTTCGTTTTCTACCAAGTCGCGCACATTTTTGCGGAGCCGTTCGCGCACGGCGGGAATTCGGCTTTTGTCGAGTTCGGTTACTTGCGCCAATAAATCCCCGATTTTTTCGATTGATTGCCGAAAAATGGTTTCTAAAACTTGGCCCTCTTGTAGCCTAAATTCGTTGCATTTTTTGAGCGATGCCTGCACCACTTGCTGAATAAAAACCCAATCGTGGGCGGCTTGCTGGTCGTTGGTGGTAGCATCGGTGAGATATACGTTGGGCATTTGCAAAGCCATACGAAGCAGCTCGTTGGGGTTGGCTTCAAAGGTGAGTTCTTGGGCGGTTTTTTGCAAATCGCGGAAATAAGCCCGCACTACTGCACGGTTTACGATTGTGCCAGCGTTGGCATCGCCCACGGGCGTGATAGTGAGGTTAAACTCTACCTTGCCGCGCTCCAAGGCTTGCGTAATTTGATTCCTAATTTCAATCTCGCGCTCCGAATAAGTGCGCGGAATGCGGCAATAAATGTCCAAAAACTTTGAATTAAGGCTTTTGATTTCGGCAGTAACGCTGATATTTTCAGATTCGGCAGTGGCTTTACCGAAGCCTGTCATTGATTTGAGCATAAATTAGGTGGTTTGATTTGAGCGTAAAAACTTTAATTTTTAGTGGCTCTCTGGGGCGTTCATTTTCTCCACAATTGCGCTTTTTTTGAGCGCACCTGCGGCCAAGCTGTCGGCTTCTTGCCGGTTTTTAACGATGTCAATGGCCGTAAAAATAGCCTGTCTTAGTGAGGTTTCGTCGGCTTTGTTTTTTCCTGCAATGTCGTAGGCCGTGCCGTGGTCGGGCGAGGTACGCACCACCGACAGCCCCGCCGTGAAGTTTATGCCATCGCTAAAAGCAATCGATTTGAAGGGAATCAAACCTTGGTCGTGGTACATGGCCAGCACGGCATCGTACTGGCGGTACGACTGCGCCGCAAAAAAGCCATCGGCAGGAAAGGGCCCAAAAATCAAATGGCCTTTGTTTTTGAGTTCTTTCAGAGCGGGCGCAATCACTTCTTGTTCTTCTTTGCCCAATAGCCCTTCTTCGCCCGCGTGGGGGTTGAGTCCCAGCACGGCAATACGCGGTTTTTGAATGCTGAAATCGCGGCGCAACGATTGGAGCATGGCCTGCAATTTGGCCACAATTTTGGTTTTGGTAATGTGTGTCGGCACCTCCGAGAGTGGCACGTGGCCCGTTACTACGCCCACCCGCAGCACATCGCTTACCATAAACATCAGCGGCTCTTTGGCATCAAAAGCCTCGGCCAGGTATTCGGTATGGCCAGGAAACTTAAAATCGTCGTTTTGAATGTTGTACTTATTGATAGGGGCCGTAACGAGCGCGGCCAATTTGCCCGCTTTGAGGTCTTCAACTGCCCGCGTGAGGGCCAAAAACGCCCCCTTACCCGACTCGGGCGTGGCTTTGCCCGGCTGAATGTCTTCTTGGGGCTCGTTCCAGCAGTTGAGAATATTGGTAGATTTTGCGTTGGCTTGCTCTATTTTTTGAATACCAAACAAGTTCCAGTCTTTCATGTCTAACAACTGGCGGTAGCGGTTCATGATGCGCATAGACCCATACACCACGGGCGTACAGATGCGGTTGAGCTGGTTGTTTTGGAGGGTTTTCAGAATTATCTCGGGTCCAATACCGTTGTAGTCGCCAAGGGTTATGCCAATAATGGGTTTTTGGGGGTCTAATTCGCTCATATAAATCAAGTCGTTACAAATGTCAAATAGTAACACAAAAAGGCAAATAGCCAATTGGCGTTTGAACCAAAGTACTGTTTTGGAGGTTCGTTTACAATGAAGTCGCAAGTTACAAATTAATCGCATGAACATTCTTATTGTGGACGAAATGCACCCGTCGCTGTTTGAAATGTTAAATCAAGCTGGGTTTTCGTACCGGTACGAACCCACTTTCAAACGCACAGACATTTTATCGTGCATCGCCGATTTTGAGGGCCTGATTATTCGCAGCAAAACCCCCATCGACGCAGATTTTTTGGTACACGCCCCGCACCTAAAATTTGTAGCGCGGGCGGGCGCAGGCCTCGATTTGATTGATCTGCAAGCCGTTGGAAAACGAAACATTCAACTTTTTGCTGCCAATGAAGGCAACCGCGATGCCGTGGCCGAACACGCCGTGGGTATGTTGCTGGCGCTATTGGCCAACATCAACAAAGCCGACCGCGAAGTGCGGCAGGGCATTTGGCAGCGCGAGGCCAATCGGGGTGTAGAATTGATGGGCCTCACGGTGGGCATTGTGGGCTATGGTTTCAATGGCCGCGCCACTGCCCAGCGGCTCGGGGGGTTTGGCTGCCAAGTACTTACTTACGACAAATACGCCCCACCTGCCCCCGAAGAAGCCTTTGCCAAGTCGGTTTCGAGGGCGCAACTCATGGCACAGTCCGACGTTGTAAGTCTGCACTTGCCGCTTACCGACGAAACCCGCTTGCTGATAGACGATGCCTTTGTGGCGCAAATGACCAAACCTTTTTATTTGATAAACATTGCACGCGGCGAAATCGTGGGCCTACCCGCCTTGGTGCGGGGTTTGCAGAGTGGTAAGGTTCGGGGTGCGTGTCTGGACGTTTTAGAAAACGAAAAAATAAATCAACTCTCTCCCTCACAACAAGCCATTTTTGAGTACCTGCGCCAATCTGACCGCGTGATTTTGACCCCACACGTAGCGGGCTGGACACAAGAAAGCTACGTAAAAATCAACAAAGTGTTGGTGCGCCAAATAGCAGAAGTATTTAAAAAATAGCCCCGTTTTGCAAATCCAAACGCGCCCCAACTCCGTATATTTTAAAAAATCACCAATTGTTTTACTCAATTGAAATTACAACTATGAAAAAATTTATTCCCATTATTGTGTTAATAATGAGTTCGTTATGCTCGTTTGCACAACTTGAAGTTTCGGTCAAAAACCTGCTGTATCAAAAACCAGTTGCCAGTTTGAAAGTCTATATTGATTGGCCCGTGGGCGGATTTTTAGATTCGGCCATTACCGACAAAAGTGGAAAGGTTATATTTGAAAACCTAAAAACCAACCAAACCTACCGTGTTTTTACGAGAGCTACCGAGCAATTTGACAAGTCGGAGGTGCAAGAGGTTGTTTATCAGGGAAACCAAAAAATAATACTCGGCGTGCCAATTCGCAAGGAAAATGCGCTCGAAGAAGTAATCGTAACCGACAGCCGCGCTGCCCGCCTCAACACGCTCAACGCCGAGGTGTCGGCGGTGGTAACGCGCCGCGAACTGCGCGAGCTGCCCATCGAAGGCCGCGACGTAACGCGCTCGCTGGTGCGGCTGCCCAACTTGTCGGTGGCCAGTTTGGGCTATGCCGAAGCCCCCAACGTGTCTATCAACGGCCTCAACGGCGGCTACACCAACTACCTCATTGACGGCATGGACAACAACGAGCGGTTTTTGGGAAACATGAAATTTAATACGCCCGTGGGCTTCACCGAGGGCATTACGGTGCTGACCAACAACTACTCGGTAGAATATGGCAACACCACCAACGGCGTTATCAACATGACCACCCGCTCGGGCAGCAACACCCTCAGCGGCGAGGTGTTTTATCTCACGCGCCCCGGCTCGGTGATAGATGCACCCTCCAAATATGCCACGCTCGACCTGTCGGGCAACCAAGTAAAAGACGGCTTTCAGCGGCACCAAGTGGGCTTTGGGCTGGGCGGTGCTTTGAAAAAAGACAAAACGTTTTTTTACGTTAATTTTGAACAAACTTTCGATAAAAAAGACAACTTGTTGAATGTGCCGCAATTGGCTGTAAACGAGATAGTTACTGGACGAAATAGTTTTTCGTATTTTTCTGCCAAAATAGACCAAATATGGAGCAGCCGTTTCAAGTCGAGTGTGCGGGTCAATGTGGGTAGTTTTGACATTCAGCGGCAAGGTGGCGGCCTCGAAGGAGGCATTGTCTTCCCCTCGGCGGGCGCCACGCAAGCCAACCGCACGTATAGCATTGCCCTCAAAAATACCTACGTTTTGTCGCCCAATTTAACCGCCGAAACCAATTTACAGCACTCCTATTTTAGGTGGAACTACCGCCTGCCCGACAACCCAACGAGCGTGTCGGTAACGGTACAAGACCCCACCGGAACGGGCATTGCCGTACTGGGCCAAACGGGGGCCATTTTTGACGACAAAGAATTTACGCAGCAGTTTCAGCAAAAATTTATTTACCGCAAAAACCGCCACACCCTCAAAGCAGGTATTGAGTTTACAACTTCCGATTTTTCGCTCTTGGGCGGCGGAAATCCTTACGGCACTTATACCGTGCGACTGAACCAGCCACAGTTGGACGCATTGAAAGCCAGAAACTTAGGCTCGGCTTTGAACGTAAACGACCTTCCGCGCGATGTGGCCGTGCGTACCTACGACGTAGAGTTACGGCCTACTACTTTTGGGGGGCGGCAAAACGTGTTTAATGCATATTTTGAAGACATGATTGGCATTACCGACCGCCTAAAAGCCACCATTGGCCTGCGCTACGACTACGACAATCTGACCAAAGTCGGGGGCAAAAAAGGAGACTTGAACAACCTCGCCCCGCGCGTGAGTCTCAATTACGAAGTGTCGCCCAAGATGGTGATTCGGGGGGGATACGGTGTTTTTTATGACAAAATAAAGTACTCAATTTACAGCGATGCTTTGCAGTTTAATAGCACATCGGCTGATTATAAAAAGCAACTAACTGAACTACAACGACTTGGACTCTTAAACGGCAGTGCCGACTTGAACGCTATTACTTTTGCGGGCAATATCCGCGCCACTGCGCCCAACGTAACCTACCCAAACGGCCCCACCTCTGACCAAATCCAGGGCCGCCGCGATAGGCAATTTACCAACAACTTGCGGGTGCTAAACCCCAACGGCTACCAAAACCCCGTGGCGCAGCATTACTCATTGGGAATACAAATAAAACCCACCCCACTTTATTTTATTTCGGTAGATTTGGTACACGTTTATACCCAAAATTTGTACGTGCTGCGCAACCTGAACCCCGCCAGCCCTTACCCATTTACGACCGACAAAGACCTGAAAACAAGAACCGTAGCCCAAGCCGATTTGACCCGCCCTGTGCCCATTCGCTCCGACAGAAACGGTTTTTATGCCGTGGCACAAGGCGACACGCTGCGCGGCATTTCCCGCAACGTATTCATGACCGAGAACGTCGGCTACGCCCGTTATAGTGCCATGAATGTGGTTTTGAACAAACTACGCGGCTCGAGCAATTACGCCTATCGGTTGGGCTACACGCTGTCGTCTATTAAGAGCAATACGGGCGGCATCAACACCCGCGCCCAAGATTCTAACAATTTTGATGCCGACTACGGCTTGGACGACAACGACCGCCGCCACATTATTAATGCCATGTTTTACTATTATCCCATCAAAAACTTGGTCATTGCCCCCGCGCTTTTATTGCAGAGTGGCATGCCCGTGAGCTACGTGGTAGATGCCAAGCAATTTGGCACCACCGACCTCAATGGCGACAGCGAGAGCTTCGGCTTTCCGTCTGATTTGTACCCAGGCGTGGCCCGCAATTCGGGGCGTCTGGGCTGGGCCAAAACGCTCGATTTGTCCGTTCGCTACACGGTTTATGTCAAAAATAAACCCAATTTGGAGTTTACTGCCGATATTTTTAACGTGCTAAATACCCAAAACGAATCGGGTTTTAATTCTACCAAAGGGGCGAGCAATCAGTTTCAGTTGGGCCCCGTTGGTACGCCTTATACCGTTCGCGGCACTTCGCCTCCTCGGCAATTTCAATTTGGTTTGCGTTATTTGTTGTAAAATTCAGTATTGAGTCTTGGGTATTGAGTCTTGAGCGTACAAGAAACAAAGTAAAATACTAAAATTTCCACCGCTCTACTCAATACTCAATTACCCACCATACCCTACTATCATGCACTTAGACATTCAAAAACGCGCCGAACTGCAAGCCTACTTGCAGCAAAAAGGCTGGATGGCAGCTTCCGAAAATATCATTGCCCTCGAAAAACCAGGCGAAGGCAACATGAACTACGCGTTGCGCGTCAAAACCGATGCGCGTAGCTTTATTGTGAAGCAAGCGCGGCCTTACGTAGAAAAATATCCCCAAATAGCCGCCCCCGCCGAGCGCGCCGACGTGGAAGGCGCTTTTTATGAGGTCGTGGCGAGCAATAAAACATTGAGCGGCTTCATGCCCCAGTTGCTGGGTGTAGATACTGAAAATCACATGTTGGCTTTGGAGGACCTCGGCACAGCCAGCGATTTTACTTTTTTGTACCAACCCAACCAAGCCTTAAAAATAGCCGAGGCCCAGAAATTGGCCTTGTACATCAAAGAGTTGCACCGTTTTTCTGACCAAGATATAAAAATCCCCGCCGCTATTTTTGCCAATCGACAAATGCGGGCTTTGAACCACGAACACATTTTTAATTATCCGTTGATGGAACAAAACGGATTTGACTTGGACAACATTCACCCGGGGTTTCAGATGATTTCGATGGGCTACAAAATAGACTTGGCCTTGAAGAAAAAAGTAACCGATTTGGGCAAACTTTACTTGTCCGATGGCCCTTGCCTGCTCCACGGCGACTACTATCCAGGCAGTTGGCTTCGCAGCAGCGCGGGCGTGAAAGTAATCGACCCCGAGTTTTGTTTTTATGGTCTCGCCGAGTTTGATTTGGGCGTAATGACGGCGCACTTGATGATGGCCAAACAAAGCGAAGACACCATCAAGACCGTTTATGAAGCCTACGGGCGCGTGCAGAATCCCGCATTGGTCGATCATTTTACGGGCGTAGAAATCATGCGGCGGCTCATTGGCTTGGCGCAGTTGCCGCTCACGTTGAGTTTGCTCGACAAAGAAGAACTGCTCGAACAAGCCTATGAATTGATAATGAATTAGGAAAAAGAGCTGGTTTTTGGCTATTTCAGTATCTTTGTGGCACAACCACGATGCAGCGATATGTCTGATTTTAAACAACAATTTAAGCATTTTCGGCGGTGGCTCAAAGCACCCGTTATTCGGTATTTTAACGAAGCCAAACGCCACACGCTGAATGCGGTAATGCCCGCGCTGAAGCTGCCCCAAAACCCCCAAAATATTCCCATTATTATCAACAATTTCAACCGCCTCACTTATCCTTTGGCATTGATTGAGTGGCTTGAGCGGGCAGGCATGACCCAAATTATTGTTTTAGACAACGATTCTACTTATCCGCCTTTGCTCGAATACTACAAAACCTGCCCACACCGCGTTTTGTTGTTGGGCAAAAATTGGGGCTACTTGGCTTTGTGGCAAAGTGGGGTTTTCAAAGAATTCAGTAGCGACTTTTATATTTATACCGACCCCGACTTGCTGCCCATCGAAGATTGTCCCCACGATTTTATCCATGTTTTTTTGCAACTTTTGGCCGAAAATGCCGACGTAAAAAAAGTTGGTTTTAGTCTTAAAATTGATGATTTGCCCGCGTATTTTGCCAAAAAACAAGAAATAGTGGCCATAGAGTCGAAGTATTGGCAAAAAAAACGTGCGCCTTTGGCCTACGATGCGCCCATTGATACCACCTTTGCGCTTTACCGCCCTGGTGCCAAAGGCGACCACCGCACCAAGGCGCTGCGTACAGTTTTTCCGTATGTGGCGCGGCATTTGCCGTGGTATTTAGACCCCGAAAACCTACCCGAAGAAGAAATTTACTACAAAAAAACCGCCTCCGATAGCAGCACTACTTAACCCCTCACTCCAAAACATACGCGCTAATCAATGCCCGAAAAGCGGGGATTCACCACGTTGTTGTTGATAGATCCGAAAGTATAGTTTAGCCCAAAAGAATAATAATAGTTAAAATTGGTGGCCAATTGCCGCGCAAAAGTTCGGTATCAATCAGAAAAGTCAGTAGCCCTTGCTTCAAGGTTTTCAAAAATTCTTTTCGTATCATGTCTTCGGTGTCGGTAGAGCGGGTCGAAAATTCGAGCGTATCGGATTTGTTTTCGTAGAGCTGATACCCAAAAAACGTCATGGTATAGGCCCTGCCGCCCGCGCCAGTGGCGCTGACTCAACACAAGTACTTCAACGTCAGACTGCAAGCGGTCGCGCACGAAGTCAAAAAATGAAAGCTCGGTACGTACAAAATCATCAAAACAGCGCGTATTTTGGCAATTGAGAAAAATTTTGGGCGGCGCGGTTTGGGCAAAACCGACGCTCGAAAACAACAGCAAAAATAACAAAAGGGACCTCATAACAAGTGGTCGAGAGTGTGGTTGAGTAGCGCAATTAAAAAATGAAGAACAATTGCTGTGCAGCATTGCGTCATTGGCCACCAGAAGCTGTATTTTGGGTGTTTCTGAAAATGGTGTACCACGTTTTTGCAAAAATAAAAACCAACATGGCGGGCAGCAGCACGGCCCCCGTTTTGAAGGCCGCCCCCGTGAAGGCATACGAACCTGCCGAAAACTTAAAATAGGTTTGCACCCATAAACCACCGCAGACCATCGTCAAAGCCGCCGCCGTCCACAGTGCTTTGGTGCGCGATAGTTTGGTTTGAACGACGTAACCAATTAATAAACAAGAAATAATAGTCAAAGACACCGTAGCCAATGCCCGAGGGAAAGTTTTGAGCATATTGTATTTGAAAAACAAAATGCCCAATTTGCCCACCAGATTGGGGTGCGACAACAGCCACGCATCGGTAAGACTCAAGATGGCCAACAGCACATAAAAAAACGGGTCTTTTTTCAAGATTGAAGGAGTTATTTGGTTAGAGATACAAAGTTACGAAGCAAAATTGTAGCAATAAGGCCGCGTTTTGTTAATTTTGAAGCTGTTAACAAAATAATCCATATTTTACATTTAAAAAATGGCCTCATTCAAAATTACGGGCGGTCGTCAATTGCAAGGTGAAATAACCCCGCAAGGAGCCAAAAACGAAGCATTACAGATTCTGTGCGCTGTTTTATTGACCAAACAACCCGTTACGATTCATAATATTCCCAATATTCGCGACGTAAACCAGCTCATCAATCTGCTGGGCGACTTGGGCGTAAAGCGTACGCGCCTCAATGACAGCTCAATACGCTTTGAAGCCTCCGACGTGCACCTCGACTACATGGAAACCGAAAGCTACCGCCAAAAAGCGGCGGCTTTGCGTGGGTCGGTTATGCTGCTGGGCCCGCTGCTGGGCAGGTTCAAAAAAGGCCGAATTCCCCGCCCAGGCGGCGACAAAATCGGGCGGCGTCGGCTCGATACGCACTTTGTGGGCTTTGAGAAATTGGGGGCCAAGTTTGACTACGACCCCAACGACGGCGGGTTTTATCAAGTAGATGCGTCTAATTTGAAAGGGGCGTACATGCTCCTCGACGAAGCCTCCGTAACAGGCACGGCCAACATCGTGATGGCCGCCGTGCTGGCCGAAGGCACCACCACCATTTATAATGCGGCCTGCGAGCCGTATTTGCAGCAACTTTGCAAGATGCTCAACCGCATGGGCGCAAAAATCGGTGGTGTTGGCTCAAACTTACTTACCATTGAGGGCGTGGCTGAGCTGCAAGGAACACAACACACCATGCTGCCCGACATGATAGAGATTGGGTCGTTTATTGGTTTGGCCGCCATGACGCAAAGCGAAATTACCATCAAAAATTGTTCCATTCCCGATTTGGGGGTGATACCCGCCGTGTTTCAAAAATTGGGCATTGCGTTGGCGTTTCGAGGCGACGATATTTTTGTGCCTGCCCAAGACCGCTACGAGCTCGAAACTTTTATTGATGGCTCAATGCTGGTAGTAGCCGACGCGCCCTGGCCAGGTTTCACGCCAGATTTGCTTAGTATTGTGCTCGTAACGGCCATTCAGGCCAAAGGAACCGTGCTGATTCACCAAAAAATGTTTGAAAGTAGGTTGTTCTTTGTAGATAAGCTCATCGAAATGGGTGCGCAGATAATTCTCTGCGACCCGCATCGAGCCACGGTGGTGGGCCTAAACCGCGAAATAGCCCTGCGCGGTATCCGCATGACCTCGCCCGATATTCGCGCGGGGGTGTCTTTGCTCATTGCGGCACTGTCGGCACACGGCACGAGTATCATTGATAATATTGAACAAATAGACCGTGGCTACCAAAATATTGACACCCGACTCAACAACATTGGCGCAGAGATTGTACGTTTGTAAAAAATATAGACCGTCGGTAATTTTTTTTATAGTTAAGTATGCCAACTGACCCCAAAATCGCTACGCACAAAATGAACCATTTCATTCATCTAATTTGGAGTGGGGTGGTTGTTTTACTAATAAATGCCTGCGGCAAAACCGAGGAGCCGATTGTGCCCCTCAACGCCGCCGACTTTGACGCTACGCCACGTATTATTGGCATAAACGAAAAACTGCGCATCAAAACCAACCAGCCAGTAACCTGGAAAACCACCGCCGGCAGCATTACCCAAACCACCGCCGACACGCTTACTTTTATGCCCCCACCCACCAGTGGTATCTATGGCATTGTGCTCAAAGGCGTGCGCAATCCCCAGGACAGTATCAACCTCACGGTGGTGGTTACGGCCCGCGCCAATGTCTTCAAACCGTTGCAAAAAGGGGGCTACGTGCTGGTGTTTAGGCACGCAGCCGCCGACGTTGGCATTGACCAAACTGGCTCTACCGTACCCGAATGGTGGAAGTCGTGCGACTCAAAACTGGCGCGACAACTCAACGACCAAGGCAAGAAAGAGGCAAAAGACATTGGTACAGTCTTGAAAACCATGCAGATACCCGTGGCGCGGCTACTATCAAGCGAGTTTTGTCGCTGCTACACCACCGCCGACTTGATGGCTCTGGGCGTGCCAACGCAACAGTCCAAAGATTTGACGCTGACCGTTTATGACGAACCCAACCGCTACGCCAATACCATGAAAGTAGTCAATGGCCAGCCCCTTGATGCCAAAAATACGGTTTTGAGTATCCACGCGGGGTTTTCGGGAAGTATCCCCACGGTGGCGCCTCTCTCAAACTTGCAATGGGGCGATGCGTCCGTATTTCAAGTACAAGCAGGACAAACCGCTCGCTACGTAGGCACGCTTCAAGTCCGCGATTTTACCGATTTAATCAAATAGACTATCTTTCCCCCTTTTTTTAACAATAAACTATGTTTTTACGAACCCAAAAAAATACTGCCTTAATTATTGGCTTATTGTGGCTAACGAATGCCCTGTACGCGCAGCAAGTTTTGCTCAACGATTTGAGTGCTAAAACACCCTCGGCCAATTGGCGCATAGCAGGCGAAGCCGCTGCCGATTTGAACGAAAAAAACAACATGACCACCACCGATGGCAAAGGTACGCTGGTTTGTATTCATGCCACGGGCAAATATGGCCGCGAATACGACCTAATCGCGCTGGCCCAACACGGTGATGCCGACGTAGAACTCGATTTTATGATGGCAAAAGGCTCAAATTCGGGCGTTTATCTGCAAGGCCGCTACGAGATTCAGTTGTTTGACAGTTGGGGTATCAAACAACCCAGCACCCACGACGTTGCTGCTATTTATGAACGCTGGGACGAAGCCCGCCCCAACGGCCAAAAAGGCTACGAAGGCCACCCCGCCCGCACCAACGCTTGCCGCGCGCCTGGCTTGTGGCAGCACCTCAAAATAGCGTTTCAGGCACCACGCTTTGACGCAAATGGCAAAAAAATAGCCAATGCCAAAGTGATTTCGGTTGAGCTAAACGGAGCCATTGTGCAAGAAGACATCGAACTAACCGGCCCCACCCGTGGCGGCATGGAAGGCGAGGTGGCCAGTGGCCCGCTGCTATTTCAAGGCGACCACGGCTCGGTGGCTTTTCGCAATATTGTGGTTAAGCTATTCGACAAACCCGCACCTACGCTAAAAAACCTCAAGTATGCCTACTACGAAAATGTAACGGGCAAACAACCCGATTTGAGCAAGTTTACTCCTAAAACCCAAGGAGCAATTGATGGCATTAATTACAACTTGGCTACTGCCAACAAAGACTACGTGCTGCGTTTTACGGGTATTTTGAGCGTACCAGAAGCGGGCGAATACACTTTCAATACCGTGCAGCAATCGGGCGACTTGCAATTGATACTCAACAACAAAACCGTCATTCCGTGGCAATGGTGGCAAGCGCAGGGCAAAGCTGCGTTGCCCGCTGGCGACCTACCCTTTGAAATGGCCTTCTACCGCAACACCGATTGGGCGCAGCCTTCCTTGGGCTTGTTTGTAGAAAGTACCGCCACCCGCCGAGTAGCCTTGCACGCCATTGGCGCTATCAACATGGACAAACCCACCAGCCCCATTTTGATTGCACTTGGTAATATGCCTATTGTACACCGTAGCTTTTTGCAGGCGGGCAACCAAAACGTATCGCACGGGCTGTCGGTAGGCGACCCCTCGGGGGTGCATTATGCCGTAAATTTGGAAAAAGGCGCGCTCTTGAAAGTCTGGAAAGGAGCGTTTTTGGACGCTACGCCCATGTGGAACGACCGTGGCAACGGCATGAGCACGCCCCTTGGTAGCGTAGTAGAGCTGTCCAATCAGCCCGCACTGGCCACGTTGGCTACCCCCGAAACCCCTTGGCCAACTACTCACAGCCAAGCCGATGGCTACCGTTTTAGAGGCTACGAAATAGACGAGGCAGGGCGGCCAATGTTTAAGTACGATGTGGCGGGTTTGCAAGTGCAAGACCAAATACGCCCCGACACCGAAGCCAAGTACCTCAACCGAATATTGACGCTAACGGGTAATATTCCAGCACAAATGCAATGCCGCCTGGCGGCAGGAAAACAAATCAGCAAAATCAACGATACGCTCTACATCATTGACAAACAATATTATGTGCAGGTGTCAGAGGCGGCCACTATCAGAGGCGTAGCCGAAGGCCAAGAATTGCTCGTCGCTGCCAAACCAAAAATAAACTACGCCGTGATTTGGTAGTTTTGTAGTAATTTTGCCAAAAAACAAACGCAAAGACGGGATTTTAAGGAATGCAAAATAATTTTAATAACCAATCAATTTTATTACCCAATGATTAAGGCCGAGATGATTACCGAAAAGGGAACGATGCACATCGAATTTTACGAAAAAGACGCGCCCAAAGCTGTTCAAAATTTTGTCAATCTTTCCAAAAGTGGATTTTACGACGGACTGATTTTTCACCGTGTTATCCCCGATTTTATGGTGCAAGGTGGCGACCCTACTGGCACAGGACGCGGCGGCCCAGGCCACAAAATTGACTGCGAACTAACAGGCGAAAACCAGTATCACGACCGTGGGGTGCTTTCGATGGCCCATGCGGGGCGCAACACGGGCGGCTCACAGTTTTTTATCTGCCACAGCCGCCGAAATACCGCCCACTTAGACCGCAACCATACTTGCTTTGCCAAAGTAACAGAAGGTGTGGACGTGGTAGATTTGATTCGCCAAGGCGATAAAATCATCAAAATCAACATTACCGAAGACCCAGCATAACTTTCGCCCAAACCCTTAACCAATGAAAAATCTTCTTTTGATTCTATTTTTGGCCATTTTGAGCCAAGTACACTTTGGCAATCGTTCGATTGCCAAAGTTGCTGGCCGCCCTCAAGTGGTCTATTCCGATTCTTTGCAGGAGTATGTTGGCAATTACCAGTTTAAAGACAGCGGGGTTTTTACCACCTATGCCGTTACGCTCAAAGACGGCAGCCTACACGGCGAAGCCGACAGCTACGGGGCTTATAAATTGATAAAAAAAGACAAACCCGACGTTTTTCAATCAACAAGCCAATATGGTTCAATGATTAATTTCAAACGAAACGCCGAAACCAAAAAAATAACGGGTTTGAGTATGTTTATTCAAAATACCGAAATGAACGCCGAACGGCAATAAGTCATAGTTAAACAAGCGCAATAGCCAATAAAGTCAATATTTTTTGTTGACTATTTCGCTATTCGCTGCCACCACTTGCTCGAAAGCCAAGAAATAACAAATGAATATGAAACTAAATCTTGTCCCTTTTTGCTACGACGGTAGTTCTAAATTTGAAGTGGAAAAAACCGCCACCAAAATTTCAGATTTGTACGAAGACAAAGTAGCCTACGAAGACTTATTGGCAGCGCTAAGGCAGCAAATGGGCGATTTGCAGAGCCTGATGTACGCCCACAATCGCTACGGGTTACTGGTGGTATTGCAGGCCATGGACGCAGCAGGCAAAGACGGCACCATCAAACACGTGCTGTCGGGGGTCAATCCAGTGGGTGTGCGCATAGAGTCGTTTAAGCGGCCCAATGACACCGAGCTTGAACACGATTTTTTGTGGCGGCACCAACTCGTACTGCCCGAACGCGGCCACATTACGGTTTTCAATCGCAGTTATTATGAAGAAGTACTGGTGGTAAAAGTACGCCCGCAAATTTTGACCCAAGCCCAACGCCTACCCGCCGAACTGACCCAAGATTTGTCAAAAATATGGCAGCAACGCTACGAAGACATCGCCAATTTTGAGCAATACTTGTACCGAAACGGCACAAGAGTAGTCAAAGTGTTTTTGAATGTATCTAAGCAGGAGCAAGGCCAACGCCTCATTGAACGCATCGAAGACCCCGCCAAAAACTGGAAATTTGAGGAACAAGACATCAAAGAGCGCGAACATTGGGACGACTACCAGAAAGCCTACCAAGAAGCCATCAACGCCACCGCTACCCCCACCGCTCCGTGGTATGTAGTGCCCGCCGATGACAAGAAAAATATGCGGCTCATTTTGGGCAAAATCATCGTAGAAGAGCTAAAAAAAATGGACATGGCTTATCCCGAATCTACGCCCCAACGGCAAGCCGAACTCAAAAAGCTAATTGAAATAATAAAAAATCAAGACAAGTAATCAAATAAAATTGTTTTGGCCATAAAAGTACCGTATCTATTTGACAATGAGTAAAACAAGCACTAAAATACGGCATACAAAATCAACGCGTGGCTTAATCATTTTGGTTTTGATTGCGGCTTTGTCTTCTTGCCATTTTTTTCACAAAACACTCTTTGAACAACTCCCCGCCAGCAAAACGGGCATTGCCTTCGTCAATCGCATTACCGAAAACGATACAATGAATATTCTCGATTTTGAGTATATTTACAACGGTGGCGGCGTAGGTTTGGGCGACTTCAACAACGATGGCTTGCAAGACGTATTTTTTTCGGGCAATCAAGTGTCCAATCGTTTGTACTTGAACAAAGGCAACCTGCAATTTGAAGATGTGAGCCAAAAGGCGGGCATCAACAACGGCGGCAAATGGTGTTCGGGCGTGTCGGTGGTGGACATAAACAACGACGGCTTGCTCGATGTATATGTCAATGCCACGGTGTCGAAAGTAGCCCAAAAGCGCGAAAACCTACTTTTTGTAAATCAAGGCGTAAAAAATAACGTGCCTGTATTCAAAGAAATGGCCAAAGAATATGGCGTAGCCGACGACGGACACAGCACCAGCTCCGCTTTTTTTGACTACGATAACGACGGCGACTTAGACCTCTACGTACTCACCAACACCATCGAGCAATATCCCAATGCCTATCGTGTCAAAGTAGCCGACGGCTCGTCGGCTACTACCGACCGCCTGTACCGCAACGACTACAACGCAGACCTTCAACACGGCGTTTTTACGAATGTTTCCAAAGAAGCCGGTATTTTGATAGAAGGCTACGGCCTGGGCCTCAATATTTGCGACATCAACCGCGACGGCTGGAAGGATATTTACGTAACCAACGACTACCTCACCGACGACCTGCTCTACATCAACAATCAAGACGGTACATTCAACGACCAAGCGGCGCGGTATTTTAAGCACACCAGCAACTCGGCCATGGGCAACGACGTGGCCGATATCAACAACGACGGCCTGGCCGACGTGGTGGCCGTGGACATGCAGCCCCGCGACAATCTTCGCAAGAAAACCCTTGGGGGACCCAATAATTACCAAATGTATCTTAACAATGACCAGTACGCATACACCTACCAGTACGTAAGAAACACCCTCCAACTCAATCAAGGCGAGCAGATAGCAGGCCATACGCCTATTTTTAGCGACATTGGCCTCTACGCCAACGTGGCCGAAACCGATTGGAGCTGGACCCCTTCGGTGGTAGATTTCAACAACGACGGCCTGCGCGATTTGATCATTACCAATGGTTTCCCGCGCGACGTAACCGACCGCGATTTTATGTCGTTTAGAATGCAGAGCGGGAGCGTCGCCAGCAAAGAATATACCCTTGGCGAGCTGCCCGTTATTAAAATTAGTAATTATGCTTTTAAAAACAAAACCGAAAACGGCAACGTGGTTTTTGAAGATGCAACCAAAGATTGGGGCATGGCCATTCCGTCGTTTTCCAACGGGGCGGCCTACGGCGATTTAGACAACGACGGTGATTTGGAATACGTGGTAAACAACATCAACGATTCGGCTTTTGTTTTTAAGAATAATTTGCACGAACAAAATCCCGATGAATCCAATTTTTTAAGACTTAAATTCAAAGGTAACGCGCAAAATGTCAATGGGTTAGGGGCAATAGTTGAAATCAAGTACCAAATGCCCGACTCAAAAACCACCACCACCCAACTCTACGAACATTCGCCCTTTCGGGGGTATCTCTCAACGGTAGAAGCGGCGGGACATTTTGGACTGGGTAAGACAACAACCGTAGCCGAAGTGAAAATACAATGGCAAAATGGCAAACAACAGACCATAAAAAACGTAAAAGCCAACCAAGTTTTGGTGGTTGATATGAAAAACGCCAAGGAAAATATCCCAAGTAAAGCCCCCCAAAGTGTGCAATTATTGGACGTAACCGACTCGATGCGCATGAATTACGTTCACCAAGAAAACGAATTTATTGATTTTAATGTCCAAAAACTGCTGCCGCATAAATTCTCGCAGTATGCCCCAGGCGTGGCCGTGGGCGACGTAAACGGCGACGGCTACGACGATGTTTACGTGGGCGGCTCGGTGCAGCGAAAAGGCGTTTTCTTCTTGCAAAATTCAACTGGGTTTCAGCGAGCCGACTTGCTCCCCCAAACCGACACCCTCAAAAAAGAAGCCGAGGACATGGGGCTTTTGATTTTTGATGCCGACAACGACGGCGACAACGACCTCTACGTGGCCAGTGGCGGCGTAGAACGTCCCGCTGGCCACATTTCTTACCAAGACCGCCTGTACTTGAACGACGGCAAGGGGCGTTTTGCACTGGCCAACCAAGCCTTGCCTCCCGAAACCGTCAGCAATTCGTGCGTGAAAGCAGCCGACTACGACCACGACGGCGACTTGGACCTTTTTGTGGGCGGTCGAGTTGAGCCAGGCGCATATCCAAAGCCAGTTTCGAGCATGATTTTAAGAAACGACAAAGGAAAGTTTGTGAATGTTACGACCCAAATAGCTCCCGAACTCCAACATATTGGCCTGATTTGCGATGCCCTCTGGACCGACACCGACAACGACACTTGGCCCGACTTGCTGCTGGCGGGCGAATTGATGCCCATTATTTTGTTGAAAAATACCAATGGTAAATTGCAAATTGTAAACGCTGGCTTGAAAGATAAAATTGGGTTTTGGAATAGCCTCACGGCGGGCGATTTTGACAACGACGGCGACATAGATTACGTGGCTGGAAACGTGGGGCCAAACGGCCTGCTGCGCGCCAACGACCAAGAACCCGTAACCGTTTATGCCAAAGATTTTAACAACGACGGCCTGTACGATGCCATTCCGATGGTGTATTTTGCCAATGAAAAAGGCGAACGAAAAGCAGTGCCTTTCCACGGGCGCGACGACCTCATCAAGCAGTTTATTCAGATCCGAGCGCGGTTTCAACTTTATGCCGATTTTGCCCGCGCTACCCCCGAAAATATGTTCAAACCCGAAGAATTGAAAGATGCTTTAGTTTTAAAAGTCAATTGGTTATCAAGTAGTTATCTTGAAAACTTGGGCAATAATCAATTTTCAATTCGGGCGTTACCGATGGCCGCCCAGCTTTCGAGTGTTTTTGGCATGACCGCCGCCGACACCGACCAAGACGGCAACCTCGACCTGCTGCTGGTGGGAAACGACTTCGGCAATGAATTAACGGCAGGCCGCTACGATGCTTTCAATGGGCTGATATTGAAGGGCGACGGCAAGGGGAATTTTAGCCCGCAAAACTGCGCCCAGACGGGCTTTTTTGTACCTGGCAACGCCAAAGGATTGGCCACCTTGCGCGATGTTTTGGGCAACGAACTGTTTGTAGCCACCCAAAATCGGGGGCCATTGCGGCTTTTCAAATCTAAATCACGCCCCAAAGCCATGCGCCTCACGCCCCGCGATGCCTATGCTACGCTTTATCTAAAAAATGGCAAAACCCGCCGCGAAGAATTCTATTTTGGCCACTCGTTTTTGTCGCAGTCGGGGCGTTGGGTGTCGTTGGATAAAGCCGTCAAGCGCGTAGAAATTACCGAAATCAACGGCAGGAAAAGACCCGCCTTGTTTTAAAATATTCGCTCAAATGCCGCCATGAATTCACCGCGTATTTGTTTTTTCTTGTTTTTTTTGTTGGTCGAGCTGTCGGCTCAGGCCCAGCAAAAATACATTTTGGGTAAAGTATTAGACGCTGACAACCAGCAGGGTATAGAATTGGCAACCGTTGTCAATCAACGTACCAAACAAATCACGCGCAGCAACAAAAAAGGAGCCTTTTTTTTGTACGCCAACCCAGGCGACTCTATCATAGCCACCAATTTGAACGGAAGAGTAGGCATAAAATGGGACGGCAAAACCGAAGATCCCGTGCTATTTATGAAACAAACGGGGCGCGCGCTACCCGAGGTAACCATCACTTCTAAACGCGAAGAAACCCTCCGCCGCGAGATTCAACAATTGCTACAAGAACCCCAAGCTACCAAAAACCTTTCGGCCGATGAAGTACTTAACTTGGCGCAGTCGCCCGTTACGTTGCTGTACGAATTGTTTAGCAAACGCGCCCGCTCCGACCGCAAGGTGGTAGTGCTAATGCAGCAAGCGCGGCGGCGCAAGTTGGCCAATTATCGGCTCGAACTCATTGCCGCCCAAGCCACCCGCCTGCGCGGCAATGAGCTCGAACGCTTCTTGGCATTTTGTGATTTTGACGAAGAATTCTTGCTCATGGCCACCGAGTATGACCTCACCTACGAAATGCTCCAAACCTACAAAGCCTACAAGCGCAGACAGTAAGATGAGTGATACATGATGAATTTTTATAATTCACTCATGGTAAGTGATTTGACTCTGTAAATTCATTGCTTTATTTTGAAATCATTCCTAAGCAATGAGGCGATTTTGTGAGTAGTGGTGTGGTGGTCCGCTCTACTACTCCATTTTTGGGCATTTGGTGGTGCCACGTTGCCACCGCGAAGCGGCTTTGAAGTGCCGTTGTTTGCGGGTGGTGAGCTGCGTATCTTCCATTTTGGCCATTGCCACGCCCGCTCCGTGCATTTGAATAAAATCCAACGAAGGTAAAAAAGCAAAATCATCAATGGGTTGTGGTTGAACGTCGAAAAGCGGGTCGCCTGGGAAGTGATAAGATTCAAAGTCGTAGTCGTACAAAAAAATGGTAACGTAGCCGTCGGGGCTGTATTTAAGGGCTACATCTTGCGTTGGGGCAAGTTTGAAGGCTTTTTGCAAATCTCTCCGAGCCCTAAATTCGTCTTTGAAATGGTCGTGAAATAGTTTGGCGCGGTTGTAGAGAAAAATGCCGTTTGCCGTATCCAAACTCACGGCAATGTCGGCATAATGGCGGGCGGCTTCTTTGCGGGTGCCTTTGCCAAAAAGCACGGCCAAGTTGTTGATCGCGTTTTTGCTCAAATATTTTTGGTAATGTTCAAGGGCGGGTGCTTCGGCATTTTGGTTTTTGTACACATTACCCATATTGACGTAATATGCCTGCTTGGTTGAGTCGGCTTGGAGTCCTTTTTCAAAATCGCGCAGCGACAGCTCGTTCAGTGCTTGCGCCTTGGTAGGGTTGCGGTTTTGCTGCTCTTTGAGCGCCATGTATGACTGGACAATACCCCGATTGTTCAGCAATATAGCCGACGTTTTCTTGCGCAACAGACTGTCATAGATGGCTTTGGCACGGTCTATTTCGTTGAGATTCAACCACGATATACCCAAACCATTGCAGGCGTTTAGGTTGGTTTGGTCGAGGTTATGGGCGGTCGTAAAATCGGCAAGTGCGTCTTCAAATAGGCGGTTTTTGAGGTACAGATTGCCGCGATTTACCAACATTCTGGCACTGGCTTCGGGGCTTACTTCCATGGCACGTTCGAGCCATTTGAGGGAAGTCAAAAAATAGCCTTCTCGCTGGCAGTATTCGCTCATGGCCAAACAAGGCAACAAGCTCCGCCGCAGCCGCACAGCCGAATCAATGTCAGATTTGGCCAATTTGTGTTGTTTGGTGTACATCTTGCAAAATGCCCGCGCCGCGTACAAATCGGCGTGGTTGCGATTTTTGTTGTTGAGTAGCCCACCTGCTTGGTCAAAACAGCACAGGGCTTCGGCGTAGTTTTTGAGGCGATAATGCACCACTGCCAGCCCCAGCCACGCATCTTGACGAGTAGTGTCTAAGGCCAAGGCGCGCTCGTAGGCTTTTTGGGCTTGCCGCTGGCCACCCACGCCCACGTAGGCATTGCCCAATCCGAGCCACGCCTCTACCGATACCTCGCCCAACTGGCAAGCGGCGTTGTATTCGCCAACGGCTTCTTGGTAGTTGCGCTGGCGATAGTGCGCGTGCCCCAGCCCCAAGCGCGCCCAAAAACGATAGGGCGCGTGTTTGGTTTCAACGTATTGCACAAACAATTCTTCGGCTTTTTTGTATTCGTGTTGGGCCAAGTGCGCATTTCCACGCTGAACCAGTAGGCGGGGTAGCTCGTCAAAACGTTCACTTTTTTCGTAGATACGCTCGGCTTCCTTGTATTTTTTGCTTCTAAATAGCAGATTGGCGTACAATTCATGAAAAATTGCGTTTTTAGAAAACCCAATTCTTTTCGACCAGTCCAAGGCTTCTTCTAAACGACCGAGGCGGTAATTGGCCAGTGCCAAATTGAAAACAAGGGTATCGGTGCGCGCTGCCGACTCCCAAGTGCGCAGGCTTTGGTCGAGTTGGCCCAGTTGGGCTTGCCACACGCCTTTGTTGTGGAGGTAGCGTTTGCCCACGCCCGTTTGGCGCATCAAGTTGAGGGCTTCGCTGTATTGTTTTATTTGCCCCATAACCAGCGACAAGTTGTAGAGTAGCGTGTCATTGGTAGGCGATTCGGCCCTGACTTTGGCAAAAATCCCAATGGCTGAGTGATAATTTCCCCGCATACCTTGTTGTACCGCCCCGTTGTGCAAACTCTTGAAATGCGTGCTCAGGGGCCTGGGCACTGGCTTGGGTATAAGTGCGGCAGGAAGCACCAAATCGTTTTTAGAAAATACGGGAATACTCAAATGGGTAGATGCGTAAAGGGGCCTACTATTGAGCGAGTCTATCGCAACTGCCAATGCTTGAAATGCGCCAACGAAGCCGCAGAATAGGGTCAATAAGGCTGCTTTCGGAAACTTACAGGTCATGCTTTTCGGTTTTATCGATACTCTACTCATTATTCTATCCATAAACCGTGCCATTAACTAACTTTTGGGGTGTCCGACCAAAAATTATTGTCGGACACCCCAAAACAAAACACTCAATAAACCCTTTCGTAGTACTCGGTAGCCATGCGGTCGGCATTAAAAAAATCGCCCACTTCGGTCATGCTGCGGAGCATCAACTCCTGCCAGCCCCGTGGGTTGTTATAATACAACGGCAAAATTTCGTTTTCTAATACGTCAAAAAGGTTATTAATGTCCTGCTCGTCGCGGTTTTGGTCGGAGGCTACGGGCACAATAAACGAGTTTTGGCCATGACGCGAAAACTCACACACCCAGCCGTCGAAGGTCGAAACATTGATAGAACCGTTCATGGCGGCGGTCATACCGCTGGTGCCCGAGGCTTCCCGCGTAACAACGGGGTTGTTGAGCCAAGCATCGGAGCCATTTTTGATACATTTAGAAAGTGCCAGTTCATGGCCCGTCAAAACGGCCATGTTTGGGTACAGGTGGCTCAAATAAAACAATTGGTTGAAAGTATAAATAGCCCCGTCATCTTTGGGGTATGGCTTGCCGGCCCAAATAAACTGCACAGGATATTGGGGGTTTTTCATCAGCCGCTCATATCGCTCGCGCTCGCGGGTGAGGAGTTCGGGGCGTTTGTAGGCCGCAAACCGCCGCGCCCACACAATGGTAAACACCGACGGGTCAAAGAGTTTGCCAGTTTGGTCGGCTACGGTATCAAACAAATGACTTTTTAGCTCTTTTTTGCGTTTGTCCAAGGCTTTCAAGTCGCCTTTGGCGCGGGCTTTTTCGAGTTCGGCATCGGCCCAATAAGCTTTACTTTGGGCATTGGTAACGTGCGTAATCTCGCAAATACCCGCGTAGCCATTCCACATCTTGCGCGACACCTCGCCGTGGAGTTTAGACACGGCGTTGGCCTTGCGGCTGAGGCGCAGTGCGGCCAGCGAATGGTTGAAGGTATTGTCGGCGGTGCTGGTAATCTGCCGTACTGTTTGCAAAGGTACGCCCGCAAAAAAATTTAGGTTGTCCAAAAAATGGATGTCGTGCTTTTCGTTGCCGGCTTCTTCGGGGGTGTGCGTAGTAAATACCAGCCGCTGGCGCAGTTTATCGGTTTGCCCCCATTTTTTGTACAAATAAAAAGCCGCCGAAAGCGCGTGCGCTTCGTTGAGGTGATACACGTCGGGTTCGTAGCGCATGTGGTCGAGGAGTTTGGCACCGCCAATGCCCAACACCATGCACTGCATCACTTTTATGGCCGCGTCTGAGTCGTAAAGATGATAAGAAATAGCCCGCGCCCAGGGGGCGTTGCCGTCTGTATCGGTGGTCAAAAAAAACAGGGGTACCGTACCAAAAATTTTGCCGTCCAAAAAATAAGCGGCCACCCAAACGGGTTTATCGTTGATCAAAATCTGAAACCGAATATTGGTATCTTTCAAAAAACTGTACATTTTTTCCCGAAACTGCACAGCCATGCTGTTGTCGGCGTTGCGTACTTGGTCGTAGTAGCCATATTTCCACAACATACCAATCCCAATCAAGTTTTGACGTAAATCGTGCGCGGCCCGCATGTGCGACCCGGCCAAAAACCCCAAGCCCCCCGAATAAGTTTTGAGTGCTTGGTCAATGCCAAACTCCATCGAAAAATAAGCAACCGATTTTTTGAATTTAGCGGCAATGGCGTAAGGGTGGGCAAATGCCTCGGGTAATTTCTTGCTCATAACTCTTTACAGATAAGTTTGTGAGCTACAAAAGTAGGCAAAAGTGCGTAAAAACGGCATTTAGTGCCTTAATTTCAGCTTTATGCATCATGGCAACCAAGCCAGCCGACCGCTTCGCAACCAATTATGCCATTGCGGGGCAAGGCTACTTTATTTCAATCCCGATCTGCCGCATGAGTTCGGCAGCGTTAAATTCGCGGCAAATGCCCGCATTGAGCGTGTAGTCAAAATGCAATTTGCCATCTTGAAAAGTAGAATTGAAGCTGCCATTTTGCACAAAATCATGCTTGGTGGCCAGCTCGCCCAGTTCTAAGTCGTGGGTAGAAACAAAGCCCGAGGCGGCTCTTTGGTGGAGTTGCAAGATGAGGGCTTTGGCACCGTTGTGGCGGTCGGCAGAGTTGGTGCCTTTCAAGATTTCGTCCAAAAAATACAGCACTGGGGGGCCGCCACGCGCGGTCAATTCGAGCAGCGTTTTGAGGCGTTTGAGTTCGGCATAAAACGACGAGGTGTTTTCTTCGAGCGAGTCCTGCGTGCGCATGGAGGTGTACACCCGCACCCGCGCGCACACAAACGCCCCCGCACACACCACCGACCCCGCCAAGGCCAGCACTACGTTTAGCCCCACAGTGCGCAAAAAAGTACTTTTGCCCGACATATTAGAACCTGTTATGACCATTGTTTGGCCCAATCCACTCATTACAAAACTATTGGATACGCGCTGCGCGGGTTTGATGAGCGGGTGTGCCAAATCCTGCGCCGCCAAATGCAGCGGCGCGGGGCTGATGTCGGGAAATATAGCCTCGGGATTGGCATACGCAAAACCCGCCAAGCTGGCCAGTGCCTCCACTTCGCCCAGTGCGTCAATCCAGTTCATGAGTTGGAGTCGGTACATTTTTTTCCAATTTTCAATCTGCACCATCCACTGCAAGTCCCAGAGTGTGGGCAAGCCTACGGCCACAAAAAAATAAATATTGAGGCGGAAATTAAGGTTTTCGTTTAGTTGTGCCAAACGACCAATGGCCTCCGATGCTTGTTGGCCTTCCACCCGAAATTGTTGCTTGATTTGCCGTAATTTGTCGCTATTAAAGTCTTGACTTTCAATTTGTTTTATTAGTGTTTCGTATCCTTTGAGCGTATTCACAATCTGTTCTGACTGCTCGGAATAGGTTTTGATCAAAGGGAAAATCTTGCCCAGCACGTAGCCATGGACGGTGAGCAGTAGCAGGGCGTATAGCCAGGGCAAAACCCCGAAAATTGCCAATGAAAGCAACACAATGGTCAAAATAGGCAACCAACGAAAATATTTAAAGCGTTGTATAACAGGGCTTTCTGGGGTTTTAATCCAATTTTTCAAGAAATCGGTAGGCTGCGAAATCGCGGCTTCGAGTAGGGCAGAGGCTTCGAGGTTTTGTCGCCAGTCGAGTAGGGGTTTGAGCTCGGCTATGGCGGCCTGCCGCACGCTGATTTCGATGTCGTCGGCGGGATATAAAAGCCACTGCGCCAGCCTGTGCATGCCCGCTTGGGTACGGGCGCGATTGAGCAACCTGAACAACGAATGATTGCCAAAAATATCTAAATCGCCGCCGTAAGCGTGGTGATTTATGGCAAACTGCTGCCCTGTTTCGGCGCGCACAAAATGCAATTCGAGCCTTGCTGCTTCGTCTTGATTGATGGCCGCTAAGTTGCGAAAAAGGTTGCGTTGGCGCGCTATTTGGCGGTGTCTTTTGAGTAAAATCAAAAAACAAATGCTGCCAATAACCAGCTCAAACACCAGCCAAAGCACGCCAATACCATACAGGTACCAACTCGCTACGGCAATGACAAAAAAAACAAATAGCCGAATGATTGCCAGTTGATTGTATTTTTTTTGGTGCCACTCGGCTTGTTCCGAAAACGATTGGTGGCGTTGATTGAAAGTGTTCAAGGATTAATAAGTTGGGTTCTTTGACTGGCAAATAATTGAGCAACGCGCATTTCAGCGCAACGTCAGCACGTAGGTTCCGTTTTGTAGCACATAATCGGCCACTTTTCCTGCGCCCTGGTATTTTACCTTAAAGCCTTGGTTTTCAATTAAGTACAAAGCATCGCGCAGCGGCATTCCCCGCAGTTTGGGCATTTTGTTGGGGTTGACATCTTGGTTAGCCAATTGTTTTTTACCATTGTTTTTGGCCATTATCCAGCCATTGGTATTGAGCGGTGCGTCGGTGTTGAGGGCATTGGCAATAATACGCAGGTCATCGGCTTGCCCCACGCGAAATTGCTTTGATGCTTCGCGGGTCTTGTTTTTGATGGCTGGTACGGGCGGGTGCATTTTTACGTCGTAGCCCACAATACGGTCGGCTATTTTTTTGAAAACAGGAGCCGCCACGCTGCCCGCGTAGAGGTTATCGCCGCTGCCGCCTTTGGGATAGCTTATAAATACAATGCAACTGTATTTGGGGCTTTGGGCGGGGAAATACCCCGCAAACGACACGTTAAATTTGCCATCTTTGCTATAACTATTATTGACAATAAGCTGCGCGGTGCCTGTTTTGCCCGCTATTTGGTATTGTTTGCTATTAATGCCGTTTGCGGTGCCAGATTTGTCGGCTACTGCGCCTTCGAGCATTTTCTGCACCCGTCTAATGGTCTGCTCCGAGGCAATGCGCTTTTCCATTATTTGCGGTTTGTTTTCTTGAAGCACTTCGTCGGCGTTTTTGACTTGCTTCATAATCATGGGCCGTACCCAATAGCCGTTATTGGCTACGGCATTATAAAAACCCAACGTTTGCAGCGGCGTGAGTTCCCACACGTAGCCATACGACAGGCGCGTAGCCGACGTGCCGTCCCAGCCTGTCTTTTTTGGCTCGGGAGATACCGGCGGCGCTTCGCCCAGCATGGCAATGCCCGTGGACTGGTTGAGGTGAAATTTTTTGAGGTAGTTTATGTATTTGTTGGGGTCGGCATAAAACCCACTCTGCTGCATAATCAAGTGCATTCCTACGTTCGACGATTGCTCCAAAACCTGCTGCGCCGTAATAGTCCCGTGGGCTTTGGTGTCGTTTATCGTTACTTTTCCGTACGTTTTGCTGCCGTTGCCAGTGGCAATGGCCGTATTGGGGCCAATACGGCCTTCTTCCAAGGCGGCCATCATGGTTGCCAATTTAAAAGTAGAGCCTGGATTGGTGCGGCGAGCCAGTGCAAAATTGAGGTTTTCGACGTAGCCCGTGTCTTTTTTGCTGCGGGCCAAGTTGACCATCGCTTTGATGGCTCCGGTTTGTACTTCCATCACTACCACCGTACCGTAGCTGGCTTGGTAGCGTTGCAGCGTTTCGCGCAGCGACGACTCGGCAATGTCCTGAAAATTAACGTCCAAGGTCGTATGCAGGTCATAGCCATTGACTGGCTGCAACTTGTCGCTGTCTTCAAAAGGCATAAACGTTTTGTCGTCGAGCACCCTAAAAAGCCCTACTCCGGGGGTCCCTGACAATTTTTTTTCAAAACTTGCTTCCAATCCTACCAAGCCACGCGCCGTGCGCTGGTCTAAGTAGCCAACGGTTCGCTCGGCCAAATTGCCAAAAGGGTGGTAGCGGTGATAAAAAACGGTGAGTTTGCCGCCGCGCGTTTCGCCGTTGCTAAATTGTCTAAAAAATGGCCAGCCTTTCCAAGTTATCTCTTTTTTTTGCCCTTTTTCATCAACAATCACTTTCTTAAAAGGTTGATTGATAATCAGATTGTATTCGCGAAATGTAATTTGACGCTTCAAAAAACGAATATTACGATTGACACTGTATTTTTTTATAGCTATTGCTTTATCGTCCTTGTTGGCGGCTTCGATTCGTTTTTTTTGCAATTCGCTTTGCTCAAACTCGTGCCGATAAAATTTAAGCTCCCGCAGATACGCTTCGCGGGTGCGTTGGCCAAAAGTCTGGGCCAGCAGCGTGGCCAGCGAGTCCACGCGTTCATCAAAATATTTTTTTTTGGCAACCCCAGGGTCAAATGCAACCTCATAATAAGGCAGCGAAGTAGCCAGCAAACTGCCATCGCTCGAATAAATATTGCCCCGCATGGCGGGTATCGTATCAATGTGGATGGTTCGGGACATGTACTTTATCCAGGGTTTGCCTTGGTAAGTGCCGTAGTGCTGCACGTAATAAATGCGCCCTACCAAAACCACGCCCAAGGCAATGAGCAACGACGAAACAATCCAAGAACGCCGCGCGATGGCGCCACGAATATTTTTCGGTTTTGAACTCATGGGTTAGCGAATTATAAATGACGAGTTATGGGTTAATAAATTATTGACAATCAGTAATTTAAAATCGTAAAATTATTTTGAACGCATTTCTTGATAATTTGAAGGGTTAGAAGTGTAGAAACGCGCGCGTTTTCAAAACACCGTCTGCTTATTCTGCTTTTGACTCTACCACAATTCGATAGGGCGATTCTTTGCTTTCGACCAGCCCCAAGGTTTTGACTTGTGGAGCCAACTCAGACTGCTTGCCGCGTTTCATGTAGTGTGCTTTTCTGATGGTATAAGCTGCTTGCACCTGGTGCGTTTCGTTGGTCAATTTTCTGATTTTTCGTACTTGTCGCTCGGCGTTGAGCCGAAAGGCAATCAAGGCCAGCCCCAAAAGCAGTAGAAAAGCCGCCCGATCTATGTAGCGAACAGGAAATTCTTTGCCGATTGCTTTTTCCAGGTTGAACTTATCGCCCAACCAATTCAACATTTTACTCTCCGATTTGGGTTTTCGGACAATGCTTTTTTTTGAATCTTTAACAACATTCTGCGCCATTGTTGATGCGGGGTTTTATTGGTTTAAAGCATTGATTTTTTCGGCAATGCGCAATTTGGCACTGCGCGCGCGCGGGTTTTGGGCTATTTCGGCAGCCGACGGCTCCACGGCTTTGCGAGTTACGGCTTGCAGTGGCTTTAAGTTGTTGCCAAACAGGTCTTTATCAACTTCGCCGTGAAACTTGCCCTTATTGATAAAGTTTTTTGCCAATCGGTCTTCCAAAGAATGATACGACATCACCACCAAACGCCCGTTGGGTTTGAGTAAGTCGGCGGCTTGGGTCAAAAACTCCTGCAATGCGCCCATTTCATCGTTTACTTCAATGCGCAAGGCCTGAAAAATTTGGGCAAAATACTTGTTTTCTTTGCCACGCGGGGCGTAGCGTTGTAGTACATTTTTTAGGTCATTTACCGTTTCGATGGGTTTGTTTAAGCGCGCCGTATAAACCGCCTGCCCAGCCGTTTTGGCATTTTGTACTTCGCCGTACATGCCAAAAATGCGGTGCAGGTCGGCTGCCGAATAGCCATTTACTATTTCTTGGGCACTTTGGCCAGCGCGTTGGTTCATGCGCATGTCAAGCGTAGCCTCAAAGCGCGTCGAAAATCCCCGTTCGGCGGTGTCAAATTGGTGCGACGACACGCCCAAATCGGCCAAAATACCATCAACCTCGGGTGCGGCGTACAGGCGCGCGTATTTTTTGAGGTGCCTAAAATTAGCATCAATGAACGTAAATTGCTTTTCCTCCACAAATCGGGCGTTTTGGTTTGCATCGGCATCTTGGTCAAACGATAGTAGGCGGCCTTGCTCACCCAAACGCGACAAAATAGCCCGCGAATGTCCGCCTCCCCCAAAGGTCGCGTCCACATAAACGCCACCTGACTTGATATTTAACCCTTCCAAACACTCGGGCAACATAACTGGATTGTGGTACATATATATAGGTAAGGAATTGAACAAAACAAACACCGCACCGCAGTCCGAATACTACTGCCCACAAAGTCGCCTTAGAACTTGGGCGTATGGGCAAACTGAAACCAATACACAGGCAAACACGCCGCACGCTCGGCGTGTTTGCCTGTGTACCAATATTGATGGGGTAAAGTAAAATCAACGGGCGAAGAATGCCATAAAAACTTTGACTCAGCAAATATAACAGACCAGACCGATTAGTTGGTAAAATAGCATCGTTTTTTTTGTGGTAAGTGGGAAGACCGAATTTTTTCTAACTTTGCTTTTTTTAGCACTACCCTATTTTTTTTAATGTCATTATTTTTTTTAACACTACCGAAAATATGTACTTACAACGCTACTATATTTGCAAAGGAGGTAAGCCACAGCATATCTTCTTGATTGAGCACCAGAAAGACATAGAAACCTGCCACTTTTTACCTATTGTATATAGGCGCAAACCGAAACTGCTCCCTTTTTTATGCACTTAAAATTTGAGGTTCAAAACTCCAATGATTGGATTGATGATTTACGCCAACAATTTGGACCAGCCACAGCGCAAGATGCTGTCCGATATGAAGGCAGTGAAGGCGAATGCTTTTTTTCTTTTGTAAAAGTGGAGGCCGGTTTTTCGGTACTGATAGGCCATCTGGTTTGGGGCTATCCCGTAACCTTAACTTTTGACACATGTACCAACACTGATTTTTATGGCATAACAGTCCTTGATGTGGGTGCCCCATTTACCGTCTTGACAGAGGAGCCTACGCAGTCTAAAATTATTCATTTTGAAAAAAATGCAACTACCTGTTTCCAGCGGGAAGGTTGTAAAGTTACTTACAATTTGCCCGCAAGAACCAAAGTAAGGCTGTTGTGTATGTCAATTAGTACCGAATGGATAGCCCTTAAACTCAAGAGTGTCGCTTTTAATGCTCCCAGCTCGCTTATAACAATTAGTAGAATGTTGCCAGAGCAGAAATTTGATTTTCAAATATTGTTTTCCAAACAGTTTAGCCCTATCCTTTCAATTTTTGTTTGCGAATGGGGATACCGCTTGCTTGGATGTATGGTTGAGCGCGAGCTACATCCAAACTTGATGAATGGGCAAATTACTCCACAAGACTACCAAAAACTAATTGCAATTGAGCAATGCTTCTTCACCGATGTATCTATGCCGCTCCCAAGTTTAGAATTGCTCGCTCGTGAGTCAGGAATGAGCCTTTCCAAATTTAAAAAAACTTTTACGTTACTATTTGGAAACTCACCCTACGAATATTACCTCCGCAAAAAACTTGAATCGGCGGCACAAATGCTACTTAAACAAAAGTGGAGTGTTACTGAAATTGCGCTAAACTTAGGTTACAAAAATGTCATTAGCCTTAACAAAGCCTTTAAAAGTAGGTTTCAATTGACCCCGAGTGAATACTTAAAATCAATGCTGTGAAGAAACGCAAGGAGTGCCAAATATGCCCGTAAGGTTTATTGGGCAACTGAAAAAGGGGTTCGATTTTTGTAGCGAAATACTTTGGTACGATGTTTGTTGTAGCTACAAGTGGTAACTTCATATTGGGATTTGACTATTCTATAAGGTTTTTTGGCTTATCTAAGCGTTTAAATCAGGGCAATAGTGATTGCTTCTTTGAACTTAGCAGGCTTTTTGCTACTAATTTATATAGTAAATCCCAATACGTTATTGCACGTATTATTTTCACTGTCCCAATTAATTCTTATCGTTCTAACTATTCACAATTACAATGGAACTCTACTTTACTTCATTAGCTACTCGGCGCTATCGACCTTACTGGTTATTTTGTGCTATGTTGTTAGCAGGTTTGTTAGCCTCTCTTGCTACTAATGCTCAAGTTAGCGGGCGGGTCTTTCGCGACTTTAACGCCAATGGCACTCAACAGGCATCGTCGCCGATAGAGCCAGGGCTGGGTGGGGTAAGTGTAAGAGCATTCAATAGTGCTGGCACTCAGGTAGGGCCAACGCTAACCACCTCATCAACAGGTGATTATGCTTTTACGTCTGTGCAGATTGCCAATGGCACACCTGTCCGGATGGAGTTTGGTCTGCCCGCTTTTTACTACGCCAGTAAAGGCTCGCCGGGTGGAACAACCATTAATTTCGTCACTGCCGGAGGGGCCGGGTCGAATGCGGTCAGCTTAGCCGCCAACTATCCGGGCGATTACTGCGACAGTGAGAACTCTATAATCGTTATTCCCTGCTACGTAAACGGAGGAGCCATTAATGGCCCAAACGCCATCTACGATGCCCTCGTTGGTTTACCATGGAGTGCCAACGGCACCTCCCCACCCGCCATCGTGTCCAATCAGTTTGCGCGGGCTAATCAGACCGGGGCAACCTGGGGGGTAGCTTTCCAGCGGACAACCAATACGGTTTACACCTCGGCCGTTGTTAAGCGGCACGTGGGTTTGGGACCTCTGGGGTCGGGCGGTATTTATCAGGCCAATAAATTCGGGCCTAATTTCTCAGCTACCCCCTGGGTCAATGTAAACAACATAGGCATTAATACCGGCTTTGCCGTTACCGAAGCCGCACGGAACATAAACGCAGCCGACGGGCAGTCGGCCGATCCACTGGCCTTCGATGCCGTAGGGAAAACAGGCCTGGGCGACATCGACATGTCGGACGATGGCAGAACGATGTATCTCATTAACCTGAACGACCGGGGACTCTACGCCATTAACAATGTAAGACCGGCGGTTGCTCCGGTAGCGGGCGATGTAACCAGTTTTCCGACGGCTCCCTGGCTGACCCTCAATTGCGGGTCGGGCATAGCACGGCCCTGGGCATTAAAATATGACAAAGGCAAAGTGTATGTTGGGGTGGTGTGTACCGGCGAAACTGCGCCGACCGATGCTGACCTTAGTTCGGGAGTAGCACCAGGTATCCTGTTTGCCCGGGTGTATGTACTTGACATTGCCACCAACACCTGGACCAATCCGCTTACCTTCGATTTGTCGTACCAGAAAGGTTATGCCTATAATATGAGTTCATTTGATAACCTTTGCCCAGGCAGTACGCCCACGCGGGGATGGTATCGCTGGATCAATAACTTTTCGCAGTATGCCCAAACCAACGACCCCTCTGACCAAGTCGTGCGGCTGGCTCCCCAGCCCATTCTGTCGGATATCGAAATCGATGTTGACGGTGACCTGATTCTGGGGTTTATGGACCGGACGGGGATGCAACTTGGTTACCTCAATCTTGATCCCTCTGGTGGAAACGGGCCAACCAATAATGGCTATGAAGGCATGAGCGGTGGTGATATGCTCCGGGCCAATGACAACGGGAACGGCACATATACCTTAGAAAGTAACGCTACGGTCGGTAGTACCACCACCTCCGGAGCAAGCAACAACGAGGGGCCGGGCGGGGGCGAGTATTATTACGGAGACGATTTCAGGGTACCCAATGATCCCCGGACAAGAAGCTGCGGTGGTAACACCCGTACCTATACCTCGCTGCACCAGGAGACCATTCTGGGTGGTTTGGCATTTTATCCGGGAACGGGTCAGATCGCGGCCGCTGTCTATAACCCCCATTACGATTTGAGTGCGGTAGTGTCGGGGTCGGGCTATATCCGAACCGGCGGTGTCAAGTGGTTCAATAATACAAGCGGGAATTTTGTTCGCGGAGCACGTCTTTATGATACAACACCTCCGGGTGGAATATCAGCCGGTAAAGCAACGGGCCTGGGCGACATGGAAATTCTATGCGCGGCCCAACCCCTTGAAATAGGCAACCGGGTGTTTAACGACACCGATAAAGATGGCGTTCAGGATGCCGGCGAGGTCGGTATTTCAGGCGTTACCGTCCAACTCTACAAAGGCGGTTCGCTGGTAGCCACTACGGTAACATCGGCCAATGGCAGCTACTTTTTTACCAATGTAGTGCCGGGGGCCGCCGACTATGAAATTCGGGTGCCCATTGTGCAGGGCGCCTTAACGGGTCTTAGCCTGACGCTGCCCAACCAGGGCGTGAATGACCTGATCGACTCTGACGGAGCGAACCTGAGCGGAAACGGGGTTATTCCGATTCCGACCCTGGGAGGGCCTGGTCAGAATAATCACAGCTTCGACATCGGCTTCACTTCCTGCACCATTGTCCTGACGGCGAGCAGCAACACCCCCCTGTGTACAGGCCAGACAATTAACCTAACCTCAACCGCTACCGGCACTACCGGGGCGGTTACGTATACCTGGACAGGGCCGGGCGGATACACGGCTTCGGGACAGAACGTGTCGCGAACCAATGCCACGGTTGGCATGAGCGGTATCTACACCATTTCGGTAACAGACGGTTCGGGTTGTGTGGCATCGGCTTCCACTTCGGTAGTGGTCAATGCCCAGCCAACGGTTGTGGCTTTCAACCAGGTGTGTGCGCCCAACTTTGCCTCCTATAACATTACAGTATCGACCTCGGCCGGGGCCACCCTGACCAGCAACTTTGGCACGGTGTCGGGTAGTGCACCCAACTTCACAGTGACGAATATTCCAGCCGGGCAGGCGGTACTGCTGACAGCGTCGATAGGCAATTGCCCAACTACCAGCACCTACACGCCCACAAGTTGTGCCTGCCCAATACCCACGATTACAGCCTCGGGTCAGGTGTGTACAAACGGCCAGACGCAGTACACCATTACGGTAACGACCTCGGCGGGAGCTACGCTGGCGAGCAACTTTGGCACGGTGTCGGGCAGTTCTCCTAACTTCACGGTGTCGGGTATTGCAGCCGGGCAGGTAGTAGTGCTGACGGCAACCGGAGCGCCCGGCTGTATCGGCACCGCGACCTACACGCCAACGCCCTGCGGGTGTCCGGTCATTAATCCACCGTTGGCATCCAGTTCCTATTTCATCTGTCAGGGGGCCGTTATTCCTACGTTGACGGTGTCCACTTCAGCCAATACGATTGTAGAATGGTACACGGTGCCCACGGGTGGTACGATAGTATGGACGGGTGTCAGCTATACGCCTACGGGTCTCTCAGTGCCCGGTACGTATAATTATTATGCTCAGTTCCGCAGCACTGTTTCGGGCCAGACGAATTGTGTGAGTGCACGAACCATTGTCCCCCTTACAATCATTGCCAACCCAACCGTGCTGGTTACCAGTCAGGTGTGTGCGGCCGACCTGCAAACGTACACCCTTACTGTTATTACTCCATCGGGCGTTACCCTGAGCAGTACAGGAGGTACGGTTAACGGTTTTGTCTCACCTTTTAGCGTAACTGGCATTCCTGCGGGTCAGACAGTAACACTAACGGCGACAAGAACACAATCCCCTCAGTGTACGGCTTCGATCACCTATGCACCCACTGCCTGCGCGTGTCCGTTCATTGCTCCACCCACCAACCCCAACAATCCCGTTATTTGCCAGGGCCAGCCTATTCCGGCCATGACGGTGACAGCGGCAGCGGGCACCACTGTGGAGTGGTACACCCAGCCCCAGGGTGGTACGGTAGTATGGACGGGTGCCAGCTATACACCTCCGCTCTCATTTCCCGGTACGTATTTTTATTATACTCAGTCGCGCAGTACGGCCACGCCAACCTGTATAAGTGACCCCCGCACAACGGTCATATTTACCATCAATGCCCTGCCGACCATAACCATCAGCGGCAATCCTAACATTTGTGTAGGGGCAACGTTGAGCTTAGATGCCAATGGCGCCAATACCTACGCCTGGACGGGGCCGAACGGCTTTACCAGTAACGCCGAGATAATTACCATACCGAATGCGACGGCCGCCAATGCCGGCACCTATACGGTAACGGGTATCAGCATCGCCAACTGCGCGAGTACAGCCAGTGTACTCGTTACTGTAAGTGCTCCTCCTATTACAGCCGGAACGCCCGTCTGTTCGGTGGACCTGCTAACGTATTCTGTTACCGTTACGACAGGCACCTTCGCAACCTTGTTGAGCAGTGCCGGGATAGTAACTGGTACGGGAGGTAATTTTACGGTAATAAACATCCCTGCTAATACACCCATTCTGCTGACGGCAACGGGAATCAGTGGTTGTATAAACACGGCGACCGTAACGGCGCCATCATGTCCCTGTCCGATCATTGCTCCACCGACCAATCCTAACAATCCGGTTATCTGCGTGGGCCAGCCTATTCCTGCCCTGACGGTAACTGCGGCAGCGGGCACGACGGTGGAGTGGTACGACACTTCGGTGGGCGGCACACTGCTGGCCACGGGCCCGAGCTACACGCCGGCCACGGCGGGCACCTACTACGCCCGGTCGCGGAGTACGGCCGCTCCAAGCTGCGTAAGCGCGAGCATTCTGGTGACGTTGACGATTAATCCTTTGCCTACCGTCACGGCGGGTACCCCGGCTTGTTCGACAGACCTGCAAAGCTATAGCGTTGGGGTCACGACCTCTGCGGGTGCTACGTTAGTAAGCACTGGCGGTGTGATCTCGGGCAGTGCGCCTAACTTCACCATCAGTGG
>Ga0335394_10000273_pt1 | contig 52561 bp, 36 predicted proteins | sample MAT03_FD_205741 | JGI IMG/M metagenome (GOLD analysis project Ga0335394, IMG submission 205741) | Freshwater microbial communities from Lake Fryxell liftoff mats and glacier meltwater in Antarctica - MAT-03 (spades assembly) (version 2) ... | reverse complement strand
GCACGCTCTCCACGATCGTACTCACGGCCCTCCAACGCACGCTCGACCCGCTGGCTTGGTTCGAGCGCCTCCGGCAATCACCGCATGCCCTACACCTGCCCCGGACGGGGCGGTAAACAAGTACGTCTGGTGTTGGGTTCCTAGAAACGTGGGTGTCTGTAGTTGGCCCATGGGTGGGCCAACTACTTCAATCACGGAACCTATCGCCCGGCGTTTCAGGCGGTGCATGCACATGCTTGTCGTCGGGTCCGTCGATGGCTGCGTAAGAAGTACGCGTTTCGAGGCGAGGGATACCGCGAATATCCCGACCAACGGCTCATGCGAGAGTTTGGGCTGTTGAACCTGACGCGTTTTCCGCGTGGCGACTCGTGGGCGAAAGCATGAATTCTTTGTCCGAGAGCCGGATGCCGGAAAACGGCCCGTCCGGTCCGATGAGCGGGAGGTGGAAACGGAGCATGACTTGGCTAGTGAGGCACCGGCAGACGAAAGAGCCGGCAACAGATAGGCCAAGTCTAAACCGCCGCGCCACCTCTCGACTCTACGGTTTTGGCCCTGGCTTATACGGACTCCCAGAGGGGGGCTTTGAAGTTGTATCCTTTAAGGCCACATGCTCGGACAACGTCGCGGAACTCTTCTGACACGATCACTTGTATACTTTGTGTCTGCGGAATGCGGAAAATATGGTGTCCACGCACGGCACCTTCACGAAAGTGGTATCGATTGACTAGCGCAATCGGACTATCAGGTATCTTGTATATCTGCGACATCGTTTCATCCAGGCAGTCAACTACGTTCAGTATATTCACTACTTTCAATCCGCCATTCGCAAGATCAATTGGCAGATACTCGACGCTACCACCAAGTAGTGGCGAGAGTGCTACGATTGCTCGGTCACTAAAGACGCACACCCCATCGTCAACCGGCGGGAAGTCGCCATGATACTCTGGATCTCCGTCAGACCATTCAAACGAAGGTGGCACCCATTGATCCTGGAGGCAATTGCCAGATACCATTTGCTCTCTAGCTATCTGCCATGCGCCATAAGGTCCAACTGGATAAAGTCCAGCGTATACGTCCATATCTGGTGTATATTCATACAGCTTCATGTGTCCCTCACGCCTATGGAAACACTCCAGCGCGAATCCCAAATCCTATGCCTTTAAGTGCCGCAATTACATTTCTTCGACAATCATCCCAGCTTTTTCCAAATTCAGCCGCCCGAAGTATAGTAAGTATCTCCGCTTGAGTCTCGTTGGAATGAAGTCTAGCGCTTCGCGCGTGGTGATCAGCCTCTGGAAGTGCGACACCGTTCGCCGGATATCGATCGAGGTCGCCAGGTCTTGGCGTCCCATTGATGTCAATCTGGTATCTGTCCAACAAGGCGCGAGCTTGAACCGCTGCGTCAAATCTAGCGGGAGCCCGGTCGCCTGCAGTCGACATCACGACGTGATGCGCCGCCCAGTTCTTACCTGGAATACCCGCCCCCGCATTCTCAAGATTGCGACGCAGGGACTTTCACCCACTGAAAAGCTTTCACGGCGCGCAGACACCCACGTCGTCCTCCAGGATTGGCGGTAAAACTTACCGTGCAAAGCGAACCGGAGCATGGGTGTCTGGAGTTGGCCCCCTTGGCCAGTAGTGCGACTCCTATCAGCAATTGCTTTGCGCCATCTGGGATGTTCTGCCAATCGAAGCGGCCAGCCGCGATCAGCGGGATCGACGCAACCGCCATGATTGCGATGAGAACTCCCAGGATCCATTTCCGCGCAATCACCACGGCGAGCGGTGTCAGAACGATCACCGCGAGGTGCGAAAACAACGTCGCGCGCTTGGCAAGAACTGCCACGATATCACCTGATTTCCGGTCCGCCACGTGCTGATACGCCCGACGTGCTGTAATGTAGCCAGACACCACGACGCGAGAAAGAAGGGCTGGAACTTGCCCAGTTGCATGGGGCCAAACTCTAGACCCAAGTCCTGTGGCGACTCGTCGCACCCGGCACCCGGCTCATGACTTTTCGAGTTGTTGAACCGTGCGAGCTTCAGCCCCCCTCCCCAGCCCTCCCCACGAAGTGGGAGGGAGCAGGAAAGGAGGAAGCGGTGTTACTTTTCGAGTTAGGGTGCGGAGACCACATGGGGTGCGGAGACCACATGGAGCAGGGAGGGCACATGGAGCGCCGGCGCTCCGCGAGCCCTTGCTGCTTTGCGGCTCAGAGTCGTTATGCGGGCTACACCTCAAGCCAGCGTTTGTACTTCATCAGGGCCAGCAGGCTGCCCGCGATGACGATCACCAGCGTCCAGAAGTACTCGTAGCCGTAGTGCCACTTGAACTCGGGGAGCGTCTCGAAATTCATGCCGTAGACGCCGCAGAGAAACGTGAGCGGCAGAAAGATCACGCTCAGCACCGTCAGGCGGTTCACCACCCGGTTCGTGCGGTGGCTGACAATGCCCAGGTACAGGTTCAAGGTCTCGGCCAGGATCTCGCGTTCGACCGTCAGGTCGGCGCCAAGACGCTCCAGCGTGCCGACCAGGTTCAACAAAAACGGCTGCGTGCTTTCGGGGACAAAGCTGGAGCGGTGGACGGCCAGCCCATGCAGGGCCTCGCGGTCGGCCAGGATGTTTTTGCGCAGGTGCAGCAGGTTCTGCATCACGCCGGCCACCTGGTTGAAGATGGAGTCGTCGACATCGCCCAGAATGCTGGACTGGATCCGCTCGACCTCGTTCTCGACCGCCCGCAAGGCCGTGCGGTAGTCGCTGATCAGCTTGTCCCACAGATCGAAGATGATAAAGCCCAGGCTGCGGGCGAATTTTTGAAAGAAGTGCTGATAGCTTTTGCGGACCTGATCGAGAAAATGAACGTGCCCCCGATGAAGCGTGATGATGTACCGCTCGCCCAGGATCACATCGACATGGGCGAAGACCAGCTTGCCATCGACGAGCCCCGGGGCAGAGACCGCCACATGCAGGCAGTTGTCGTAGGCGTCGTACCGCCCGCCAACCGGGTTGTTCAGCACTTCCTCAAGTACGGTGCCGCGCAGATTGAACTGGGCCAGCAGCCGACGGGCTTCCTCGGGATTGCTGACATCCAGGTCGAGCCAGCAGCTTTTGCCGGTGGCCGAAACCGCCAGCACTTCTTCGGGGGCGATGGGGCCTTCGATCCGTTTCTCGAAATCGAACTGAATGGCCATCGCCATGAAACACCGTGCTGACATCGCCGAAGGAACACGCTGAAGAGGAGCGTGCGGCAATCATCTAACGGGGCCGGGCGGGTCGCAAGGGGCTTTTCGAGAGAACGAAGCGTTTCTCTCCGAAGCCGACAAAGACGACTGTGGCCTTGCGCGAGATCCCTTCGCCGGAGAGGGCCAGGATCTTGCCGACGCCGTACTCGGGATGCATGACGGCCATCCCCTGCTCGAAGACTTCGACAGCGACGGCAGGGCGTGCCACAGCGGACGGAGCGACGCCGGCCAGTTCGGCGGCGGTTTGGAATTTGACGCCGGCCGGACGAGTCCGCGGAACGGGGGGCGAAGATGCGGCGGGCGTTGGAAATGGATCGGGCTCGATCGGGTTTGTTGCGGGGGTCGCCGACGGCTTGGCCGGCCCGAAGTCGAAGCTGGTATCGCCCCCTTCGACGGCAAGCTCAAAATCTTCGAGCGGGGCCGGCATGAAGTCGCTGTCGCCGCCCAACTCGGCCGGCAAAGGGGCGAAGCCATTGGCCGCGCGCTCGCTTTGGACGGTGGCGATTTCCATCTCTTCGCGCGGCAGCTCGAACAGAAAGCTGCTCGGCACGGCGTAGTTTCGTCGGCCGCGGAAGTCGCGAATCTGCACATGGCTCAGCCACAGTTCTTCCATCGCCCGCGTGATGCCGACGAAGAACAACCGGCGTTCCTCTTCCATCTTGTGCGGGCTTTCGCGGTTCAGCTCGTGGGGCAACAGCCCCTGCTCGACCGCCACGATGCTGACCACGGGGAACTCCAGTCCCTTGGCCGCGTGCAGCGTCATCAGGGTCATGCGGTCGTCGCCGGCCTCCCAGTCGTCGGTGTCGTTCACCAGGCAGACGTGCTCCAGGAACTCTTCCAGGGTCCCCTCGCCGCCGTGTTCGTGGTCGAACTCGCGGGCTGCGGTGAGCAGTTCCTGGATATTGGCCAGCCGCTCTTCGTCTCCTTCGGTCTGCGAGTCGGCCAGTTGCTGACGATAGCCCGATTCCTCGAGCGTGCGTCCCAGGATGGCTTCGACCGGCTCGCGCAGAATGACGGAGATGCGGTCGAACATGGCCACGAACTTGGCCACTGCCACGGCCGTCCGTTTGGGAACCGCCGCGATCAGCCCCGCCTGGCGGGCCGACTCGAGCATCGACAGTCCCTTGTCGCGGGCGTGGTCGGCCAGGCACTCAATCGTGCGATCGCCGATCCCTCGCGGCGGGGTGTTCACCACACGGCCAAAGGCCACGTCATCGCGCGGGTTATTCAACAGTTGCAGATAGGCGACAACGTCTTTGACTTCTTTGCGTTGAAAGAACTCGACCGAGTGGACGATCTGATAGGGAATCCCCTCGCGGCGGATTGCGTCCTCGATGGTGCGACTGAGCGCGTTGGTGCGATAGAAGACGGCAAAGTCGCGGGGGCGACGCCGGCCCGCCTGGATCTCGGCGTTGATCCGCCGGGCGATCGACTGGGCCTCTTCGATCTGGTTGGGGTACTGCGTCAATCGGACCGCGGCCCCTTCGTCGTTCTCGGTGAACAGGTCCTTGGCCTTGCGGCGGCGATTGTGCGTGATGAGGGATTGAGCCACCCGCAGAATGCGGCGCGTGCTGCGATAGTTCTGCTCGAGCCGCACCACGCGGACATCGGGATAGTCGCGCTCGAATTCGAGGATGTTGTTCAGATTCGCGCCGCGCCACCCGTAGATCGATTGATCGGGATCCCCCGTGGCGCAGAGGTTGGTACGTTCCAGGGTGAGCGCCCGCGCGATGGCGTACTGCGTGAGGTTGGTGTCCTGGTACTCGTCGATCAGCACATATCGATGGCGTGCCGAGAGTTCCTCGCGGACCAGCGGGTTGTCTCGCAGCAGGGTGGCCACATGCAGCAGCAGGCCGTCGAAATCGACCGCGCAGGCGGATAGAAGCCGCTTTTCGTAGGCGGGATAGACCTTGGCCACGATGGATTCCAACGGGTCGCCCGGCGTCGGGGTGAAGCGATCGTAGGTGATCAGGTGGTTCTTGGCGGTGCTGATGATCGACGAGATCCGCTCGGGCGAGTAGTACGAAGCGTCGATCTCGAAATCGGCGATGGCCTGTTTCAAGGCCTGCTTGCTGTCCGAGGTATCGTAGATGGTGAAGTTGGGGGCCAGCCCGACCATCTCGGCGTACCCGCGCAGCAGCTTGGCGCAGAAGCGATGAAAGGTGCTCATCCAGACGGTGTCGCCCGGCACCAGCCGCGCCAGGCGGTTCTTCATCTCGGCGGCCGCCTTGTTGGTGAAGGTCAGGGCCAGGATGTGCCGCGGGGCGATGCCGCTGGCGATCAGATGGGCGATGCGGTGGGTGATAACCCGGGTTTTGCCGCTTCCCGGGCCGGCCAGGATCAGCAGCGGGCCGTCGACATGCAGCACGGCCTCGCGCTGGGCGTCGGTCAGGTTTTCGAGCAGGTCTTGCAAGGGGCCCTCCGTGATGCCGATGGCAAGATCATGGACTCGCCCGGCATCCTTATCGTACGCGTGGGGGGCCGACTCGTCAGCCCCCGCGGCGCGCGTCGGGCGAGGCTCCAACCCAGCCGGCGGGCTTGACAGTCCGCGGCGCAGGCGGAACCATGCGTCATGGCCGTTGTCCTTACTATCGCAGCAATGCTTGCCCTGAACAGCTTGTTCGCCGCTTACGAGTTGGCGCTGGCGAGTGTGCGGGTGGAACGGCTGAAGATTCTGGCTCAAGAGCGGCGGGCCGGCGCGGCAGCGGCCGTGGCGATGAAGAGCCGCATGGCGACCAGTCTGGCCGTGATTCAACTGGGCATCACGCTGGTCGGCGCCATCGCGGCAGCCACCGGCGGCGCCAGCGCCGAAGAGACCATCGCCCCGCGGCTTGTCGAGTGGTTCGGTATCCCCGAGCGATGGTCCGACGTGGTCGCCATCACGCTGGTGGTGATTCCCCTCTCGGCCATTACGATCGTGGTAGGCGAACTGATCCCCAAGGTTTTCGCCATCGCCCATGCCGAGCGGGTGACGTTGGCCCTGAGCCCGGCCATGAAGGTTTTCTCGGGAATTGCCTTTCCGGCGGCTTGGGTGCTGGAGCATTCGGCCGGGTTGTGCGTCAGGCTGCTGGAGAAGGCTTTTCCGGCCCCCAAGCAGGACGAACGGCAGGTTGCCCTGCAGGAACTGCGGGCCCACGTGGCCCTGATGCGTGCCAGCAAGGCGATTGGTCCGCAGGAAGAGCGGATCATTCTGCAAGCCAGCCGGCTGCAGACGATGATGGTGAAAGACATCATGATCGACCGCGAGGACATCGTGATGACGCAGGCCGACGCCCCGCTGAGCGTAAACCTGGTGATTGCGCACCACGATCTGCATACGCGATTTCCCGTGACCGAGAAGGCGGGGGACCCCGACTCGATCATTGGCTACGTCACCTTCAAAGAAATGATGATGCTGGCCAAGACCCACCCGGGCAATCCGAACCTGCGCGAGATCACGCGTCCTTTGATGGCCCTCTCCGGCAACCTGCCTTTGAGCGAAGCCCTGCGGCGAATGTTGGGCGAGAATGTCCACCTGGCGCTGGCCCGCAACGAAGACAAGGAAGTGATCGGCATCGTCACGCAAGAAGACGTGTTTGAAGAGCTTTTTGGCGAGATCGAGGACGAGTTCGATCGGCTTCCCAAGCATATTGTGGCGCAGGGGCATCAATGGGTCGCCGGCGGTGGAGCGAGCCTGGGCCGGTTGCGCACCACGCTGCAACGCCCAGAGATCGGCGAGAATTTGCCGGCCACCACCACTCTGAGCCAGTGGCTGAATCACGGCCGTAGACGCCGGCTGCGCGGCGGCGATTCGGTGGTGGTCGACGGTGTCTGGGTGCTGGTCCGCAAAGTCCGCCGGCGTCAGGTCAGCGAAGCGCTGCTGGATCCCGAGGGGCACCGCTATGTGCCTAGTGTCTCGCCTGAGTCGCCGAGCGAAGAGGAAATTCCGATGAGCGGGACCGCAGATACGCCTGCGATCATCGAAGAACGGCCCACTGGTTAGCCCTCAGTCGCCCGCTAGCCGATTCGCCGCTCGAAGCGATCGCCCGCTTCGAGCGGTCTCGCATCTTTCCCTGGCACTTGGCGTGTGCTAGCGTCATCGATCATCGTCCCCGGATCGCCCCTCTTCCGCATCGAAAGGATTCGCCATGACCCAGGTTCAGACGGAACGCGTGCTGGTTGTTCCCACGTCGCTATTCCAGCAGCTTGGGTACTTCCAGGGCTTTTCGGCGGATATCTCGCGCTATCTGGATGGACTCTTCGATCCCGAGCAGATGAGCTTCCGCCCCCGGAGCGAGGTGGAAGAAGACCCCAGCTTCAAGCAGTTGATTCCGTACGTCATCCTGAAGCATGGCGACTCGGTTTTTCAGTACAGCCGGGGCAAGGGGCAGGGAGAGGCCCGGCTGCACGCCAAACGGAGTGTCGGGATCGGCGGGCATATCTCGGCCGAGGACGCCGAGGGCGGGGTGCATGTGTACGACGAGGGAATGCGCCGCGAGTTGGAAGAAGAAGTCGTGATCGAGAGCCCCTACCGCGAGCGCTGTGTGGGGCTGATCAACGACGACCTGACCGAGGTCGGCAAAGTCCACCTGGGAGTGGTCCACATCTTTGAGCTGGAAAGTCCGGCCGTTCGCCCGCGCGAGTACGACATTCAGACCGCCGGCTTCCAATCGCTGAGTGAGATCCGCCAGAATCTGGCCAGCTTCGAAACCTGGTCGCAAATCTGCATCCAGGCATTGTTCCCCGTGTAGATTTGGCGCGATCTGCACGCATCAAGGGGAGCTTTCTTGACTTCCCTTGTCCGCGACTTTAGTTTCAGAGTAGCAGGGAGTTAGCGTCAATTCTGCCGTTGCCCAGCCCGGTCACCCTTCCGGACGACGAACAACGCGACGCTCGCGCTTCACCTCTTCATTCTTCGAACGATCTTTCTTCAGTTCTCGAGATTCCCGATGGCCAAAGTTCCTCCCCGCCGGCGTGCTGATTTCACCGATATCCTGGTCCGCAAAGGGATTTGCAGCCTGGAGCAGGTTGAAGAAACCCGCGCGATGGCCAAGTCGGCCGGGCTGAAGATTGAAGATGCGATGGAGCGCGAGGGGCACGCGACGGGCGAAGAGATCGTCGAAGCGATGGCCGAAGAGCATCGCATGGAGTACGTGAATCTGAAGGACGTAGTCATCTCGCGAGAAATTGTGGAGTTGGTCCCCGAATCGACCGCCCGCGAAAACACCGTGATGCCGTTTGCCGAAGAAGGGGCCACGCTCAAGGTAGTCGTCTCGACCCCGCATGCCATCGAAACCCTCGATAAATTGCGGTTCATCTTGAATCGCCCCGTCGAGGCGATTCTGGCGCATCGCGAAGCGATTGTGGCCGCCATCAACAAATATTACGGCCGGGTGGAGAGCGAAAGCATGGACTCCATGCTCCAGGAATTCACCGACACGGCCATCGATTTCACCGAGACCGAAGAGAAGAACAGCGACGACGTTGTCGACGAAAACAGCGCCCCGATCGTGCGCTTGGTGCAACTCATCATCACCGAGGCCGTGAATCTGCGGGCGTCCGATATCCATGTCGAGCCGTTCGAGGACCGGATTCGGGTCCGCTACCGCATCGACGGCGTGCTGCACGAGCGCGATGCGGCCCCCCGCCGATTGCTGGGTGCCCTCCTTTCCCGCATTAAGATTCTCGCCAAGATCGACATTGCCGAACGCCGGCGTCCGCAGGACGGCCGCATCAAGGTCACGGTTGGCCCCAAGGAACTCGACCTTCGCGTCAGCGTACTGCCGACGAATCACGGCCAGTCGGTCGTGATGCGGATTCTGGACAAGGACAACATTAAGGTCGGCCTGAAGCAGCTAGGCTTCATCGACGACGACTACAATCTGTTCCGCCAGTACATCCGCCGGCCCAACGGCATCGTGCTGGTCACGGGCCCGACAGGGTCAGGTAAAACGACCACTTTGTACGCGGCGTTGAACGAGCTCAATCGCCCCGACCGCAAGATCATCACGGCCGAAGACCCCGTGGAGTACTATCTGCCGGGCATTAACCAGGTCGAGGTGCGGCATCAGATCGGGCTGAACTTTGCCCGCATCATTCGCTCGATGTTGCGCATGGCCCCCAACGTGATTCTGGTGGGTGAGATCCGCGATCGAGAGACCGCCGAAATGGCGATTCAAGCGTCGCTGACGGGTCACTTGGTCTTCAGCACGCTCCACACGAATGATGCCCCGAGTGCCATCACCCGTTTGATTGACATCGGCGTCCCCCCCTATCTGGTGGCGAGCAGCATCATCGCCGTCCTTGCCCAGCGGTTGGTACGCGTGATCTGCAACGACTGCAAACAGCCTTTCATGCCGAGTGCCGCGGCTTTAGAGCAAGCCCATATCCCACAGAAGGTTGCGGAAAAGGCCCACTTCATGAAGGGGCGTGGCTGCGGCCACTGCCAAAAGAGCGGATATCGTGGCCGTGTCGCCCTTTACGAGATCATGACGGTTACGTCCAAGATCCGCGAGTTGGCCTTCAAGGGAGCGGCCACGCAGGACATCCGCAAGCTGGCGGTCCAGTCGGGCATGAAGACGCTCTACAAGGACGGGCTGATCAAAGTGGTCAAGGGCGTTACCACGCTCGAGGAAGTCTTCCGCGTGGCTGGCAAGACGTAAGTCTAGATCAATTGTCCAGCGATAGCTGGACACTTGGCTAATGTTACGTATTGCGTGCTACATCACCCCATTTCCGGGCAATCTGCCCTGCAGGTGATCGTGTCCGAGTCAGCCTGCGCGGGTGCTTACGCCCCCACGGCCATCATTGGCCCACAATAGCGGCAAAGCCTTCGGGAAACCTCGAATTGAACTGGACACTTAGTTAATTGAGAAGATTTTCGTGTATAGTGAACGGCATAGCCCGGCTTCCAGACGCGCACCCTTAATGGACTCGCGTCTTTTTTGCGAGTTTTCGAACTTCGCGGATTCTCGATGTGCAAAAACGCTCCATCCCTTGGTGTGGGATGTTCTGCTTTTGAACATTTTTCTTGAGTTCACTGCTAGCCCCGCAAATAATCTCGCGACCCCCTTTCTGTGCCGCTACCCGAGGTTTGCCGAATGGGCACCATTCTGATCGATAAGCTCCTCCAGACCGTCGTCTCGCAAAAGGCGAGCGACCTTCACATCACAGTGGGCCAACCCCCTGTGCTGAGATTGCACGGTCGGATGCGAAAGCTCGAGACGAAGGTGCTGCAGCCCGAAGACACGATGGCGCTGATGAAGAGCATCACGCCAGAGCGCGGCCAGCAAGAGTTGCAAGAGGTCGGCGGCTTCGACTTTGGCTTTGCGTTTGGCGACGCCGCCCGATTCCGCGTCGCTGTCTTCAAGCAGCGCGGCAATGTGGGCATGGTGCTGCGGCAGATCCCCAACAACTTCATGACCATGGAGGAGCTGGGGCTGCCGACCGTCTGCAAAGAGCTGGTCACCCGCCCTCGCGGTCTGTTCCTGGTGACGGGCCCGACCGGCTCGGGCAAGAGCACCAGCCTTGCCAGCATGATGAACTACATCAATGAGACGATGGACCACCACATCATCACCATTGAGGACCCGATCGAGTTCTATCACAAGCATAAGAAGTCGACCGTCAATCAACGCGAAATCGGCGTCGACGTTCCCAGCTTCCCCGAGGCGATCCGCCGGGCGTTGCGTATGGACCCCGACGTGATCCTGGTCGGCGAAATGCGCGACCTGGCCACGATCGAAGCGGCCATTACCGCCGCCGAAACGGGCCACGTGGTGTTCGGCACGCTGCATACCAACAGTGCTGAAGGAACGATCAACCGCATCATCGACGTGTTCCCCTCGAATCAACAGGATCAGATCCGCACGCAGCTTTCGATGTCGATCATCGGGATCATCAGCCAGGTGCTGCTTCCCAAGATCGGCGGCGGCCGCGTGGCGGCTCACGAAATGCTGGTCGTTACGCCCGCCATCGCGAACCTGATTCGCGAGAACAAGATTTTCCGCGTGACCTCCTCGATTCAGACCGGCAAGAAGTTCGGCATGCAGTTGATGGACGACACCTTGTTCCATCTCTGGCACAACGGCATCTGCGAAGAAGAAGAGGTGATGTTCAAGTCGATCCGTCCCTCGGAGCTTCGTGGCCGGATCAACAAAGCGAAGCAGGGGATGGAAGACGACGAGGAAAGCGAAGAGGAAGAGGAAGAAGAATAAACATCAAGCGGTCGAAGGTAGCAATTCTTAAACGGCAGATTTCGGGACAACCCTCTGCCGTGCGTGCGGATGTCGAGCGGGTGGCGTAAAGCGCGGACGTAGTCTCCTCTCCCAGGTGCTGCGATGCCCTACCGCAGAATCAGACATTTCAGAAACATTCCCTGTTTCTGGGCGGCTGTTCTCTGCACGCCGCGTCAAGGCTCAATGCTTCTCGGTTAACTACTCTTCAGGTGCTGTGATGGCTTTCCGCAGAATCGGGCAGATCATGGTCGACCTCGGATTCATTTCCGACGACCAATTGCGAGCTCTGCTCGAAGAGCAATCGAATCGTCCCGGCGAGCTGATCGGCAAAGTGGCCGAAAGCATGTCGATGATCTCCGACGAGCAGCTTGCTCAGGCGCTGGCCGAGCAGATGGGCTTGAAGGTCATCACGCTGGGCGAAACGGTCATTCCGCAGGATGTGCTGAACCAGATCACCGAGCCGATGGCCATTCTGTACCGCATTGTGCCGGTGGCCTTTAAGAACAATGTCCTGACCGTGGCCATGTGCGATCCGCAGAAACTGCAGATCATGGATGAGCTCCGGAACTTCCTCGGTTTCGAAGTTCGCCCAGTGGTCGCCACCGAGCGCGACGTGATGGCCGCGCTGGACCGCTACTATGCGGCCTCGGGCGAGAGCGTCGAAGGGCTGATCAAGAACCTCGAGGCCGACAGCGAACTGGCCGCGCTGGCCTCGAAAGTCTCCAAGGCCCACAACCTGACGGACGAAGCCGCCCTGGCCGATAGCGCCCCGGTCCGCAAACTGCTGAACATGATTCTGCTGCTGGCCATCAAAGATCGCGCCAGCGACTTGCACTTCGAGCCGTTCGAGAACGAGTTCAAGATTCGCATCAAGGCCGACGGCGTGCTGTACGAGATGGTCCCGCCCCCCCGGCATCTGGCCTTCGCCGTCACGACGCGCATCAAGGTGATGGCCAATCTGGACATCGCCGAGCGTCGCATGCCCCAAGACGGCCGCATCGAGCTGACCGTGGGCGGTCACCCGGTCGATCTTCGCGTGGCGGTTTGCCCCACGATGTTCGGCGAAAGCGTCGTCATCCGGGTGCTTGACCGCTCGGTGGTCAATCTCGACCTGAACGCCGTCGGTATGGACGGCCCGACCCTGGCCCACTTTCGCACGGTGATCCGCAAGCCCAACGGCATCATCCTGGTCACCGGGCCCACGGGTTCGGGCAAGACCACGACGCTGTACTCGGCCTTGAGCGAGTTGAACGAGATCACCGACAAGTTGATCACTACTGAGGACCCGGTCGAGTACGACATCGACGGCATCATCCAGGTGCCGATCGACGCCTCGATCGATGTGACATTCGCCTCGGCGTTGCGGGCCATCTTGCGGCAGGATCCCGATCGCATTCTGGTGGGCGAGATCCGCGACTTCGAGACCGCCGATATCGCCATTCAGGCCTCGCTCACGGGCCACACGGTCTATAGCACGCTGCACACCAACGACGCCCCCAGCACAGTCATCCGTCTGCGCGACATGGGCGTGGCCACGTTCCTGATCACCGCCACGGTCGAAGCCATTCTGGCCCAGCGACTGGTACGGCGGATCTGCCTGAACTGCAAAGAAGAGATGACCCCCAAGGACGAGATGCTCTCGGACCTGGGGCTCACGGCCGAGGATGTCCGCGGCAAGATCTTCTTTCAAGGCCGGGGTTGCGACAACTGCAACAACAGCGGCTACAAGGGGCGCGTCGGCCTCTTCGAACTGCTGGTCATGAACGACAACATGCGTGACATGATCATGCGGAACTGCTCGGCCGACGAACTCCGCGAAGCGGCCCGCAGCTACGGCATGATCAGCCTTCGCGATACGGGCATGCAGTTCGTCTATCAGGGCATCACGACCGTTGACGAAGTCATTCGCGAGACGGTGTTGGACTAACGACGGTGTTGGATTAGCGGCAAGCATTGTAGGGAACGCCCTCCGTGGCGTTCCGGGAATCACTTTGGTTTCAACCTTGGTTTAAGTTCGAGACGGCTGGTTCCTGGCCGGTATCTTTTTCGGGAGGCACGCAAATGCCCACATTCCAGTTCGAAGCGATGGACAGTACCGGGCAGGAGATCAAGGACGTCATCGACGCCCCCAGCGAAGAAGAAGCCCAGGCTACCATCCGGCAGATGGGCTACTACGTCACCAAGCTGCAGGTGAAGAAGAGCCGCAAGAAGGAAGAGAAAAAGGGCTCGCGCAAGGGCAAGACCTTCGCCATGGGCGGGGTCAAGTCAAAGGTCCTCTGCCAGTTCACCCGCCAGCTCTCCACGCTGCAGGACGCCGGTCTGCCGATTTTGCGTAGCCTGCAAATCCTTGAGAACCAGTCGCGCCCCGGTGCGCTCAAGAACTCGCTGATCGACGTCTGCGAAGACATCGAAGGCGGAGCCACCTTGAGCGAAGCCATGGCCAAGTGCCCGAAGGCCTTCGACCGCCTGTACGTGAACATGGTCAAAGCCGGCGAGGCCGGCGGTGCGTTGGAAATCGTGCTACAGCGCCTGGCCGAATTCCAGGAAAAGGCCCAGTCGCTCAAACGAAAAGTCAAAGGGGCGATGGTCTATCCTAGCGTGGTGATCTTCGTGGCTTCGGCCATCTTGACGTTCATCATGATCTTCATCGTGCCCAAGTTCAAAAAGATCTTCGCCGACTTCGGCACCGAGCTGCCCGCTCCGACGCAGTTGCTGATGAACGTCTCGGAGTGGATCGTCAACTACTTCTACCTGATCCCCGGCATCCCGGTCCTCATCTGGCTGTGGATCAAGATGTGGAGAAAGTTCCGCTTCGGCCGCATCGGCTGGGACTTATTCACGCTTCAGGCGCCCATCTTCGGACAGATCATCCAAAAGACCATTCTGGCCCGCACCACGCGGACCTTGGGAACGCTGGTCGCTTCGGGCGTGCCCATTCTGGAAGCCTTGAACATTGCCAAGGAGACCAGCGGCAACGCGGTCTTCGAGAACATGTACGCCAAGGTCTACGATTCGGTGCGCGAGGGCGAATCCATCGCACTCCCGATGAAGGAGCACTCACGCCCGGGCTTCAACGCCATGGCCATGTTCTTCTGGCTCAATCCGGCGATCTTTGCGGGAGCCATCCTGGGCTATCCCATGCCCGAGGTCGCCGGGGCCGTGGCCGGTTTGTGCGCCGTCGCGGGCGGCGGCTTTTACTTCATGAAGTACAAGAACCGCGTTGTCGACGACATCGTGGTCAACATGGTCGACGTGGGTGAAGAGACGGGCGAACTGGACAAGATGCTCTACAAGGTAGCCGACGTGTACGACGAAGAAGTCGACGTCGCGGTGGAAAGCCTGGTGAGCATGCTCGAGCCCTTGATGATCGTGGTCTTGGGTTTGATGGTCGGCTTTATCGTCATCGCCTTGTTCCTGCCGTTGATCTCGCTGATTGAGAAGCTCAGCTAGCCCGCACGCACTGGGCTCGCCTGCGGGCGGCCCTTCTTTCTGGAGAAGACCTATGAATCTGCGACTCTCTGGCCATCGGACCGGCCGCCAGGCCGCACCGCGACGGGCCTTTACGCTGATCGAACTGATGGTAGTGATTCTGATCATCGCCATCCTGGCGTCGCTGCTGCTGGTAGCCGTGCAAGGAGCGATGGCGCGAGCCAAAGAGGCCCGCACGATTATCGAGATCGATCAGATGGCGCAGGCGTTGGAGGCCTATCGGTCCAAGTACGGGGACTACCCGCCGATCGGCGTGGCCAACGGCAGCGAAACGGCCGCACAGCGCCGCGGCAGGATTCAGGCCCACTTGATTCGCGCCTTTCCTCGCTATTCGGCATCTTCAGATGTGCTAGACGATCTCGTCCTGCTAACTCCGCCAGAGGCCTTAGTCTTCTGGCTCGGCGGTATGCCGATCTCGTCTGGCACCGGCTACGCTGTCGAAGGCTTCTCGGCCAATGTAGGAGCCCCCTTTGTTCCCTCGAATATCGGAGCGTGGAATCCCGACAACGTGCCCGTAGCGAACCGTGTCGAACAGCGAACCACCCCCTTCTTCTCCTTCGATCCGCGTCGCCTGGTGAATGTCGCAGGCACTGCTTTCCCCGAATACGTACCTCACGGGGGCACGACTCCTTACGCTTACTTTCCCGCCACGTCCTACTATCCCGCTAACGTGATCGCACAGTGGACTGCCCCCAATGGCTCGGTGGCGGTTCCCTATCGTCTTACCACCGGTGTCGATGGAATCACTTCCAACTGGGCCAGCCCGGGCACCTTTCAGATCATCGCCCCGGGTGCGGATGACAGCTTCGGTGGTGCAGCAGGAGTACGCCAGTTCCCCTCGGGGATCGGTTACGGCACGGATGACGAAGACAACCTGGTCAACTTCGCCCGTACTCGCCTGGGGAATGCACGCCCGTGAACGCAGCCACTTCGTCACGCAATCGACGCGGTTTTACGCTCATTGAGCTGATGGTGGTGATTTTGATCATCGCCATTCTGGCCGCCTTGTTGATGGCTGCCATCAGCAGAGCGCCGACAGAAGACGCCCGCACCTTGACTGAGATTTCGCAGATGGCTAGCGCCGTGGAAGCCTATCGCATGAAGTATGGGGAGTATCCCCCGTTGGTGGCCAACACCAGCGATGCGAACCAGGACCGCATCCGTTCGCACCTGGCTAGGGCATTCCCCCGCTACATGCTGATCAAGGGTTCCCCCAACGATCCCGTTCCCACGCTCGCCAACCTGCGGCCCGACCAGGCCCTGGTCTTCTGGCTGGGGGGCATGCCGGTTTCGGCCGATGGCTCGGCAACGGGGGAGGGTAAAGGAACGGAAGGCTTTTCGAGCGATCCGGCCAATCCGTTCGCCACCACGCAGTACGGCACCTGGTCCGAGCGCCGCGTGGTCGCGCCGGCCGGCTTGCAGCGGAACGAGCCGTTCTTCAAGTTCGACCCGCTGCGGCTCCGCGTCCGCGATCCTTCGGCCGGTGGCGACGCCCGTTTCTGGGTCTACGTTCCGGTCGGCAAGCAATCATCGTATGTCTACTTTCCGGCAGACACCTATGGGCGATCGGCCACAGCCGGCCGTCCGATTCGCCACACCATGTCGGCCGCAGGCCCCACGCACACGGCAGTCCCCTACCGCACGGCGCCGGTCAACAATGCCGCCGACTTGAACAACACGACCGGTTGGGCGGCCCCGGGGACCTTTCAGATCATCGCGGCCGGCAAAGACGACATCTTCGGCGAGACCGGCGCGGCCGCCGACTTCCGCATCTTCCCGTCGGGGCAGAACTACAGCACCAACGGCTACGACGACGACAACCTGACCAATTTCAGCCGCACACCTCTGGGTAGGGCCAAGCCATGATCAAGCGAACCCCAAGAGCTGGCTTTACGCTGATTGAACTGCTGATCGTCATGCTGATCATCGCCATCCTGGCGGGATTGAGCTACGGGGCGCTGTTCAAGGCGCAAGAGACCGCCCGCGTCGCCCGCACCAAGGCGCTGATTGCCAAGCTGCATGGGCAGATGATGGGGCGGTGGGAGAGTTACCGCACCCGTCGCGTGCCTGTGTACGTCGCCCCCAATACGCAACCGGTTGCTGCGGCGACATTGCGTGTCGACGCATTGCGTGCGTTGATGCGGATGGAATTGCCCGACAAGTTCGAAGACATTCCGGCCTCACCGACCAACTCGTTAGCGCGCCACTACCGGGCCAAGATTACCGCCAACGGCGGCGCGGACTTCGATAACTACGAAGCTGCCGAGTGCTTGTACATGATTCTGACTACTTCTGCGGGCGAAGAAGGCATGTCCGCCTATGAGTTGTCGAATACTGAAGTCGGCGACTTCGATGGTGATGGCTACAAAGAGTTTCACGACGGCTGGGGTTATCCCATTTCGTTCATCCGCTGGCCCGCCGGATTCATTTCCGAATTGCAACCGCTTAGTCCCAGCACGGGTGCCCACGATCCCGTGAACAATCACGATCCTTTCGATCAAATGAAGGTCTATCCGGGAGCATATGCAATGTTTCCGTTGATCTACTCCGCAGGGCCTGACCGCGAGTACGGAATCATCCCCGACGGCAACGCCACAAGTAATCCGTACAACGACCTGACAATCGGCTCACCCAATTCCCCGGGCGACCACCTCGACAACATTCACAACCATCTGATCGGAACGAGGTAGCATCATGCACTCCACATCTAGACGATGCGAGTTTGGATTGCAGAGACACTCGAATCGATTTGGCAATTCGAGATCTGATTCTCGTGCTGCGTTTACTCTCATTGAGCTTTTGGTAGTCATTGCCATTCTGCTGATTCTGTTGGCGGTCGCTTTACCGGCCATCGGCTTGGGCACGAATGAGAAACGGACGCGAGAAGCCTCACGCGGCGTGAATGCGTTCTTCGCCGCGGCACGAGACAAAGCCATTTCTTCGGGTCGGCCGTTCGGTGTCGCGCTCAATCGCTTCCATGCGGGCGAGACGACCTCGGGTGCCGGTTCGGATCAACGCGGCCTGAATACCTGCATGACGCTGAGCTATGTCGAGGTGCCTCCCCCCTACAGTGGCGACTCGATCTATTCACGATTGCGAATCGGTCCTAACGGTTCAGGTCAAAGCGGGATTACATTCGCAGGCACCATTAATCCGAATGGTAGCAACGGCACTGCGGATACCAGTTGGCCGTTCCTGGTGCGGCCAGGAGACCGAATTCAGATCGGCCACCAAGGTCATATGTTTTCCATCGCCACCACGCCGTCCAATATCAACGCTGAAGGTTATATTATCCAACCCGTGGATCTCTCGGATCCCATGAATCCCGTGATCGTTTGCACCCTCTATAGCGAAACAAGCACATGGCAGGTTGGTGCGGACGCAGTCCCCTATCAGGTGTTTCGTGCACCCGTGAAGAGCGGTGCGGCTACGTACCAGTTGCCTGAAGGGGCGGTCATCGATCTCTCCAGCTCCGGGGTGTACGACAACGAGTTCCTTGCGGGAACAGTGGAACGTCAGCCGGTCTATATCATGTTCGGCCCCAGCGGGGGTCTCTCGCAGATTTACCTGCGTCCGATCGGTGGGTCGACGATGCAGACCTATCCGGTCACCAGTTCCGTCTTCCTGCTGATTGGCGAGCCCGACAAGGTGCTCCCACCTGCCTCCATCGCCAACTGGCAGCAGTTGTCGAATTTGTGGGTTTCGATCAATGCCCAAACCGGGCTCATTCAAAGCAATGAGACGGCAGGGGATTTAGCAACCGGAGGTCCACCAACCTCCCTTTTCAGCTCTCGGCGGTACGCCCGCGAGAAGCAAGGGATGGGGGGCCGCTAATATGAACCATACACATACAGGCTGGAATTGTGGTGCAGGCGTCTCGCCTGCTTGGAATTCAACAGCCGAGACGAATCACGATGACGGGCAGCCTGCCGCAGGCTACCGGGGCCAAGAAGCGGGGCGTTGTGGCTGGGGCTGGCACCCTGGTCCGCGGAGTTCCCAAGGGCGCTTGCGCCCGACGGAAAACACGCCGCCTCCCCGCTCGGTAGCCTGCGGCGCTGCCCCCATCCCCCTTTCCCCGATCGCCAGCAAGCGTCGGTCGCTTCGGCCCCGCCTGGGGTTGAGCCTGACCGAGGTTCTGATCGCCACCTTTGTGATGGCGATCGGCATCTTGTCGCTGGCCTCGCTCATTCCGGTTGGATTGCACGAAGTCGCCGTGGCGAATCGGGCCCAGCACGCGGCCATTGTCGGCCGTTCGGCCTGGCGCGACATCAAGACCCGCGAGTGGATGCGGCCTTCGGTTGCTGCCGGTGCCCTTTGGTATTTCCCCAATGGAACTTCCGCGGCCAACCTGGCGAGCATGCCCAATGCCTTTGCGATCGATCCCTTGTTTATGTCGCTTCACTCGACAGACACGGTCGCGGCCTCCTTTCCCTACAACACCGGCAATCCGCCGAGTGGGTCGCCGACCTCCTCGCTGATTCGGCTGACGCTCAAGCTCTCAGAGTTCGATACTTCGCCCGTCGTATCGGGTAGGTATCCCTTGGCCGAGCAGATCTTCGTCTCGCGCAACGATCCCACGTTCAGCCCCATCAACCTGGCGACCGGCGCCAAGACGGATCGCCCGCATCGTGTCTTCGACAGCAACAATCTGCCGCAGATCGCTGGCGAGTACAGTTGGATGATGACGGTCAGTCCCGCGCAGGGGGATGTGGGACGCTTGTCGACGGTTTCGGTGGTCGTGTTCTACAAGCGGGCCTTGCAGTTGCCGGCCTTGTCGGGAACGCCCGCGGAACAGCAAAAGCGAGAGTGTATCGCCGATGTCAGGTTTGAAGGCGCAGGCATTGGCGGTGGAGACATCCGCATCTCGTGGACTCCGACGGGCGACAACCAGAACGCCCCCAAGTTGAAGGCGAATCAGTGGCTGATGATTTACCGTCAACACCCGGTCTATGGAGTGACCGAGGCCGTCTGGTACCGCATTGTGGCTGCCGATGACTACAACCCCGGCGTGAGCCCCGGAGTCCGCTATTTGACCGTGCAAGGTCCCGACTGGGATACCTCTGGCGGCAATGTGACTGCTTACGCGGGGCTCTTCGACAGCGTGGTCGGTGTCTACACGAAGACCATTCAGCTCGAGTAAGTGACTCGCGTATTTATTGCAACGTTTGATTCATTGAAGACTGCCCCTCGGCCCTCCTTTTTCGGAGCGTGCGCCATGCGAGTTAATTCCTCCAAAATCCAGATCCGCCGCCAGGCCCGCCAGGCCCGGATCGTTCGTGCTCGTCGCGAGGGCGTGATCCTGCTGGTGGTGCTGGGCCTGTTGGCTCTGTTCGCCCTGGTCGGCGTCACGTTTGTCATTACCGCCAGCCAGCACAAGAAGGGGGCCACGGCCGCCGCCAGAGAAGAACAGCATCGCGATCCGTACGATGCCGAGTTGAACATTGCGATGGAGCAGGTGCTCTATGGAACGCTCAATAAATACTCGGTGATCGGCCCGCATAGCTTGCTTGAGGATATGTACGGCGTGGGAGGTGCCCAACCGGGCGTAATTCCTGTTACTGGCTTTCAAGCCAACGATCCGACCTTTGTGGTCGGCCAGTCCGATCCAATGGCCACCGATCCTTTGGTCAATGTCCGCGGCACGATGATGTACATCACCAATCTGCCCGCGGCTGCTCCAGTCATGTCGACCAATCTACCGGTGGCCCCGGTGCAACCTGTTATTGGAGGAGTGGTTCGGCTCCGCAATGAGCCCGGCTATTACGTCGGCCGCGTGATCACCATGCTGTCGGGACCCTGCGCCGGTCAAAGTGCGCGAATCACCGGCTATTCGGTGACGGGCACGGCCCCTAACGAACTGGGCACGTTAAGGTTGTTCCCCTTCCCTGGCATGCAGTACTCCACCACGTCGCAGGGCTGGGCCAATACGCCGCTCGCGGCGGGTCAGCCGACTCCCCTTTGCCCTGCAGGGGGTGACCAGTTTGTCATCAACGGCCGCGAGTTCGCCGGCACGGGCTTTGGCTACGATCCGTCCTCGACTACGGGTCTGCTCGATTACGGCGGCGCGGGAAATGAAATCGCCCTGCGTCCCAACCCGAGGTCGTTGGCCTATCTGCAGTACATGTACGGGGCCGACATGCGCCCCTTTACGAGCGACGACCCGCCCGCCTCGATTTTCCTGCCGAACGAGGCCTGGGACGCTCCTGACTACCAGAACATGGCCCTGGCGTGGAAAGAAGGGAACGTGATGCGGATTCCCTCGTTCCACCGACCTGCGCTGATCAACTACTGGATCAATCATGGCGGCCTGACCGAGGCTCGCGAGGCCGAAATTGTTTTGCGGCCCACCATCACGGCCCATCCCGAGTTCAACAGGAGCATCAACCCTGCCCTCGCGGGTCAGGATGTAAGCTCGAGCGTTTACCAGAACTTTTTGAGAACTGGACCGTGGGATGTGGATACCGATGGGGATGGCGTGAATGACAGCATCTGGATTGATCCAGGCCTGCCGGTCCAGGTCGACTCGCTGGGACGCAAGTTCAAACGCCTGGTTGCCGTGCAGGTGATCGATCTCGACGGCCGCTTGAATCTGAATGCCAACGGCACCTTGGCCCCGGGCGCTACGCCAGGACCGCACCCTTATCGGACGACCATGAATACCGGGGCGACAACGCCCACGGGGGGCGTGCTGGCCGTGGACTTTGCGAACCCGCTTCAAGCCCAACTCTCGCTGGGCATGGGAACCGATACCAGCAACATCAGCCTGACAGCAGACGATGGTAACCCGCAGTCTTATGCCTTGATGACCAATGACGAGTTCCTGCAACTCTGTCTTGGCAGGATTGTCGGGGGGCGCGCCATCGAAGGCCGTAACGGCGAAGGGCGCTTGCTGATCAACGGTCAATATCCGCGGCCGGGGATCACGGGCTTCGACAGCAACTACCCGCCCGCTCCCACCGTTCAGGCTGCTGGGCCCTCGAAGTACGAGTTCCGCGGCAATCAGAACGAGGTTTATGCCTATTTCAGCCCGTTCGACTGGCAAGGGGTTGGTGCGCTGGGGCTCGATGCCCGCGGCAACCCGATCTCAAGTCTGCTTTTCCCGGGTCCCTTGAATGGTTTTCTCGACTTCAATGCGGATGGAAACGTTGATGTGACCGAATACGCCCGGCTGTTGATCAACGAACAGGCCGAGATGGACCTGTCGTTGTCCGGTTCCCGTCGACGCTACAGTCCGAGTGCAGGTTCAACTGCCTATTCGGTCGACAATCCGTTCGGGCTCGACGAACTGGAGTTGCTGCTACGACGCTTCGACATTGATACCTCGGCGCGTTCCGGACGGCTTCAGTCCCTCTGCCCGAACTTCTACAACGACTTCACGCGAACCGCCTTGGCGACGACCGAGAGCTGGCACACGCCGGTGGCCTATTTTGCGGCCACGCCTGAGATCTTGGGGGGAACGATTGCAGGTCAGGGTGGCTTGTTGTCCGCCAACAACCCGCGTCGTTTGCCGGTCAATCTGACGATTATGGATTTGGTTTGGGGCAAGATGAAAGCGGCCGAGCCTGGCGCCAATGACGACGTCATCACCGATCGCATGCACGCCTTGTTCGATCCGACTTCTCAACCCGATCGTGTCGAGGCTTTCGCACCCGAACTGCAGGCGGGTCGGCCGATGAACATCAACCGTCTCTTCGGCAATCAGAGCGAAGAGGCAGGCGGGGACGGAGCTGTGGATGGTCCCGATTCCGTGGAACGCTTGTGGGACGGCTCCATCGTGGCAGATCCGCCAGGCGACCCGATGGGGATCGGCATCCCGTTTTGGAACGGCGGGGTGGCATCGAACAATCCGCGGCAGAATAACGTGGGGGCCCCCACGGCCCGTTATCGCCTGGCCAAGCATTTGTACATGCTGATGATGTTGGTCAAGCCCAAGGACTACCATGATGCCCAGGGGCTCGAGGTCTTGGACCCTGCGCAGTTGAAGGAGCTGACTGCCCGGCGTATTGCCCAATGGGCGATCAACGTGGTCGACTTCCGCGATGCGGACGCGATCATGACGCCGTTCGAGTACGACGTCGATCCGTTTAACGCGAACGGTTGGGGTGTGGATGGCAATCCCAACACAGTTCCGATCAATGATTCCGGCGACGAGAAACTCAGCGATCGACGCCTGGTCTGGGGCTGCGAGTCGCCCGATCTGCTTTTGACCGAAAGCAAGGCTTATCACAATCGGCACACCGCCGACATGATGACCGAAATGGCCAATATGGGGCAGACACCGGCGCGCACCGATCACGCCAATCCCGCCATGCAAGACGACACCTTTGATCAGGTTCGCTTGCCGGCAGGGGGAGCTTTCATCGAACTTTATTGCACCCGCAATCCCCACAATCCGTTCTTCTCTGGCGATCTCTACACCGGCGGGAAGCTGGACTTGGGGAAGATGTCCGTGGGGGGAACAGGGGTTAATCCGGTCTGGAGAATCGTTGTGACCCAAAGCTCGCGAGTGAGCGCCGACAACGACGTACGGGCACGAGCCAACACACTGGCTGATTCCGCGTCCATGGAACCGGTACAAGTCCAACGCGACCCGTTGGTGCCGGCCAATCAATCGTTCTGCATGCTCCCCACGGGGATGCAGACCAATGCCATGACGCAGGGCCCTCCGGTTCAGATCGATCGCATTGTGTGGATGGCCCGCCGAAACGCCCTTCCCACCGGCAATATGGTCGCGAATCCTGAATTGGTCTACTACAACCGCGGCTTGAGCGGCATGGACCCGCAATTGTCCCCGGGCCAATATGCGGTGATCGGTGGTCGGGCGACTTCGGCCATCGGTCCGGCTCCGAATCCGGTACGAGTCGACTTGGCCGACTTTACCCAGATGTTCGACTCGGGGGGTGCTCCGCGTGCCCCTTACAACACGCTTGGCATGGGGGGCGCTGAGATCAAGCCTCCCTTGGGAATCGTCGTTTCGGGGGGAGATTCCGCCTCGCACCAAGTGGTGGGAGCCATGCCTCAACCGTTCCAGAACGGCGTGCCGTTCAGTATCTCCGAGCCTCTTTTCAACTTTACTTCGGCAGCGTTGCCCGCCCGCGCCACGAGTTACTATCCCCTGGCGGGAATCGGCACCACGGCCGGCAGCGGCACCACCATCCCCTACACACCTGGCGAGTACTTCGACAGATTCACCACCCCGCTCGACGATCCCTTGGATAAGGGGGGCCGGATGGGCTGGGATGAGGCGCCGTTGGGTGCCGAGAACTTGTACAAGACGGGAACGACTCAGAACTACAAGACTCTTTTCCTGCAGCGGCTCGCAAACCCGCTCTTGGAGTGGAATCCTGTCGACCTGAACGATCCTCAGCATCGGACAGGGGAGCCGGTCAACCCATATATCTCGGTTGACTGGTTGCCCATCGACCTGACGGTCTTCAACACTGAGGAACAAATGCCTCAGACTGAAGATCCCGATGACATGCCCCCGTTCACCGTCGGGTTCCAAGCTCGCGAACGTGGAGAGAATCCGTTGCCGATGCCGCCGGTTGAAGAGCGGTTCAACATCTGGCAGCCGATTTCGGTGAATCCAGCGACGGGCGCCGCGCCTGCCGGCATCTTCAACATGAATCTGGTCCACACGCTGGGGTACCTGAACTCATCGTTTGGCGCCGGCTGGAAGCCGGGGGACGCCAACTACCCAGGCAACCATTATCGGGGCGATGCCAAGGAACCCTTCCACTGGCTGACCTGGCTCGACCGGCCGTTTGCTTCGCAGATGGAATTGCTGTCGGTCCCTGCGACTTCGGCCGCTCGCTTGGGAAAGGATTTCTCGGCGCGACGAGCCGGTCAGGATTTGCATTATGCTCCACGCCCCTCACCTTACGACAAGCCGTCCATGCCCTATGGGCACCTGCTCAATTTCTTCCATACGGCCAATCCGACGGCCATGAACTATCCCAACGACGCCCCCGACTTTCACCGGGCGTTGGCCATGATGGACGTGGCGCCTCGATTCTCCGGTACGCAAAACATCCTGGATCCGCGCAAGTACCAGTTCGCGAGTCCGCACGAGAAGACACCGGGCGAGTTCTATCCCTTCTACGCCCCGGACAACTATTTCTCGGCCTACCGCGAGCCAGGGCGTGTGAATCTCAATACGGTCTCGTCTTCTTATGTCTGGCTGGGGATCACCAATCGGTACTCACCGGCAGACATCGGCAGCATGTCGTACTGGGACAACATCATGAAAGTGAGTCGCCAAGGCTACTCCGGTGGCGGCTTTAACCCTGACATGCCGACGGAGTTCGCTCATCCGTACTTGGCAAATGGAGACACCTACCATGTGCCGATTGCGGCGTTGAAAGAAAATAGCCCGATGGTGCCTCGCAGCCCCATTGAATTTGGCCTGATGCGGCCCAATCCGTTGCCTGGCTTCACCGACATTCCCATGCTGACTCTCGAGTCCAGTTTGATGTTTCATAACCCAGGCATCGGCAAGGGACCCTTCAACGATTCCGATCGCAACGCGTACTTCCGCTTCCAGCCGCTGCAGAGACTGACAAACCTGGTGACCGGCCGCTCCAATGTCTACGCCGTGTGGATCACGATCGGCTACTTCGAGGTGAAGGAACGGAACTCTACCGATGGGTTGACGCCGGCCTACTCGGTCGACAACTACCCCGACGGGTACGAGATCCTGGGCGAGTTGAACTCCGATACCGGCGATATCGAACGGCATCGGGCGTTCTATATCATCGATCGCTCGATTCCCGTGGCCTTCCAACGCGGGGTGCGGCACAACGCCATGGATGCTGTGAGGCTGCAGCGAATCATCGAGTAGGCCCAGGGTTGGCAGGAGGACGCAGGATGAACCGTGTAAGCATCCTGCTCCTCGGCAGGGGAGCCCTGGCGAGGGTTTCCCCCGCGAGACTCTCGGGCTACGATGCTCGGCATGACTGAATCGAAATCCACATCGACAGCACTTCCGCAGGTCACGCTCTATTCTGATGGGGCCTGCAGTGGCAATCCCGGCCCTGGAGGCTGGGCCTTCATTCTGCGCCACCCGGCCTCTGGCAAAGAGCTGGAGCAGTCGGGCGGAGAGCCCGAGACCACGAACAACCGCATGGAACTGACGGCGGCGATTCGTGGGTTGGAGACGCTGAAGAAGCCCTCGCAGGTGGAACTGATCACCGACAGCGTTTACGTAGGCAAGGGCATGTCCGAATGGATGCCCAAGTGGAAGGCCAACGGCTGGCGGCGCAAAGAGGGGAAGAGCTGGAAGGAAGTGAAGAACGAAGACCTGTGGCGAGCGCTCGATGCGCTGATTGGGCAGCACAAGGTCAAGTTCACTCACGTGGCAGGGCACAGCGGGCACACCGAGAACGAACGCTGCGACGAGTTAGCCGTGGCGGCCTATCAGCAGTATCTGCGGTAGCGTCGCACATTCAATCGACGTTAACGGAACGCTGTCCATGCCACGCGGCTATTTGGCGGGCTTGGCATCTTTGGTCAGGGCGAACTCGTAGTCGTTCTTGCCTCCCTCGGGCACCTCGGCCTTCAGGGTCGACTTGTCGTTGTAGTGAGCGGGAATGTACTGCTCGCGTGCGGCGCCTCCCATGCTCTTGTCCACAGGCCCCACTTCGCGGTCCGCGCGGACTTCGACCCGCTTGGGGCCGGGCTTAGCACGGAAATCGAATTTGCCGTCGGTGATGGTGCCCGAATCGGGCGCCATCCCCGAGGCATCGGTCGGCATGAGCGTGATGTAGCCGTACGAAATCGGCTGCCCTTCCCAAGTCACTTTTCCCGAGACCGGGTAGTCGACGGGCCCTTTGCTTCCACAACCGCACAGCAGGGCGACCAACAGCACGGCCAGGAGCGAAAAATGTTTCATAGGGCAAATCATCGACAAGTGAGAGAAAAAGTGGGCACGCCCGGGTTCGTACACGACTCTAGAAGTCGTTCGAGATGACTTCGCGGCCGTTGCGGGTTCCCAACGCCAGGAAGACAGTGGTGTTGATGAAGTTCGAGACGAACCGCACCGACCCATCGGCCATTCCGACGTTTACGCCCCCTTGGTGGTAGCTCCGGGCCGAAATGAAGATGTTTGTCCCGGTGTAGATGCAGGGGGCTTTGGGATTCGGCTTCGTGTGGCACCAGTTCAGTTGATCGGGCACCATGGTGTTCGGCGGGACGCGTGTGCTGAAGAGTACGCCGCCGTGGGCCGGATTGTGGTAGCGGCCGCGGATATCGTGCGCGCCCCCGGATTCTCCCACGGGGGAGTCTTTGCTCAGAATGATCTCGCTGATCATGGCCGTGTTGGTGGTGCCGTCGATAATGTCTGCGATCCGGACCTTCGACACGGCGTAGAACATGCCGTTCAGCTTGTCGCTGTTCTCTTTGCCCCCTTCGTTGGCATAGGCATTGCCGAAGCAAGCGACCATATTGCCCGAGAACCCCTGGGTGGGCGTCCCCGATCCTCCCCAGTAGGTATGCAGCTTGGGGCCGATCGGGTCCGACGGGCACATGAGCGAAGGAATGACCGTATCGAGCTTGGGGAATCCCAAGGCAGATCGGTTCGTCTTCATGTACGTTTCAAATTGATCGTACATAGGCTGCTGGTCCATGAAAGGTAGGATGTCGTGCATCCAGCAGCGGCGATCTTGATAGTCGTTGTAAGGGGCCGGCGTATTGTGGGTGCCGTCGATCAGGTTATAGGTGCCGTGCGGGAAACGCTGCTTCAGGGTGTGGTGGAGATGCATGGCAATCCCCACCTGCTTCATGTTGTTCAAGCACTGAGCGCGCTGAGCGGCTGCACGTGCCTGCTGCACCGCAGGGAGCAGAAGCGAGATGAGGATGCCGATGATCGAGATGACGACCAAGAGCTCGATCAGCGTGAAGGCAGCACGCGGTTGACGAAGAGCCATGGACCCCTCCGCAGTGAGTGTGAACTCAATTCCGGGCGGGGTGGCCTTTCCTGATCAGGAAAGTGGTCCGGCAACCAGCATGTAAATTACAGAAAGCGTCTCGGAGGTTCAAGAAAAATTCCAATCACAAAATTTGACAATGGTAAGACAATTGCGAGCGCTCGGGTACGCCAGGCTTTTACGCTTCATTTGCCACCTCACCGCTCCGGCGGTACGATTGCAATTCCATCGCCCCAAAGATCTTAGAGACATTGCATGTCTGACAATCGCCCCTGGTTCGTCACTGGTGCCGCCGGTTTTCTCGGTTCCCACGTCATCGACGAGTGTCTGCGTCGCGGGCGAAACATCGTGGCCATCGACAACCTGAGTTGGGGCAAAGCGGAACACCTGGCTGCCGCGCAGCAGGCCGCCCAACCCGGTGCCATGCAATTGGTTGTGGCCGACATCCGCGATGCGGAAGGAACCGCCAAGCTGTTCGCCCGCTACCGCCCGCAGGCGGTGATCCACCTAGCCGCGCTGCACTACATACCGGCCGCCATCGCCGACCCGCCTTTGGCGGTGGGGATCAATGTGCAAGGGACCGAGTCGGTCCTTTCCGCCGCCGCAGCCGCCGGAGTCGAACGGCTCTACTTTGCTTCGACGGGTGACGTCTATGCGCCGCAAGAAGGCGCCCTTCGCGAAGACTCGCCCATTGCGCCGTTCAATATTTACGGGCTGACCAAGCTGATGGGAGAGCAGTTGGTGGCCTTGGCCGCGCGGAATCGACCCGAATTGTGTGCGGTGGTCGGGCGGCTCTTCAATCTGTACGGACCGCGCGAGACGAATCCCCACCTGCTGCCCGAGATCTTGAAGCAGATCCGCCAACGGCCTGACGCGCCGCTGCAACTGGGAAGCTTGTGGCCTCGACGCGACATGGTGCCTGTGATGGAAGCGGCGCGCGCCGTGGTCGAGTTGGTGGAGCGCGCCACACCAGGTGTAACCACCGTGAATGTTGCCACAGGACAAGCGCGTACGATGCAGCAGGTGGTCGACCTGCTGGGCGAGTTGCGTGGCCGACCGTTGGTGGTTGAGACTGACCCAGGTCGCATCCGCGCGGTGGAGAGGCCTCATCTTCAGGCCGACGTCGCGAAGCTGCGTAGCATTCTGGGCTGGACTCCGAGCGCCGACCTGAAGCAAGGCTTGGCCGCGCTGCTCAAGGCAGAGCCCTTGTAGAAATTTCGAGCGCAGTTCCTTCGTTCATCTTTCACATCCAAATCGCCGATTCGTCGGGCCTGTGACGCATGAAAATAGTTCTGGTCATGACGGATCCCCCCTTGCCGTTCGGCAATGCCGCTGCGCGCTGGTACTACGTCTTGTTGCGCGAACTGGTGGCGCGGGGACATGAGGTCGTGACACTGGCCGCCAGCAGCAAAGCGACGGATGAAGTAGAGGCCAGGCAGCTTTTCCCGGCGGATAAGTACAACCTGCGCATCTACCCGACGGTCTACCGATCGGGCTTCGCCGCCAAGCTGCGATCGCTGCGCCAGCCGTTCGCGTACATTTTCAGCGACGAAATGAAACGCGACTTGGAGCAGGAGCTGGCCCGCGGGTTCGATATTTTGCACCTGGAGCAGCTCTGGTGCGGATGGTTGGGCCTGGAACACACCTCGCGCGCACTGCTGAACGTGCATCATCTGCAGACCATCGATCTCTCCGAAGCCCCCATGGTGGATTGGAAGAGTCGTTGGAGTCGGCATCAGGTGAACAGCACCGAGCGCCACCTGCTGGGAAAGTTCCGTTACATTCGCTCCTGCTCGCCGCGCATTGTCGACATGATCCGTCAGCATAGTCCTCAATCGCAGATTCGGGTGATTCCGGTCGGCATGGACGCATCTCTCTACCGGTTTATTCCGCCCGAGAAGCGAACGTTGGAACCGGTCGTCACGCTGGTCGGCTCCATGGGTTGGTATCCCAGCACCTCCGCTGGCAGGCGTCTCATCACCCGCTTGTGGCCTGAAATCCGCCGGCAGGTTCCCGACGCACGATTGAAGATTGTCGGTTGGTCGGCCCGCTCTGTTCTGAAGGAACACTTGGAAACGCCAGGGCTCGAAGTGTTCGAGAACGTGGCGGATATTCAACCCTATTTTGAAGAGGCGAACGTCTTTCTGTACGCTCCCGCCCGAGGAAGCGGCATGAAGATCAAAATCCTGGAGTGCATGCTGTTTGGGGTACCGGTGGTCACCACCAGCGAAGGGATCGAAGGCTTGCCCGCTCAGGATGGCGTGGAAGCTAGCGTCTGCGAGGATGACGCCGGGCTGATCGCCCGTACGGTGCAGTTGCTTCGCGATCCCGAACGGCGTGAGCGACAGCGACTGGCAGCCCGGGCCATGGTGGAATTGCATTGCGGCCCGAATGCGACTGTTTCGGCGATTGAAGCGTTCTATCAGCAGATTCTGCGGGATCAGCCGGGATAGATCGCGCGGATTGGCAAGCGGGACGTCTGCTCCACAACTGACCTTGCCTTGATTGGCTAAACCGCCTAAATACACGCTCGCCCTCCTGGGCCGGCACGTTGTACCGGCCTGCTGTTCCGTAGTGCCGAGGACAAGGAATGTCTCGGGCAGCCCTGCTGGATGTCGCGCCTGCCGCACGCAAGAGTCCGCTGATGCTGCGCGCGGACACGGCACAAGGGGCACGCGATCTGGAGCTGTTCTCGTCGATTCGCGGGCGCGGTGCTCTCTCCCTGTTTGCGATCTTGCTTGTCACGTTGCTGATGCGCGCGCCCGGCTTCGACCGCCCGTTACTGGGGCATTTCGGCACCAAGAGCGCAGTGTACGGCATGATCGCCCGCAATCTGGCCGAAGGCCGGGCGGGCTTCTTCGAGCCGACGCTCGATCTGCTGAAGGGGGGGCAGCGGAGCTTGCACATGCTGGAGTTGCCCTTGCCCGCGTACTTTGTCGGCGGCTGTTGGCGGCTGTTCGGCGGATCTCTTGATGCCTGGGGACGGGGCTTCTCCATCGCCTGGTCGATCGCCGGCGTGGCGTTGATGTACTCCTTCATGCGGCGACGACACGGCGAAGTGGCCGCGATCGGAAGTTCCGCGGCCTTGGCGATGTCGCCTGTGGGGATCATTTTTGGGCAGAGCTTTCAACTCGAGTCGGCACTGCCTGCGCTATCGCTGGGCGCGTTGGTAGCGCTGGACCGATATCTGGAAGCGGGCCGCTTGCGTTGGCTCGCGGTGGCGACGCTGTGTGCTGCGATGCTGTTCCTCACCAAGATCTTTATGGTGCTGCTGCTGGTGCCGTTGGCCTGGCTGGTCTGGGAGCGCCGCCCCTCCCCCTCGCGATCGTTGGGCCTGCTGGCCGTGGGGGTGTTCTCCGTTGTGCCCGCCGCGTTGTGGTATGGCTATGCTTACCGGGCGGCGCAGGGCGACTTCGCCTTTCCCGTGGAGCGGCTCTACTATTCCGTTCACGACAGCGCCGCGGTGCATGGTTTCCCACATCCGCTGTTAAGCACCGGCGCGTTCTATCTACGTCTGACGAAAGACCTGCTCGGTCCGGTGCTGACACCTGTCGGCTGCCTGCTCTTCGCTTGGGGAGTCTGTCGTGGACGGGATCGGCTCTGCGTGGCCTGGCTAGCCGGCGTAGCGCTGCTGGTGCTGGCTCTGCCGCGGAAGTTCCACGAGATGAGCTACTATTGGGTCGGTATGCTTCCCGTCTTTTGCGCTTTTGCAGGTTTGGGAGTCGCAAAGCTGTGTGCTGAACGATCCACTCGACCGGGAGTGCGGCCGATTCTGTTCGCAGGCTCGGTCCTGTGGTTGGCTTTGAGTTTCAAGCTGGCCTATGTTCCGGCCTTCGTCACGCCCGCTGAAGACATCAGCGTGATGGCGGCGGCCGAGAAGGTGCGGCTCTACAGTCCGCCTGAGAGCCGCATCGTGACGGTTCACGGCACGTCCCTCTCGCTGCTCTATCACTGCGACCGCCCTGGCTGGGTGTGGGAGATCCGCCCCGCGGATCCAGCACTCAATGTCCCGACGATTGCTCGGCAACTCGATGCCTATCGTAATCAGGGGGCCGAGTGGCTGGTGATCGCCGATGGCTGGTTGCTCGCTTCACCTGTGTGGCAGGAAGGGACATCGTCGCTCGAACACGTGTCGTCCGGTCCCGGCTTTGCCGTTTATCGGATGTCTCCCGCCCCCTGTTGTCTCCCCGAGTTGGCCGTTAAACTCGGCGGACGTCGGTGGGGACTGGCCCCGCTGGCACTCGCGGGCCAGGTGTCACGGGAGTCAACACAATGTCCAAGTCCAGAATGGTAATGCTCATGATCGCGATGGGAATGGTGATGTCGTCGTTGGCGGTTCGCTTTGCCGCCGGCCCTCAAGGTTCCGGCTCTGCTCAGGCGGCCGAAGGGGCCGAGACGCCCATCGTGCACGACGTCTACTTCTCGCTCAAGGATAAGTCCGCAGCCTCGACCCAGAAGATGGTCGACGCCTGCAAGAAGTACCTGAAGCCCCAGGCGGGCGTGACCTTCTTTGCGGTGGGTGTGTTGGCGGCCGAACTGAATCGTCCCGTCAACGATCTCGACTGGGACATCGGTCTGCACGTCGTCTTCAAGGACAAGGCCTCGCACGACAAATACCAGGACGACGCCGAGCACAAGAAGTTCATCGACGAGAACAAAGAGAACTGGGCCAAGGTGCGGGTCTTCGACACGCTGGGCAAGTAGTTTTGATTTTTGTCCTGCGGTCGTGGAGAAAGGATTCTCCCGGTGGCTACTTCCGATCTATCGCGCACTCTGCGGCTCCACTCGGCGGACCACGTCGAGTGGAGCATTGCGCCGGGCTGGGAGCGCGATCTGCTGTGCCCCCAGGGGCTGCGACTGGCCGAGTGGCTCGCCAGCGGCCAGGCCCGCGTCATCAAACAGGGCCCGCATCGCGTGGTCTATCGGGTTGAACTGGCAGGGCAAGTTCCCGCCCGCTCGTTCTATCTGAAGCACGATCGGGCCAGCGGTTGGCAAGCCGGCGCACGTCATCTGCTGCGTGCCAACCCGTCGCGGCGCGAGTGGCAGCGTGCCGAGGAACTCAGCCAACTTCAAATCCCCACCATCACTCCCGTCGCCTTGGGCGAGCGCCGACGTTTGGGCGTGGTGCTGGACAGCTACCTGGTGACCGAGGCCATTCCCGGGGCTCGCTCGCTGCTGGAATGGGCGAACTTGTTGCCCACGATGCCGCCGGAACAGGCGCAGCCTTTCAAGCGGCGGTTGCTGCGGGCGGCCGCCCGACTGTGCGCCGCGCTGCATCAAGCGGGCGGAGAGCACCAGGACTTTCACGCCGAGAACATTCTGGTTTCGGAAGGTGGAGCCTGGGCCGAAGACGTTCCGGCGGTCCACCTGATCGATGTGCCTGGCGTTCGAATCTCGCAGCGACTGAGCTGGCGCGCCAGCCGCAACAGTCTGGCCATGCTGGCCGTGGGACTGATGGACCACACCACATCCGCGGATCGTTGGTGCTTCCTGCGCGAGTACCTGACGCGACGGCCGGAACTGGGATTCAAGAATCGAAGCCAAGAGCGAACTGCCTCCCAAGACGTTCTGACCCGCACACGGGCAACATCGCTACGGGTCGCCAAAAGCCGCGACCGCCGGCTGCTGGCGTCGAACAAGAGCTTTCGTCGACTTGCCGCCAGCGGCTGGAGCGCCCACGCAGTCAGCGAGGTCTCGTCGGAAACGCTCGCCGGGCTGTTGCGCGATCCGGCCGGTCCCTTGAGGCAAGGCATTGATCAGCCCGTGAAACTGAGCCACTCGAGCGTCGTGGTGAAGAGCACTCTGGAAGTGGCGGGGCAAACGGTCGAAGTTGCCTACAAGCGCAGCCGGGCCAAGAGCATCGCCCGAATGATTGGCCATGGGCTGGTGCCGCGCCGGCGTCTGCAAGGCTGGCTGCTGGGGCATGCGCTGGCGGTGCGTGGCATCAGGACTCCCCGGCCGTTGGCCCTCATTCGCAGGCACGGACTGATTCCCGAGACCTATCTGGCGACCGAGTGGATCGCTGGCGGGTTGGACCTGCATTCGTTCGTTTGGAAGCTGGAATCGCGACCGCCGGCCGAGAGGGTGGAACGGGTCGAGCAACTAGCCGAGTGCCTGGGCCGACTGATCGGTCGCATGCATGTCTGGAATGTGAGCCATCGAGATTTGAAGGCCAACAATCTGATGATCGTGGAGCAAGTCGACACGCTCGAAGCGTGGCTTGTGGATCTGGACGGTGTCCGCATTCTGAGTCGGCTAACGGACGACCGTCGTGCCCGCGACTTGGCCCGGCTGATCGCCAGCCTGCGCCGCTACGACTGGCTCGCAGGCGCGTTGTGGCCTCGTTTCTTCCGCACGTATCTGCGGGCGTTGGGCCGCCCTGCGCGCGAGACGACGGCGCTCGCTTGTGCTGCGCAGCGATATGCTGATCGGGTCCACGCGGAATGGTAGCCGGTGTAACTTTTCGAGTTGGGGCGCGGCGACCACATGTGGCCCAGGCGCCCCGGGGAGCGATGTAACTTTTCGAGTTGGCGCTGCCTAGTTCAGCGAGACCTCTCGCCCCGAAGGGGCCCCACCTATCAGCCTGGGGCAACGCCCCAGGTCACCGTGCTTTGAAATCGATTGCCCTGTAAGGGCGCGACAACACACCGCTACTTGTTACGCCCTTTCAGGGCTAGGTGATCAAAACGCCGACCGTTCCCCGGGGCGTTGCCCCGGGCTGATATGTTGGGCCCCTTTGGGGCGAGGCGTGTAACTTTTCGGGTTGAGGCGCGGAGACCACATGTGGCCCAGGCGCCCCGGGACGCGATGTAACTTTTCGAGTTGGGGCGCGGAGGCCACATGTGACCCAGGCGCCCCGGGGAGCGATGTAACTTTTCGAGTTGGGGCTGCCTAGTTCAGCGAGACATCTCGCCCCGAAGTGGCCCCACCTATCAGCCTGGGGCAACGCCCCAGGTCACCGTGCCTTGAAACCGATTGCCGTGTAAGGGCGCGACAACACACCACTACTTGTTACGCCCTTTCAGGGCTAGGTGGTCAAAACGCCGACTTCCCCGGGGCGTTGCCCCGGGCTGATATGTGGGGCCCCTTTGGGGCGAGGCGATGTAACTTTTCGGGTTGGGGCGCGGAGGCCACATGTGGCCCAGGCGCCCCGGGACGCGATGTAACTTTTCGAGTTGGGGCGCGGAGACCACATGTGACCCAGGCGCCCCGGGGAGCGATGTAACTTCTCGAGTTGGCGCGTCTCAAAATGGTTCCCGAGTCAGTACCAACGCGCAGCCTGCAGCCGTCCCTTCAGGAGGAGAAACGCCGTGACCATGCCGAAGCCAGGCAAATCGAACTGGTGCTTGTCGAGGCCCCCCCCTTCTTTTCTGCTCTCCATTTCTGAGTATACCAGAAACACATCTGATTTAAATCTATTTTGTTCTATTTTTTAGACTGTTATACTGCGACGGCACTTGCGTCAGCCCGCTTCGTCGATCTCCATGACTCGCGCCAGCGGCCCGTCCTCGATGGCAAACCGGGCGTAGCCAGGATGGTCCCCCACGCCTATCACTCCGTAAAGGTCTTGGAAGAGATAGACGTATGCCACCGGGGAATCTCCCTCAAGCTCCCAGTCGACATCGATGTCGGTCGACTCGATGGCATTGGTAACTCTCCCATCCTCGCTCATATAGCCAATGCAATTTGCGAACGGGATTGCGCTTCGGTCGCCCCATTCGGAAGGCGGAGGAGTAGGGCAATGATTGCAGAGCCACACCGTCCCTACGATTTCCGCTTTCCGCTTCAGGTAGGCGTACGCCACCCGGCCGTTGTCTTCAACCGTTACCCAAAACCGCCGGCATGGCGATTCAAAGTCGCAAACAACGGCTGGAAACATGGCCGCTCCTCAAGTCAACTGCTTTCAGGGGAACGTTGAGTGCAGAGTGAAACGAGGCCCACCGGGTTAGGGAAGCCATACCCGAGGTCGGATTGTGCGAGAGCTTTTCCGATTCCAGAGGGTCGCAGCCTCTATTGAGCGATGATGTATGCTGTGACCCCTGCCGGGGTCAGGATGGAATGGGGGGCCGCCAACCGGTGGTGGCGCTTCGCTTACCACCGGCTAATCGCTGAGACCCCTCCGGGGTCGGCAACGCCGGAACACACCTTCTTGGAATGGATTGACTACGACCTCTCGACTCGCGCCTAGGGACTCCGTTCTGCGGCCTTGCCCAGTTCGCTCAGGTAGCGTACGAGGTCGTGCAGTTCGCGCTCGGTCATGTTGGCGGTTAGCCCCTCGGGCATCACGCTGCCGATGTTCGCGGTCTCGTCAATGTCGACCTTGGCGATGCGGCGCACTTGATTGGCCGTCGTGTCGCGGATGTGCAACTCATCGGCTGTCTCTTTCAATCGATAGCCGACGACGATCTGCCCCTGAGCGGTGATCACGCGGATCGCAGTAAAACTCTCCTTCACTTGGCGATTGGGCCACAGGATCGACTCGACGATCTGCTCGGGCGGTAGGCTTTTGCCTACCGTGGAGAGTTCGGGCCCGATGTCTCCTCCTTGACCGGAAACCTTGTGGCAGGCGGTGCAGTTGGCGAATTTCGAGAGGTATACCTCGCGGCCGCGCGTGACGTCTCCCTGGGCCAAGGCCGCCGCGGACAACCGCTTGACCATCTGCGGATCGTAGACCGGTCGAGTCGTCTGACCGCCGATCGCCTTTAAAACGGCCTCGGCCAGGGCCGCATCCTGGTGGCCCATGGCATTCAACACCCGACCCGTGAGCTTGGCCACGTCGGCCGGGACTTTGGCGGCTTCAAACGCTTTGCGGAAGGCTTCGCTACCGCTACGACGGCCGAGCAGCGGCCCCACGAGGTGCGCGAGTTGCCCTTCGTTGTCGGTGCTGGGGAGCAGTTCGACGGCGAGCTTCGCGGCGGTTTCGACATCGAGCGAACCGATCGCAGCCACCGCCGCAGCACGAACCGCAGGCGGATGTTGACGGTTGGCAAGCGGTACGAGCAGCGGCAAAGCATCGCGGCCTTCGAGGGCGGAGAGGGCATCAATCGCCGCCAGTGTCACGGCCGGCGTTTTGCTCTCGGCCAGCGTCGTGCGAATGTCCCCTTTCAGGGCCGTTGCCTTCCAAACGCCAGCCAGTCGCACACCAACCGCCCGCAAGGAGTCGTCTTTTTCGGCAAGCAGCGCCTGGACCACGGGGATTAGATCTCCCGACGGCCGTTTCTTATGGATCCCGCCCACAGCGGCCAACTCGCTCAATACGGCCGGGCTCTTGCCCGCCTGGTCGAGCGCGAACCGCAGATCGTCGGGCGAGCCCACGTTCACCAGCAAGGCGAGCAACCGCTCGCGGGCTTCGACGGGCAACTCGGCCGAGGCCGCCTGCTTGCGGACAAAGCCGGCCACGTCCTTGGTGCCGTCGGCTTCCAGTACCGCACGGAGTCGATCGGGTTGGTTGTCGAAACGGAGTTCGCCGCGGGCGAGCGCGGGGTACCACTTCGATTTCAACGCCCGCACGGCCAGCACCAGCGCGTAGTCGATGAACTTGTCGCGGGGCTTTTCGAGAGCCAACGTGGCCACTTCCATCGCCTCGGCACTGGGAATGTAAGTGGCGGCGACGATGGTTTCCATGCGGACGCGGGGGGAGTCATCGCGCGCCGTCTGACGCAAGAGCGACAGCGCCTCGGGAATGCGATCGGCCCACAGCCCCAACATGTGGACTCCGAAGGCTCGCAGCCGCGGCTCGGGAGAGGCCAGCATCTCGTGAACGAGCGCCGGGCGGATCGCTTCCTGCGCGGCATAGATACCGGCGGCCTCGAACAGGAACCGCGCGGCGACGGGTGCTTCCAGCGCCTTCACGCGGGCCAGTTTCGCATCCAGATCGGGCAGGGCCTTCGCCCCCAGTTCGCACAACGCCCGCTTGGCCTGCTCGCGGTTCCAACGTTCGGGCGAGTTGAGCTGCTCGATCAGCTCGGCGGGCTGCATGTTGGCGAGCGCCGGCGGCTTGAGGAGCGGCCGTCCTTGGGCCGTCATTCGCCAGACGCGGCCATGCACATGATCGCGGTTCGGATCGCGGTAGCTGGCCTGATAGTGGCCGATGATCGGGTTGTACCAGTCGCAGACATAAATCGCGCCGTCGGGGCCGACCTTGGTTTCGACCGGTCGGAAGGCATTCGAAGGAGACTGGATCAAGTCGCCCAGCGATTCCGAAACAAAGCCGGCGCCTGCGTCGTTGAAGCGATGCAGTTCGACATAGCTGGCGATGTAGACCGATTTGACGTAAGCACCCTGCAACTCGTCCGGAAGATGGCTGGAGCCGAAGAAATCGGCCCGCATCCCCTTGGCCTTGGTCAGGGCCAGTCGGCCGAGCGTTCGATAGTGCCCTTCGGCCGGCTTATCGTTCGAGGGGACCAGGGCGGGCTCGATGTAGAACGCCCCCGGTTCGTTTCCCGGCGTGTAGAACGTCTGCCCCCAGTCGTCGAAGCCGACGCCCCAGGCGTTCTCCGAAGCGGCCGCATTGCTGAGGAAATGGTCGAGGGCCAGCGTGCGCGGATTGAGCCGCCAGATGCCGGTCTTGTGACAGCGCGACAGTCCGCGCGTCGTCTCGACCAGCGAGAAGTTGTGCAGCCCCTGCGTGAACCACAGGCAGCCGTCGGGCCCCCAGACCAGCGAGTTGATGCACTGGTGCGAGTCCCCCGTGCCAAAGCCGGAGAAGAGAACGCGACGTTCGTCGGCTTTGCCGTCGCCGTTGCGATCGCGCAGGTGGACGAGCTGCGTGGCCTCGCAAACGTAGACGCCGCCATCACCCAGGGCGAAGCCGGTCGGCATCACCAGCCCTTCGGCAAAGCGATCGCTCTTGTCGACGCGGCCGTCGCCGTCGGTGTCTTCGCAGACCACCAGGTAGTCGATCGGGGTCTGGCCGGGAATGAGCTGCGGGTAGCTTGGCGCGCAGATCGCCCACATGCGGCCGCGCTCGTCCCACTGCATCTGGATCGGCTTGACCAGATCGTTGGCTTCGCTGGCGTACAGGTTGATGTCAAAACCCTTTCGCAGCACGAAGGTCTTTTGCTCTTCCTCCGGGGGACGGCGCGCCTGCTCCGGGTCAAGCTTGGGCTTGGGCATCTCGGGGATGTCCTGGTGCCCCAGCGCGATGGCCTGAACCCGCGCGTCGGCGGTGCGGATCAGCGGCTTGTACTGCTCCAGTTCCTTGGCCAGCAACGGATGCCCGCCGGCCGGCTTGTCGAACGAGGTCTGCGTCCGGTCACCGAACGAGAAGTACCAGTTCATCGTTCGCCAGCAATCGAACCACAGACGATTCTTCTGCACGATCTGGCGACGGAGCGGCTCCAAGTGGTCGTTCCACGGAGTCGCGACGCCGAGTTGCTTGGCGATCAGCAGCGAGACGGCTCGCTGCCCCTCGGGCGTAAAGTGGATGCCGTTGTCGCTGGCCAGCGGGGCGGCTTCCACGACCGCGAACAAATCGACGAACTTCAGGCCCCGCGCTTCGGCCAGCTTGCGGGCCGCGTCGTTGTGGGCCTTCACGCGGGCGTTGCGGCCGGTGTTGTCGCGGATGAGCGCATAAGGCGGCTTCTGGAACGGAGTCGGGCCGATGACTACGACGCGCGGGGTGATCTTCTGGAACTCATCGAGAAGCTTGCCATAGGCTGCGGCAAAGTCGGTTTCGTTCTTGGTGTCGTCGAGGGCTTCCAACTGGCCGAACCAGGCGACCAGGGTTGACGCCCCCACGGCGTCGAATTGCTCGCCCCACTTGCCGAAGTTCATGGGACGCCACTGCTCGAAGACGGTGTCCCCTTCCCAGCACATGTTGCGGAAGACCGGCTTGTGGTCCTTGGCGCTGGCGGCCAGCAGGGTCTCGAGCCAGCCCTGCTGCTGCTCGAAGACGCCGTGCGTGGGGCCGGTCAGGACGACGACCTCGCCCCGGCGCAGGAACGTGGGATCGGTGGCGAAAGGGACGCGCTCGGCGGAAGGGATCGGATCGGCAAAGCGATCCAAAGGCTTGATCGGCTCGGCCGCCGAGGCGAACGCGGGCAATGAGAGAAGCAACCAAGCCGCCAGGAGAGAGTGTCGCATGCGTGGGCTCGTCGGGTGTGCCGGGGCAAGCGGCTCAATATACCGACTGGGCGGAGGCGAAGCAGCATGCGGGCTGCGACTTGAGTTTTGTAGGGTGGAGCTGTGCCCACCAAGGCGATGCCAAACCGTTCGCCTAGTTCGGTAAGTGTGCGATTCTCTTGAAGAACGGCACACGCGCTCTTCAAGGCGGGATCGTCTAAGTGGCAATGGTGGGCACAGCCCACCCTACAAATGCGAGTATTTCAAAACGGAGGGTGTCCCGAACGCCCCCTGCCAGTTCCTGATTCACCCGCCAGACAAGCAGACAGCTACTTGTCCGGCAGAAACTTTTCTACCAGAAAGGCCCAAACCGCCAGGGTCGCGACGGACTCGCCGAAGAACACCAGGATCCGCCCGGCCAGAGTCTCGGCGACACGGTAACTGGCATTGAAGATCAGAATGATCGCCAGCAGCGCCGTAAACATCGCCAGGAATAGACCCTGGATCCAACCTGCCCACATGAGAAGAACGGCAAGGAACAGTCCGGTGCCGGTGGTGATGGGCGGCGCGAGAAGCCACGCGATTCGCCTGGAGTTGCCCAAGGGGGCTGGCTCGTCTCCGCGCAATGGCTCGTCGCGCTCAGGTGGTTCGGTCCAGGAGCTGGCGTAGGGATTCTCGCGCACTGCCTACCATTCCAACGGCCAGGAACGAATGCAGGATCGTAGAGAGGCTACGGACCGCACAGGTATCCTACCTTCGCTCGCGCGTCCCATCCACCTGCTTGGCCATTCTCGGCGTCTTCAGAATCTGGTCGGCAGGGCGAAGGTCGAGATCGAAGGACTCGTCGCCGCTGTCGAAGGAACCGTGTGCGGCCAGGTAGGCTCGCAGGCGTACGACCTTTTCCTCGGCCGAGGGCTCCGTCTTCGAGGCTCCCGGCGCATAGCCCCAGATGATGCGGGTCTTGCGCGACGCGGTGTACAGATAGAACAGGTCGGGCTCGTTCTCGGGCGTGCGATAGGTGCGAGGGGCCGGTTCCAGTTGGGCCAGCTTCAACTCCGTCCAGCATCCAGTCAGCGCGGCTGCCACGCGGGCGCCACTGGCGACCTGCTCGTTTCCGCCCCACGGGGTCCCCGGCGGACCCGAAGGGCCCCAGCTCACCGCGGCGAGTCGCGGCAGCTTGTTCTTCTCCGATGGGGGGACGTCGGCCTCGGGCAAGCGAACCCCGTCGATGTCGACCGGCTCCAGCCTTCCCGCCACGTCGACCACCATCACCGGTTTGCGGTAGCTGATGTCGACACGCACTCCACCGGCATGCTTGGTCACGCGGACCTGCCGCACCCAAGGATGAAGCGAAAAGGCCGTGTTGACTTTTCGGGCCAGGTCTTCGTCGAACAGCGAATGCGGCTGATTGAGCCCGGCCCCGCGGAGCACTTCGCTCTTCACGTCCGAAGGAACCCACGAGGGCGTGGGCGTAACGGAGTACTTGTCCTCGGTGAGCACGTACTGTTTGTTCTTGAGGAGCAGCGGTTCCAGGTACTGCCAGGCGAAGCGGCCGCCGACCATCAGCAGCAGGCACAGTACCAACCAGGCCGCCCAGCGAGCCGGACCGCGCTCGGAGCGCGAACTCTCGGCGGGCCGCTTCGCAGGTTTAGCAGGCTTGGGCGCGCGAGCGGCCGCTTCGCCTGTTGGCTTGGCGGCTTTCGCAGGGCGATCTTTGGCGGGTTCGAGGGGGGTATCGGACATCAGGCGGCCTCCGCTCTGCGAATCGACGGGACCGGCAACTTGGATCGTGCCGGGCGGCGGGCCGCGCGATACACCGGCGAGAGCGCGTTCTGGACGATCCACTGGCATAAGGCCGGCATGTCGAAGCCGGCCAGCCGGGCCGCTTTGGGGGCCAGGCTTTGCGGGGTCATGCCGGGCGTCGTGTTCACTTCCAGCACCCACGGCACACCGGCCGCGTCCAGGATCAGATCGACCCGCACCAGCCCTTGGGTTCCCAGAGACTGGGCGGCGCGAACGGCAAGCTGTTCCACGTGGGCCACGACCTTTGGCGGCAGATCGCTGGGGTATTCCTCGCGCGTGTCCTCGGCCGAGTACTTGGCGTCAAAGTCGAAGAAGCCATGCGGCGTGACGATCTCGAGGGCCGGCAACGGTCGACGGTCCAGCACGGCCACAGTCAGTTCGCGGCCGGCGATGAACTTTTCGAGCAGGATGAACGGATCGAGGCTGCGAGCCAGCGCCAACGCGTCGGCCAGATCTGCCGGCCGATGCACGATGGTAACGCCCAGGCTGGAGCCCTGGCTGTTGGGCTTGACCACCAGCGGGTAGCCCAGCGAGGCCGCTTTGGCCGCACAGTCGGTGGGCGAATCGCCAGCGTGCAGCAAGCAGTAATCGGCGGTCGGGATCTGCTCGAAGAAGAATCGCTCCTTCGAGGCCGACTTGTTCATGGCCACACGGCAGGCGGCGGCGCGGCTCCCCGTGAAATCGATGCCCAGCGTTTCAAGCTGCTGTTGCACCCGACCGTCTTCGCCCGCGCCGCCATGCAGCGCCAGGAAGCAGGCATCGAAGGTGAACCAGGGGACCTGTTCGATGGGAATCTGCGCGGGATCGAAGACCTGCACCTCGTGGCCGGCGAGCCGCAAGGCAGCGCAGACTTCCGCGCCACTGAGCAAGCTGATGTCGCGCTCGGGGGAATCGCCACCGGCGAGCACAGCCAAACGAAGGGGTGCAAAATTCTTGGGGTGCATCGGGGCCATCCTCCTTGACGGCTTGGTCTCTCGCCTCGCAGGCATCATGCCCGCGAGCGTCGCGGCAGCTTCAAATCTTGCATCGCGTTCTTATCTCAAATCTCAAATCTCAAATTTGAAATTTGAAATTTGAAATTTGAAAAGCGAGCAGCGTTGTCGCCTACCAGATCTCGATCTCGGTCTCCAACTCCACGCCCAGCCGCTCCGAGATCTTCTGCTTGATCATCTCGATCAGCGTCAGGACTTCGCTCGACTTGGCTCCCGGATGGGCCACAATAAAGTTGGCGTGCCGGTCGCTCACTTCGGCGCCGCCGACGCGGGCCCCCTTGAGGCCAGCCTGGTCGATCAGCATGCCGGCGCTCATGCCGCGGGGGTTCTTGAAGATGCAGCCGGCGCTTTGATGACTGAGCGGCTGGCTGGCTTTCTTCAGGATCCACAGCTTCTGCATGCGTTTGACGAGTTCGCTGGGATCGTCCTGTTCGAGCTGGAACTGGGCCTCGAGGATCACCAGTTCGTCCAGGCTGCTGGTGCGGTAGGCGAAGACCATGTCTTGCCGCTCGCGGCGCATGATGTCGCCGGTACGGGTCATGACCGTGGCCGAGCAGGTCCATTGGCCCACGTCGCCGCCGCGACCGCCGGCATTGCCACGCAGGGCGCCGCCCACGGTGCCAGGGATGCCGACCAGGGTTTCGAGGCCGGCCAGTCCTTCGCGGACCGAGGTCGAAACCACGTGCCCCAGTTTCGCGCCGGCGCCGGCTTTGACGCGCGAGCCATCCACGGCGATGCCGGAGAAGATCGGGGCCGAGAGCTGGACCACCAGGCCCGGGACGCCCTGGTCATTCACCAGGATGTTCGAGCCCCCGCCCAGCAGGCGAATGGGCAGTTCTTCGTCGCGGGCGCGCTTGACCAAAGCCGACAGTTCTTCGACGCTGCGCGGCGTCGCAAAGAACTCGGCCGGGCCACCCAGAGCGAACCACGTATGGGGCGCCATAGGCTCAGCCAACCGCACGATGTCCTTGAAGTCTCGCTGTAAGGGCATGAGGAATCTTTCGCACGTCTCCTGCGCCGAGCGTGACGAGCACGTCGCCGGAGACCAGAGTCTGTTCAAGTCGGTCCAGGATGGCCGGCATGGTGTGGACGGGCCACACTTCGCCTCCCCCCTGCCGCACACGTTGGGCCAGGTTGGCAGCCGTTACCCGATGCCGCGCATGCAATGGTTCGCGAGCGGGGAAGATCTCGGCCACGGCCACCTGATCGGCATTCTGCAAACTCGCAGCGAATTCGTCCAGGAGGTGCCACGTCCGCGACACCTGATGGGGCTGAAAAACGCAGCAAATCCGCCGGCCAGGGTACATCAATCGGATGGCGGCCAGCGACGCAGTGACCTCGGTGGGGTGGTGGGCGAAGTCGTCGACCAGGTGCGCGCCGTGCCACTCGCCCAGGTATTCCAGGCGGCGTTCGAGACCCTGAAAGGCCGCCAGGGCATCGCGAATGGTCTGATCGTTGATGCCAGCCTCGTTGGCCAGAGCTGCCGCGGCCAGGGAATTGAGCACCTGATGCTTGCCCGGCACGCGCAGCGTCATCTCATATCGCGGCCGGCCCTGATAGAGTAGACGGTAGCGATAGCAGCCCCGTTCTTGCCGCAGATTGGTCGCCGACCAGTCGGCCCACGATTGCAGCCCGAACGTGGCCACGCGGCAACTGACGCCGGTGGTCGCCCACAGCGAGGCGGCACAGTCGTGATTGGCCAGCACCAAGCCGCCGGCGGGAATGCGCCGGGCGAACTCGGCGAAGGCGGCATGCAGTTGATCGATGGTTCGATAAAAGTCGAAGTGGTCCGGCTCGATGTTTAGAATCGCGGCCGCGTGCGGCGTGATGTTCAAGAAATTGGCGCGATACTCGCAGGCTTCGACCAGCATCGTCTCGCCGCCTCCGGCGCGGCCGGCCGGCAGATTCGACATGGGCCGCGCACCGATCAGATAGGTGGGATCGCAGCGGTCGGCCATCAGGATTTCGGCCAGCATGGCGGTCGTGGTCGATTTGCCATGCGTGCCGGCCACGGCCAGCCCGCGCTTGCCCGACATCAGGCGACCGAGCACCTGCGGATAGCTGAGGATCGGAATCTGCAGATCTTGAGCCCGTTTGCGCTCGGGATTGTCCGAGGCGATCGCGTCGCTGTAGACCACGATGTTGGCGTCGGCCGGGATGTGATCGGCCGCGTGCCCGATCTGAACCTGCACCGGACAGGCCAACGGTTCCACGCGAAGTCCTTCGGCCACGATCTGCCGTGCGGCCGGGTTCAGGTCCGAGCCGCTGACGCGCCACTTGCGATCGACAAGCACCTTGGCCAGGGCCTGCATGCCGGAGCCGGCGATGCCGATCAGATGGGCGCGACCCGCTGCGCGATCCAGCGGCGAGGGCGGACGGAGTCCGGGCACGCGCGGCGAATGGCGGAAGTTGATCATGGAACTGATCCTGTCTGGCGAATACCTGGACCCACGGGAATGGGCGCACAGTGTTGCAAAATGCGGCGGGATCATACGAACGATGCCGCACCGGGTCAACGCGGATTGCGAGGCATGCTAGCGTTGCCCGCCCAGGATGCTGGCAGATGTGAGGGCGAAGAGGGGGATGATTCCCCTACCGCGGCGCGACGGGTGCTGGCGGCCCGGCTGCTGGCGCCGGCGCGCCTCCCCCGCCTGTGGTTCGGCCCAGGAGCACCGATTGCTCGGCATCGGCATTGGTTCGGATCATGCGGATGACGTTGCGCATATCCAACGGATCGGGGGCCATGCCGGAAACGGTGATCGTCTCGCGGGTCTGGCGAAGCGGGATCTGCACTTCAGGGAACTGCTGGCTGAGTCGCGAGCGGAGCGTCTCCAGGTCGTACACGACGTGGACCCGCAGGGTGTAGAGCGAGTTGTCGTCCAGCAGAATCGTGAGGTCGGTGGCGCCGATCCGTCGACCGACAACGCGGATCAGCCGCGAGTGGATGATGTCCAGGTCGATGATGGTTGAATTGCCCGCGGCGACCAATGGGCGGACCTTGCCTTGACCATCGGGCCGGGCCAGATCTCGCTTAAGGATGAGATAGCGTGCCTGCCCTGCGATGATCTCGAATTCGCCATCAATGCTGGAGATCTGCAACAGTGAGTCGATCCCGTCGGGACCAATCTGCGGCCGAGAGGGGATCTCTTTTACCAGGGGCAATAGGGAGCGGAAGCCCTGCTGCTCGAAGACCTGTCCGCGCTGGGCCAGACGGGGCCTTTCCTGAGCGAAAGCCATGCGGCTCGAGAGGACGACAACCGCCGCCAAAGCCATGGCCGAGAAGAAAGGATAGCGCATGGGCCCCTCCGCGGGCTGATGAAAGGTGTTTTCCGTCCCTTCACCTGTACCGCGCCCTCCGCGCGGTGGCAAGCAAATCTCTCTTCACGACGGGCCATTGAGGGCCTGTCGACGGGGTTCGTTCCCCTTCCCCAGGACCCAGCCGATCGAAAGGACGTAGCGGCTCCCCCCTTCAACCAAAGTGACGCTATGTTCGCAGGCATCGGGGCGAAAGAGCTTGATCCGCCGGGAGGCATAGATCGGATTCTTGCAGACGAACTCGCCGCCTGACTTGGGAGCCTTCAGAATGACGTTCAGTCGATAGTGCCGCCCCTGCTGAACGGGATCCGTATGAGGAGGAATATTCGAACCCTCGGGATAACGAATCAAATAGCTGTCGAACGGCAACGGCCAGCGAGCAGTGAACAACAGCATCTTGTCGTAGCCGGTCCCCTGACGACCGGATTGCCAGCGGAATGCAACTCGGCAGTAGCTTCGAAGAGAGGAAATTAGGCTCATGGCGGGACGATTAAGACGACTAAGGAGCTTCCTTCAACAGCTTCTGGAAGTCCGCGTGCTCGTGAATGGGGAACAGATCCGGCGCGGTGGCTAGCGCGGCCCGATCGGGCAGACCGCGAGCCAGTGATTCCCGCAACGCGGCGATCGCTAGTTGATAGGCCGCTTCTGCTTCGGCCGGATGGTTCTGGTTCATCTCCACCATGCCGACATTGCACCACTGCCGGGCCATCAGGCGGGGAAACTTGGCCGACTTCGGATAGCGGACCGAGAGTTGTTTGATGAGGGCGGCCGCCGCGCGGAACGAGGCGGTCGATTCGGCGGGCGCATCGAACAGCAGTTGAAAACCCAAGTTGGCATGCGTGTCGGCCAATTGCTCCACCACCAGCGGAGACTGCGGGTAATCGCGGGCCAGCCGCTCGAACGCGGCCAAAGCCTCGCGCGTGGCGGCCACGCACTCGGCCGGTTTTTTCTGCCGGCCCAGCAGCACGGCCAGATTGGCCAGCGTCGTCGCCTGCGCGTGGAGCGACTCAAAGTCGGCGTCGGAGTCTTGGAGCTTGGCCCGCACGGTCAGTGATTCACGCAGCAATGTCTCGGCATCGGTCAGCTTCCCTTGCCGGGTGTAAAGAGCCGCCAGATTCGTCAGGCTGATCGCCAGGTCGTTGCGGAAGTGGCTGGTCGTGGGGTGATGCTCGACCATCCTCCGCCGGATCGCCAGCCCTTCCTCGTGGGCGACGAAGGCCTCGGGAAACTTGCCTTGATGCGAGAGGGCCGCGGCCAGATTGTTCCACTCCACCGACAACTGCCGGGCGTAGTCGACTTCGGTCGGTGACTGCTTGAGCAGGGCCTCGAAGGCCACCAGCGCCTGACGGTGCGCCGTTTCGGCCTGGGCGAACTGGCCCTGCGTCTCGGCCAGGTTGCCGCGCCCGCCCAACACCGCCGCCAGGTCCCGCCGGTACTCGGCTTGGGCAGGAAACTCTGCCACCAAGCCTTCGAGATACTGCGCGGCCGTGTCGTAGGACTGCGCCGCTTTGTCAAAAGCCTGCTGATTGCGGTGGATGTCTCCCGCCCGGCGTGCGGCCAGCCCTTTTTCGTAGCGATCGCCGGGATCGTCGCCGGGGCGAGCGAGAATCTCGTCGTAGAACTCCAGTTCGTCGGCTTGGGCGCGATCGGCCTGAGCGAAGCGCCGCTCCGAGGCCCCGATCACCCGGCGGAAGTTCCGCTCGGCCCGCTCACGCTGCTGCTGAGTGCGAGCCAGCGCAGCGGCCAGTTGGTTGTTCTTCCAGACGCTGTACGAGGTGAACGCCAGCCCGGCCAGCAGGCTGCCGATCAGCAGCGCGGCAGTGGCCGGCCGGCGGCGCATCCATTTGGCGGTGATTTCGAGCCAGCCGGCCGCGCGGGCCCGAATCGGTTGGCCATCGAGATAGCGCTGCAGATCATCAGCCAGGTCGCCGGCGGTTGCGTAGCGCCGTCGCGGGAGCTTCTCCAGACACTTGAGGGCGATCGTTTCCAGATCGCGCGGCACGGCCGGTATCAGTTGCCGCGGCGTGACGGGCTCGGCCGTGCAGACGAGCAGCATCGTGCCGACGGGATCTTGCCCGCGGAACGGCGGCCGTCCGGTGAGCAGCTCGTACAGAATCGCCCCCAGGGCGTAGATGTCGGCCGGCGCGGTCGCCTCGCGAGCGCCTTGGGCCTGCTCGGGGGCCATGTAGCTGGGCGTCCCCAGGATCTCGCCGGTCCGAGTCAGATCCGAGCCGCCGGTCAGTTGCTTGGCCAGTCCGAAGTCGCCAATCTTGGGGCTGCCGTCGGAAGTCAGCAACACGTTGGCTGGCTTCAGATCGCGATGCACGATCCCCTGCTGATGTGCGAATTCGACCGCGCGTGCAAGCACTCCCATCAACTCAGCCGCGGCGCGAGGATCTTGCGGCGCACCGTTGATCCGCTGGGCAAGATTGCCCCCCGAGACAAACTCGAGCGAGAAATACGGACGCCCTTGGAACTGCCCAATCTCGTAGACCTGCACGATGTTTGGATGTTGCAGGCGAGCGACCGCCTCGGCCTCGGCGCGGAAGCGGGTGAGCTGATCCTCGCGGGCGTCCTGGCCGGCCAGCAGCATCTTGAGGGCCACGGACCGGCCGAGCGATTCCTGTCGGGCTTTGTAGACCACGCCCATTCCGCCGCGTCCCAGTTCGCCGGTGATCTCGTAACCCGGGATCGCCGTGAGCGGCGCGGCGGAGGCGCGATCGCCAGGCAAGCCCGTGATCGAATCGGGTTTGATCCCGTCAGGCGACGGGAGCGTGCCGACGTTCAACGTGTCCGGCAGGTCCGACATAGCAGGCCAACGTGCAAAGGGGTGAAATCACGGGTGGATTCTACCCGGCCGGGCTGCGAGCTGAACACGCGGGTTGCAACGGTTCGGGAACTATCGCCCGCGGAAACTGGGGAGCATGCTGGCCGGCGCCTTCGCGGCCGGTTTCAGATTCTCCTTGGGAACCGCCAGCGACGTCATGTGGCGGGCCTTCTGCACTTGCTGCTCGGCGGCCAACTGACGTACGAACTCGGGCGAGACCCGATCGAGCACGACGACCTCGCTCTTGGCGTTCGGATCGGAGAGCGAACGGATCACGCAAACCACTTCGGCGTGTTCGGCCCCGGCATGGCCAAGTCCTGCATGCGACACGGGGGTCGCAGCTAGCGAGGCAGGCATCTCGGGAGTGAAGGCAGCCGTGCGGACGCCCGAACGAGACAGCAAGCTCAAAGGACCGCGGCCTCGAGCGAAGTGGGGCAAGTCGTCGGCCGGGCTCGGCTGCGGAATGCTGCGCGGGGCAACGCGGGCGGGGGCCATGGGAGTAGCCAGTTCGCTGGGCAGCCGGGGCAGCTCGCGCGGCGGGGCGGCCATTTCACGAACGGGCGGAGCGGCAACGACGGGCGGAGCGGCTGCAGGCGGAGCTACCGGTGCGGCAGCGGCCATGACTTCAGCCTGCGGGGCGGCGCGGTAGACCTGCGTTAACTTGGCTTCGTCCAGGACTCCGTGAATCGAGCCCAGGGCGGCGAAGAGCCCCTCGTTGTCGGCCGGATCGGCGGCATTGCAGACGCCGATGATCTCGCCCTGGCGATTGAAGAGTCCGCCGCCGCTGCGACCCTGCACCGGCTGACCGGCGACTTGCAGATTGGGCGGGCCGAGGAACTTGTTCACCGAGTTGATGCGGCTGGGATGGACTTCGGGGTTGCCGCCCGAAGCGCAGCCGATGCTGGCAACCGCGTCGCCGGGCTGCACCTGGCCGAGATGGGCCGCCACGCGAACCGCGGGGACGCGGCCTTCGGTTTCGATCCGCAGCAGGCCGATGTCGCGCTTCAAGTCGTAGCTGACCATATAACCGCGCAGCCCTTGCGGAGCATTCGGGCCGAACAGGTCGACCGTGATCCGCCCTTGGCCGCGGCTGTCTCGAAAGACATGGCCGCAGGTCAGGATCAACGCGGCGTTCTCTTGAGCGTCGATGATGGTCCCCGAGCCCCACGAGTGTCCGTGCTCATCTTCAATGCGGAGCCGGACGCTGGCGGCCAGAGCCTGAACGAAAGGATCGGCGGCCGGATGAGCCTGCGGCTGTGCGGCGGGCTGGCGAACCTCTGCCACGACTTCCGGGGCGGCTTCCATCGGGCGAGCAACCGGCTGCTGTACTTCAGGGGCTGCGTCGATCTGTACAGGTTGGGCATGCACGGAGCCGGGGGGAGCGATCTCTACCGCGCCGGCCAGCGAAACCTGCGGGCCGCCTGCCATAGGGGGCAAGGGACGCGGCCGCGAACCGCGAGCGTCGGGGCTTTGAGCGCGGATCGTATTGCCCGACGTCAGCCGCACAGGGACCGAGGTATTGTTGGCAGCCACCGTTGCGGTGGCCGTCGTGCCGGCGGCTTTCGCCTTCTGGCACATCGACAGCAGTCGATCGCGCGAGGTCGCGCCCGTGACGCGGTCCACTTCCTGGCCGTCGACGACCAGCACGAAGCAGGGAACGCCCTCGACGCGGAACTGCTTGGCCAGACCAGGCTCGCGGTCGATGTCGACCTTGCGGACCGGATAGCCGGCGGCCGAAAGGCTCTCGACGATCGGGGCCATGCCGCGGCACGGACCGCACCACTCGGCGGTGAAATCGAGCAATACCGTTTGGCTTCCGCCAATTGCGCATACCGCCAGTACGGCGGCCGGAATCGAGAGCATGCGTCCCTCCTTGGACCGAAGCTCAGGTCGCACGTCCTGCGGGCCGCAGACGTGCGCAGACCATCGAACGAGCGCAGGCCACGACGGCATCCATGCCGAACGAGACGAGGCTCGGGTAGCTTGACCTTCTCAAACAGGCGTACGGCTTATTGTGGTGCAGGCATCCCGCCTGCTGGTAGGACGGTCCCACTTCAAGGCAGGCGAGACGCCTGCACCACAATAAGGCGGACGGCACACGGAGTGTGCCTGCTACTTTAGTGCGGAGACTTCCGGGACCCCCATCGGACGCGTGCATGAGTCCGTGGTTTTCCCAAGGGGGCGGCATGTTGCCCGCACTCTGCAATTCTTACAAGGGCCTTTGCAGGATTTTCAGCGGCGACGCAAGAATCTCTCAAGTTGCGCGCTGGGCCTGCCGAAGGTTGGTGCCGGTGCAGTTCCTGTGCCGAGGGGCGATGGAAAGACGAGGACCAGGAGTGCTGTCACTGCCGTCGGCTCTACACGGGAACCGAGCTAGGTGGATTCCCTCGGACTCGCTAGAATCCCCGCCCCATGCAGCCGCCTGGCGCTTCTAGTTCATTCGAGAAGCACGAGGTGCCCCTGCAGGCAGACTCGATCCCGCCACCGGCTTCAAGGACGAACCGGAGATAACCTGAATGTCCCGCTTGCTCGCCTGTTTGCTCGCCCTGGGCTTCTTTGTACTTCCTGCTGGGGCCGCTGCGCAAGCGCTCCCTTCGAAGAAGGCGCTACCTCCGGCACAAAATGCCGGGGGACCCGCGGGCCCTGCTTTGCCGGGCAAGCAGCCCGCCGGACCGCCCATGGCCAAGCCAATGGGGGTGCCGTTCATTTTGACCGACGAAGAGCAGGCGGTGCTGGACCTGGTGCTGCGACGTTGGCAGACCGACAGCGCCATGATCAACAACCTGCACTGCGATATTGAAGTCTGGGAGAACAATCCCGTCTTCAAGAAGAAGACCCACACGATGGGCGAATTGAAGTACGAGAAGCCCGACAAGGGGATGTATCACATCAAGTTCGACGCCTCGGGTCCCAAGCCGGTTCCCTCGCAAGCCGGGCCCCACTGGGTCTGCAACGGCAAGTCGATTTTTGAGTTTCGCTACGCCGACAAGGTGCTGATTGAGAATCGCCTGCCCCCCAGCATCCAAGGCGAGGCGCTGGTTCACAGCCCGCTGCCGTTCCTGTTTGGCGCCCAGGCTGAAGAACTGAAGAAGCGGTACTTCATGAAGGACACCACGCTCCCCGCGGAGCGTGAGAAGGGGCAGATCTGGCTGCTGGCCTTTCCCAAGTATCAGGCTGACGCGGCCAACTTCATCAAGGCCGAGCTGATCCTGACCTCGCCCACGGTGAACGGCAAGCCGATGCTGCTCCCCTATGGCATGAAGATGTACCTGCCCAACGATCAGTCGGACAGTTCGCACGTTTTCAAGAACTACAAAATCAACTCCGGCAAAACGATCGGCGAGCGGGTCTTCGGGGACATCTGGAGTCCAAAGAAGCCTGCGAGCGACTGGGAACTTCGCGTGGAAGAGGCGCCTGCCGAACCGAGCGAAACAGCCAGCCCTGAAAAGCCCCGTCCACGGATCTTTAACCCGCTGAAGTTGGGTGGAAAGCCGGCGGCGACCGAAAAGAAGTAGGCGAGCTACGTCTTTTGTGGTGCGGACCTATTGCGATTCGCGACGTTGCAGGTGAGCGGCAGGGCGCTAGCAGGGTGCTGAAAAACGCCAAAATGGCAGATTTCAGCACTGCATGTTGTGTCGCCCGAAAACATCGCCGCAACATTTAGCGTAGTCTTCGGAGTCCGTTTGAGTTTTTC
>Ga0335394_10000272_pt1 | contig 52721 bp, 50 predicted proteins | sample MAT03_FD_205741 | JGI IMG/M metagenome (GOLD analysis project Ga0335394, IMG submission 205741) | Freshwater microbial communities from Lake Fryxell liftoff mats and glacier meltwater in Antarctica - MAT-03 (spades assembly) (version 2) ... | reverse complement strand
TTGGTGAGCATAATACAGAATGGGCAACGCGTTTCTGGGAAGGTGGTCGTGGAGTAGCTGCTATCCATGGACCCGTGATCGGCCCTGAAGCGCACCGGTCCGGTATGCAAGGACTCCCGATCCTCGAAAAACACTTCGCCAAACCGACCATGGGGCGAAAACATTTTGCTGGTGCCGTGCGCAACGCGCCCAAGCTATCCTTCAGCCCTAAGCGCGGGCGCACTGCGGCCGTGATAGGCAACGGTTCGAACCGTGCCTCCGGAAGAGCTACGTGACGACTGATCAGCTGCTCATCGGGTTCGTAATTGCCGATCCTGATCTTGAAAATTTGTGTCGGTTCGCCTAAATGTATCGGGGCTGCCTACCAGAGGCACGGCCTTCAGTCCGATAAGTATCGGCCCGATCTGTATCGGGTCTCCAAACCATTCATGCTCACCTTGGTCGACCCCACCACTCTTGCTCTTCATGCGATCCAGAAGAACGATGTGATCTACATTCATGCCCCAACTCGCACCCCATGAAACTCGCCTTCTTCTTACTACTCATCGCACAACTGGCCTTTGGCCTATCCGCTTCTGCACAGGACGACGATCCGATCCTGATGGATACCCCAGATGACTTCAGAAAGTTGGAACCGGACGTGATCAAAGCGTTCAATTGGTTGATGGACACCCCGGTGGGCACCGAACCTGAAACGCGTAATGCATTGCACGCATTCTTGATCACATGGGCTACCGGCACGCCGGACATTACCATCGAACTCAAGAACAAGATCTTGCCTTACATGAAGCAGAGTGAATGCTTGGTCATTTTCCTTGGCGGCTATTCCGTGTATGCACTGGAGCATGGTGGTAGCGTGGAACCGGAGGACGCCGCACTTTACGCTACCGAACGTGTGATCGAGTTCTACCAAGCCAACGTCGGGGCACTTGGCACGAACAAGGATGTCGAGAAATTCATGAAGCTAAAGGCCGATGGTGAGTTGAAGGCATACATCAAGAAGCATAGCTAATATCCCTATCGCCAAAGCGGATCGGCAAGAGTTGACAAAGACCCCGGTCCGGAAAAGACTACTGCGGCGAACAGCACGTGCTGTATGATCTACCCGGCGGCCAAGGCCCTGCCGAACTCCCGGAGTTCGCGCAGTTCTTTGTGAAGTCGGGGCTCGATCCCATCAGCGTTACACCGGATAGTTTGTTGAAGACGAAGAGGGCTATTGCTGAGGTGGAGAAGGCGATCGCGGAGCGGAAGGAAAAGGTGACGGTGTAGTTCCGGAGGTATCTTTCCGCTATGCTACGGATCCTTGTCGCGACATTATCGGCGAGCGTCATTGTTGGTCATTGCGTGGCGCAGATGCCGGAGGACCATAAGCTACCCATGGTCTCGTTCTCTGGTTCCTTTGTTGATCCGGATGGTGTACTCGCCAACCAACGTACTGCAGAAGGGCCGCCATGGCCTTGGATCGGTTTGCAGTACTTGGATAACGGTTACGGGAAGCCTGTGATCAACGACACCACGGAATACTGGCGCGGCTACTTCGAGAATGGTGGACCCACAGGCACATGGCTACACCACGGTGCTGACGGGAGATACTCACTTGGCTCGTACATCTGTTCGGACTGGTACACCTTCGTCGATACTGAAGGTGAAGAGCACACCGGTTGCCACCGCTACTACATCAAGGATGGCGTTTGGGGCTACTATGACAGTGATAGCACTTTGCTCCGTACAGAGCGATACTCCCGCTTCTTTGAGTATCAGGTCTGTGGCATTGACTCCTTCTTCGTGGTGGACAGTGCGGGTAAGGAAACCCTGATCCACTACAACTGGCGAAACGACACCCACCGGAGTCGCAGTTTCTTCCACCATCGCACGCGCAACTACGATGATGCGGGCCATCTGCTCGATAGCAGCGAATGGAATTCAAGGAAGCACATGGGCGCTACCTATTTCCTCAACGGTCGGCCCAAACGCATGTGGAAAAGTTGGACGTTCCTGGGCTTCAGGATCAATCGGATGGTGGTGACCGATTACTCCGAGGACGGGAAGAATAAAGTACGTTCGGTGGAACGAGCGTGGACAAAGTCACGAGTCTATTGATCGAGAAGAATCGAACACCTTTCCAGGGAGCGGGCTGCAGATGCTGAACGAAACCGCCAAGCGCAACGGCACCAAAGTCGGTATCCCGCAGAGCGGAACAGGTCCTGCGGCCAAGGGCCTTCCGACTTCCTGGACTTTGCCCAGTTCCAATTGGAACTGGGGATCGACCCGATCAGCGTAACGCCGGATAGTTTGTTGAAGACAAGAATAGCTATTGCTGAGGTGGAGAAGAAGATCGCGGAGCGGAAGGAAAAGGTGACGGTGTAGGATCACGTACAACCTTCTCTCTGGTGGATGGTGTGACCAGGTGGCCCGCACCACGTTAAGTTCGGGCCATCTGGTCATCTCCTTAGTGGCACTCCCCTACAAGCCTTGCACGTCCACCAGGAATTGGGCTTCGGTGGTCGGTTGGAATGTGATCATCTCATAATGGTCGGGTACCAAGGTTGTGGCCGTGAAAGAGGAATAATAGGCACCATCGATCTGGGAGAACGCGACAATGATCACATCCATTCCTGTGGGTGCCGCATACCCTGAGAAGCTTTGGAAAACTTCATTCGATCCGGTGGTCCCTATGCCGGTCAGCGAATTGATACTTGGGAAAACAACCCATACTAAGGCATTCGCTCCACCATGTGGGGGTGGCACTTCCACCGTGATCGAGGTAAGCGGAACACCCCAGTTATTGAAATAGTCACAATTGATCCAACCCAAAGAATCGTTCGGGAAGTCATAAGCAAAGCTGTCCGTGTTCAGAGTAACTACGTTCTGGACGAACGGATCCCACAGGATGGTCCCGTCGGCATCAACCGTGCCGCTGAACAGTTCCATGGCCGGATCCGGGTTAGCGGCCGGGATGGAGACGTTGGTCCTACCCGGGACCAAGGCCAATTGCTGTCCTGCCTGCGTGGCGTTCAGGTAGATCTGGCCACCGCTCACCAAGGGCTTGGGTACCCCATTATCCAGGCCTACCGTCTGCTTGTTCAGCCATAACATGTCGGACACGTCCAAGGCTTCGATCAATTCTACGGTCACCTGACCAGAGACCAATTGGCCATTCTGATCCTTGAACGCGTTCGATCCTATGAAGACTCGTGTACCCTTCTCCCCCTGTAGGCTTGCACCCGTGGAAGCTTGTACGGTGAAGGTTTGAAGAGCATCGGAAACGTGGCTTTGAAATAGCGCCACTAGCGGGTTGCTCACCGAAGAGACGGGGCCTACTGCAACATGATGTTCCTCCTTCTTGCACGCGGCGAAGAACAAGGAGAACGAAACGAATGCGAAATAAAATCGGGCTGCGTGTTTCATGATGTTCTGATGGGGTTGGTTCTCCTGCGGATATGCCGACGGTCATTGGGATACACGAGAGATCCATCCAAAAGGTTGGGTACCGAACGAAGATAGTGACCGAGACCACTAAGCGAACCAACTCCAAAGCGGGCATCCCAGAGAGCGGGACAGGTCCTTCGGCCAAGACCCTCCGACTTCCGTTTCTTGATGAAGTTCCCAGTGGAAAGGCACAAGGCCGTGTGATCCAACATCCAGCACTGCCCCCCTCACCCCACCAACTCAACAAACAACCTTTCCGCCGTCCCCTCAAGATCGTCGCAATAGCCTGGGTGCGGGCGCGAGGTCTGGATGGATGAACTGCGCACTGCGGTGAGCCAACGGAAACGAGAAGGTGCATCGAGGCGTGCGATGGGGCCACCATCGGCGGTGCCCAAGGCGATGCGTTCGAAGGAGCGCAGGTTCAAGCGCACTTGCTCGGGATCCACATCGCCTGCTAGGCTGCGGAGCTTCTCTTCGTTCAATGCGATGCGCACCTTGATGAGGTCCGCGCTTTTGCAGAAGAGCAGGATGCCCGCGTTGAGGAACTCCTCGCGGTGTACGGCCGGGACAACCCGGATCACGGCATACTCATACAAGTGCTTGCCGTGCATGCTGCGCTTCGGTGGTGAATACGGAGGAATGCGCCAGCCGCGTGAGCAGGAAACGCAGGTAGATGGCACGGATGGCGTCGGGGCTTTCGTCGGTGTGGTCCCACTGCAACCATGCATCGGGGATCAGCGCTACGATGTTGCCCAGGAGTTCTTCGTTCAACAGCTCCAGGCTGTGCGCATCGGCCTCGTCCATGCGGGTCGCTTGCGGCAACAACACATGGTCCTTGATCAAGGCGAAAGGGCCTTTGGCGTGCTTTTCCCAATTGGTCCAGCTATGGTGGAAGTACAGGCAGGACCCATGGTCGATGAGCCACAGTTCCTTGTGCCACATCAGCATGTTGGTGTTGCGCACCGTACGATCGATGTTGGTCAAGAAGGCATCCAGCCAGATGATCCGCGAGGCGAGATCGGCATCCACGTTGGTCACCACCGGATCGAAGGTGATGGCGCCGCTGAGGTAGTGCAGCCCGAGGTTCAGGCCCTTGCTCTTCTGCAACAATTCTTGGATCTCCTCATCGCCTTCGGTGCGCCCGAAGCCCTCGTCCAATTCGGCGAAGACCAGCTCCGGCATGCGAAGGCCCAACGCACGCGCCACTTCCCCACCGATCAACTCGGCGATCAGTGCTTTCGGCCCGTGGCCGTTGCCGATGAACTTCAGCACGTACTTGATGCCATCGTCCGCCTCGGCCAACGCTGGCAACGAACCACCTTCACGCAGCGGCGTGATGTAGCGCGTTACTTGCACGGTGCGTAATTCGGGGGTGGGCATTGGGATGGCGCGTGGCTATCGGTGATGGTTGCGTGGGCAAGTTAAGGCGGCCCTTAGCTCGGAACCAGATGAAGGCGTTCTCATCGTATAGTTGGAAACGCGGATCGAGCCGATATCCGAACCGATGACGGATCGCGAAACCCGTGTATCGCCGGTGCCAAATAATTCACGGAACGAGGTTGGCGCGAGGGACGAAATATCACTCTCGCGCTGAGATGAATAGGACCTCTTTGCCACAATTGCGCTTGACCCCGATATTTAGGCAGGGGTCACGTTTGGAGTTTGGTCCTGATCTGAACGTTGCTTTCTAAAACTCGGATAGAATGCAGGCAAGGACTTGAAGCTCAGAACACACTTAACTTCAATATCGTTTTCCGCAAACTGGGAGAACGCTGGGCGGCACGGTCTATGTTCCAAGCGGTGCGCGTGAACCTGCCAAGCACATCGTTGTACAAAGGACCCACACCAGCAGAAGATCCGATCGCAGGCAACAAGTCCTTCTTCAATTTCCCACTGCGGCTGCGCCGCACGAGGTTCAACAATTCCTCCTTGGGGTCATTGCACTCGTCCGGACGATGAGGCACCTTTGCTATTGTGACTCCTAACAAATGGGAGATCCCTTCTCGGTCTGCCATTACCCACGATTCCACTTCACGCACGGCAACGCGAAACAACATCCTCCCTTCAAGCGTGGGGACGCTCCATTTTTCGAGCAGTTCCGGCGCACATGCTCCGCGATCCAGATCCGTAAGAACGATGTGCGGAATACCAGCCTTGCTGGCCCCGACATACTTCGCAACTCCGGCCAATAGCCGCGAATTCCCGTGTGTGATGATGGATCTATCGATAACTAGTTGTGGTCTCACTTCAGAGACCAAGCGTTCCAAGACCGCCCCGCTCAACTCATCCTCGAAGACCAGGAAAACCGGTCGCCCGGATCTCATCGGTCAAAGAGGCTTAGTTGATCGAGGTGCCTAGGGCGCACTTTGGGCAGTAGTGCTTCGGCAATGGTATACCCGGCCTTAATGGCTTTAATATCAGTTTCACTTGCCTCATGGACCACAGTTCCGTCCTCTGTCGGTTCAAGTCGAATTACCTCGCGCACGTCCATTGACCTGTCCCGAAGCAATGCATCGCTGTGCGTAGTGATGAACACCTGTCTACTGTATTTCGCTTCGCGCTGCATCTGCACGATCAACTTATGGATGCGCTCCACAATGCTCTCGTTCAAGGAAAGTTCAGGCTCTTCGAGTAAGAGCAGGCCATCACCATCCAGCAAACTCCACATAATGCCCAGCAATCGCAAAGTACCATCGCTGAATTCTGTCTCCCGTTGCCATCCCGCATCCGGTCGCCAATGCTCATACAGAGCGATAAGGTGTGGGGCGCCCGTGGTCTTATCTCTGTCAAACGCCAATTTCCGCATGTTCGGAACGCAAACTGTCAGGGCACGCTCGATCTTCTTCAACCGGGATAACTGTACCCTTGGTGTGGATTTGGCTATGCGTTGAAGAAAGGCCTGACCGAAAGGGTCGCCATCGAGAAGAGAACCGCCCAACTTCTCCCCGTATTTCAGCAACTGGGGCACTAGATGCAAGTACGTGGTGGAGCTGAAGAAATCTGCCAAAGCCCGGAACTCTTTGTTCGAGTTGACTTGTTCCAAGTGGGTTTCGGTAAGGCGCTCTTTGTCTTGTTGGTCAATTGGATCAGGTCGATCAACGTATTTCTTTTTCTTCCGAAGATCCACCACCTCCTCTCTGGCAACCACAGGTCGTTGCTGACCGGTGCCTTCACTTTTTAGAACGAGTGTGTAACGCCAAATGGCTGGTACATCTACCTGCTCCGAAAGCTCAACCTCGATCAGGATCTGAGGATCTCTGCGCGCATTCAACGACCGCAACTTCTTGATCCCGCCACGCTCCTTTACTGCCTTCTGTAATCCTCCCCCGTCCGGCTTCGCGACATCGCGTAAGAACCGCAAGACATCCAACAAGTTGGACTTGCCTACTGCGTTCGGCCCAATTATATAGACCCTTTCGCGCAAGTTGACATCCGCGTGCTTGAAATTTCTCCAGTTCTTAAGGTGCAGCCTACTTATGATCATGCTTCATTTACCATTACTACCGTGCTTTGCGCAGCATAGTTGATGTTTCCGCCAATTTCAGTTCCAAAGTAACGTGGATCGAGGTCAACTCACCTCGGCAAATTATTTCCTTCATCTCCGGATCCGATCGCGGTAATACCATGGCTCCACGACATGCCGGTTATTCACAGCAAACGTAGACAGAACCGCAATACAAAGTGTATTCTACAATATCACTCATGCATACTCAACTCCAACCTAACCACCTGGATGGTTGCCAAATCGCCCCCCTACACCTTGTCAAACCGCTCATCTTGCGCAACTCCCTGCGCTGGTGGTCCAGTTCAGGTACAGAGCACGGCCCGATGTACCGGAACTTCCCGAAGTGGAGATCGGTGAAGATGAACTTGTCCATATCAGCAACTCTGTATTTCGTGGACAGGTATTGGAGCATTGCATTGTGCGACCAAAAGCGGAGGTGTGCCATGAGGTGGCGCGCATCCAGGTTGCGGTCACCTCCTCCCTTAGCGAACCTCCATTGGAAGGAAAGGCCATTCGACTTTGCGCGAAACGTTTTTGCGCACCTGTTTGAACAAGATCGCGGCTTCACCCCATACCTCTCGTAGATCGTCTCCCGATATTGCTGATCCGGAAAGATGACCTGAGCGGTGGCATGGGACCTAAGCAAAGTATAGAGGCCAACCCCACCCCTCCCTGACGTTCGTCAGTTCCCCAACCCGACACCACCAATACGTTTGTCCATTCGCTGTCGCTTGGACAGCCGCCATGACCCCTTCCCCTATCCCGACCATCCAAAACCTGGTGCAGGAACTCTTGCGGCATCGCGATGGCAATGCCTTGGGAAATATCCTCGAGCGATATGAGAAGCCCAGTCGCGATCTGGAGCCGTATTGCAATTGGAACGACCGACATTATACCCGAACATGCATCCATCGCAACGACCAGTTCGAACTTTTGGTGGTTTGCTTTGAAGTTGGCCAGTGTACCAGCATCCATGACTACGACAGCCAGACCGCATTTATCAAGCCTTTATTGGGTGAAGTGGTCGAGGAAAGGTTCACCCAAAGCCCGAACGGAGGCCTCGAACGTACGGCGGAGATACACCGACCTGCGGGACGGATGGTCCAGTTCACCACCAGCGATCCCATTCACCGTTTCATCAATTATGGCCCTGGTCGCGCGATCACTTTGAACCTGTACACGAAGCCCATGAGCCGGTGGCGGATCTACGATGAACGTACCGGGAATTCGTATTTCGCACCCGTTGGTCCGGCGTAATGATCCCCGCTGCTGGTAACTTGGCGCGCATGGCACAAGAGCAAAGCGCTTTCGGCAGCACGGATCTCTCCCGCATCTTCCAAATGCTCTTCACAACGGCCGCCGAAGGCTTGGTCGTGGTGGATCCCACGGGCACGATACTTCTCCATAATCCGCGGTTGAAGGACATCTTCGGGTATGAAGAAGATGAACTGACGGGCCGATCCGTGGACCTGTTGTTGCCGGAAGCGCTGCGCAAAAGGCATGCACAGCACCGTGCTGATTATGCTCGCAAACCCGTCCAACGAAGCATGGGTATCGGCATGGAACTTCGGGCCAGTCGAAAGGATGGGAGCACATTCCCGGTGGAAGTGAGCTTGAACCATTTTACCGTTGAAGGCCGATCCTATGTGATGGGATTGGTCACGGATATTACCCTGCGGCACAATGCTGAAGTGGATCTGCATCGGATCAATGAGGAACTCGAAGAACGTGTAGAGCAGCGTACCGCAGAACTGCTTGCCGCCGAAAAGAGCGTACGCGCTGCCTTGATCAAGGAACGTGAGCTGCATGCGTTGAAGGGCCGTTTCGTGGCCATGGCGAGCCATGAGTTCCGCACCCCGCTAAGTACGATCATGAGCAGTGTGGACCTGATCGGTCGCTATGCCGATGGCCAGGAAAAAGTGGAGAAGCACGTGGTGCGCATACGCTCCAAAGTGCGGGAATTGACTGCTATGCTCAATGAATTCCTTTCCTTGGAGCGGATCGACCAGGGCGCCATACAGATCAAGCCCGTGGAATTCGACATCATGGACCATTGCATCGAACAGATCGAAGAATTGCGGGGCTTGACCAAGACGGGCCAATCCATCGAATATGGCCATACAGGTGATGAACGCTTGGTCTCAAGTGACCGTGCCATGCTCGGGAACGTGATCACCAACTTGGTGACCAACGCAGTGAAATATTCACCCGAACATCGATCCATCAGTTTGCGCACATCTATCCATGACGGATCATTGGAGATCATCGTGGAAGATCATGGTATGGGCATTCCGGCGGAGGATCAACAACACTTGTTCGAGCGCTTTTTCCGAGGCGGGAATGTGATGACCGTTCAGGGCACCGGCCTTGGGCTGAACCTGGTGAAACGATACCTCGAATTGCTCGGTGGAACTATCTCCTTCACCAGTGGACCGGGCCATACGGTCTTTATTGCAACCCTCCCAAAACACACGACGATCACGACAGATCCATGGAACGAATGAAGACGATACTACTGATCGAGGACGATGCCGATATGCGTGATAACACCGCAGAGATCCTGGAGATCGCCGGCTATTGCGTTGTGAAGGCTGAACATGGCCGACGCGGTGTGGAACTTGCCCGGAAGAGCACGCCCGACCTGGTGCTTTGCGACATCATGATGCCCGAGTTGGATGGCTACGGTGTTCTCCACTTGCTTGGTCGTGATCCGGCCACTGCCGATGTTCCCTTCATCTTCTTCAGCGCAAAGGCAGAGCGCGGCGATGTGCGCAGAGGTATGGAACTTGGTGCCGATGATTACCTGACCAAACCCTTTGAGGAGAGTGAGTTGTTGAACGCGATCGAAAGCCGTTTGAAACGCAGTGAACTCTTCCGCAAGGGCTTTGACAATGGGTATGAAGGATTCAACTCCTTCCTTGACCAAGCGCGCGGGATCGATGCCTTGAAGGACCTCAGCTTGGATCGCAAGGTGCGCAAGATCGCAGCCAAGGAAGCGCTCTTCCACGAAGGGGATGAACTGCGAAGTGTGCCGTATCTCGTGAAAGGAAAAGTACGTACCTTCAAGATCAACAACGACGGCAAGGAATTCGTGACCGGACTGCACAATGCAGGTGACCTGTTGGGTTATATGGGGCTATTGGAGAACGGCGAAGCACAGGATACCGCCGTGGCCATGGAGCCCTGCGAGGTGGTCATGATCCCACAGGAGGATCTCTTGAAATTGCTGTACAGGGATCGCGATGTGAGCATACGATTCATAAAAATGTTGGCCCACGATGTCAAGGAAAAGGAGCAACATCTCCTTCAACTCGCCTACGCCAGTGTGCGCCAGCGCGTGGCTTTGGCCTTGCTGCGTGTCCATGATCGGTATGCGGGCGATGGTCCCGGATTGGGCGTTAAGATCAGTCGTGAAGAACTGGCTTCCATCGTGGGTACCGCAACGGAATCGCTGATACGCTGCCTTACCGAAATGAAGGACGAAGGATTGATCGCGAGCGAAGCAAGGGATATTCGGATCGTGGACCGGCCTCGCTTGGAACGCGTGGCCAACCATTGATCGCCTGCCTTCTTCCCGAGTTCCCGCATACAGGTGCGCTAACTGACGATCGTCAGTCCCCATCCTTCACTTCCGCTGGAATTTCGCGCCATGTCCGTACGCGAGCTGACCAAGGTCAATTGTTACCATTGCGGGGAACCGTGTACGGAAGACCGTCGGTTACACGACAGCAAGGACTTTTGTTGCCAGGGTTGCGAAGTGGTTTACGACCTGCTGAACGAGGCGGGTCTCTGTGACTATTACGCGTTGGAAGAACGGCCGGGCGTAAAGCAACGTAGCTCGGTGGATGAGCAACGCACGGAGCTTTTCGATCTCGCGGAAGTGCGCGAACGCATCGTGGAGTTCAGCGAAGCGGGCATTTCCCGGGTGCGCTTCCATGTGCCGCAGATGCATTGTAGTTCGTGCATTTGGCTTTTGGAGAACCTGCACCGTATGGAACCGGCGATACTGCGCTCTCGGGTCTCATTCACCCAGAAGGAATTGACCATCACCTTTCGGGAAGAGCGATTCCCACTCGGGCAGTTGGTGAAGTTGCTCCGTAAGATCGGTTATGGGCCGCAGTTAACGGCAGCGAAGGACCAAGTGGACAAGGGCGTTCCCCACATGGTGTACGTACGGTTGGGTGTGGCGGGATTCATCTTCGGAAATACCATGATGTTCAGCTTCCCGGAGTATTTGGGCGCGAACACCGAAGCGGGCCTGCGCACGGGCTTCCAATGGCTCACGATCCTGTTCTCTCTTCCGGTGGTCTTCTTCCTAAGCACGGAGTTCTTCCGCAGCGCTTGGGCAGGCATCCGTTCGCGCACCGTGAATATCGACCAGCCCATCGCCTTGGGCATTGTGGCCTTGTGGACACGCAGTTTGTGGGAAGTGGGCACCGGCATTGGTCCGGGCTATTTCGATTCGCTGGCAGGACTGCTCTTCTTCCTGTTGATCGGTCGTTGGTACCAAGCATACACATACCGCGCGCTGCGTTTCGATCGGGCGCTGGAGGATTTCCTGCCACTCGTTGTGATCCGCAAAACGGCCGCAGGGGAAGTAGCGACCAAAGTGGCTGATCTCGTTCCGGGCGACCACATCATTATCCGTGATCATGAGCTGGTGCCCGTGGATGCCGTGCTGCGCAGTGGTGTTGGCCATATCGACAACAGCTTCATCACCGGTGAGCCCCTGCCCTCTCGCAAGGAAGTGGGCGAGACCGTAAAGGCCGGAGGAAGGCAACGTGGCGCGCTGATCGAACTGGAAGTGCTGCGAACATTCGCAGAAAGCCGGTTGAAGCAGCTCTGGGCGGAACAAGTTTCGTTGCAGGATCGCCCCGTGATGCCACGATTGATCGACACGGTGGCTCGCCGGTTCACCATTGCGGTGCTGTTGATCGCACTGGGTGCCGCGCTCTATTGGTGGGGCAAGGATCCGGCGCAGGTATGGCCAGTGGTCACTGCGGTACTGATCGTGGCATGCCCGTGCGCGTTGGCGTTGAGCATGCCCTTCGCCTATGGCCATACGATACGCCTGATGGGAAAGAAGGGTTTGTTCCTGCGCGATGCGGAAGTGGTGGAACGGATGGCGCACGTGGACACCGTGGTCTTCGACAAGACCGGTACGCTTACCGCACGCGAGGCGCATGAAGTGCGATGGTATGCACGAACGGCGAACAGCGCACCCGTAACGTCTCCAAGAGTCCAATACAATGGAATGCGCGACCACTGGGTCGACCTACTAAGCGATGAACAACAGGCGCTGGTACAGGCCTTGGCCAGGAACAGCACGCATCCGTTGAGTGCCGTATTGACCCAGGAACTGCGAAGCGACGGAACAACAACGAATGGTGATCAATGCTCCCGTAGCGTCTCCCGCAGTCCAATACAATGGGATGCGGCACCACCAGGTCGACACACGGACACGTTGATAACAGATGTTCACGAAACCGCCGGTGCCGGCATCCAAGGAATGGTCCGTTCCCATGCCGTGCGTATTGGATCGTCTGAATTCTGCGGTGGTGCAGAGATGATGCGCACCAATGGGGATGCCCATGTGCATGTGACCATTGATGGGGTATGGCTGGGTCATTTCGCCATCCGTAAAAGGGCACGTACGGGGATCGCGGCAGCGGTGGCACAATTGCGGACCCGGCTCCGTGTGGCGCTCCTGACCGGCGATGCCCAAGTGGATACCGAACTTTCCGATGCATTCCACGGCGCGCAGGTGCGAACGCATTGCAGTCCGGTCGACAAGGCACAGTCGATCATACACGAGCAGCAACAAGGGCATCGGGTATTGATGGTGGGCGACGGTCTGAACGATGCCGGTGCCTTGGCGCAAAGCGATGTGGGCATCACCGTTACGGAGACCACCGCCGCGTTGACCCCTGCCAGCGATGCGATCCTGGATGCGGAAGCCGTGCCCTTGTTGCCCACCTTTTTGTTGCAGGCCAGGCGTGCCCGCCGCATCGTGCTGGCGAGTTTGGGCATCTCCTTGTGCTACAATTTGGTCGGTGTGGCCTTCGCCGTTTCCGGCCATCTCACGCCGCTCTTCGCCGCTATCCTTATGCCTTTGAGTTCAGTGAGCGTCGTGGCCTTCGTCACTGTCGGCGTAATGCTCGCGGCGCACCGGAGCGCTAAACTGACATAAGTCAATTTCCGGCCTGACCGACCTCATCACACACTTTTCCTAGCGGCCGCACTTTCGCATTCGCAACCACAGAACTGATGTCCGTCATCTTCCTTTTGATCGCCGCAAGCACTTTGGTCGCCGTTGTCTTCCTCGCGGCCTTCATACGCGCGGTGCGCACTGGGCAGTATGACGATGATCGGTCGCCGGCCGTGCGCATGCTGCATGATCCGCCCCCAAACGCCAACTACGACCTCACCACCGACCCCGCTCCAAGAGAGCGGGACAGCAACCAATTGGATCGATGATCGAACGCTTCCAGTACGACAACCGTATCGTAAAGAATTTCCTATTCGTCACCATCCTTTGGGGTCTGATAGGCATGTTGGTGGGGCTCACCGCAGCCCTTCAATTGGTGTTACCCGATTGGAATTTCGCTTCCTGGGGCAGCTTCGGCCGTTTGCGTCCCTTGCACACCAATGCGGTGATCTTCGCCTTTGTGGGCAACGCCATTTTCGCCGGATCGTACTACAGCCTCCAGCGCTTGTTGAAGACGCGCATGTACAGCGATGTGCTCAGCAAGATCCATTTCTGGGGTTGGCAGTTGATAATCGTTGCCGCAGTGATCACCCTCCCACTGGGCATGACCACCGGTAAGGAATACGCCGAACTCGAGTGGCCCATTGACATTGTGATCACCTTGATCTGGGTGGTGTTCGGCATCAACATGATGGGCACCATCATCAAGCGGCGTGAACGGCACCTGTATGTCGCCATCTGGTTCTACATCGCCACGTGGGTAACGGTGGCCATGCTGCACATCGTGAACAGTATCGAACTGCCGATCAGCATGACGAAGAGCTACAGCTGGTATGCTGGTGTGCAGGATGCACTGGTGCAGTGGTGGTACGGTCACAACGCGGTGGCCTTCTTCCTCACCACGCCATTCCTGGGGCTCATGTACTATTTCCTTCCCAAGGCAGCGAACCGCCCTGTGTACAGTTACAAGCTCTCTGTCATCCACTTCTGGTCCTTGATCTTCCTGTACATCTGGGCAGGTCCGCACCACTTGCTCTACAGTGCTTTGCCAGAGTGGGCGCAATCACTCGGTGTGGTCTTCAGCATCATGCTCATTGCACCGAGTTGGGGTGGCATGCTGAATGGTCTGCTCACGCTTCGCGGTGCATGGGATCGGGTCCGCGAAGACCCTGTCCTGAAATTCTTCGTAGTGGCTGTTACGTGCTACGGCATGGCCACCTTGGAAGGGCCGCTCCTGAGCCTGAAGTCGATCAACGCCATCGCGCACTTCACCGACTGGATCATTGCGCATGTACACATCGGCGGTATCGGTTGGAACGGATTCATGATCTTCGGGATGGCTTACTGGCTGGTGCCGCGCATGTATGGCACGAAGTTGCATTCCGTGAAATTGGCGAATGCGCACTTCTGGTTGGGCACGCTCGGAATCGTGCTGTACGCGGTGCCCTTGTACTTCGCAGGCTTCTTCCAAAGCCTGATGTGGAAGCAGTTCACGCCGGATGGTTTCCTCATGTACCCGAATTTCCTGGATACCCTTTTGGAGATCAGGACCGCGTACGTGCTGCGCGTGATCGGCGGTAGTGTCTATATCATCGGCGTGCTGCTCATGATCTACAACGTGCGCAAGACCGTGAGTTCAGGGAAGTTGATCGCTAACGAGGATGCGGAGGCACCACCCTTGGAGAAGTTGGTGGAGGCCAAGGAAAGCGGGCACTGGCATCGTTGGATCGAGCGACGTCCCATACAGATGTTGATCCTAAGCCTGATCGTCGTGGGTATCGGCGGCGTGCTGGAACTCGTCCCGACCTTTCTTGTGAAGAGCAATGTGCCCACGATCAGTAGCGTGAAACCCTATACGCCTTTGGAGCTGCATGGACGGGATATCTATGTGCGCGAAGGCTGCTATACCTGCCACAGCCAAATGGTTCGCCCCTTCCGCAGTGAGACGGAACGCTATGGCGAGTATGCCAAGGCCGGGGAATTCGTTTACGACCACCCTTTCCAATGGGGCAGCAAGCGCACCGGTCCCGACCTGCTGCGCGTAGGCGGAAAATACCCGGACAGCTGGCACTACTACCACATGTACGATCCCACGAGCATGAGTCCCGGGTCCCTGATGCCGGCCTACCCTCACCTGTTCGAGGACCTGTTGGATACAACCACCACGCGTAAGAAGATCGAGGCGATGCGCACCATGCGTGTGCCGTATGCCGCAGAATTCCCGGCACTGGCCAATGCGGACGTAAGTGCGCAACAGGATAAGATCGTGGCGGCCTTGAAAAAGGACGGCATCGAAGCCCAGAAGGAAATGGAGATCATAGCAGTGATCGCCTACCTGCAACGTGTGGGCACCGATATAAAAGCGAAGGCCGTAGCGGAAACGAAACCGACGAACCCTTGATCGTTCATGCTGAAGTTCATCAAACACCACATGGACACGATCGCCGGGATCGGCCTCTATCCTGCGATCTCCTTCGTCCTGTTCTTCTCCTTCTTCCTCGGCATGCTGTGGTGGCTCCGGTCCGTGAGCAAAGGACACATCGCCCACATGACCGCTCTACCCCTTGACGAGGATAACCAAACCAACGACAGTGTTCACCATGCCAACTGATCGGATCACCCTTCCAACCTCGTCCCGGAAACTACTTGTCGTGTTGGCATTTCTACCGCTCTCCGTGAGTGCCGAAACAGTGGCGACACAGGCCAAACCACTGGTACAAGTCGATACCAACCTGATCTATGCCCTGCTGGCATTGGCCGTGATCCAAGTGATCTTCATCCTGGCCATGGCCGGTATCATGCGCACCATGGCTGGTCCTGGGGCTTGGGCGAAGTTGCTATCCAACAAGGCCGGCAAAGCGACCCTGTTGCTGCCCTTCCTCCTCCTGTTGTCCCCGGAAGCAAGCGCCCAAGCGTATGTGGACAATTCAGGAACGATCACGAACTACCACCTTTTCTGGTTGCTGGCGGCGGTGAATTTGTTCCTGTTCGTGATCGTCTTGGCTCAGATCAGCGTGCTCCGGGGGCTCACCAAAGTGATCACAGGCACCGATACCATCGAAGTCGCACCGGAGCCACCGAAGGGCCCATCGTGGCTGGAGAAGATCATGAAAAGCCTGACCCGTCAGGTACCCGTTGAGAAGGAACAGGACATTCTGCTCAACCACGATTATGACGGCATCCACGAGCTGGACAACGTGTTGCCCCCATGGTGGTTGTGGTTGTTCTACTTTACCATCGCGTGGAGCGTGGTCTACCTGATCAACGTTCACGTGATCAATGTGGTGCCCGATCAGAATATCGAGTATGCACAAGAAATGGAGCAAGCCAAGGCCGATGTGGCGATCTACATGTCAACACAGAAGACCTCCGTGAACGAGACGAACGTGATCATCATGGATGATCCGTCGGTGCTTGCGAGCGGCAAGGCCATATTCACCCAATACTGCACACCCTGCCACGGAGCTGATGCAGCAGGGGCCGAAACATCAGTGGGACCGAACCTCACCGATGCCTATTGGCTGCACGGTGGCGATGTGAAGGACATATTCAAGACCGTGAAATACGGTGTGCCGGAGAAAGGCATGATCAGCTGGAAGGCACAGATCAAGCCGGTGGAGATCGCGGCTGTCGTGAATTACATCATCAGCCTGAAGGGTACAGGTGGACCCACCCAAAAAGCACCGCAAGGTGACCTGTGGATAGAAGGTGGAAATGAGGTGGCACCGGCAGATTCCATGACAACAGTAGCAGATACCGCGCGCATGGCGGCCCGCTGATGGCCCCGCAGCCTGAACATATCAAACGGGACGAGAGCTACCGCGATTCCATCAGCACGGTGGACAAACAAGGAAAGCGCGTTTGGGTCTACCCGAAGAAGCCTTCCGGAAAATTCACGCGGTGGCGCCAATGGTTCGGCTATAGCCTGTTGATCTTGCTGGCCCTTGGTCCGTTCATCCGCATCGGAGGTGAACCGCTGTTGATGATCAACTTGGTGGAGCGGCGTTTCGTGTTCTTCGGTCAAGTGTTCTGGCCACAGGACTTCTTGATCTTCGTGGTCGGCGTTCTCACCTTCATCATTTTCGTCGCCTTGTTCACCGTGGCATTCGGTCGGTTGTTCTGCGGCTGGGCCTGTCCCCAAACCGTATTCATGGAAATGGTCTTCCGCCGGATCGAGTATGCCATCGAAGGCGATTGGAAGCAGCAAAAAGCCCTCAACAATGGGCCGATGACCAATGCCAAGATCGGCAAGAAAACGCTGAAGCACGTGATCTTCTTCTTCATCAGTTTCCTGATCGGGAACCTCTTCCTCATGTACATCATAGGCAGCGATGAAGTGTTGCGCATTGCACGCGAACCGATGGCACAACACTGGGGTGGACTGCTCGCCATGGGTGTGTTCAGCGGTGCGTTCTATGGCAACTTCGCATTCTTCCGGGAACAGGCCTGTACCACGGTTTGCCCGTATGGCCGCTTGCAAGGGGTGCTGTTGGACCGCAAGAGCATCGTGATCGCCTACGACCATGAGCGAGGTGAGCCACGTGGTCTGTTCCGCAAGGGTGAGGACCGTAGCGAAGTCGGTAAAGGCGACTGCATCTCGTGCAGTGCCTGCGTTCATGTCTGTCCCACCGGTATCGATATCCGCAATGGCACCCAGTTGGAATGCGTGAATTGCACCGCCTGCATCGATGCGTGCGATCACATGATGGTCAGTGTAGGCCTGCCGACCGGCCTGATACGCTATGCCAGCGAAGAGGGGATCGCCGAGAAGAAGCCATTCAAGTTCAACGTGCGCCTAAAAGCGTACAGCGCCGTACTATTCGTACTGGTAGGAGTGCTTACCACGTTGATCGCCATGCGAACGGATACGGAAACGACCATCCTACGCACTCCTGGCATGCTCTATCAGACCCGCGAAGACGGACGCATCAGCAACCTCTATGCGATCAAGACCGTGAACAAGACACCGAACGACCTACCGCTGCGCTTGGAGTTGATGAACGTGGAGGGGGATCTGGAACTCATCGGTAGAACGCTCGATCTGAAAGGCGGTGAACTCGGCCGTGGCGAAGCTTTCATCATCTTGGAAAAGGATCAGCTCACCGGCATGAAGACCAAGGTGGTGGTCGGCATCTTCAGCGGCGATGAATTGTTGGAGGAAGTGAGCACCTCCTTCGTTGGACCCATGAACACCACAAGCAAATGAACTGGGGAAAAGGATTGGCATTGGCACTGATCGCCTTCGCGGGCATGATGGCGTGGTTCGTGGTGATGGCATCGCGCAACCCCATGCCCTTGGTAACCGAGGAATACTATGAGAAGGAATTGAAGTTCCAGGAACGTATCGATCATACCCAACGTGCAAATGCACTTTCCGCTCCCATTCGTATGACCGTTTCCGCGCAGGATCTCCGCTTGGAATTTCCCGAAGAGTTCCACGGCAAGGCCATCACCGGCGAATTGACCTTGTTGCGCCCGAACGACCCACGCGCCGATCGGGTGATCGCGGTACACACGACCGGCATCTTCGAACGGGGCACCATGGAATTATGGCCCGGCCGCTACAATGCAGCATTGGAGTGGACAGTGGATGGTACGCGGTACTTCACGGAAGAGAAGCTCGTGGTCCAATGAATCCCATGCTCGCTGCGGCCTTCGTTCTCGGAGTGGCGGGCAGCGCGCATTGCATCGGTATGTGCGGCCCGATCGCCTTGGCTGTTCCTTCGCCATCGCCCCACTGGAGCGCCCGTCTGGGGTCCACCGTTATCCTCAACAGCGGAAGACTTTTCACATACGCCTTGTTGGGCCTCGCCTTCGGTGCATTCGGTGCCGGCCTGCGCTTGGCCGGTCTGCAACAAGGTGTTTCCATTGTTGCAGGTGTTGTGTTGTTGTTGTCAGTAGCGCTGCCGGGAGCGGTGGAACGGTGGTTGCCGCATGGCCGTCTTTCGATCCTCATCGGCCGCTTTCGTGGTTTGCTCGCTCGGAATTTGCGCCGTACAACACCCGAAGCTTTGTTCCTTTCCGGGGCGCTCAACGGACTGCTACCCTGTGGTCTGGTATATGCAGCCGCGATCGGCTCCGTTGCTACCGGCTCACTCACTGCAGGCGTGGCGTTCATGGTACTCTTTGGACTCGGGACCTGGCCCGCACTGGTAGCGATACGCATGGGTGGTGGCCTATTGGGATCCGAGGTAAGACCGTTACTCCGAAAAGTATCGCCATACCTCGTGAGTGCCGTGGCGGTCCTGATGATCCTCCGTGGATTGGAACTGGGGATCCCTTTTGTAAGTCCGGCGGCTATAGTGGACCCGATGGAAGTGGGTGTTTGTCATTGATCCCTTAAGTCTTTGGCGGAACTCCTTCGCCTCCCCCGAGATCGTAATAGGACTCTTGGACATGGCAACACCGCACACCTGTTGGCCATGGTCCAAGTCCCGTGCACGGTTCGCTGACTTATCACCACGGTAAACAAAACCCCGCAGTCTGCCCAAAAGCATCCTGCGGGGGTTCATGGAAATCGGTCACCACGCTGCTTATCCGAGGCGTTCCGTCACTGCATCCCAGTTCACCACATCCCACCAATTCTGGATGTATTCGTCACGCTTGTTCTGGTACTTCAGGTAGTAGGCGTGTTCCCAAACATCCATGCCCAGCAAGGGTGTGCCGTGGAAATCGCCCACGTCCATGAGCGGATTGTCCTGGCTGGGTGTGGAACCCACTTCCAGTTTACCATTGTTCGTCACCAGCCAAGCCCAGCCGCTTCCGAAGCGCTTCATGCCCATTTCCGTGAATTGCTTTTTGAAGTTGTCGAAGCTGTCGAAGGTTCCGTTGATGGCATCCAGCAGCTTGCCCGTGGGTGCTTCTGCACCGCCGGGCTTCATCACTTCCCAATACAAATTGTGGTTCCATGCCCCACCGCCGTTGTTGCGTGCATTGGCACTGTACGTGCTCACCTTGGAAAAGAACTCCTTGGCCGAATTGGCTGTGATGTTCTCGTCTTCGATGGCCTGGGTCACCTTCTTTACGTAAGCAGCGTGGTGCTTCGTGTAGTGGATCTCCATCGTCTTTGCGTCGATGTGCGGCTCCAGTGCATCATATGCGTAAGGCAGTTTAACTTGTCCGAAAGCGAAGGTGGTGGCCTTCGTCGGGTTACCATCGATCATTGGTTCTGACATTTTTTGTTGGGTTTGTTCCGCAAGTAGAGGTCTTACCAGAAAACTTCCGGCAGTGAACTGGAACGTGCGGAGGATGAATTGTTTGCGGTCCATTTTACCGTGTTATGCCGATGGGCCACAAGATCATTGCCACAAATCGCTTGTTCAGCTGACCGGCCCACGGGTCGGAGGAAAGGACTTGAAATTGCAACCCATGGGCCTTTCGGGAATGTGTATTCATTTCCACACACAGCAGTATCATATGGAACCTATGCTACGGTCCGAAGCGTTGATGGGTCGCGTGTCCTGTGTTGCAATTTCGCGCAACTGCGCAGTTGGATCTGATGAAATTTCCTAGAGCATTTTGCCAAAACATTCCGAACGATATAACGGCACATCCCATCTTTGCCACATGCCTTCCTTGCCCATCCCTTCCCTCGCTGGCCTCACAACTGAACGCTTGGTCTTCCGGCATGCCACATTGTTGGATGGCGAATGGTGGATGGAATACCATAACAGCGCGGAGGCCATCAAATTCATGCCCTTCAGCCTTGGCAGTGAGAAGGATTGCACGCAATTCATCCAATGGACCTTGGGCAGGATCGCTCGCGATGGATCTTGCTTGAACGTGGTTTCGGAACGGGTGAGTTCTAAGCCCGTGGGCATGATCGGCCTGCTTACCCAAGAGGTGAGCGGCGTACTGGAATTAGAGGTGGCCTACCACTTGCTCCCCAGTGCTTGGGGCAAAGGCTATGCGACGGAAGCAGCCCAAGCATGCAAGGAGTTCGCATGGCAGCACGCCCTGGCTCCATCGGTGGTTTCATTGATCGATCCGGGCAACGAGAAGAGCGTCGCGGTGGCCGAACGGAACGGGATGCACTTTGACAAGAAAGGCGTACACCGCGGAGAGGAGGTGCTTGTGTACCGCGCACACTTCACCGCCCCCTAAAAGCAGACCGCCGCTGTCGGCTGACAGCGGCGGTCCAAAGATCGTTGGGGTATGTTCCTATTGCTTGTTGAAGCGCAGTTCGCGAACAACACCATTCTCAGTGACACGCAGCTGATGTATGCCAGGTGCGAGTTTACCCACGTGCAGACGACCACCTTGTAGGCGATCGGTGAGTACCAACTTACCCAAGGCATCGAACACTTCCACATTCGCGTTCATGGATACGCCGGTGATCGTGACCAGGTCCGTGGCAGGGTTGGGGAACATGTTCATGGTCTCGGTATCGCCTTCTGTGATACCAACCGTGACACCCTCCACATAAGTATGCGTGGTGTTGATGGTCGGGTTGTTGAACACCTCGGTCTGCCCGTTCGGCCAATGGATGCTCACTTGCTCCACTTCCGTGTCCTCGCCTATCCCGAAGTACGCACCGATGTAGCTCATGTACCGGAATCCATCGCCGCTACGGACATCGCGGATCTGGGAACCCATGGCGCTGGTGATCGTTACACGCGCACCGATGGCATCGCGGTTGCTCAAGGTGCCGACAGGAATGATCTTGATCCAGTTGTTGTCGTTACCGGTGTTGCGCATATAGCCGCCACTGCCGATCACATCTAGGAAACCATCGTTGTTCAGGTCACCGATCGCATGATTGCCGGGTGCAGCATTGTCATGGGAGAAGGTCATATCGCCGTTGTTGTAGTGGATCGCGCCACCACCCATCACATCCACCCAGCCGTCGTTGTTGAAGTCGTGGGCGGTCCATTCGATGCTTTGGCCTGCGAAGCTGTCCATGCCACTTCCAACGCTGACATCGAAGAACGTGCCATCACCTTCATTGCGCATCAGCTTATGAATGATGCCACTGCTGGCCCCGATCAATACGTCCATGTCACCGTCATTGTCGAAGTCGCCCCAAGCGCTGCTCCAGCTTTGGTGATTGTCGCTAAGTCCAAGAGCAGGTGCCACATTCGTGAACACGCCATTGCCATCATTCGGCATCAAAAGATCTTGTGGGTCGCAGCCGCACTTGGCCACGAAGAGGTCCACTACGCCATCGTTGTCGATGTCCGTGAATATGGACCCGTAGTTGCCGCAAGTGGTACCATATCCACCTTGGGTGAAAACGAGATTGCCGTTACCATCGTTGATGAAAGCCACATTGGCATCCACATCGTGGCAACTGAAAGCATCCAAGTGACCATCGTTATTGAGGTCAACGAAGTTGGTCCGCTGGCAGAAGATGTACTCCGGAAAGTAGATCTGCTCATAGCTGGTTCCCGCTGCGTCCGCCTTCATGAAAGTCGCACCATTGCCACCGCCGTACAGTAGGTCGCGGTGACCGTTACTGTCCCAATCGCCGATCGCAAAGCTCCAGCCCGCTTCATTCACTGCCTGGGTGGTCTGGTATGTGGTGGTAATGAAGCCGGAACTCGCCAGCTGATACCCGATCTGTATGCTCGAACCGCCCGGGCCCACCGCATCGTCCAGTCCGTCGTTGTTCATATCGACCACGCCCATTACTCCGCCCATGCCTAAGATCTGTGTGGAGATGAAGCTGACAGAACCTTCTGGCGGCGGCGGCGTGTACAACGCCCAAAGCTCAAAGGTGAATGGAGATGAGCTCCAGAAGGTGTCGAATGCGATGGTATACGTGGTGCCTGACTCAACGGGGAAGTTTACGATGGACGTATAGTTCGGGCCGGTATCATCGTCGCTGGCATAGCAGGTTAGCGAATCGCACTCGCCTAAATATATGTGTACGCGCGTATCCACATCCGGATAGCCGAGCACGTGGGTGGTAAGTTGCATGGTCGTATCGGAAATGGCCGTGAAACTGTACCACGTGCCAGCAGCCGCCAATTCGCCCCCAATGCAAAGGTCGGTGGGTGCGACACCATCCAAGGCCCCGGTGGTGTGTATCCCCGCAGCGATCACCGTGGCCGTACTACAAGAACTCTGTGCATTGGACGGTAGTATGAAGATAACGCCGAATAGGCCGAGTAGAAGGTGTTTCATGAACTGCGGGGTTTGTTGGTTCCGATGACAAGGTAACCTTTAAGAGCAGGCATTAGAGGCTGCGGTGCGGAACGGAAAGATCAACTGGGAAGACAGGGATCCAACTTCGCCCAAGGATAGATCGGAAAATGGCGTGAGAGCGAATTATCGGACGTCGATGCCGTTCAGGTTTTTGCCAAATGACAGGGAAGACCATTCGACCTTCACTTCACCAACGTGGCGGTGCCGAAGAGTTCCTTGCGGTCCGCAGTGAATTGGTCGCGTGCAACGATACGCCACACGTAAACATCTTGTTGCTGAATAGCCCCGGCGTTTTGCCACCCACCGTTCCATCCTTCCTGAGGGTCCGTGGTGCTGAAGACCACATTGCCCCAACGGTCGAAAACGCTGAAGGTATAGGCATCAATGTCCAGTCCGATCACTGAAGGAAGGAATACGTCGTTGGTCCCATCACCATCCGGAGTGAATGCATTCGGGACGAATGCGGTGAGCACATCATCCACCATCACCAATTGGCAATGGGTGTTCGCACAACCCAAGGTGTCCGTGGCGGTGAGACAGATCTCATGCACCGCCGTTATGGAAGCGAATGTCCAATTGAAGGATCCAACTTGCTCGACCCCTGCCCCATCGATCGTCCATTCCGTGTTCACCATGGGTTCATTCACCCTAACAACAGATACATCGGGTGCTACGGTACTTACCTTTTCCGGTGTGGCATAGAAGAATGCAGAAGGCCCTCCTGATGTGCGGATCAGATCATTTACGATCACACTACCTGTGCATCCGTTCACGTCAGTAACTACTAGACGGATCGAGAATTCACCGGCTTCGGTGTAGATATGCTGTGTACTGCCACCAGATGGTGCACTGCTTCCATCGCCGAACTGCCACGCGGCAGATCCCACACCGGGAACGGATCCAACTTGAAATTGCACTTCCAAGGGGATACAACCCAATAAGATATTGGCAATAATGCTCGGTTCAGGCAATGGGTCGATGGCCACCAACACTGTTGATGCGGAAGAAAGTTGTGCGCATGCCCCGGTCCCTAGTACGGTGTAAGTGTACAGCCCCGGCACATTCGATCCGGGTGTGAACAGGTCGGTCGCAGGCCCCGCCGGTCCGGTCCATGTGCCGGTAACCCACGCCGCGCCCCCAAGTTGGCTGTATAGGTTGAAGGCGCTGGCATCTGCACAAGCCGATATGTTTCCATCCGTTCCAGCCATGGGCAATACATCGATCGTCACTTGCACTGTGGATTGGGCATTCGGACAGGGTGCCGTGCCCGATACGGTGTACGTGTATAGGCCAGAATTCGCCGTCGCAGGGTCCAACTCGATAACAGGCACCCCATTAGGTCCAGTCCATGACCCACCCGGCGTAGGAGCATCGCTCAAGTTGCCGAAAAGGTCCAACGGTGCAGCATTCTCGCAGATCGCCAGCGTTGCACCCACACCGGCGGTAACCGCTTCAACATTGGTGACGGTGACCATACTTGAAGCCGCCGAACAAGGTGCGATCCCTGCAATGGTATAGGTGTATTCCCCGGATGGATCCATCGCTGGACTGAATATTGGCCCATGCGCGCCACCATTGGGTGCGGTCCACGTACCTGTGGGTTCCGGTGTGCCGCCAAGTTCATTGAGCAGCGGTAGGTCTGCTGCGGAATTGCATACCGTTAATGTGGTAGAACTACCTGCATCCGGCGCATCAGCAATGGTAACGGAAACCTGCGCACTCGCCGTTGGGCAAGGACCATTGGCCGACAGTGTATAGGTATATGCACCAGTTGCAGCAACGCTAGGGTCCAACAATGCATTGGTTGGCGAACCCAAGGTGTTGGTCCACGACCCACCGAGTGAAGGTGTTCCGTTCAAAATACCGAAAAGGTCCATCGGGTCGGCCGTATTGCACAATGTCACTGAACCATTGGTGCCGGGATCGGCGGCGGTCGTGGTGTTCACCGTAACCACTGCCGACACGGTGGTGCATGGTGCGGTGGCCAGGATCGTGTAGGTGTATGCACCATCGGGTGAAGTACCCGGACTGAAGGTTCCTGTTGAAGCCGATCCACTGGGGTTGGTCCATGAGCCGGTCGGGGTTACTGAAAAGCCGAGCAACGGGAACAGCGCAATATCCGCGTCCGATGAACAGGGAGTTGCAGCAGCGTCATTACCAGCGATAGGTTGAGGTGAGACCGACACGATCACATCCGCACTGGTAGCTATGCATGGTGCCAGCGCAGACACGGTGTAAGTGAAGGCACCAGGTGCATGTGTAGCCGGATCGAAGAACGCACCAGTCGCAGTACCGGTCGCATCGGACCATGTGCCGCCGCTGGCAGGTGTGCCGCCCAACTGAAGGAACAGGTCGGTGGGCAAGGAACCTTCACACAAAGTCAGCACTCCATTGCTACCAGCGGTCGGTTGTGCGTTGATGGTCACTGTCAATACCGCTTGATCGGCCACGCAAGGTGCAATAGCGCCAGTTGTGTAAGTGTAGTTCCCGTCCATGGCCGAACCCGGGGTCAACGTCGCTCCAACTGCAGCACCGAGCGGATCGGTCCAACTACCACCTATGTCGGGCGTGCCTCCCAAGAGACCGACGAGTTCCACTGCGGCATCCGTTTCGCAGAATGTGGCAGTCGCCTCAAGTCCGGCATCGGGTTCCGCGTTCTCCGTTACCGTTACTGTGGCTAAGCTATTGGGACAAGGTGCCAAACCGGGAACCGTGTAACTGTAGATGCCGGGGGCGTTCACCGCAGGATCATAGATCCCGGATACGATCGCGAGCCCCGGATCGGTCCACGTACCACCTGCACTTGGTACGCCGGTCAATTGGGGAAACAAAGGTATTGGAGCACTTGTCGAACAAACCACCAAGGATCCATTTCCACCGGCATTCGCAGAAGGATTCACGAGAACGGAAACCTGGGACTGATCATTGATGCAGGGTGCAGCACCAACCAGCTGGTATGTAGAGATGCCGCCTGCATCCGTGGCCGGTGTAAACGTGCCGCTGTAGGGAGAGCCGTCGGGTGCGATCCATGTGCCGCCCGGATCCGCAGTGGTGCCCAAGAGCGGCAGCAACCCGAACGCGGCCGACGATACACATACGGTTGTGGAGGCATCAGCCCCAGCATTGGGTTGCACGTTCTCGGTTACCGTGACGGTTGCTACGCTGTTGGGACAAGGTGCCAAACCGGGTACCGTATAGTTGTATACACCGGGAGCATTCACCGCTGGATCATAGACTCCGGATACGATCGCGAGTCCTGGATCGGTCCACACACCACCTGCACTCGGCAGTCCGGTCAAAGAGAGAAACAGCGCCGTTGGAGCACTTGAGGAACAAACCACCAAATTCCCATTTCCACCGGCATTCGCAGATGGATTCACGATAACGGTAACCTCGGACTGAACATTGATGCATGGTGCCGAACCAACTAGTTGGTATGTATAGATGCCGACTGCATCCGTGGCCGGTGTATAAGTGCCGCTGAACGGTGAGCCGTCCGGTGCGATCCATGTGCCGCCCGGATCCGCAGCGCTGCCCAAGAGCGGTAACATGGCGAAAGCCGCTGAAGAAGTACAAACCGTTGTGCTTGCATCCGTACCTGCATCGAGTTGCGCGTGCAAGGTGATCTCCACCGTTGCTTGGGATGAGCAGTTGTTCGGCACATCGTTCACTGTGTAGATGTACGTCCCATTCACACCTGTACTGGGATCCAAGGTGCCACTGAAAGCCCCGCCGCCGGGACCAGTCCATGTGCCGGTCGCATCCGGGGTGCCACCCAACAGCGAGAAGAGCAGCACCGGAGCCGCTCCTTCACAATACGTAGCCGAGCTGCCGATGCCCGCGTTTGCAGAACAAGCCTGGATCACAGCAGGTGGGCTGACCGCTACCGGGTCACCGGTGCAACCGCTGGACCCCCAACTACCTGTCTCGCTGTCGCCGAACGTGTTCACGGTAACGCCCAGGTCCAAACCGTTGATGCAGGCTGGTGGACTCAATACCGAGATGGTCATACAGAACTCCCAATTCACTGCTCCCGTCGCAAAATCACCGAAATTGTTGCCGGGGTTCCCATCATTGTTCAGGTCGAAGAAGTATCCAGGGCCTTGCGGACCTAGGGCCGTTCCTGCAGTACCCGAAACGCTGTTGTACCAGCCCCAAGTTCCACCGCTGGTGCCGAAGGTCGGCGGTGGTGGACCGGGGTTCAACGTTGCCATATCCCAACCGGGGCCAAAGTTGAATACGATGCCGTGGAACCAATTGGCATTCGTACTGGACCAATCCGTTACCGTGTAGCAGAACGTGACAGTTTCGCCACAACCATAAGTGCCATTCACCGGCAACGGACTTGAAGTGAACGTGTACCCGTTCAAACAAGGTTGAGCGACTAGTCCGCTTGCCAGAAAAAGTACAGCACAAATGACGAAATACAATTTGGTTTTCACCATGGCGGGCTTTCAAACTGAACGGCAATATACAGGACTTTCCTATACTTCATTCAGTTGCCTGTGTCAGGCTCGAATGAGTTATCGACCAACAACGGTGAACTAACTTCACGCCCCATGGAAAAGACCTACTACAACCCGGCCGATCTCAAGAAATTCGGCAAGATCACAGAGTTCAATAAGGAGCTCGGCGACAAATTCTTCGATTATTATGGTGAAGTGTTCAAGGAAGGCGCACTTACGGCCCGCGAAAAGTCGTTGATCGCACTGGCGGTTTCGCACACCGTGCAATGCCCGTATTGTATCGACGCGTACACAATGGACACCATCGAAAAAGGCTGTAGTGAAGCCCAGATGATGGAGGCTGTGCATGTGGCCGCCGCGATCCGTGGTGGAGCATCTCTCGTACATAGCGTACAGATGATGAACAAGGCCAAGGAGATGGTGGGTGGATGAAGAGCTTGAATGCTACACATCATCCGCTGAGCGCGACCGAACAGCAACGCCGCGTATTGGAGGATCCCACATCCGCCCTACCCTATTTCACGGATCGCATTGAACAAAGCGGTCTTCCCGTTCTCACGGCAAATAGTCTGGCCGTGCTTCAGGTGAACTTGGGTCGCATGTGTAATCAGACCTGTACACATTGCCACGTGGATGCCGGACCCGATCGCAAAGAACGCATGTCCCGCGAGGTGATGCTCGATTGCCTCTCTGCGGTGAAAGCGCATGGGATCGGAACCGTGGACATGACCGGTGGTGCCCCGGAGATGCATCCGGACTTTCGATGGTTCGTGGAGCAATGTACCGCTCTCGGCACGCATGTAATGGTGCGCTGCAATCTGACGATCATCCTCGCCAACAAGAAGTACCAAGACCTGCCCGAATTCTATAAGAAGCACAAGGTGGAAGTGGTGAGTTCCCTCCCCTTCTACACCGCCGACCGCACTGATCGCCAACGCGGCAAAGGCGTGTTCGAACATAGCATCGAAGCGCTCAAAATGTTGAATGCCGTGGGCTATGGTGTAGAGGGAACTGATCTGAAATTGGACCTGGTGTATAACCCTGCCGGAGCCTTTCTGCCGGGATCACAGACCGAATTGGAAGCCCAGTTCAAACGCTCATTAATGGCCGACCATGGCATCGTGTTCAACAACCTGTTCGCGATAACGAACCTACCGATCAGCCGGTTCTTGGAGCACTTGGTGCGTACCGAACAGTATGCGGAATACATGGAAAAGTTGGTGAATGCCTTCAACCCACAAGCCGTGGCCGGTGTCATGTGCCGTAACATGATCTCGGTCAGCCACGATGGTTCCATCTACGATTGCGATTTCAACCAAATGTTGGAGATCCCATTGTCCGCCGGTATGCCAGAGCATATTCGTGACCTTGCAACGGCGAACGTTATAGGCCGAAGGATCGCGACCGGCCGCCATTGTTTCGGTTGTACGGCCGGTGCTGGCAGCAGCTGCGGAGGGGCCACGGTATGAGCAAACCCCAGCTGATCATCTTTCTGCGTAAACCCGAATTGGGAAAGGTGAAGACCCGCCTCGCGGATACGCTGGGTGCCGAAAAAGCACTCGCCGTTTATGAAACTTTGTTGGATCATACGTTGAAGTGCTCTGCCAAACTGGATGTCGAGCGCGTGGCCTGGTCCACCGGAAATGGGGATGTAACGGAACTCCTCGCACCGTACGATTTCGCCGTGTACGAACAACGTGGAAATGATCTGGGCGAACGCATGGAATTCGCTTTCGATCAAGCTTTCATCAACGGAAATTCACCAGTACTGATCATCGGCACCGATTGTCCGGGGATCAGCCAAGAACTCTTGGAACAAGCCCTTGCTGCCTTGCAGGACCATGATGCCGTGCTAGGTCCGGCCCGTGACGGCGGCTATTATTTGCTCGGTCTGAAGCGGCCGTTCAACGCGGTTTTCCGTGGGATCCAATGGAGCACGGACACTGTTGCACAGGACACCATCAACGTATTGAAAAGTCATGCACTCACAGTTCAACTGCTGCCCGTTTTGATCGATGTGGACACGGAGCAGGATCTACGGGATACGTATCGGAAATGATGGACAACGCACAGCATTCGGCAGAAGGGCTATTGCGCGCCGCGCGTATGGGACAGGACACTGTTAGCTTCGAGAGCCATCTTGCGTTGATCAGCCACGAGGAACTCGTCGACCAACTAACCAGCGAACAAGCCAATCGGGCTTTCTGGATCAACGTGTACAATGCGTATTCGATCATCCTGCTGGCACTTGGACCGGTAGACCTTTTGAAGGGTATGGTAAGGTTGCGGCATTATAGCCATCGCAGGATCCGAATAGCCGGTCATCTGCTTTCACTGAATGATATTGAACACGGCATGTTGCGCCATTCCAGGATCCGGTGGAGCATGGGATATTTGAACAAACCATTTCCGAGCAAATTAGAAAGAGCTCTGCGTGTGCTGGCAGATCCGCGGATCCATTTCGCGCTGAACTGTGGTGCTGTCAGTTGCCCTCCGATCGCCTTTTACACGCGGGAGGGATTGAACAACGAATTGGATCTCGCGACCCGAAACTTCCTCGATAGCGATGCGGTGTTCGATCCGAAAAGCAACCTCATCACACTATCTCCGCTCTTCAAATGGTATGTCGGTGACTTTGGTGGTCGCTCCGGCATGCTGCGTTTCTTGGAGCGATACCAGCGGATCCCGCCGGGAACGATACCTCGTATTGCCTATTCCACTTACGACTGGACAGTGACCTGATCAGTTATGGGCCTGCCGACCAATGGCATGATCGCACCAAGGTGACAGCGGAGGCGATACGGATGGGGTGAGGGAGATCCCTTTCCCAGCTCAATACCCGTGCGACTTCAGCCCTGCCTCGAAATCGGGCTGCTTGAATGTGGAATCCAATGCCACAGCTCGCAAATAGTTTTCGAAGGCCCCTTTATAGTCCCGCATACTGAACAGCACATTGGCCTTGCTGTTGTGGCTGCTGGCATCGTTGGGGTCTAGAGCCAAGGAGCGGTTAAGCAAGGAAAGTGCCTCCGCATTGTTCCGTGGATCCTGTTCAATTAGCATTACAGCCAAGTTGGACAAACGTGCCGGGTCCTTCGGCTTTATCTTTAGCATGGCACGGTAGTACGGAATTATTATCGAGCGGTCGCCCGATCGGGTAAGCAGGTCCGCTAAATTTTTGTTCGCTTGATAATCATCTGGTGCTAGTGCCAGCAGTTGTTCATAGCGAAGCCTTGCTCCTTTCAGATCCCCTTGCCGCCAAAGCACGTCGCCCAATTTCTGAAGGTTCATTGGATCACTTGGGTCCGAGAGCAGTGCGCGCTCCAAATGGAATTTGGCCTTAATTGGATCTGTCGCGGCGGTGCCATGTACACTGTAACAGATGCCGAGCGCCATATTCATACCGTGATCCATGGAGTCTTTCGGCAGGCACAGAAGCAGTTGATCTCTGGCCTGCTCGTATTCGCCAGCTTCCAGAAGTAGTTTTCCAATACGGAAACACACTCTGGCATCTTCGCTGTTTATGGCCCATGCGATCTGGTATTGTCTCAATGCTTCGGCAGGATCTCCCTTCGCTTCTGCCGCAGCCCCCAAACCACCTGCTGTTACATAGGCGGCATTGGGTGCAAGTTCCCTAGCCTTTTTGAACATTATTTCAGCCTCTTCAGGTGGTCCTAAGCCAGCCTCAGCGTATAAGTACCCCAAGCTCGTGAGGGCAACTGTATTGTTTGGATCATCGCGAAGTATGGCCTTAAGCACTATCACAGCAGTATCCAGTCGATTGAAATTATCTATGAGCAAAGAGGCTAGTAGGTTCCGGGCTTCCATTTTGGAGTTATCCAAAGTCACGGAGCGCTTCGCACAGTACAGAGCACGACCCCATTGATGGTTCACTTGTGCAACATCAGCGTTGTACTGCCAAGCCCGAGCATTGGTACTGTCCAATGCCAACGCACGAGCGGAGAATTCTTCGATCCGTAGCAGGTCGGCAGTAGTATATGGCTCATTATGCATCAACACACGCACCTTGTCCAACAACGCTTCCACATTGTTCGGATCCATTGCTATGGACTTATCCAAGCGTTCGTTGGCCGCCGAAAAATCCCCATTTGCCAGTAGGATCTTGCCCATGTAAGCAAGTAGGTAAGCATCGTTAGGAGTTCGATCCAACAACCGCTGGCATTCGCGTAATGCGGTGGCGTAGTCCTTCTTGTCAAAGTGCAACGTGGCCCGAAAATACGTCTGTTGCTGGTCTTCTTCTGGATCCACCGACTTGCTGGCATAGAGCACAGCCAAAGCTTCGGAATTGCGTCCGCGCCGCGCCAAGTTGTTCGCCAATGCCCTATCGAATAAGGCCACTGCTGTGGCCATAACGCGCACACCACCAGAGTCCGCGAGTGTTCGGAAGAGTAGGCCGTCCTTCTTTTCTTGCTCCCGATCGATAACCCGTTGTAGCACGTATTGTAACACCACCCGGCCACTATCCACCGAAGTGGGTTCGTAGAGTTCGCCGCCCAGCAAGAGATCGATGTTCCGGTCGCTTGCGAGTTTTAGCATATCAGCAGGGGTGAATCGCGCTGCGGTGTCGGAAATATCAATGATCACCGGGAGCTTCAGCTGTTGCGCACGTTCTGCAAAGCGAGCACGCAGGGCTTCCTCGAAATTCAGGCGCACATTGGGGTCGTCTTGCAAAATAGAAAACGGCAAAATGCGCACCCGTAGGATCTGTGGGTCTATGGGTGTTAACGTTGTTTCCACTGCTGGCTTTTCCGCATTATGGTTGAAGTAGATCACAGCACCAACAACCGCCAACAACAGCCCGGCCATGACTAAAAAGCGCCGTGTTCCGGAATTTTCGACCGGGGCAGGCGCATGAATTTCAGTTGCTGCTTCCACAACTGCAACCGGCACGATCTTGGCTGCTTCTGCTGCTTGTTCCCGTGCATCACGCAACTGTGCGATCTGCTGCTCTACCTCTGCCAACCTGGCTTTGGTGGCTTCTTGTTCGCTTTTGCGTTGCTGTTTTTCGGCCTCTTCGTGCGTGCGTTCCGCTTCCTTCCGCGTGCGCTCCGCCAGTTGTTGTTCTTCGGATTTCGCCAACAAGGCGGCACGCTCCAGTTCCAGTTTTCGACCCGGATCGGCTTGGTCCATGGCTTGCTGCAACACGTGCGGCAATGGGCGTTTCAACAATTCGTCGTAGACATGGCCGATCAATGCTCTGAGTGCTGAAAACGCAGTGTTCAGCTCGCGGGTCCCCGCATGCGCATGCACGCCAATGTTGCCATGCGTGCGTAACACGTGCAGGTTGCTGAGCACCACAGCAGGGGCCAGTTGGTTGCGTTCCACAATGCGCAACCGCTCCCAACCTTGTGTGCCTTGCAGCTCGCGGTCCGCCCGTGCTTGTGGCCATTGCGTGCGGATGATGAGCTCCACCGCTTTTTCTCCTGCACGGCGCACACGCAGCAGCGCCTCTTCCGTAGCCCCTTGCGCAAAGTGTGCATAGGCCTTGGCGCAATCCGCGTTGAAAGCCTCCAACGGTGCTTCGGTCATGCGGACGAAATTAGGCGGAGATAGAGGATAACCTAAGATCCTTGTGCGCTATCCAACTCCACCATAGAGCAGAACTCCGCCCCATCGCTAACATTGCTCGTGTTAGCCCTATCATTGTTCCCCGCTAAAAAAGAGCTATTTCATGAAGGAGTTGTTGATCCTCCTTTTGCTGGCAATGAGCAGCATTTTAGTTAGCGCCCAAGGCAAGTACCAAGATGTGGTCTACCTGAAGAACGGCAGCGTGATCAGAGGGCTTATTGTGGAACAAGTACCCAACATTTCCATCAAGATCGTGACAGCGGACAAGAATCTGTTCGTGTACAAAATGGACGAGATCGAGAAGATCACCAAAGAGCAAGCTGTAAAGAAAGGAAGTGGCTCGGGCGGCCTTACCAAAGGCTATGTTGGGATCGTTGAAGCGGGTTACCAAGCCGGCATTGGTGATCATGGTGCCGGGCGCTTGAAAGTGAACGTGATCAATGGGTACCAATTCAACCCGTATTTCTCTGCGGGAGTAGGTATCGGTCTTCGGTACTACACGAATGCCGATGCGGCCTGGTTGCCTTTGTTCTTGGACCTCCGAGCCAATTTCATGGATGGGCCCATTTCCCCTATTTGTCCGTTGGCACGGGCTACACGCTAGATGTGGGCGATGGACTCACCGGAGTGGGCCTAATAGTGAATCCTGCAGCCGGTGTCCGTATTGGCCTATCCGACAAAATTTCTTTGCATGTAGGTGTTGGGTATGAGATGCAACGTTTCAGCACAACGGTTCCGTACTACGGCTACAACTCTAGCTTCGGCGGCTTACACATAACTGGATACAATAATAGCAGTGGCAATATTGGAGGATCAGGGTTTAATGTTGGGGTTACGTTCTAATACCCGTTGCTATGCGCAATGGAGTTATCGAGGTGGAACTGCCGACGCACAGATCGTTGTGAGTTGTTCAATGGATCACCTCGCCCCGTTCCAACATGCCGACAAAAAGCGCAAGTCGCTTTGCACGCGTCTCCTCCTTCTTAGCGGTATGGAGTCGATGCAGGATCGCATACCGGTTGCTTCCATTCAAGGTCTTGAAGAATGCCGCCGCTTTCGTGTTCTTCTTTAGCGTTGCTTCCAGATCAGGAGGAACGGTGATGGTACTGACCGGTGCGTAGGCCTTGTCCCACTGGCCATTCTCCTTCGCACGTTTCACGGCCGCGAGGCCAGCAGGACGCAGCAGCTTGGCCTTTATCAATTGTTGCACCGACTTCTTGTTGATCTGGCTCCAAATGCTGCGTGGACCGCGTGGCACATACTTCTGCAAGTAGTACTGATCGTCGAAGCGCTTCCGAATGGCATCGATCCAACCATGGCACAGCGCGATCTCCAACGCTTCGGTGATGGTGATGGAAGGCACACCACTGTCCTTCTTCCCGACCTTCATGTAGATACCGGGCGATGTTCCGCCATTCTTCGTGAGCCAAGCGTCCCAGGCCTGTGCGGTCTCGAAGGCCATGATCGGCCGGTCGTTGGGAATTGCCATTCGCTTTTCTTTGGTTGAGGGGGTTTTGATGTCGCTCCTGTTGGTCGACCCGATGGGTCCCGCATTCCATTGTATCGGACTGCGGGAGACGTTACAGGAGCGTTGATCAGGCTGCATACTACGATCCGATCACCCAATTCAACTCCGTCCGGTACTCCTTCGCATCCTTCACCTCTTCCGGGTTGCTCAAGTAGGCCTCCCAGGAACGACCGGATCCGACCAACTTTTGTTCACTTACCCAACGCTCCAATTCTCCCCATGCTGCCCCTAGTTGCTCATACGGGCCTTGGTAGACCGAGCGCACGACCTTTTCTGCCGGCAACGTGCCATTTACCACACGTCCAACTGGCTTGATCACTTCCTTCACCGGGAACCCCAATTCGAAATCGAACGTGTCGGACGGACGACGATGATGGTAGGAGAACCTCGGGCCGGCTGGCTCGAGGTTTTGATCTTTCAAGACCTTCAAGATCTCTTGGATCGCCGGGTCCATGTATTTAGGCATGTCGCGGCCGGGTATCACGAGGTGGATCACAGCGGAAGGCTGTTCCTTGGTCGTGGTGAGTTCGGGCTTGGTGTTCATGATCGGCAATGCTGCTTCGCGGCCACCTTCTCAATGAGGTTCAAAGCCCGTGAAATGCAGTGGCGAAGGTGAAAATTTCCCGTGGGAAAGGATGAAACGAGGGTCCCATTGAACAATATCCCGGATCCAGATGCATTGGAGACATTTGTCACTTTGGGACACCAGCATCAAGAATACCTTCACGGACATGAAACGGATGATGTGGACATTGGCGGCAGTTGTCGTTGTGGTCGGCTGTGGCTCCAACTTATCCGAAGCTGCGGAAAAAGCCGCACTGGAGCAAGGCAGCGCCATTTCAGATGCCGCGTTCCAAGGCCTCAGCACGCGGCTCCAACAGGCAATGAAGGAAGGCGGTCCGGCGCATGCGGTGGAGTTCTGCTCGCTCAACGCCCTTTCCATTGTGGACTCGCTCTCCGCTACGCACGGTGCCCGCATCCGCAGGACCAGCGATCGTATCCGTTCCCCGATCGACAAGCCGGATGTTGAGGAAGCGCGTATGATGCAAGCGATGTTGGCTGAATGGAAAGCCGGATCCAAGGCAATGGAGATTCCAGCCCGAGTGGTAGCGCACGGCGACAGCATCGCCTACTACCGGCCGATCTTCATCAGCTCACCGGCCTGCCTCAAATGCCACGGCATTCCGGGCGAGACCATGGACGCTTCCACGCTGGATGCGATCGCTGCACGATACCCCGAAGATGAAGCCACGGGGTACGCGCTCGGCGACCTTCGCGGCATGTGGAGCGTGCGTTGGCCCCTTTGACTGCGTGGAACGTGTCTTTCAACAAAGAAGAGAAAGCTTCCAAGCCGGCGGCACGTCCTACTTTGCGCCCATGATCCACGTGCTTCCGGTCGCGGAGTTCCTTGCCGATGACCGACCGATGATCGATGTGCGGACACCCGGCGAATTCGAGCGCGGGCACATCCCTGGAGCGTACAACCTGCCCCTCTTCACGGATGAGGAACGGGCCGTGGTGGGCACCTTGTACAAGCAGCAGGGTCGGGATGTCGCCATGTTGGAGGGCCTCCGGATCGTAGGACCGAAGATGGCCCTGATCGTGGAGGAAGCGCGAGCATACGCTCCGGACGGCATGATCGGTGTTCACTGCTGGCGTGGCGGTGAGCGCAGCGCGAGTGTAGCTTGGCTATTGGACAAAGCAGGGTTCAAGCATGTCAGTACGCTGAAAGGTGGGTACAAGGCTTTCCGGAATTATGCGCTAGCGGGTTTCGATCACGTATTCAACATTCACATCATCGGTGGATATACAGGTACTGGTAAGACTGAACTGCTCGGCCACCTGCACGAACTGGACCAACAGACGATCGATCTGGAAGCCTTGGCCAACCACAAAGGCAGCAGCTTCGGCGCTATAGGTGAAGCACCACAACCCACCACCGAGCATTTCGAGAACTTACTCTGGCGCGCAATGCGAACCATTGATCTGGATCGCGTGTTATGGCTAGAGGACGAGAGCCAAATGATCGGACGCGTGAAGATCCCTGATCCGTTCTTCCAGCAAATGCGGGCCGCACGTTGCACCTTCGCCGATATGCCGCGTGAGGAGCGCGCCCACCGTTTGGTGAAGGACTACGGCAAGTACCCGAAGGAACAGTTGGCCGATGCCACCAAGCGGATCGAGAAACGCATCGGACCGCAGCATTGCAAGACCGCGTTGGAAGCCTTGGCGAACGATGACCTTTTCACCGTGGCCATGATCACACTGGCCTATTACGACAAGACGTACCTGCACGGCGTGGAAAAACGAGATCCGGCACAGGTATTCCGCATACCCGCATCATCAGACAACATGTTGGCCATCGCCAAGAACATGCTTGAAGCCCATGGAAACCATTAACCCAGCTGCCCCCGTAAGATTGACCCAGTACAGCCACGGCGCGGGCTGTGGATGCAAGATCGCCCCGGCCGTTCTGGAGACCATCCTCAAAAGCGACCTCGGGACCTTGCCCGAAAAGAAACTGCTCGTCGGCTACGGAAGTCGCGATGATGCAGCCGTGTACGACATCGGCAACGGTCGGGCATTGATCAGCACCACGGACTTCTTCTCCCCTATCGTCGATGACGCTTTCGACTTCGGCCGCATTGCCGCTACCAATGCGATCAGCGATGTGTATGCCATGGGAGGTCGCCCGTTGTTGGCCGTGGCGATCCTCGGTTGGCCCCTTGAAAAGCTGGGTCCAGAGTTGGCGCAGCGTGTTGTTGAAGGAGGCCGACAAGCATGCCACGATGCAGGAATTCCACTGGCAGGTGGACACAGCATCGACGCACCGGAACCCTTCTTCGGCCTTGCCGTGACCGGCGAAGTGGAGATAGCGAACATCAAGCGGAACGATACGGCGAAGGCGGGAGATGTACTCATCCTTACCAAACCATTGGGCCTTGGCATTCTGAGCACAGCCCAGAAACGCGGCAAGCTCCGTGCTGAACATGTTCACATCGGTCGGGACATCATGTGCCATATGAACAGTATCGGTTTTGAACTCGGTAAGTTGAATGCTGTTACGGCAATGACGGATGTGACCGGGTTCGGTCTGGGCGGGCACTTAATGGAAATGTGCCAAGGTGCGAACCTCGCCGCCGAATTGGATCTTGAAGCGATCCCTTTGATCCCGGAAGCTCGAACATATATCGCTGAGGGCTGTTATCCGGATGGTGCGTTCCGGAATTGGAAGAGCTATGGATATTTAATTTCCGGAGCTGATCGCATGGATCACATGCTGATTTTGAGCGACCCCCAAACGAGTGGCGGATTGCTGGTCGCTGTCGATAAAGCGCATATTACGATCGTCGAAAACCTTCTTATCAAGGACCAGCAACCCTATTCGATGATCGGAAGGATGATCGAAAAGGCGGGCGAGAAGGTCATTATGGCCAAATGACATTACAAGAATAAATACAATTCTTGTCAATATTGGTCCTCCCGGATTTCCAAATTCGGGTCGGCCTTTCCATCTTTGCAGCTTCGTGGATCGCTTCGCTTTGCTCCGAAGTTTCACCCAAAACTCAGAACATGACAAACAAAAGACTGGGAAACAAGAATGTTGAATTGCTCCTGAACCAATACAGGGCAGAACGGAAACGATTGCTATTTCAATTGGAAAAGGTGCGTGACACCATTGGCCAACTAAAGGAAATGCGTACAGTGGACATTCCGGATACTGCCGATGGTACGGTCAAGAGAGGTCCGGGAAGACCCAGAAAGAACCCGCTACCGGCAGAGGGCACCGTTAAACGGGGTCCCGGAAGACCTCGCAAGAATGCCGCTGCGAAAGCTACCAAGAAAACCCGAAAGAAGCGTAAGGTGAGTCCGGAAGGTTACAAGCCCAGCCCATGGGATGTGATGGTGATCGGGAATATTGAGAAGAAGGGTCGTCTGCTTCCGAAGGAAGACATTGTTGCCCACGCAAAGGAATGGGCCAAGAAGAACGCTCCTGAAATGAACGATCAGGAGGTAGAGGAAAAGATCACCAGGGTCTTACAGAAATTGAGCGGAACACGCGGCAAACTAGGCACGCACCGCTCTGGTCTACGCCGTGGATATCACTATGGGATCAAGGATTGGTTCTTTGCAACAAGTGGTAAGCTTCGCGGACAGCATTTGGACAAGCTCGTGTTGAATTGATCTTGCGTACCTGCGCCAAGATCCCCAGCTAGCTGGTAATGGGTCATCAGTTTACGCCACAATGCGTAATTTGGTGACCCTATCCATTTCCTGAAATGAAGAATATCCTTGTACCCATCGACCTTTCCCCTGTTACGGACAACACGGTCGAGATCGCGGCCCGCTTCGCCAAAGGGTTCGGCTCGAAGATCTGGCTCGTACACGTGGCCGCACCGGATCCGGATTTCGTGGGCTTTGGAACTGGACCGAAATATGTCCGTGATCAGAGAGCCGATGAATTGAAGAAGGAACACTCCCAGATCCAAGTCATGGCAGAGAACCTTCGGACCAAAGGCTTTTCCGCCGAAGCGTTGTTGGTCCAAGGACCTACAAGTGCGACCATTATTGAAGAGGCCAGACGGCTTGAAGCAGACCTGATCATCATGGGTTCCCATGGCCATGGGGCCATCTACAAAACATTCGTGGGCAGCGTTAGCCAGCAAGTGCTTGGTGATAGTACGGTACCTGTGCTAATTATTCCGGCCAAGGAAAAGGAATGAGCATTCAGCAATGGACATGGCCGATCATCGCGACACTGTTCCTCTTTTCAGGGTCCGTTTGTGTTCCCACGGTAGGGGGCGGGAACCTTGAGCTAGGTGATATCAAGTTGCCTCCCGGTTTTCGATTGGAGGTGTTCGCCGATGAAGTGGACAACGCGCGTGCCATGTGCTGGGGTGCGAAGGGGACACTGTTCGTGGGTACACGCGATGAAGGAGTGGTACACGCCTTGAAGGATACGGATGGCGATGGCAAGGTGGATGCACGTTGGATCATTGCAAGTGGTCTTGATCTGCCGGTCGGGGTGGCGTTCCTTGCTGGCGACCTTTACATCAGTGCAGTTTCCCGGATCGTTAAACTAGAGAACATCGAAGACCATTTGAACGATCCACCTCAGCCTATTACCGTAACTGATAAGTATCCGAATGAAAAGCATCATGGCTGGAAATTCATCGCCTTTGGCCCGGATGGAAAACTCTATATTCCCGTTGGTGCTCCTTGCAACAATTGCCTGAACGATGATCCGATCTTCGCCTCCATTACACGGTTGGACCTGAACACCGGCGAGATCGAAGTGATCGCGCACGGAATACGGAACAGCGTCGGGTTTGATTGGGATCCCCGCACAGGTGACCTGTGGTTCACGGAGAATGGGAGCGATCGGATGGGGGATGATATGCCCGAATGTGAATTGGACCATTTGACCGAGATAGGGCAACACTTCGGCTTTCCTTACTGCCATGAAGGGACCATACCTGATCCGGAATTCGGCGATCTCAAAGCATGTAGCACTTTCGTTCCGCCAGTGGCCAAACTGGGACCCCATGTGGCACCGTTGGGAATGCGATTCTATCGCGGGGAAATGTTCCCGGCGAAGTACAAGCATGCCATATTCATTGCAGAACATGGTAGTTGGAACCGATCCGTTCCTATCGGTTATCGTGTTGCTGTTGCATTCCCCCAGAAGGATGGCTCAGCAAAAACAGAGATCTTCGCCGAAGGGTGGTTGCAAGGAGCCAAAGCGACCGGTAGGCCGGTGGATGTGCTGGAGGCGCCTGACGGAAGTCTTTTGGTAAGTGATGATTCAGCGGACAAGATCTACCGCATCACTTACGAAAAGTCGTGATCATCATTCTCTTGGTCCACCGGTAAGGGCCTCTCGGACATCCTCGAAGAAATATTCCGTTCTCCTGTGATCTCTCCAAAGTTCTACGTCATAAAGTCGACCAGAATGGTAAGGAAGGGAGAGTCGGACCAAGATGGTCCGGGGAGCGCCGCAACGCGCTTCCTGCATTTTGCGTGGTTACGGATGTTTTGGGGCTCTGCCCCATCCACTGGCCAGCCCCTGCCTTTCCAACCAAGCAAGCTTTGAATATCGCGATCTGTACAGGTAGTAGTAGATCGACCAAGAGGCCCCTGCTCCGATCACCATTCCCGCCCAAAGGTCAAGCGTAAAATGCTGGTTCAAGTACACCCGTGAATACGCTACTAACACTGCGAGAAGGGCAAGTCCTATTCCCCACCCTTTCCTACCCGTTAGCACGGCCAAGGCAAAACACATGCTGAACGCCACAGCCGCATGCCCGCTTGGGAAACTGAAATGACGATGTACTTCCAAGCCCTCCAACCAATGGAGGTCACCCAGCTGTTCCCGGAAACCGGATGGTCGGTCCATTCCGGAGAATGGACCTTGTTTCAGGACCTGGACCACGATCGCACTTAGTGTGCAACCAAGTGCCATCATCAAGAAAGAGCGCGATCGTTGGAAAAAGAGGAGGTAGATCGCGATCACCGTAGGCATAAGACCGTCGCCCAAATGCGTAGCGTACCTGAAGAACGTGTCCAAGGCATGCGTATGGATGGGGTGCATGGTCCGGTGCAACTCGAAACGATCCATGGTCAGCAACGCCACCGCTGCCGGAAGTGCGAACAACAGCGTAACGATCATGAACCACTTTACGGCGCTGGCTCGATCCATGTGGCGAAGTAACGGCTTTGGGTGACATTAATATCCCCTTGGGAGGATGGGTACGCGCAGTGCCCGTTCGTTGCTCGTTAACCAAGGTCGATCCGATCGTCCTCGGACATGAAGAAAGCAGCCTGTTCCACATCGTGGTAATACCTTCGGCACATGAGAACCTTTGGGCTTTTGTTCATCGTATTGTTCACCACGTTCGCCTCGGAGCACTACTGCCGTGCGCAAAGTTTTACCCAGACGATCGGAGGTGTATCTGCACAAGATGGGATAGGCGCAATGCCAACCCCAACAGGATATCTGGTGGGTGTTAGGGACCACGATCCTCAATTGGGTAGACATGTTGGCCGCTCATACGGTTTATCTGCTACCGGGTCCCTGCAGTCGACCGTGGAGCTGCCTTTGAACGGCTCCGTTTTTCTGCAAGGGATGGCGACCGTCCCGAATGGTATCGCCTTTCAATTCGGCAGTGTACTTCCCGGATCGGGGAATGAACATCAGGGTTTGGTGGTGAAGTTCAACGATCAAGGCGATGTGACCTGGACAGCGCTGGATAGCCTTTCGGGAAGTGTTCAATACTTCGGTGCCACAGGCCTTCCCGATGGCGGCGTGGTGGTCTGTGGTGTTGTTGAAGGACCAACCGGCCACGATGCGATGATCTCGCGATTCGGGCCCAACGGAGAACAGCTTTGGACACGCGTGCTGGAAAGCCTTACGGATGAGGAAGCCTACGCCATTGCTGCGGACGGAACAGACGTGATCGTTACCGGAAGGAGCGTGAACTTCAGTGGCACCAGTGATATGCTCTTGGCCAGGCTGGATATGAACGGCGAGGTGGTTTGGACCACGGCTTTCGGCGGATCGGCCATGGAAGAGGCACGTGCTATTGTCGCTATGGGCAATGGACAATTCGTGGCTGCAGGATGGACCACGAGCTTTGGTGCATTCAACCCCACATTGAACACAGTTCCCCCGCATAGTTATTTGATCGCCATAGACCTTCAGGGAGATACGCTTTGGACACGGTCCATCGGTGATGCCGACCAAGAACACCGCACCTACGCACTGGCCATTGCCCCCAACGGCGATCTGCTCACCGGAGGAGAGGTCGGTACAACGGGGCGATCGGATGCACTGTTCCAGCGTTTCACTTCCACCGGTTCATTGGTCTGGGAACGCACGGTCGATACAGGCAAGGAAGAACGCTTGGTCCATATCCTCCCATTACCCGACGGGTTGGTCGCCACGGGCCGTTCCTTCGGCGAGTTCGGCAGGCAGCTGTTGTTCATCCGTCGCAATAGTGACGGTTTCTGAACAACCGATCGGACAAGTTCTCCGCTGCTTCCAACCCGTTCGAACCAGTGCGCTTAGGTAACAGGGGCATTCTCTGATGCACCGTCGGACCTATCCTTGATCACGGTAGTTGCTGCATGCGTGTCGCTGTGGCTATGATCCCGCCGATGTTGAACAGGATCGGATCCCGATCATTGCTCGCACCGGTGTACTTCACGATGCCGTCCAAGTTCGCATCCATCGGCGAATAGCCGGTCACGGTGTTCGTGGCAATGTTGCCGCCTATTGCCAAGAGGATGGGGTCTCGATCATTGCCCGTGCCGGTATACATCAACCGGTTGTCCCGCGCCGTGTTCCCGGACCACAAGGCCATTTTACCGTTCGCCATCGCACAGCGCGCATTCGATCCATACATCGGCTCTTGTGCAAGGGTGAGATCCAAGTATGCCACATCACTTCCCAAGTACTTCGCGGAGAATGTCATCGCACCCAAGTGGTTCCTGTGCCGAATGGCCACATAGTACAGGTCCGCCGGTATGTTGAACTGGATCCTCGCTCGTCCATCCGTGCCGATCACATCCCCATCCCGCTGAAGCAATGCGCTCTTGGTCGCAACCACAGTGGCCGGGTTGGTCTTGTTGCGGATCTCGATCAACACCCAATCCACGATCGCATCCGACCCGGTAACGGTCAACATGGACGGAGAGATCGACTCACCCCCACTGCCCACCAAGGTGAAGCCGGCAGCAGCGTATGGCTCGTTCAAGGGAACCAGGTTGGCTGCCCGCAGGTCGTCCTTCATTAGGCTGGATCCAGTGGTGGTGGGGCCTTGCAACCCAACGCGCAATTGAACACTGGGCGCACAATCCACCCAAGGGGCCAAGGACTGTGCTGGTACCAAGGTGCGTGTATTGCTCGAAGGGGTTTGCCACCACAAGGCGGCAAAATCACCACCACCTCCTTCCTTGTGGAGGTATTCCACATAGTAGTATACGCCGGCTTGCAGAAGGATGCCCGCGCTGGTCTGCGAAGGATACTTGGTGTATTCCGTGTAATTGGTCCAGCCGGGGATGTTGCAGATCAACTGTTTGTGAGCTGGGGCCGCATTCTGGCTAAGGTAGACCTGTCCTTGATCATCACTGGTCGCGGTGAATACGTAGGTACCGGTCACCGGCGGAATGATGTAGCCACGGATCCGCTGACCATAATTATCCCCGAAACCGGAAGGTGTCGTGAAGGATGTCATTTGGCCGGTGCCGGTTGGTGAATTAGGGTAATTCGGGCTAGTGAGCAGGTCGTTCACGGAACCGCCATTCACATTGTTCCAGTATTCGCGCAATATGGAGCCTACCGGACCTACACAAAGCGGCGGGTCGTAGGAGATCACGCTGATCACCTTCGTGGCCAAACCGGTCAATCCATCGTTGTCGGTCACAACCAACGTAATGTGATGGTCTCCACCGGCCGTGAAATTCTTGGAAGGTGTGGCACTGGTGCTGGTGGTGCCATCTCCAAAGTCCCAAGCGTAGGAGACTATACTACCCGGATCGAAAGATGCCGAACCATCGAACACCACCAACAAGGGGGATGGTCCTGCGGATACGTTCGTGGTGATCACCGCTGTTGGTGCTATTGCATTGCACCGGGGGAATAGCGTGCGACTTGAGTATCCGGTAAGGCCGCCGGCATCGGTAACAGCAAGATCGACCCCCCAGAAGAAGGTGTTACCATCACAACCTGCGCCACTGATGACGGTGGAGGTGATCACATTTGGATCCACAGGTTCGGGGTGTACGTGGTTGTTGTGGTAAAGGGAAGTACGCCACGCGTAGGTAAGTTGGGCAGGACCGTGCTGTGCATCGGACACTGCGGCCTGCAATTGATAGATCGTGTCCACACCTACAGGATACAAGGACCCCGGTGCAATGCTGGTGATATCCACGACAGGAGGCGTGTTGTTCACGGAAACCAGCAACCGTACCGTAGCGGTCTGGCCGATGTTGTCCGTTACGGTCAATGTTACCGTGTAGCTCACAACTACCCCCGCAGGGGCAGTAAATGTGCGCTGGGGGTTCGCCAGCGTACTGGTGCCATTCCCGAAATCCCAGAGATAGCTGATAGGTAGGTTCTCCGGATCATAGCTTCCGGATCCGGAGAAATTCACCGATAAGGGACCGGGTCCGTATTGGACCGTTTGGGTGGCATGTGCGATCGGCGGCAAGTTCACGGTTCCATTGTAGCAGATCCTCCTGACCTCGTTCGCGCTGTACTTGATGTACCAGATGCAACCGTCCGGACCAGCTCCTACCCAAGTGATGGCACCCAGCCCGCTGGCGAAATTATGCACGCTCACCAGGTTCTCGTTCTCATCATATTTGAATCGTTTGATCCAACCAGATGCATAATCCGCATGGTACGCACAGTTCTGATAGCCTGTTGGTAAGTTGGAACCGTCCATGAAAGGCCCTGCCAAGCCGGCGTTCCCACCGAACCGTGGGCCCGGCACCGGAGAGTTGCCAGCGTCAAGGTCAAATGTCACCGCATTGTCGCCTACATATCCGCCGACCCTGCTTTGGTTCCCATGTTTCCAATCAACATTTGGTCTGGAATGGATCCATTTGGGAGTACCAATGGGAATTGGCACACCCGGATTGCACGGATTCATGTGATTGTTGAGCACTTGCCTAGTATCCTGCTTCAAGAGATCTTGGAAGTTGAAATACCGTTGTGAGCAACTGCCACCGTTGTACAAAGGATTGGGCATATCCTGATTGGGGGTCAATGCCGCTGAATAGCCTCCGTGCGGCTCAAGCCCTTCAAAGAGAGGCCACCCGAAGTTCATGCCGCCTTCCGTGCAAATACTGAACTCCTCCCATAACCCCCAGCCCACATCGCCGATATAGAAAACACCGGGATTGCCGTCCGCAGGGTTGGTGCTGCCGGTGTTGGGCTTTTTGGTCATCCGGTACGGATTACGTAGACCTAAGGCCCAAACCCGGGATCTCGGAGAACGCGGGGCGGAAGGATCGAAGTACGGATTGCTCGGCACACCATTTCCGGTGTTGGGGTCGAGCCGTAACAGTTTCCCATTGAGAGAATTCAACAACTGGGCCCTGAAAGCACCGATATTTTCCTCTGGTCGCAGAATGCCCTCGGCCAATGCCGTGGCGTAATAGGTCGGACCGTCGCTACCCACATCCACGGTATTATAGCTCGCCGCATCGCCTATGGTGGCCATCAGCGTTCCATCGGCACCAAAGGCCAAGGATCCGGTACTGTGCGATTCGTGAAGTAGCGCGGCTCCGGTTTGGCGCGTCTCGCCCAAGAGAACAAACCTGCTGTTGGGATCCACACCGGTCAGCCCCGGACCAGTGGCCGTATACCGAACGATACGCATGATCGTGGCTGCATAGTACTCGTTGGTGCTGGCGGAATAGCTACCCGTTCCAAAGTTCATCAAGTAGTGCCGATCCACGGTATACATCATGTAGATCCGGCCATTGCTCAGGAAATCCGGGTCCAAGGCAAAGCCCAACATACCATGATCACGCCAGTTCCCTACTTCCGGACCAAGATCGATCAAAGGTGATGGCAGTCGCGTTCCATTCGAAATGATCCACACTTTCCCCCCTTTCTCCCAAACGTATTGCCTGCCATTGGCATCCCACGTTACCCCAACGGGCTGGTTAAAGGAACCGGCGGCTGTGAGCGAGCTACTGAAGTTGGCCGGTAATGTTTGTGCTTGGGTCTCCTTGGGCAAGGCAAAAAGTAGGACACAAGACAGCAGGGTGATAAGATGGGTGCGTAACATGATCATCGGTTGGTGGAACCTTTGAGCGAACCGGCCCGACTTTAGACCAATTGGCAAATTTGTCCGACGAAATTACCCTAATGGTCGATGTGTGTCAAGACCTACTATTGGGTATTTGTAAAACCAAGCACATTTATGATGACATGGGTTGGCAGCGGATGAACCATCGAAGGGATCTCGAATGGGACGAAACCGAAAGTGTATTGGATCCGAGAACCTGTTATCATTCCAGGTCCTCACGGAAAACCAGATGTCAACTCAACCCGTTCTCCGAGAACGTCAAGGGAGTTGCTCCGGACGCACACCGGTCACTAATGAACCGGGCAAATTCATGAGGATAAGGTCCCGGTCATTGCCTGTTCCGGTATACTTGATCAAGCCGTCCAAGTTCACATCCAACGTTGAATAGCCCGTTACCACATTGGAAGGAATGCTTCCACCCACAGCGACCAAGATAGGATCGCGATCGTTCCCGGATCCTGTGTATTTCACCGACCCGTCGTTAACGGTATTCCCTGACCAGGATCCGAATTCACCACCGCTGAGCGCAGCTTGGGCAATTGTCCCGAACATGGGCACACTTCCGTCCGTGAGGTCCACCAGTGTTCCTGTTCCATCCAACGTGATCGCATTGAGGGTCATCGCTCCTAAGTGGTTCCGGTGCCGCACCGCAACAAAGTATCCACCGGCAGGCAGGTCGAAGATCAACCGTTTGTAGCCATCCGCCCCGATCACATCACCATCGCGCTGCAAGAGAACGCTCCGGGTCGCCACGATCTCTGTTGGGTCAAGTGCGTTGCGCAATTCGACCAGCACCCAATCAACTACGGCATTGCTTCCTGCAACTTCCAGCAGATCCGCCGGGACGGTTTCACCACCACTTCCCACCAAGGTAGATCCCGCTGCAGCGTAAGGCTCAGCCGATGGGATCAGACCGGCTACACGTAGATCATCATTCATCAAATGGGTGGTATCGTTCCATGGACCCTGTAAGTTGAAACGCAGTTGCATGTTGGGACCACAGTCCGTCCAAGGTGCCAGCACGGAACCTGGAATGATCGTGCGTGTATTGTTGCTTGGGGTTTGCCACCACAACGCCACGAAATCACCCCCACTCCCCTCTTTATGGAGAACTTCAACATAATAGTACCGACCGGCTTCCATGTATTTTGATGCGCTGATCTGTTGGGGGAACGCAAAGAAATCGTTGTACGTAGTGGACAGTGGGATGCTACAGATCAACTCCTTGAACTGGGACTCCGCATTCAATCCGAGATAGACCGCCACATTATCATCCCCGGTCACCGTGAACACATAGTTACCTGTTTCCGGTGCTCGAATGAACCCACGGATCCGCTGGCCATAGTTGTTGCCCACGTTGATCGGCGAAGCGAATTCGGTAAGCATTGATGTTGCATTTGGAGAATCCGGATAATTCGGACTGTTCAACAGGTCCAACACAGCTATTCCATTGATGCCGTTCCATACCTCCCGCCATACGGTGCCCGATTCCCCGATACATTGTGGCGGGGCCGTGGAAAGTACCGTGATCAACCGGGTCGCTGTTCCGGTCAAGCCATCATCATCTGTCACGGTCAACACCACTTGATATTCGCCTTCTGTGGTAAAGGAGTTCGACGGTGTGGCACTGTTGCTGCTCTGCCCATCACCAAAATCCCATTGATAGGAAACTATGGTCCCGGGATCGTAGGATGAAAACCCATCAAAGGAGACCACCAAAGGCCCAAAGCCCGCAATTACATTGGACGTGATCAAGGCGACCGGTGCTATCGCCCGGCAATTCGGATAGAGTTCCTTCTCGGCATACCCACTGAGCCCGCCAGCATCCGAAACGGTCAATGCAACGGAATAATGGAAGGGCTGCGAGCCACAGCCCACACCACTGATCACGGTGCTACTATTCACATTCTGGTCAAGCGGCTCCGGGTGGTTGTGCGTGTTGTGGAACAAAGTGGTGCGCCACGAGTAGGTCAGTTGGCCCGGACCATGTTCCGCATCGGTAACGGAAGCGTTCAACGTGTATGTGGTATCGATCCCTACTGGGTACAGCGCCCCGTCCGGGATGCTGGTGATCTCCACTTGCGGTGGCGTGTTGTTCACCGAAACGATCAGTTCCGTCGTGGAACTTTGTCCAATGTCGTCGGTTACTGTAAGTGTTACCGTGTAGGTCGTTACAACCCCGGGTGGCGACGGGAACACATGGGTCGGATCCGCCAATGTGCTTGTTCCATTACCGAGATCCCAGAAGTAGGTGAGAGGGAGTCCTTCCGGATCCGTGCTGCCATTACCCGTGAAGTTCACGGTCAGGGGTCCGGGGCCGTAGATCACATCCTGTGTTGCGATCGCTGTTGGGGGCAAGTTGAGGTTTCCCGTAAAGCAGATGCGCCTTAATTCACCGGTGTCATATTTGATGTACCAGAGACAACCGTCCGGGCCTTCGCCCAACCAACTGATCGGGCCCAAGCCCGTCGCGAAGTTGTGGACGCTCTTGATGCTATCGGTCTCATCATATTTGAATCGACGGATCCATCCCTGACCATAATCCCCGTGGAATGCGGAATTCTGGTATTCGACCGGAAAACCGGAAGCTTCCATGTACGGCCCGCCAATGGCTGCATTGCCCCCAAAACGCGGACCCGGCACAGGCGAATTCGGGTCATCAAGGTAGAAATACACCGCCGTATTCCCATTGTATGCTCCCACACGCGAGAGCAAGCCATGCAAATAATCGATGCTCGGCCTCTTGTGCAGGTAAGTGGGCACGTTGAAGGGTATCTGCATCGTGCTATCGCAAGGCATTGGGAAATTCCCCAACAATTGACGCGTGTCCTGTTTCAAAAGATCCTGGAAGTTGAAATACTGTTGGGTGCAACCGATCCCATTGTAACCGGGATTCGGTGCGTCGCGGTTCTCCGTCAATGCCGCCGTGTACTCATTGTGCTGGGTAAGTCCTTCGAACAGCGGCCACCCGAAATTCAGTCCTTTTTCGATACACACGTTCTGCTCCTCCCAACTTTCCAGGCCCACATCGCCGAAGTAGAAAACGCCGGGCTGGCCGTCTGCGGGGTTGGTGCTGCCGGTCCCGGGTTTATGGGTCATACGATAGGGATTGCGCACACCCAAGTCCCACACCTTGGATATGGTGGATCCCGGAGCGGAAGCGTTGTACCACGGATTGGAGGGTAGCCCATTCCCCGTGTTCGGGTCCAGCCGCAGGATCTTCCCGTTCAAACTCCCTAACATCTGCGCCCGGAAGGCACCCACATTCTCATTGGGACGCAGGATCCCGTCAGTTATAGCAGTTAGGAAGTAGGTCTCCCAGGCATTTCCGAGATCATACCCGAAGTAGCTCGCATTATCCCCGATGCTCGCCAACAGGGTACCGTCATTCCCGAAAACCAAGCTTCCACATCCGTGCGACTCGTGCAACACCGGTGCACCGGTCTGCGGCGTTGCACCCAACAAGATCGTGCGGGAACCTGGATCGGCCACCATATGCGCCGGACCGGGAGCCGTATACCGCGTTATCCGTATGATAGTGGCCGAGTAGTAATCGTTGGTGGTGGGACTGTAATTCGCCGTTCCGAAATTCATCAAGTGGTGCCGATCCACTACGTACGAAACATAGAACCGACCATTGGAGAGGAACGCGGGGTCCAGTGCAAAGCCCAACATCCCATGGTCCCTCCAGTTCCCGACCTCTTCGCCGATGTCCAACAAAGGGGTGGTGTTCCGTACGCCATTCACCACTACCCACACCTTACCCCCTTTTTCCCAAACGAATTGCCTGCCGCTCTGGTCCCAAGCAACGCCCACCGGTTGTTCGAAAGCTGGACCCGGTGCGGCTAATGAGCTGAAGTCCGCTGGAAGCGCAGGTTGGGCTTTGACAGCTTGGGGCGAAAGGAGGTAGAGTGAAATTCCGAGGCACACGATAATTTCCCGGATCGAAACACCTGTTAGTTGTCCCTTATAGCCAGAAGTTCCATTGGACCGTGCAATATGAAGGATCGAACTCATGCTATTGATCATCGAAGTTAGCACCATTGCGATGGACGAGAATTCGAACATCTTGAACCAGCGTGTAGCAACAGTTGCGATGCCTACAAAGTTCAGTATCAAAGCGCACGGACCAAACAAAGTTCTCTGCTTTTCTCGGTATCCTTGGTTCTTCTTACATAAGTTGGCACCTTCAGAACAGTTCTACCCTCCGGCGAATTACGTGCCGCTATGTCTTTGAATGTCTCTTTGGGATAAACCAAGTCCCAGATTCCCCAATAATATGCGCATCTTCTGTGGCACCACCATTCCCCTAGATAGTTGTGAATTGATCCGGGTTCGTGTTGGCACCCGTTTGAACGATCCCGGTTGGCGTGTAGCGCCCATGGCACAATGGCACGTGACCGCTTTGTTCATCGGGGAGCGCGATGCTGCAAGTTTGACCGTAGTTCAAGCGGCTGTAGCCCGGATCGCTCAGGCCACCCCTCCAATTTCGCTCTTGAACGGCCGCTTGGTAACGATGCCCAAAGACGATCCAACGATGCTCTGGGTGCGCTTTCAGCCGGAACCCGCTCTGACCTCATTGCATCTTGCCTTGGCACAAGCCAGCGGAACAGAGCCAAGTACTTACCGACCCTACTGGCCACACATCACATTGGCACGAAGCCGCAAAGCTGCTCCTGTTGCAATGAACGGTGAGCTTATACTGGAAACCTTGGTCTTGGACCGGATCTCCCTCTTCCGATCGGATCCTTCCACCGGGGGCACTGTACACACCGAGCTTGCCACTTGGCCACTTACCGGAACAGATCCAGTTGACCACGAGACGGTGGCTTGAAGGACGAACTGTCCAAAGGAGGCATGTGCCGCCCATCGAAATGGCGTTTGCGAAGCACCCTAAAAAGGCGTGAAATATTCTGGGCGAACGCGCCCTCACCGCGCATGCGTCTTCCATGCATGTTATCGTTGGGTTTGCCACCATGCAAAGCGCGCGTTTGTGCCATGATCTTCTCTGCCCTATCCGGGAAGTGATGCTGCAACCACGCTTCAAAAATGGGCTGCACCGCGCCGTTCGTGCGAAGCACCGTGTAGCTCGCTCCTAGCGCACCAGCGCTGGCGGCACGTTCCAACAGGTCGGGGATCTCGGGTTCGTTCAACGTGGGAATGATGGGCGCGATCATCGCCATGACCGGCACCTTGGCCAGAGCAAGTTGCTCCATGGTGCGCAATCGTTCGGCACCTGTGCTGGTGCGTGGTTCGAGCACACGGCGCAGAGGCTCGTTCATGGTAGTGAAGCTGATGGCAACCTGTACCAAGCGCTGTTCCGCCAATGCCGTCAAGAGATCAAGGTCGCGCAGTATCAATGCATTTTTGGTGATCAGTGTGATCGGCTGTTTGTAGTCCAATGCGATGACCAACAGTCGCCGCGTTATTTGCTCCACACGTTCCCGCGGCTGATACGGATCGGTAACTCCGGACATGCTGATCGGTTCGCCTTTCCAACGTGGGTGCCGAAGTGCTTTTTCGAATAGTGCAGGTGCATTTCGTTTTACTAGGACCACCCGTTCAAAGTCCAAGCCGGCGCTGTATCCCCAATACTCATGCGTTGGCCGTGCATAGCAATAGCTGCAGCCGTGTTCGCAACCCTGGTACGCATTCAAGGTCCATGGAAAAGACAGGTCCGGACTGGTGATCTTGTTCAAGATCGACTTCGCTTCCGTGACAATAAAGCGGGTTGGATGCACCTCCTCTTCCACCTCATCCACACCTTCCGCATGGACCACACCGTAGGACAGGCGCAGGAACCGATTCGGTACCTGCAACGATGATCCGCGCCCTTTGATGGGGTTATCGTCGATCGGCATTGGCTTAAGATAATCCAAGTAGATGGATGATCACGCTGCGGATGAATGCACAGGGCAAACGCATCTAATTTCCCATAGGTCCTCGCCTTCATGAACAAGCGTCTGTGATCACAATGTGTAAATAGCGCTTTGATCCCATTTTTTGAGTACGGTCCTTTCGGGAAAACCTC
>Ga0335394_10000271_pt1 | contig 52745 bp, 38 predicted proteins | sample MAT03_FD_205741 | JGI IMG/M metagenome (GOLD analysis project Ga0335394, IMG submission 205741) | Freshwater microbial communities from Lake Fryxell liftoff mats and glacier meltwater in Antarctica - MAT-03 (spades assembly) (version 2) ... | reverse complement strand
CAGCAGCGCAATGCACAGGCATGTCGCTGCCACACTCAAGCCACCCGCAAGAAACTCGCCGCACTTGGTGTCCGGATCACCGGCCTACCCCGATGCGGCTGGGGACCAAACTAGCGCTGTAGTATTAAGATGCTGAAAGTTTCGCAAGGTTGTCGAACGGCTCGACAGGCGGAGAGCCTTTTATGGCGCAGGTGCCCCACCTGCTTGCCCAGCTTTGTCGCGATTCCGCAGGCGGGACGCCTGCACCACAAGGAGCCCGTGCTGCGTTGCGTCCTCCCGCAGGTCGCCCTAGTTTCGTGTCTCACGCAGATGGGGGTTTATCGGTCGGCAGTGGTTAGTGAGCGGCAAGGCGCTAGTCGCCTGTGAATTTGAGTTGTCACAGGAACAACCGCCGGCTAGCGCCTTGCCGCTCACCTGCAACGTCGAATCGCAATAGGTCACCACGCTTCTGAGACAGTACACTAGCATACCAGCCATGCCTCCTTCGTCCTTTCGACGGTTAACGCTTGCGAGTCTACGATGAGAAACACCACGACGCTTTGCATGTTGTTATTCGGGCTGATTCTGGTCCTGGGGGCAGGCGGAGCCCATGCCCAGACTTCGCTCGACGAGCTGCTCACTCCTTATCTCGAAAAGTACGACTTGCCCGCCTTGGCGGCCGCGGTGGTGCACGATGGCAAAGTGATTGCCGTCGGCGCGGTCGGTACACGGCGCACGGGACACAAGATCCCAGTGACGGTAAATGATCGCTTTCATTTGGGCTCCGACACCAAGGCCATGACCGCGCTGCTGGCCAGCATGCTGGTCGAAGAGGGCAAACTCCGTTGGGATGCAACTCCGGCAGCCATCCTGCCAGAACTGGCGGGCAAGATGGGTCCCGACTTCAAGAACATCACGCTGACGCAACTTCTATCACACACCAGCGGCATCCCGGGTGACAATCACGCGTTCGTCGAAATCATGGGCAAGTCGCTGCTTCAAGAGGGAGACCTCGACAAGCTCCGCCTGTGGATCATTGGCGAGTTTGCCGGGCTGCCGCTGGCGGCCAAACCAGGGGAGACCTTCGCCTATTCGAACATGAATTACATCATCGCCGGAGCGATGGTCGAACGGATGGGCGGCAAGACCTGGGAGGAGCTGATCACCGAGCGGATCTTTGTGCCACTGGAACTCAAGACGGCAGGCTTGGGACCGCAAGCGTCGCTGGGCAAGATCGATGCTCCATTGGGGCACCAGTATAGGGACAAGAAGCAGGTGGCCTTGCTCCCCGGCCCCAGCAGCGACAACCCCGCGGTCATTGGCCCGGCCGGCACGGCCCACATGTCGGTGCTGGACTTCGCGAATTGGGCGGGCTGGAACGCGGGGCGCGGCAAGCGCGGTCCGAAGCTGGCGACCGGCGATACGTTGACCAAACTGCAGACTCCGGTGATCGAGATGCCGGTAAAGATAGACGCCCCGGCGGGAACCCCGTCGCGGGGCGGCTACGGCTTGGGATGGGGTCAGATGAAGGTCGATTGGGCGAGCGAGCCGCTGGTCTTTCACGGCGGATCGAACGGCTACAACCTGGCGCATGCCTGGCTCGATCCCAAGCAGGATGTCGCGATGGTGCTGCTGACCAATGTCAGCGGACCACAGGCCGACAAGGCGCTGGGAGAACTGGCGCAGGTGCTGTACACGAAGTTCGGACCGAAGAAGTAACGTCGACTTGCGCGAACCTCCTCGCGTGCTATCCCCCTCCTGCCGGCGTACGAATCGCAAGCTTTCTGAGAACCTCCGGCCATGAGCACCGAATCGACTCCGACCTTAATCCCCACCGGCGAAGCCACGGCCATGTTGCCGGTCATCGGCGGCAAGCCGATCACCGTCATCGGCAACGAAGCCATCCGCGCCACCTTCGACGCCGGATGCCTGCGCCAGGCGATCAACTCGCGGCAGGCGCCGGGCGTGACCGACCTGGTCCTGAACCCCGACGCCCACGTGGGCTATGGCGCGCCGATCGGCTGTGTCATGGTCTCGCCGACGCACGTCTATCCGGGACCGGTGGGCGTGGACATCAAGTGCTCCATGAGCCTGCTCCAGCTCGATGTGCCGGCCGATGCGATCGCGGATCGCAAGACGCGCCGCGCTTTGATCGACGCCGTCTGCGAGCGCACCCCCACTGGCGCCGGCCGCGGCCAGCGCAGCGCGGCCAAGTCGCGCCCCGTGGCTGCGGAACTGGGCAAGCGCGTGGCGATTGAAGGGGCCTCGGCCGAGGTCCTCTCGTCGCTCGGCATTCCGACCGAGTGGGCGGACCGCTGCGAGGATGCCTTCCACGTAGGGCACGACGATACGCGTGACGCGCTCGAATTGCGCCTGGAGGAGCTGTTCGAGGAGGGCAAGCTGGGCCGCTTCGAGGAGAAGGTCCGGCAGCTTGGCTCCTACGGCGGAGGCAACCACTTTGGCGAGTGCGAAGTGGTCGACGTCTGTCCGGACGTGCGCGCTCAGAAGGTGGCGCAGGTCTTCGGCCTGCAGCATGGCCGGGTGGCGTTCTTGTCGCATTGCGGGTCGCGTGGCTTCGGCCACAACCTGGCGATGGGGCAGTTCCGCGCGCTGCAGAGCAAGTTCGCCCAGTGGAGCATTCCGCTGCCGGGCCAGGACAAGGAGCTGGTCTACGCGCCGTTGGGTACGCCCGAGGCCGACCAGTATCTCGACGACATGGCGCTGGGGGCGAACTTCGCCACGGTGAACCACATGCTGATCAACGCGCTGGTCCTCGAAGCCTTTCAGGAGATCCTGCCGGGGGCCAAGGGGCATCTCGTGTACTTCATCAGCCACAACATCGCCCGCAAGGAGATCGTGGCCAATGTGCCGTCGTGGGTGCATCGCAAGGGGGCCACGCGGGCCTTCCCGGCGGGGCATCATGCGCTGGCCGGGACGCCGTTCGCCGAGTGGGGTCATCCGATTCTGTTGCCGGGCAATCCGCGCGCGGGATCCGCGGTGATGGTGGCCGACGCAGGTGCGGCCAAGAGCTGTTACAGCGTAAATCACGGCGCCGGCCGTGCGAAGGGACGCAAGGCGGCGATGCGTGAACTGGATCAGCAGACGGTCAACCGCGAGATGGACGGCGACGATATCCTGACCAACTGCCGCAACTATCCGAAGGACGAGGCCCCGGCCGCTTACAAGGATTTCGATGAAGTCCTGCGAAGCGTGAAGGGGGCCGAACTGGCGACGGAAGTCGCGCGGCTGAAGGCGCGGTTCGTGATCAAGGACGCCACGGACGCGGACGATTAAAGGGATGAGGCGAGAGGCGGGTTCTCTAGGGTGGGCAGAGTGACGGGCCTCGTTTCACTCTGCCCACTCGGCTTGAGGTACCGTATCGGCGGTCGCCCCGCTATGATCGAGGTATGCCTTCCGTCGAAAGCTATCTCAAGCCCGAAGTCATCAACCAGATTAAGCGTCTGGACCTTCGCGCGCAGTTCATCGTGAAGGGCTTCCTGCACGGCATGCATGCCAGCCCGTTCCACGGTTTCTCGGTCGAGTTCAGCGAGCATCGCAAGTACACCGCGGGCGACGACCCCAAGGACATCGACTGGCTGGTCTACGCCAAGACCGACAAGTACTACATTAAGAAGTTCGAGAGCGAGACCAACATCACGGGCTACCTGATGATGGATTTGAGCCGCTCGATGGCCTACACCTATCGCCAGGAACTGACCAAGTTCGACTACAGCATCTGCCTGGCAGCGGCGCTCTGCTACCTGATGATTGGCCAGCAGGATCCCTGCGGGCTGGTGACCTTCGACAAAAAGATCCGCGACAGCATCCCGCCCCACTCGCGTCGGAGCCAGCTGGGCAACGTGCTGTCTCTTCTCTCGCGTCTGAAGCCGGCTGGCGAGACCGATCTGGCGGCCAGCCTGAATCAGCTCACCGCCATGATCCGGCACCGCAGCCTGATCATGCTCTTCAGCGATTTGCTGGCCGATCCCGAGCCGATCATCGCCGCCCTGCGCCGCGTGCGGCATGGCGGGCACGACGTGATCCTGTTCCACATTCTGGACGAAGCCGAGACCAAGTTCCCCTTCACCGGCATGGTGGAATTCGAAGAGCCCGAGGGGCTCGACAAGATGGTCGTGGACGCCGACAGCTTCCGCAGCGACTACCTGGACGAGGTTCGCAAGTTCCGCGAGCTGTATAAGCAGGAATGCTTCAAATCGGGCATCGACTACGTGCCGCTCGATACGAGCATGCAGTTCGACAAGGCGCTGACGGAATACCTGGTCAGCCGCCGGGCTCGCGGGTAGATCCCCGCGGTGCCAGCACTCTCGCTGGCTCGCCCGCCAGACCAACTTTCGCATTTTCTGGTCTGGCCTCACTTCCCGTTTTCTGGCATCTTCCCCATCCCGACAAACCTGCGGTGCAGGCGTCAGACGGATGCACGACCCTGCCTTCCTTCCCGCCTGTTCCGCGATCGACCCAAACAGCGATAGTAAGGAGACGATTCGCCATGGGAGTCTACACTTGGATTCGCGAGAACGTGAAGCGCGCCGTGCTGATGGGCTTTAACGATGCCATCGAGCAGATTGGCCCGCCGACCGAAGAGAAGCCGATGAACGAGCATCTCTCGGCCGTCTTGAACAAGTCCCCCGCGTTGGCTGCCCCCGTGATGAGCGGTGCTGCCGCCGCGGCGATCACTGCCAGCGAGATCTCCTCGTCGAGCACCAGCAGCATGCTCGAGGATCAGCCGATGGCTGCTCGTCCGCGCCGCAAGCGCCTGGGCCGCTCGTTGGAGCAGATCCAGCAAGGCTCGCCCAAGGCGGCCTAGCATACTGTCGCTGGGGATGCGGCGGCTGGCCGCATCGGCGGTCGGTCGCGCACGCCCACGGATTTTCGTGCGCCGTAAGCTCTGCACCCACCTGCAGGGCGGCGCGCCCCTGTTGCTCCGCCTATCCCCTAGGTCGGCTTTGGGTATAATGCTGCCAGGAAGCCAATGGCGCTCCCTCTAGTCAAACCCAGTCACCCAGGACACGGAAGAGGGGCCCCAAGAGTCAACCTTCGACTGCCAGTCGACTTGCACCTCACGGCCGCAAGGAAACAGGCGTCTGACTCGCGGGAAAAGTCCACATCAGCGATGGCCAGGCATCACGATATCGATCATCTGCTGCGGAATTGGAAGTATGAGCCGGGCGAGGTTCTCGCGCGGATCGTGCGCACCGGCGACGGCCGAGAGGTGATCCAGATGCGGGTCGAGCTGGGCCTGCTCCAACTGGAAGTCGATGCCCGCCCCGATGGCACCCGCCCCGGGGGGGCCGAGACCTACTACGACTACCTGGTGGCGCTGGCCGTCCGCGAAGGAGAGGCCTTCCAACTAAGCGAGGAGCAGCAGTCCGAAGTGGACCGCGAGTTCCTGCAGTTCTATCAGCGGCGCATCTGCTGGCTGGCCCTGCGGCGGTTCGATCTGGCCGTGCGCGACGCCGACCATAACCTGACGCTGCTGAACTTCATCAAAGACTGCTCCCCCAGCGAAGACTGGTACCTGGCCCACGAGCAGTACCGGCCCTTCATTCTGTTCCACCGCACCCAGGCGGCCGCACTGGCCCAACTCGAGGCCAAAGGCCCTGACGCGGCCATTCTGGAACTGAACAATGGGCTGACGCGCCTGCGCGAGTTCTTCACCGAGCACGAAGCCGAAGAACATTTCGAAGACGACGAGATGGTGACTCGGCTCATCCAGTTGCGCGACTCGCTCCGCAAGGACTACAACGTCGGCCCCACGCTCGAAGAGCGGTTGGCCGAAGCGGTGGCCCAGGAGCAGTACGAACTGGCGGCCAAGCTGCGCGACGAGATTAATCGCCGCATCTAGCGTTTTCCTCCTCGCCCCCTTGGGGAGAGGGTCGGGGTGAGGGGCTCGCATTCTTTCACCCGCTCCCTTCTCTCCCCCTCTTGGTCCAGCGTTCCTTCGGCGATCCCCTTTGGTAGAATCGCGGGGGCCCCCGGGCAGAATCGCCTAGCGCCAAGGACCCTCTATCGATGCAACTTCTCATCTCGAAGACGCCTGATGCTCTCGCCCTGGCTGCGGCGGAACTGGTGGCCGGCGTCGCACGCCAAGCGGTCGCCGAGCGAGGCCGGTTTGCTTGGGCCGTGAGCGGCGGCAAGACTCCTTGGGCGATGCTTAAGGCGCTGGCGGCGATGGATGTCCCCTGGCCCGCCCTGCGGATCTATCAGGTGGACGAGCGGGCCGCGCCCGACGGGCATGCCGATCGGAACCTGACCCATCTGGAAGAATGTCTGCTGGGGAAGACGCCATTAAGGCGTGAGCAGATCGTCGCCATGCCGGTGACGCTTTCTGACTTGGAGGAAGCGGCTCGAACCTACGCCGCAACGCTCGCCGCGGAGTTGGGCCCGACTCCAGTCTTCGATCTGGTCCATCTTGGCCTGGGACCCGATGGCCATACCGCCTCGCTGGTTCCCGGCGATCCGGTGCTGGACGTTCGGAACGCTGAAGTGGCAGCCACAGGCGTCTATCAAGGGCGGCGAAGGCTGACGCTCACCTATGGCCCGCTCAATCGTGCGCGGCAGATCGTGTGGTTGGCCGAAGGAGAAGCGAAGCGCCCGATGCTGCGCCGGCTCCTCGCTCATGATGCCGGCATTCCGGCCGGACGCGTGGAAGCTTCGCGGGCGACCGTGATGGCCGATGCATCTGCCGCCGAGGAGGTTTCGACATGACCATCAGCGAGCATGTGACGGAGTTTTTCGGCAAGCCGGTCGAGGACTTCGACCCGGCGAAGGGGCTGGCGAAGCACCCGGCATGGGTCTACCGGATCGGCCTCGGGTTCAGCAATCCGGCAGCATGGGACGCCCGGTGGCAGGCGTTCTTGAAGGATCCGCGGGCGAGTGACGTTGAAGCTCTGGTCATCGGGACTTGGGGAACAGATTTGTACACCGGGGGGCACAGCTCGAGCGCGCCCGTGAAGGCGTTGGTAGCGGCGCGTGCCAAACTCCCGCGTTTGAAGGCATTGTTCCTCGGCGACATCGTTTACTCCGAATCCGAAATGTCCTGGATTCCGCAGAGCGACGTCTCTCCGCTCTGGTCCGCCTTCCCGCTGCTCGAAGAGTTTCGCGTGCGCGGGGCCTCCGATCTTAGCCTGGGCGCGATGAACCTGGACCGTTTGCGGTCGTTGTCGGTCGAGACGGGTGGCATGCAGAGTTCCATCCTGGATGAGATCCTGGCCTCGAAGCTCCCCAGCTTGGAGCACCTGGAGCTTTGGCTGGGGACGGATGAATACGGCGCCGACATCTCAGCCGCAGATCTGACGCCAATCCTCTCGGGCGAGAAGTTTCCCCATCTCACCTACCTGGGATTGCGAAACAGCACGATCACTGACGACCTGGCCGCGGCAGTGGCCGACGCGCCGATTCTCGAAAAGCTCGAAGTGCTGGACCTGTCGTTGGGAACATTGAGCGACGCCGGGGCGAAGAGTCTGTTGGAGTTCCCGCTGATCGCGCGGCTCAAGCGGCTGGATATCCATCACCACTTCGTCTCGCCGCCGATGGTCGAAAAGCTGCGAGCGCTGGGGATCGAGGTGAACGACGCCGACCCCCAAGAGGCAGAAGAGGACGGGGACGAGAGCTACCGGCACATCTATGTGTCGGAATGAGTCGGCTTCTGATCACGCGATATTCGTGCGCATAACACTCGCTGCAGCATCCATCGGGAGCCGAAACTGTTGCAGGTCCTCGGGCAGTGAGCGCTCCTCACTCCTACGGTTCGACGAGTTCCCAGACGTTCCAATTCGGCCCATCCTGAATGCGCCGCCAACTGGAATCCAGGTAGGTCGGCACGGGCGCATCGATTCGCAAAGCGACATACCGCACTCCGAGCGATCGAAACGCGCCGTTCGGGTCGGCCGAGAATTTGTCGAAGTGGACCATGCGATTGTCCACGCGTTGCTTGAGCAACGCGGGATCGTGCTGCCAAGGCCCCCATCCATCCGAAAGACGATCCTCCTGAGCCTTCTGAAACAACGCCCGATCCGTGCTCAGGGACATTGCATCCAGGGCAATCCGCGCGTCCCATTGATCGTGCGTGGTCGTCGGGCTGAAGAGGACGCAGTAGTGATCCATGGGCCGAAGCCGGTCCAGGATAATTTCGAAATCCACGAACCCGGGATCCCCACAGATGCCGCTTCCGGCCACCAGCGGATCGGGGTATTTCGCCCGCTGTTGTTGAAACTCCTGATAGTTCGCTGCGATGGACAGCGTACCGAGCGAGCGGGACGTGTCCAGCGTGCGGAACCAGATCGCAATCGAAAAATGCAATAGGACCAGCGCGCCCACCACGTAGCGCAGACCGGGCCAACGAGTCGTCGCAACCTGGATCTGCGTCGCCAGCAGCACAACGATCAACGTGGAGCAGATGCATCCCGTGACATACCACCAATGTTCATTCTGCAGCGTGATACCGGTCACGACATGGTGATTGGTGAGCAGTATCGACCCCGCGGCCAAGCACCACACATAGAGCAGTTCCCGGCGAAATCTCCAGATGATGGGCAACATCAACAGTAAGCTGCCCACCATCACCCTGGAGTAGATCATGGACAAGCTACCCGCTGGCGTAAAGAGATCGGCGCGATCCATCCAGTCCCTGGGATAGGTGCCGCGCGCTCCGATCTTCTGAATCAGGTACGGGACCGCGCCCAAAAAGCCCACCGAACCGGCAATCCAATAGAGCTTGCGATGGCCGGCATCCACGGCCAACCCCAGAATCAGAGCCAGCCCGACAGCCACCCAGTAGAAGATGTAGATATAGGGCAATAGGGCGACGGACAATCCACAGATCACCGCCGCTTTCGTGGTGCCTTGCTTTCTCGCCCAGATGAAAGCCCCGACATGCAGAATAAGCGCCCACCAACTCAGGGCAGGCGTGATGATCCGCCAATGCGGGATGATGTAAGATTCCATGAAACGGAACTCGCTACCTTCCGAGAGCAGGTAGCAGGCTTTGGTGGCGTGCTGATACAGGGGCTTCCCGCGCAGAATTCCTGCATCTCCCAGCATGAAGAGGGCGCAGGCCAGTGCGCCTACCGGAGAAAAGCCAAGAATGCGGAACAGCAGAAACCAGCAGATCCCCATGCATAATCCTCCCTGGATTCGCCATGCGAGGCTTATCCCGAAAGGACCCCAGCCCGACTGCTGAGCGACAAAAATACCAGGGCCGACCTGCAGGACCGGGTAGGCCAGATTGGGTACGTCTTCAACGACTGCCGGATCGGGTAATCGGAAGGCATTGCCCGCGTATGCCCTGGCAACCATGGGAAGGTAGTACCGAAACTCGTCGTAATCCGAGAGATACGTCCAATCCCCGCGCGTGACCCAGTTCCAGAAATGAGGTCCCGCCGAAACCAAGGCCCCTGCCAGGGCGCAGACCGCTCCCAGGGCCATGTCTTTGCGGTAGTCGAAAAGGCTGCGCATGGATGAGGGCGAAGCATCGAGTGGAAGTGCGATCGCCACGGAGAAGTGGCAATCCGCAAACATCAAGACAAGTTTATCCTAGCGGAATGCGAGAAGCACGAGACAGCCGCTGAATAAATCGAATTCCGCAGTGTACTGTCTCCGAAGTGTGGTGACCTATTGCGATTGGACGTTGCAGGTCAGCGGCAAGGCGCTAGCCCGAGTGACAACGCAAAATTCACCGGCGGCTAGGGCCTTGCCGCTCACGAAACCACTGCCGATTGATAAAACTCCATCTGCGTGACGAGCAGCACCTCTTTCCCTGCGGCGGCGTCACTTCATCTTCCCCTTCGGGCTGATCCCCGCCCCTGACTCTCGCCCCCCTCTCCCCCTCCGCTTCGAAATGAAAAACCGCAGGCGGGACTCTCGAAAGAGGCCCGCCTGCGGAGGATATCCTACCTTGTTCGCTATCGAGCAGTTTTAAAGTCCCTTGCGGGGACTCGAGACTCCTGACCTGCCCGAGGTTTTCTCGGACAGGTCAGGCTTGGCTCGATGTTGGACACTCATTCGCAGACTAGAACGTGCTGGCCTTGATAATCCGACGGCTGCTGTTCAGCGAGGCCGAGGGATCACCGGTCGGGGCCATCGGCATCGGAGCCGGGGCATCGGCCGGGGCGGCAGCAGCGGGAGCGGCATGGCTGCCGCAGGTGCTGGTGCAACCGGTGTCGCAGCAGCTGCTCTTGTCGCAGCAGCTCGACTTGCGGCACTTGAAGAGGCGATCGATCAGCCGCTCACGCTTGCAGCAGCTGGTCTTTTCGCAGCACGAGGGCTCGCAAGCAGCCGCACAAGCGGGCTCGCCACAGGCGGGCTCGCAAGCATTGGCAGCAGCACAAGCGGGCTCGCCACAAGTCGCTTCGCAAGCCGAATCGCAGCAGCTGGTCTTGCAGCACTTGTTACGTCCATCCAACAGGCACCGGAGAGCCGGGAAGAGCGGAGCGCGCTTCTTGCAGCACTTCGGGGCAGCATCACAGCAGCTGGGGTCGGCCGCACAAGCGGGCTCGGCAGCAGCACAAGCGGGTTCCGCAGCGCAGCAAGCCGGTTCGGCCGCAGCGCACGCGGGTTCGCCACAGGTGGGTTCGCAGCAGCTCTTCGCGCCGCAGCACCCGCCACGATTCAGGCCCAACATGCGATCCAGCAGCTCGAAACCGAAGCTCTGGCTACACAGGCCCGCGCTGAGAACCAGCGCACCGAAAATCATGTTCCATTTCATCGAGCAACGTCTCCTTTGTCAGCGGGAGTTGAAGAGTCCTGACCAACTGGTACTTGACCGGCAGGGAGTTCTGGAACGCACGTACGCGTCCAATCATTCCCGTTCGAGTGCATGCCAGAACCGGCAAAAGCGTGTCGCCAGTGCCAGTCAGTTCAGGTAGGTGGGTCGTATCCCCAACTCCACTGCTAAATCTTGCAACAGGGCCGTCGGGCCATTCCTTAGGCCCGTTCGCGGGATCGGATCCCTATTGCCCCCTCGGGGTGCCTTCCGAACACCAGATGTCGTCGAGGGACACCTAACGTATCGACCCGGTTTTGATGACCCTTGAATGTCCAGAAGTATTTTTCGGGTCAGGCCTTACGACTCCCCCTCTGGAAAGGTGTTCCGCATCCGCAGGCCTGCGAAGCTGGTGGGAGTTTGCGGGCACACCTGACCCTCCTAAGCGCCTCAAACCTTGCCATGCTTCCCTGACACCACCTCACCAACGGGCAAACCGCTGTCATCGGCACCCGTGATACGACCCGAAGTTCCAGTCCTTCGATGGGTAGCCAGCCGGCGAGCCAGGCTTAACATCGTGGCAGTGCGGGGGCTTTCTGCCGGTTAACGTGGCTTTTCGGCCACTAGCACGATCTGACGGGCGAAATCGATGCCAATCATGCGGAACAGCCACCCGAACATGTAGCGCTTCAGGAACTTGCGGTGCAGCGGGTCATGATAAACCCGTACCAACTGCGTGACCTGGAGGCCGCTGGACTCCACAAGTCCCCCCAACTCGTCGTAACAAAGTGGGGTCCGGTGCGTGGCATCGCGCAAAAAGTCGGGTGGGTAATACGTGTTGGGAGTCGAAAGGATCAGCCGCCCTCCGGGGGCCAACAAAGCGGCCAACTGCGCCAGCCAGGGCAGGATCTCATCCAGCGAGAGATGTTCAATGACCTCGAACGAGGCGATGCAGTCGTAAGGCCCAACGGCTGACTCGAGCGACTTGTATTCGTGCTGGCCCTGCGGATCGGGATCGCACGACTCGTAGCGGGCCTGCCGATCGGCCACCAGTCGGGCCATGCCGCGATCACCGGCGCCGACCTCCAGCACGCGATCGTTGGGGCGAATCTGCGCGGCAAACACCTCGCGCAGACGTTTGACGATGGGGAGGGAGAAGATCCGCCCAAAACGGCGAGCGATCGCTTGCCGAGACTTATACAGATGCGACCAGGAGAAGGAGGCTGGGTTTGTCATGGCCGTCGGCGGCACTGTAGCGGTGATGTAATGTGGCGCAGCCGAGTAACGTAGCAGGCACACTCCGTGTGCCGTCCGCCGGAAGCCTCTCCAACCGTCAGCAACGCAAAACTGAGCGGCACGGCGATCTCCGCCGGTGACCCCAGGTTTTGCCCTCCCAGTCGCTTGCGAGTTAGACGTTCTAGCACACCGCCGACCAGAACGAATGCCCAAGAGATCTCGAGCCGTGTACTACCGGCGGCTAGTGCCGAAAACGCTAATTCCGTTCCCTCGTCCAGTGCTAGCATCTGTTGGCGATCATTCCAGGGGCGGCCAGTTTATGCTCCATGCGGCGAACCATGCTAGCAAAAACCGAGGGAACGGAATGAGCGTTTTTTTGCACTAGCGCCCTGCCGCTCAGGTTGAAGGCGGACGGCACACGGAGAGGCTGTGATCTTTTCAACGGCGAGGACCCGGCGGTGTAACTTTGCGGGTTGGGGCGCGGAGGCCACACGGGGCGCGTAAGTTTGCGAGTTGGTTCGGCAGCTTGGCATTTGACGCTTCAGATTCCCGAGTGCAGATCCTCGTTGCCAAGGTTGTTCCCTGCGGGGGAAACGGAGTACAGCCCGGGGTTGCCCGCGCAGCGCGGCTACCCTGGACACCCTATCCTTCTCGTTTCCTCGTCGTTTTGGGACAGCCGCTGGCTTCGCCAGCGGCTGTCCCAAAACCAATTCAGCGCAAATGGTTTCGCGAACCCAGGGTAGGCCGCGCTCAACGTGGGAAGAAAAGGCGGACGGCACACGGCGAGGCTGTGACCTTTTGTGGTGCAGGCGCGAGCGCCTGCTGGAACATCGAAAACCCCGCAAGGCAGGCGGGACGCCTGCACCACAACGGCGAACGGCACACGGAGTGTGCCTGCTACTTTACCCGCCAAGGGCTGCTACTTCACGCGATTGGCGCCGCGAACGCGCGAGCCATCCACCAACGTCGCCTCGGGCGAGACAACCACTTCTTCCCCTTCTTTCAACCCTTCCAGCAGTTCGACCTGTTCGTCGTTCATCAGACCAAGCTTCACGTTGCGGCGAAGAGCCTGGCCACCTTGGACCGCAAAGACCTGCCACTGGCCGTCCGAAGCGCGAAAGACGGCCGAACGGGGGATCGTCAGTGCGCCGCTGCGCGCGGCGGTGAAGATTCGCACGCTCACGCGATAGCCAACGCCCACCTGACGCTCGTCGATCAGCCGCTTCAAGGCGTCGGGCGGAATGTTCAGAATCACCATCACTCGCTGCTGCTCGACGCCCAGAGAGCTGACCTTGGTGAAGCCGGCAGGATAGATCCGTTCGACGGTGGCCGCCACCGGAGCCTGGCCGATTGTGGGACCGTAGAGGTTGGCCTTGTCGCCCGGCTTGATCCGCACGGCGTCCTGCGTCAGGATCTCGGCCTCGACCTGCATCCGCTCCAGCTCGCCGATCTCGACCAGCACGGTCCCCTGGGCCACCACTTGCTCGTTGCGCAGGTTCCGCTTCAGGACCACGCCTGATACGGGGCTGGTCATCGTGCCGCGCTTCTGGTTCCGCTCGACCTGCTCGAGCCGGGCGGTGGCCTCGACCTGCTCCTGTTCCAGCACCTTCACGTGTAGATCTTTGCGGGTGATGTACTCGTCGATCAGGCGAGGCGTGAGGACCGTGGCCAACAGCAGCGAGCGAAGCGCGGTCAGGATCAGCGTGTCCTGCGAATACTTGACGTTCGACTCGACCAGCTCCAACTCGGCGCGGTTGAGCTGCTCTTCGGTCGCCGCGTTGGTCTTTCGCAGGCTGCGTTGCCGCTCGAACTGACGCTCCGTGAAATCCCGACGGGCCTGCGAGGCCTTGACCTGCTCTTCGGCCGCCATGACGGTCTGCGTCATCGACTCGACATACTTCGAGGCCTGCTCGCGCCCTGTCCGCTCCACGGCGTGCTCGCGGTTCTCGACAATCGAGGCCTTCAGGCGGTCGACCGCGGCGGTCGCTTCGGCCACGCGGCTGGCCAGATCGGCCGGCACGATGCGGGCCACCACATCGCCCGCCTTGACGACGGCCCCTTCCTCGAGCGTGATCGGCTCAATGCGCCCTTCGTAGGGCATGGTGATCAGCGTCGTCTCGGGCAGGCGAGTCTGCCCCCGTTCGTCGACGAACTCAACGATCCCGCCGATCTGGACCGCGACGATCTCAACGGGAACTCCACCGCCGGAGTAGTTCCAGCCCAGCCCCAGGGCGACGAGCAGCGCCGCCAGCAGCACCCACACAAGCCAGCTCTTCATAGCAATGCCCTTCGAATACGAATCAGGCCAGTGCCTCTATCTTGATTCGCCGAGGTCGCGTTGCCAATTGGCTGTGCCTGTCTTGCATCGTTGGAATCGAGGTTGAAGCTCCACTCTGCTAATACGTGTCGGGCTCGAAGAGCTTCTCGGACGTCAGTACTTCGGGCTCGCGAACGGCTCGCAGGGCTTCTTCCACGATCTTGTGGTCGGCGCCGCGGGCGCGGACGGGGAGCTCGATGGTCTCGCCGACCAGGATGTGGTAGCGATGCACGACCCCCTGGTCCGGATAGGCAAAGTGGTACCAGGCGCTGCGGCCTTCCAGCCCCATCATGCCGATCTTGTTGCCGTGGATCACGAGCGAGGTCTTCTCGTCGATGCCGACCCCCATCTGATCGGGATAGCGGAGGACCGAGCGGCCGACCCGCTTGTGGCGCTCGCGGCCCGTGAAGTGGGGGTCGCAGATCGTCTTGGGGTAGAGGTTGAAACCCTTGCCGTACTCGATCTCTTCATAGCCGATGTTGATCATCACATCGGACATGACCGCGGTGCCCGACGACGTACCGGAGATGATGCCGCCGCGGTCCAGCAGGCGGTGCATGGCCGGCGGAACATGGGTGTCGTTGAAGAGCATCGCCAGGCGGCGCTGATCCCCGCCGCCCATCCACAGGCCGGTGGCCGTGTCGATCGGCGCAGCGAACTCGGCCGACTCCGAGACTGCCCGGTCGTAGGTGTGCAGGAACTCGAAGAGCTCGGGCTTCTGCTCGTAGAACTCGATGTAGTGCTCATGCCGGTCGGGGATCTCCTCGAAGGAGATGGTGGCCGACGGGATGTGATAGACCCGGGCCTTCGGTCCGCCGGCGATGCGGAAGTACTCGTCGTAGACGATCTGCGGGGTCACGCCGCCGCCCAGGATGAACAGGGTCCCTTCACCCGGCTGGGTTTCGAAGGGAACGGGCAGGGTGACGACCTCGACCAGTTGTGAGCGGCTTTCCACGATCGTGCTACATTTCTCTTGAAAGGCGGGGGTTTCTTCGAGCAGTGACCATCATAATGGACATTGAGCAGGGGACAATGGACAATGGCAGGGTGCTCAGGGGTCAGGCCCGGGGCTGCCGCTTGCTGTTCTTGTTGTTGAGGCCGCGCCATGCTGATTTACGCCCTCTTTCTGCTCGCTTTCACAGCCAGTGCGGGAGAACGGACGCCGATTGCCACCTCGATGCCCGCCTTTTTGGGGGTGGGATTTGCAGGCTTCGACGACGACGGCGTAGTGATCGGCGAAGTCCGCCCCGGCTCGTCCGCTCAAAAGGCGGGACTATTGCCGGGCGATGTGATCCTGTCGTTCCACGGGCAGCCCATTCAGCAACCCGAGGAGCTGCGGTTGGCCGTGTTGGCCCGCCAAGCGGGGGACAAGGTGGAAGTTTTGATTCGACGCGACGGCGGCGAGAAGTCCATTAAGGTCACGCTGGGCCGACCTGCGCTGCCCGAAGAGTTACTGTCGCAGCGCGATCCGCCCCGCGTGAACGCAGGAACCATCGAAGGGAATGGAGCGCACGGGGGTTCGCTTCACTCGGTCGGCAATCTCGTGCTGACAGGGAGCATGCAAGTGGAGGAAAGCCTGAAGCTTGGCTTCGGCGGCGTGCTGGATATTCCGATCAGCGATCGGGCCAACCGCCCCACCCTGCAGGTGGCCGGTGACGTGGAACTCTCGGGCATGTTGTACGTGGCCAAATCGAATCTGGAGTTCAAGGCGGGTTCAACACGCTGTGGCTGCCGACGCTGCCGGCCGGACTGCGCTGGCACGTGGATATCGACAACCTGGCGCGAGGTCACGATCGGGACAAGGATGGCAAGTACGACGTGACGCTGGTGGTGGTGGCCAAGTAGGGGCAGGGGGAAGGTTCCAGAAGGCGACACGCTTCATCGAACTCAGATCTGAGATTTGAATTTGAGATGACGGGGCGGTTACCTGTGCGCCGGGGCTCTCTCCGCGCCGTTGGCGCGCCCTTTTAACTTTTCGAGTGGGCGCGCCGACATCTGGTGACCACCCGAAGCGAGCCTGCACGCCCTCTCTCCATTACGAAGTATACCATTACATCAGACTGATGAGAATTTAATTAGTAGTTTTTATTGATGTGTTGATTTTTGTGTTTTTGGCCTGATGTCTACGTTTCTCGATGAGGGGATCGCGGGCGCAAAAATTCTTGCGAAACCCTTGGGCACCGGTTAACAATATGTATCAACGAATGTTCATGTGTGGGATAGATTCCTCCGGATTTGGAGGGGAACTGGGGCCGGCTGTGTGGCTCAGTGGTAGCGATGGGTCGGAGAACCCGATCCTTGCCGCGAGTATCCCTGAAAGTCCCGTCGCTAAAGACGCTCATCGGAAGGTGATACGATGTTTCGCCTCTACGGTCCCGCTGCCCCCCACGAGGGTCTGAATCGCCGTGAGATGCTCCGCATCGGCGGCTTGATGACCTCCGGTCTTTCGCTCGGCCACTTGCTGGGCGGTTCAGCCTTGGCTTCGCCTGCTCCGGCCGGCGGACCCAAGGGGAAGAGTTTTGGCGCGGCTAAGAACTGCATCATTCTCTACCTGTCGGGCGGATGTCCGCAGCACGACACCTTCGATCCCAAGCCCGACGCCCCGGCCGAAATCCGCGGCGAGTTCGGCACCATCGAGAGTTCGTTGCCGGGTTGCCGCGTTGGCGAGCATCTGCCGCTGTCGAGCAAGTGGATGCATCGCGTGGCGCAGGTTCGGGCGATGAATCACACGCACAACGATCACGCCCGCGGCACCTACTGGATGATCACGGGCTATCCGTACCTGGGCTCGGTGCCGGACGCCAACAACATGACGCGGCAAGACATGCCGCACATCGGTTCGTGCGTGGCCAAGATTGCACCGGGCAAGGGATTGCTCCCCTTCGCGATGGTGCCGCATCGCATGGACGTCGCCGGCGGCCGACGCGTCGGTCAGTTTGCCGGCATGTTGGGATCCAAGTACGACCCGCTGCTGCCAGGCGGAGACCCCAACGCCGACGACTACAAGCTGGAGCAGCTTCCCCTGTCGCCGAACCTGCCGCCGGAAGTCGCACGACGCCGGATGAAGCTGGTGGATCAACTCGACCGCCAGGTCGAGTACCTGCGGCAGAATCCGCTGGCCGAAGCGCTGGCAGCCAATCAGGCGAAGGCGCTGGACGTGGTCAGCTCCGACGCAGTCCGCAAAGCGGTCGATCTGTCGGCGATCTCGGCCGAAGAACGCGACCGATATGGCCGCAATCTGTTTGGCCAATCCGTCATGTTGGGTCGGCGATTGCTTTCGGCCGGCACGCGACTGGTGCAGTGCAACTGGCAGCGGGTGCAGGGCAAAGACGGCTTCGCCTGGGACACGCACTGGAACAACTTCTCGTCCCTCAAAGAGGACCTGCTTCCCCCGTTCGATCGCGCCTTCCACGCCTTGATGACCGACCTGGAATCGACCGGCGAGTTGGCCGAGACGCTGGTCGTGGTGGCGGGCGAGTTTGGACGTTCGCCGAAGATCACGCTGAAGAACGCTGGCCGCGAGCACTGGCCCGAGGTCTACACGGTGCTGTTCGCCGGAGCGGGGATCCAGCCGGGGGCGATCTATGGCAAGTCCGACAAGATCGGCGCCTTCCCGGCGGAATCGCCGACTACGCCAGCCGACTTCGTGGCCACGATCTATCATCTGCTGGGGATCGACCCGAACCGCGAAGAGCACGACCAACTGAATCGGCCATTCGCTCTCTCCAAGGGGAGTGCGATTACCGGGATCATGGCCTGAGCGTAAAGTAGCAGGCACATTTCATGTGCCGTCCGCCTGAACCTTCCGCAGTTTCCGCCTAGGGTGCGATTGAACCGTGCCAGCGGACGGCACACAGGCTGCAATCTTTTGTGGTGCAGGCGTCCCGCCTGCTGGAACATCGGAAACGCTTCAAGGCAGGCGGGACGCCTGCACCACGGGCGGACGGCACACGGAGAGGCTGTGATTCTTTTCAGCGGCGAGGGAGCAAACGCCAGTGGCTCCGGAACTGAGCGGCAGGGCGCTAGCCGCCGGTAGTACACGGTTCGAGCATCCCTGGGGCATTCGTACTCATCGGTGGCGGGCTCGAACGTCCAACTCGCATGCGATTGGCAGAGCGAAACTTGGGGTCACCGGCGGCTAGCGCCGTGCCGCTCAGTTTGCGTCGCTGACGGTTGGAGAGGCTTCGGGCGGACGGCACACGGAGTGTGCCTGCTACTTTACGGGGCAGCCACTACAGCTCGGTCTGTTGCGTCTGGCTCAGGCGAATGATCACCAGTTTCTGCTCGGTGACACCTGAGGTGCGGTCGGCGAAGAAGTGATGACCCAGGCTGCCGGTCTGCTCGGGCAGACAGGTCAGAATCAGCATCTGCCCGGCCGAAAGAGAGGCGGTCATGTCGAGATTGGGGAAGGCCTCGCGCTTGCGGCTGGCCTGAAGCTTCCAGACGCCCTCTTGAGTGGGCTCGAACGACTGGGCCATTTCGCCGTACTGCATCTCGGGGGCCAGGTTCAACTGGACCGCGCCGCCGGGCTCGAACTGAGTCCGCAGAATGAAAACCCCTTGAGCTTTGGGGAGCAGGTTTCCCACCACCTGGCCGTCGCGGCGCATCAAAAGGGGGAGTTGCTCGTAGACTCGCGAGGCCTGGATCTCGCTGGGGGCGCCCGCCCGCAGTTGCAGGCGTCGCCCGGTGATGGCCGGCTCGCCGTCGAGTTGAGCAATGTCACCCGAGGGCGGAGTGCCAGTCTTCTCGGACACCTTGGCGCCATCTTTGCCGGCCAGCAGTTTAGCCAGCGCGGCCGGAACGGAGCTGCCCACCACGCCGACGCGAAAGCCGTTCTCGGCCAGTTGCCGGCGCAGCTCCGCGGGGAGCCGTTGCTCGTCCACTTCTTTCCACAACTTCTCGTTTACCTCGACGTCGTCGAGCTTGGTCCTCACGAACAGAATCTCGAGCCCGACGCTGTCGCTCGACATATTCGCGGGGCGGAGCATGGCATGCCCAGAGCCCTGGTCGAGATCCAATGACTGACATCCGCCCTGCAGGAGCAGAGCGAGCGCCAACAGCCATCGGGCCGGCAAGCGGGCAACCATGCGATCGATCCAAGAGAAGTGAAACGCGAGCGCGAAATCTCGGAAGAGGGGGGAGAATCTACTGGCGATCTGGCGAACAGGTCAAGGCGAGTGTGGCGCTCCGCGTGCTGCCAGCAGCGATGCTAGCACTCGGATACTTCACGGTCCCGTTGCCCTCTCACACGGTCGAGGGCGAATGAGCACTACCGTCCCTGGCAGCAGGTCGCGCAGCGGCCGCAGCTCGCGCCGGGGATGGGACCGCAGGGGGCGGGGGACCAGCACTTGGGGCAGTAGTCGTCGCAACAGACCGCTTCGCCGGTGCAGGGAGGGCAAGGCAACGGCTTCTTGCAGTACTCGCCACAGGTCGTCGCGGGGGTGCAGGCGACCGGCGGCAGGCACTTCTGACAGTAGTTGTCGGGGCAGCATTGCTCCGGGCAGCAGGTGTGCGCCGGCGTGTGCCGCAGGCGGCTGCCCGCGTCGCGCAGGGTACATCCCGAGAAGAACGTCGCGGCGATCAGTGCGGTCGCGGCCAACAGGCAGTGCGAAGAAGTGGTCTGGTTCAAGGGGCCGCCTCCTTCGCCTTGGCCGGGGGATCGACCTTGGGCGGGTCGTCGTTGTGATTCACCGGCACGTGGCTGATCGGCAGTTCCGGAGAGGGCTGCGACTCGTTCATGCGGATCTCCCAGCCGCCGCCCAACGCTCGATAGAGTTGCACCAGACCCAGGGCGATGTTCGCCTGGGCCTGCGCCAGTTGCAGTTGCTGCTGGACCAGGTTCTGCTCGACCACCGACACGCGGTTGAAGTCGACCAGGCCCCCCTTGTACTGCACGGTGACAATAGCCACGGCCTTCTCGCTGGCCACCACACTCACGGCCAGCTTCTGCGTCTGCTGTTGCGAACGCAGGAACTGCACCAGCGCGTTCTCGGCTTCCTGGCCGGCCGTCAGCACGGTCTGCTGATAGGTGGCAACCTGGGCCTCGAAGCGGGCGTCGGCCCGGTCGATGTTGTTCACGATCCGGCCGTATTGCAGGATGTTCCAGTTGAAGCCCGGCCCGATCGAACCGCCAAAGGCATTGCCATCGAACAGGTCCGAGAAATCCCGGGCGGACCAGCCCATCGTGCCGGTGATGGAGAGCGACGGATAGAGATCGGCCGCGGCCACGCCGATGCGGGCCGATTCGGCCGCGGCGCGGCGTTCTTGGGCGCGGACATCCGGGCGACGCCGAAGCAGATCGGCCGGAATGCCGACCACCGCTTCAGGCGGCGCCGTCGGAATCCGCGCCTTGCCCAAGCGTTCTTCCAGGTCGACCATCGGGATGCCCAACAGCACGCACAACTGGTTGTTCTGGATGCGGCGCTGGATCTCGAGTTCTGGTATCTGCGATTCGGTCTGCGCCAGGACGCTGATGGCTTGCTCTACGTCCAGGTCGGTCGCCTGGCCGCCGGCAAAGCGGGCCTTGGCGATGTCCAGCGTTTCGATCTGCAGCAGGACGTTGGTTTTGACATAAGCCAGCTGCTGTTCGATCGAACGCAACTGCACATAAGCCTGGGCGATGTCGCCGACCATCGTCACCAGCACGGCATCGTAGTCTTCGATCGAGGCATCCAGGTTGGCGTCGGCCCCTTCGATCTGCCGGCGGTACTTGCCCCAGAAGTCGAGCTCCCAGCCCAGGTTGAAACCGTAGTTCCAGGTGGAGTAGTGCCCGTCGGGCAGGAACGAGCGGTTGGCTTCAGCGCGGCTAAGCTGCGTGCGGGTATAAGCTCCCGCGGCCTCTTGCTGCTGCGGGAAGAACAGTCCGCGTGCAATGCCCAACTCGGCCCGGGCATGCAGCACGCGGAAGCCGGCTTGGCGAACGGTCAAGTTCTGGCCGTACGCCGCATCGACCAGGTCGCTGAGCACCGGGTCGTTGAAGGTCTTCCACCAGGCGGTCAGGTCGATCGTCTGCTGGTGAACTCGCGGATCCGCGGCGTCGATCCAGTTCTGCTCGACGGGGGCGACGCGCTTCTGATAGTTGGGACCGACCTTGAAGCCGTTGCGAATGTACTCGCGAGGGCTGATGCAGCCCGCTAGGCAGGCCAGCGCGACCAGCAGCATCGACCTGAGCAACGGGGCGCGCGACGCCGGCGATCGGCCGGCGCGCCGCGCGGGCGAGCCTTGCGGGGGGGCGGTGTCGAGGGTCGCTTCACGTGCCATGTTCGCATTCCCTGGTTCGATCAGCCGGTGCGTGCCGGGGGTGTCGTCAACGAGACAGCTCGCACGATCTGATCCTTCCTTCTGATCGGTGCCGCCGTTAAAGGCCGTTAACGCGGAATGTTGCGCACGTTGCTATCGGTGCAATCGCTACAGGCCGTCCGCCGATCAAGCCCGAAAATTTGCCGCATCGGGTGACTTTGCGGGCCATGCCGGGGATGCTGCGGGACTTTGCGGATCGTGCGGAGAGGAAGGGAGGGACCGATCGGATTGCAACGCCGTACAGGATTTTCGCGATGTTGTCTCGACAATGGTGTCCGAACTGAGCCCCGTCTACGGGGCTTCTTCGGCGAAGCCGTCTTAGGCCCGTGCTTTAGCACGGGCTGAACGCGACCCCTCGTCAACCTTGAGAATGTCGGAATCTAGGAGCCCCATTTGATGGGGCTTCTCGCTGAATCGGCTTTAGCCATCGGCCTACGCGGCATCTTTCCGATCAGGAGATGTTTCGATGATCGATGGCTAAAGCCGTTGATCGAATAGCCCCGTGAACGGGGCTGCAATGCATGACTAAAACGCATTCTTGTCGGCTTGCGAAACCCGTGCTAAAGCACGGGCCTAAGACGGCTTCGCCGAAGAAGCCCCGTAAACGGGGCTCAAGGACGATGCCGACGCCCATCTCAAGATCGTTTACGGCACTGCCTTCCGGGTCGAGTCCGTGCGCTTCATGGCCGATAGGAGCGGGTTCGAGCGCGCTATTTCCGCGAACGGCTGCGTGGGCTTTTGATCTGAATGCGGACGGCATAAGTACCCCAATCTGTGGGATAAGTTTTGCTGGCAATCAATCCAATGCTACGCATATGTTAGAGATCGCTGAAACCTTTCGTCGGTAACGAACAAACCCTTTCGTGAAGTGCGCCGAAGCTCGTTTCTCGAGGCTGGGCGGCGACTCGGCCGAACCTCTCCTTCTTTGATGCGGAACCCATGATTTCCAGACTTTCGCGGCGTCAGGTGTTGCAGGCAGGTTCGGCCATTCTGACGCTCCCTTGGCTGGAGTCCCTGGCGCGGGGCCAGTCGCCGGAACCGCCCAAGCGGATCATCAACGTCTGCACGAGCTTTGGGCTGTACGGCCCCGCCTTCTTTCCGAGCAAGACGGGCGCGGACTACGAGGCCAGCGAATATCTCGAGGTGCTGGGCGACCTGCGTGACAAGTTCACCGTGTTCTCGGGGATCTCGCATCCGGAAATCGGCGGAGACCATGCCTCCGAGGCCTGCTTCCTGACCAGCGCCAAGCACCCGACGCGGCCGGGCTTCCGTAACACGGTGTCGCTGGATGTGGTAGCGGCGCAGCATGTCGCCGGCGCGACCCGCTTTCCGCTGATGACCCTTTCGACACAGGACGGCAGCCCGCTGTCGTACACGGCCACCGGGGCGGGCATTCCGGCCCTCAATGTGCCGTCGCAGATCTATGCCAAGATGTTCCTGGCCGGCAACCCGAACGATGCCGAGAAAGAGCTCGCCCGACTGCGGCGCGGGCAGAGCATGTTGGACCGGATGCGCGAACGCCTGGTCGATCTGAACAAGTCGGTCAGCAAGCACGATCAGCAGCAGATTGCCCAGTACACCGACTCGGTGCGCGATCTGGAGAAACAGTTGGTGGCCGAAGAGAAATGGGTACACCGCGCCAAGCCGAAGGTCGACGAGCCATCGCCGAGCGAAGGCTTCCCCAGCCCCTTCACGGATCGGAGCAACACGATTGGCCGAGCCCGCGTGATGCTGAACCTGGCCAAGCTGGCCGTGCAGAGCGACTCGACCCGCGTGGTCAGCGTCTTCATCCGCGGTTCGGACGACAAGCCGCCGATTGCGGGCATCTCCGAGGGGCATCACGGGCTGTCCCACCATGGGCAGAATCCGGCTAAGATCGAACAGTTAAAGGTGATCGAGAAGGAAGAGATGAAAGCCTTCCGCGAGTTTCTGGTGTCGATGCGCGACACGAAAGAAGGGACGGGGAGCCTGCTGGACTCGACGCAGGTGCTGATCGGCAGCAACCTGGGAGATGCCAGCGGTCACGGGACGACGAACCTGCCCATTCTGCTGGCCGGCGGCGGCTACAAGCATGGCCGGCATATCGCGGGGGACAAGAACCGCAACACACCGCTGGCCAAGGTCTTTGTCACCATGCTGCAGCGGTTCGGCCTGGAGACCGGCAAGTTCGGCTCGGGAGATGGAACGCTTGCCGACCTGAGCTGATGCGTTCCGTGGTTCTCTTCGCCGCCCTGACGCCTAAAGATTTTCTCTTCTGCGAGTTCGCCATGCGTTCTGTGATTGCCGTTGCTCTGGTTACTTTGTTGGCGTGCACTCCGGCCCGAGCCGAGGATGCCTCGAGCGCGTTCTTGAAACGGGTCATGCCGATTCTGAGCGCTCACTGCACCGATTGCCACAGTGGCCCGAAGCCCAAGGCCGCACTCCAGCTCGAAGGGCCACGGTCGCTCGAGCAATTGCAGGCGCAGAGCCGGCACTGGTTTCAGGTACTGGAGCGAGTCGAGTCGGGGGCGATGCCGCCGGCTGATTCGGAACGACTCAAGCCCGAAGAGATCCGCACCCTGGCGGCCTGGGTTCGCGGCGAGTTCACGCAACTGCTGCTCGAACAGCAGCGCGTGCAAGGGCGGAGCCGCCTGCGACGGCTGTCTCGCACGGAGTACGCCAACAGTGTGCAGGACATTTTTGGGATTCGCCCCCCAGTAGTGCGGCTGATGCCTGGCGATGGCCGTGTCGACGGCTACGACAAAGTGGCCGGTGCTCTGCCGTTCTCGTCCGCCGTGACCGAGGGGCAACTCAAGATCGCCGAAGAGATCGTGGGGCGGATGTTCGAGATCCCCACCAACCGCGCGAGCTTTCGGCTGTGGTCCGTTCCCAGCGAGCAATCGAAGGGACACATCCTGGAGTTGGAAGACGGCTGGCACGTGTCATTCAATACCGACACGACCTCGGTTCCCTTGCGGAAGAGCTCGACCCCCGAGGCCAAAGACCGCGGTGGTTTACCCGGACCGCGCAAACCGGGGCGACATCGGCTACGCATCAACGCCTACGGCTATCAGACCGACAAGCCGCTGGCGGTCGGAATCTACGCGGGGCATGTCTATGCTTATCCGCAGGTGCTGGACCTGTTAAAGGTGGTGGAAGTGCCGCCCGGCAAGCCGGCCATTGTGGAGGCCGAGGTCTATCTGCGAACGGGCCGCGACAGCGACGCCCCTTCGGACGACGGCATCCGGCTCATTCCGCTGGGACTGGGCGTGCAGGTCCCCAAGAACACCCAGGCCAGCGCCTGCAAGGGTCCCGGTCTGGCCGTGCAATGGATCGATGTCGAAGAACTGGACGAGACGCTCCCCGGACAGCGACTACTGACGGCCGACATGCCGGCGGCGCTGCAGAAGGGATTCGCCTCGAACGCGACGCTCAAATCGTCGGGCGTCTCGCGCGAGGAATTGCAGGAGTTCGTGGGGAAGCGGCTCGCTCAGATGGGTGCGCGACTCTTCCGGCGCGACTTGACGGAAACGGAACTGGCGCAGAGCGTGAAGAGCTATCTGGAAGCGGTCGACGCCGGGGGGACGCTCAAGGGGGCGCTGGTGAATGAAGTGGCGTCGATGATGACCTCGCCCGACTTTCTGTGCCTGGTCGAGAAGCCCGGCAAGCTCGACGACTTCGCGCTGGCCTCGCGACTTTCGTACTTCCTTTGGAACTCGACTCCTGACGAAGCGTTGCTGGAAGTCGCCCGGCAAGGCAAGCTCGGCGACCCGCAGGTACTGCGGGCTCAGACCGATCGCCTGCTGGCCGATCCCAAGAGCGAACGCTTTGTGAAAGACTTCCTCGATCAATGGCTGGGACTTTGGGGCATTGAGAACACGACGCCCGATAGGGATCTCTATCCGGAGTACGACGACACGCTGAGGATCTCGAGTCTGCTCGAGTCGCAGGCCACGTTCCGGCACATGCTGGCCAAGAATCTGAGTGTCCGCGATTTTGTGGCGCCGAAATGGGCGATGATCAACGGCCGCCTGGCGACGCTGTATGGCATCTCGGGCGTCGATGGGCTGGGCATTCGCGAGGTGGCCATGCCGGCCGACTCACCCTACGGCGGTCTGTGGACGCAGTCGGCCATCATGAAGGTCACGGCCAACGGCACGCTGACATCGCCCGTGAAACGCGGCGTGTGGGTGGCCGAGCGGCTGCTCGGGGTCACCATTCCTCCCCCGCCACCGAACATCGATCCGGTCGATCCCGACACGCGCGGTGCCAAAACACTGCGCGAGCAGTTGGCGCTGCATCGGGGCAAAGGCTCGTGCGCTGCCTGCCATGCGAAGTTCGATCCGTACGGCTTCGCCCTGGAGAGCTTCGACGTAACCGGCAACTTCCGTGCGAACTATCGCGTGGTGAATGCCGAGCGGAAGCGCGGCGACAAGAGCTGGAAGGAGGGGCTCCCCGTAGATGCCAGCGGGACCACCCCTGAAGGCAAGGACTTTGCCGGCGTGAAGGAGTTGCGGCAAATGCTGGCCCAGCAGCCCGAGCAACTGGCCCGCGGCGTGACCCGTCATCTGCTGACCTACGCGACCGGGGAGCCGACGACGCCGGTCGATCAGCCGGCGATCGAGGCGATTTTGAAGAGCGCCGCCAAGGATGACTACGGGCTGCGCTCTCTACTGCACGGCGTGGTGCAGAGCGAGTTGTTCCGCTCGAAGTAGAACGGGCGAGATTCAAAGCTGGTCGTATGGCATTTCAAAGATCCGCTTGAGCTGGCTCAGATCGCCCGTCTTGAAGCCTTGGTTGAACCACTTCACGCGCTGCGCCGAGGTGCCGTGCGTGTAGTTCTCGGGCGAGGTGAAGCCGGTCGAGCGCTTCTGCAGACGGTCGTCGCCGATGGCATTGGCCGACTGGATGGCCTGCTCCACGTCGCCCGGTTCGATAAAGTCGAACTTCCTTTGGCCATGGTGCGCCCAAACGCCCGCCAGATAGTCGGCCTGCAACTCGAGACGCACGGACCACTTATTGAACTCCTCCTTGGACACCGTGCGGCGCTTTTCATCCACGATGCGGCTGAAGCCGAGCAGATTCTGGACATGGTGCCCGACTTCGTGGGCGATCACATAGGCCTGCGAAAACTGACCCTTCGAACCGCCAAGCTTGTCGCCCAGTTCTTCGAAGAAGGTCGGATCCAGATAGATCGTTTCGTCGCCCGGGCAATAGAACGGACCGACGGCCGAGGGAGCCGTGCCGCAAGCCGTGTCGACTTGCGCGGTAAATAACACCATCTTGGGCTTCCGGTAGCGCTCGCCCTGTTGCTGGAACTGATCGGTCCAGACCTGCTCGGTAAAGAACAGCACGGTCGAGGCCAACTTGCCGGCCTGCTCCTCCTCGGGCGTCAGGGGACGTTCTTCCCCCCCGGCGCCGGGCCCTTGCTGCTGCTGGGGGATGTTCTGCAGGATCTTCTGCGGATCGACTCCCAACAGCATGCTGACGACCAGAATGAGCAGCATTCCGCCACCGCCGACGGCAACCATTTTGCCCCCTTTGCCGCGGCGATCCTCAACGTTGTCGCTTTGCTGACCTTCATCGAGTCGCATGGTTCGATTTCCACCGAGAGAGTTTGCAGTACGTTTCGCCCAGACTGGGCCAATCAGGAGCGTAGCTTCGAACGGGCGCGCCGTCCACGAGGGCCGACTTCTTGCTTTCACAACCTCGCCCCACTCGACCCGAACAAGCAGCCCTCGGCATGGCCGGTCCGGCTGCTCAAGGCACATTGGGCGGCCCTGTGGCCCGCGCTGTCGGCCAGCAACTACACCCTGCGCTCGCACACGGTGGATGAGAAGGGACAACCTCAACCGCTCCCCAGACCCTTCGAGAAATCGGGGCACGCAGCGATTCAAGGTGGCTATCGTGGTCGAGTGATCGGGCAGGGCTGTTTGTAACTTTGCGGGTTGGGGCCGAGTCGGTTTCTTTTGAACAGGAGGAAGCGGAGGTAACGGAGGGGATTCTTCTGTTGGCTCTGTTTCCTCCTGTTCAAAAAGAAAGAAGCAGGGGTGAGAGACGAACGCCAAGGAAAGGGAGAAGTTACGCGGAGGCGCGGAGGCGCGGAGAAATACCAATCCATCGAACAGGGCATTGCACAACGCAGGACACGGGTATTCGAGGAGGGACGGGGCTCGAAGCATTTCCTCCGCGCCTCCGCGCCTCCGCGTGAAAATTCCTTCTCTTTCGAGTTGAGCGAGCAGGGCTGTTTGTAACTTTGCGGGTTGGTGCTGATCGGGTTCTTGAACAGGAGGTAACGGAGGAGGTTTCTCTGTTAGCTCAGTTTCCTCCTGTTCAAGAAAGGGAAACAAGGGCGAGGGACGAACGAAGGGCAGCCCCCCTCCCCAGCCCTCCCCACAAGTGGGAGGGAGCAGGAAGAGAGGGTGCGGCGTTGTTGGCGATTCAGGGTGAGCCGCGTCAGGGCTGTAACTTTGCGGGTTGCGAGTCGGACCCGTGTAACTTTGCGGGTTGATCGGGGGCGGGATCGCGATTCGCCTCGCTCACGCTTCGGGTTGGGATGGGGATGCTCTCGCGCACCTCCTCCGCGTGTAACTTTGCGGGTTGCGGAGCGGACCCGTGTAACTTTTCGGGTTGTGGCGGGCCGTGTAACTTTTCGGGTTGATGACTCGTCGCGCGGGATTGAAGGTGCGCGCGGTCGTGAGAAAGCATGCGACGCGCGTAGTCGAGCACGTCCGATTCTTTCATCCGCGCTATGCGGTAAAGCTCGGTCCGGACACGACCGTCTTCCGTCAAGTCGTTCGGATCGGGCATCGGCGGAAACGGAGAACGGGCGAGCAAGTCCGTCTCCCAGATGTCGAGCTCGACGAGCGCCTGATTCAGGGACGCGATCGCCTTGCGGGTGGAGCCGTTTTGCAGGATGGATTCGGCATGCTCGGCTTCTGCGATCGAACGGTGAAGTTGCTCGCGGGCTTGTTCGATGGCCGATAGGGCCCGTGTTTTGGGGGTGGGGTCCGGCTTGCGGCGCGGGACCGGGAATTTGCGGAGCTTGCCGTCCAGGCCCATGCGGACCTTGGGTTTGCGATGCCGCGGATGACGCTTGCGCAGGCCGGCCACCATCGGGCGACTGACCTGACAGCAACGGGCGAAGAAGGCGTCGCTCTGGTCGTCGTAGGCCGGATCATCCAGCAAGCGGTTTACGAGCATCCGCTTGTCGGCGTTGGTGCGCGGCAGGCCGGGGTTTTGGTGCGCCTTGATGGCATAGAGCATGGCGTCGCGGCGGGTGCCCTGGCGGATGTCGACCTTGAAGGATGGCTCTTCGCAACGGGAAGCGACCTCGATGCAGTGATGCCCGTCGGCGATGTAGAGCGGGGCGTCGGGGGATTCCTGGAAGGCCACGGCAGGGGGACGCGTCTCGGGCGGAAGCTGGGCGTAGTAGGCCAGGGCCGACTCGTCGAAACGCCCGCCCCTGACGGTGAAGATCATGCCGCGAAGGCCTTGGGGGAAGCTGTCGAAGCGGATTTCGGTGATTGGCATGCGGCACCGCGGGTTTAGAGAAGGTGAACTCTATCCGCAGTATATCAGATTACTACAGTTTTATAACAGAATAATGAGAGATTTGAATGGATTTTTTAAGGTGATGGAGGGATGGAGGTTAGGGAGGGAGTGTCACGCGGAGGCGCGGAGGGGAGGAATTTGAGATTTGAAATTTGAGATTTGAGAGGGAAATCAAATGGGAAATACGAAATGCGGATACGAAGACGTTGACCGCAGAGGGACGCAGACAGGTAGGAAGAGAGGAGAGGAAGGAGCTCATTCAAGAGGGGGCCAACTTTTGTTCCGCTCCTTTCTCTCCAAATTCACATCCCTCCTTCTGATCTTTATCCTCCTTCTTCGTCATCTTGTACTTCATCTGCGGAAATCTGCGTTCATCTGCGTTCATCTGCGTTCATCTGCGGACAATGCCTTTCGTCGTTTTTCGTTCCATGTCTTCCCTCTCCCATTTCAGATCCTCCCTCATCGTGCACGCGTCCGCATTGCTCGTGTTCTGTCCCAGAAGTGGTTTGGTTGGCCACCGGTGAATGGCGTTGTCACAGGGGCTACCGGCGGCTAGCGCCTTGCCGCTCACCTGCAACGTCGAATTGCAAGTAGGCCACCAATGCCGACCGATAAAACCCCATCTGCGTGAGACACGACGCTAGCACGCCCTGCTCCGTTTCCTCTTGACCCATTCGCCAGATCCGATCAAAGTGCCGCCCCTCTCTTCTTTGCTCAGGTTTCCCTGAAAGGCGCGCATGGCATCGGCCCGTACAAGCTGGATCCTCGTGGCGATTGTGTACGGGTTGGGCACGTGCGGCTGCATCACCCGACATCTGGCGCAGCCGATTGAAGTCAAAGTCCGTGACGCCGATACCGGCCAGCCGATTCCGGGTGCCACCGTCGAACTGAAGCTACGCCCCAGCATGGAAGGGGAATCCGTGACGGGGGTGGCCGACGACAAGGGCAAGGCTGTCGTGAAGGTGAAGCGGTCGCAGTATGTTGCCTATGAAAAGCCGGTCTGGCAGGCTTCGGCGCCAGGCTATCTGACCGTCGAGGAGCGGAGTCAGCAGGATCTCTCGCGCACGACGGCGCGGCAGATTTCGCTGCACCGCGGACCGGCCAAGATCGTGGTGACCGTTCCCGTCGACTATCAGGGGCCGATCCTGATCGACAAGCTGCTGCGCGAGAAGTGGCTGCAGCTTCAGCAAGGCAAGCGCGAGTTCGAGTACCGCGCCGAAGTGAACGGCTATGTGGCGATCGACGCCAGCCCGCTGATGATGAAATGGCTGGACGACGCCCAGATCCGCATCGTTGACGACGAAGGGAAGCAGATCCCCGAATCGTCGATCCGTCGGATCGTGAAGACTCCCACCCGCGAGATCCTGGTGGTGGGGAGTGAGAAAGAGGCCAGCGAAATTCGGCAGGTGGTGTACCAGCAGCCCGGCGACGGCAAGGATCCCAAGAAGCTCGGCGAGGATCCGGAGAAGATCGAGTGGATGTTCCGCAAGTATCGCGAAGAATGCGGAATGGATTAGCGATCTATATTTCGCACGACCAGCGTGCCGACCCCTTCGGGCTTGGACCCCGGGGTTTCGCTTCCCAGGTTGATCGAGCCGCCGGGGAGCAACACCGTCCCCTTGTCCTTGCTGCTCGATCGGGCTTCCCACCAGGCGTCGGCGTCTTCGGAAGTCCAGCTTCCTGCTTGCGGCAGCCGCAGCAGTGCATGGCGCAGCTCGCGCGCCGACTGCGGGCGGTCATTCACGCCCTTCTCCAGGCACTTCAGCAGGATCTGTTCCAGCTCGGGCGAAACCGCCTTGCGGAGTCGTTGCGAGGGGAGTTCCGGGGTCGTGCGGATGTGATGCATACAGATCTCGACGACCGTGGTGCCGTTAAAGACCGGCGTGCCTGTCAGCAGGAAGTAGCCCAACGCCCCCACGGCGTACAGGTCGCTGCGGGCGTCGACCTGCGTCGGCGCGTGGATCGCCTCGGGGGACATGTAGAGCGGGGTTCCAGTGGCCACTTCGGCTGAGGTCAGACGGCCGGCGGCGGGATCGGCCGCGCGGGCCAGCCCGAAATCAAGCAGTTTGACAAAGTCGGCCACTCCGCCCCAGTGGTTCAGCATCACGTTGGCGGGCTTGATGTCGCGATGAATCAGCCCTGCGCCGTGGGCCTCGATCAGCGAGCCGCAGACCTGCGAAAGGATCTGAATCACCCGGCCTTCGGGGAGCGGGCCATAGCGTTCGACCAGCGTCTCGAGATTGATGCCGTCGAGGTACTCCATGGCATAGTAAAAGATCCCCTCGGGCGTACGGCCGAAGTCGTAGATGGCGATCGTATTGGGATGGTTCAACTGACTGGTCAGTTGCACTTCGCGTTCGAAGCGGGCCACCGAGTCAGGGTTGGAGTTCTCGTTGCCCAGCAGCTTGATAGCCGTGGGCCGCCGCATCATGGCGTGCCGGCCGCGATAGACCACGCCCATTCCGCCAGCGCCAAGCTTTTCTTCCAGCGTGTACTGTCCGAGCCGCTTGTTTTCGAGGGCTGCCTTCTGCACGCGTTGTTGCAGTCGCGCCACGAAGAACAGCGACACAAAGATGCCGATCATCGCCAGTCCGACCAGCCCGAACAGTGTCCAAATCGCGACGCGCAGGACGTACAGGGGGGCGTAGGCCTCGGTCATGTCCATTTCGGTGGCCACACCGAAGCCGTACTCGGGGAGCCATTTCCAGGCGCCGACGACCGGCACACCGCGGTAGTCGCGATAGCCGGCCACATCGACCTGGATCTCCGTCGTGGGATTGTCAGCATCGGCGATCGCCGCCAGCGCCATGCGGGTCAAAGGCTGATTCGCCCGCGCGGTTTCCGGTCGAGCGCCGGCGGCCATATTCACGCCTGGATCGCGGACCTGCAGATTCAAGATCGATTGCGTCTGATCGTCATCGGGAAGCAGTCCGATCGACTTGAGCTGCGGATCGAAGCGGCTCATGGACAGCATCAGCCCGTTCTTGTCGAAGGCATAGGTCTCGCAGGTCTCTCCGCCCGAGGCGACTGACAGGATTCGGGTGAAATCGATGTCGGGGCGGATGCGCAGCCCGAGCGCACCGATGGCTTTGTTCTGGTTGTCGTGCACGGCGGCCCCGGCGAACATCGTTGGCAGTCCGATTCGCTGTCGTCCTTGCGCGTCTTCGATCATGCCGTTGGCCTTCATGGGCCGGGTGACAATTGGCCGGCCCCTCAGCACTTTGGCCAGCGCGCTATCGGCGTCGGACGGATAGGTGACGCCGATGTTGTCGTCGCGGAGCGAGGCCACACAGAAGCCGTCGGGCTTCAGCAGCACGTAGCCGTCGAAGTTGTTCGCTTTGAGCCAAGAGCGCAGTTCGTCTCGCAGTGCCTTCTGTGTGGGGTGCTGCCGCAGCAGTGTGTCGGCCCCATCCTGAGGAAGCTCCAGCGTCAGTAGTTCGCCGGTCAGAGTCTGGATCCGCGCGGTCTGCACCAGATTGGCCGCGTCCCCTTCCTGATCGCGAAGCCAGATCTCGAGTGCTGCCAGGTCGGCGCTCAGAATCGTCTTGATCTCGGCAGCCATCTTGTCGCGCATGGCGTTCTCGACCGACGAGTAGACCAGGCCGCCGATCAAGGCCAGGGCCACCATGGCCGCGATCGGCCACAGCCAGAAGGTCCGCTGCAGGAACTGCCGCGTGACGTAGGCCGAAGTGGAGAACGCGCGGCCCAGACTGGATCGCGAGGCGCCACTGGGGCGCGATTTGGCCGCGGCAGGAGGAGGAGGCAGGGTGTCGCTCATAAGATTTTTGTTGTGCGGCCCAGATTCGAGGCTTTCACCGACTGCTGGTGATTGTGAATGACGCCCTGCCGCCGCGAAAGAAGAGGCGGGGGAAAACCCGAACGGGCGGGTCGCAGCCAAGAACGATCGCTCGTAGCGATCAGCGCGCGATGTTTAACGACTGATAGATCCTTAGATCGCCCAAGCTGTCGGCCACAAACTGGGCGCCGGTAAAGTCGTGCGTGCGGCTGTGCCCGCCCGGCACCGCCACGGCAAACGCTCCGGCGGCGATGGCTGCCTTGCAGCCGTTGTGGCTGTCTTCCAACACCAGCACTTCGGCGGGTGGGCGCTCGAGTCGCCTGGCGGCTTTCAGATAGATCTCGGGATTCGGCTTGCCGTCGGTCACATCCTCGGAGCAAAGCAGAAACTGGAAGCGAGGTTCCAGCTCGAAGCGGCCCAGCACTTCGGTCACGAACTTTCGTCCGCTGCTGGTCGCCACGGCCTTGGGGATGCCGGCCCGCTCCAGCGCGGTCAGCAGCTCGAACAGTCCGGGCATGGGGGCCAGTCGGGTCACCAGAATCTCGGCGAAGATCTCAGAACTTTCGGCCGCCAGGTCGGGGATCGTTTCGGTCAGCTTGTGCCAGTCGATCATCACTTGAAAGGCATTGCGGGCGGGGCGGCCCATCATCATGTCCAGCAGGGCCGGCTCGAACTCCTTGCCGCGCCGGCGGAGCATCTCGCGGCAGACGAGTTGATAGAGCTCTTCGGTGTTGAACATCAGGCCGTCGAGATCGAACACGACAGCACTGGGACGGGCGGGAGTCGACATGGCAGCCGAAAACGCAGGATGGGGAATCCGAAAACACCGGAGTCCAGTGTACGCGGGAACCGAATGCGAGGAATCCCCCGCAATGGGTTCGATCCGGAACCGTGGGCGTTGTTCTGTGCGCGGGAGTTGCTACGATTTCTAGCTGGATTTCAGGCCGTCTCACGCAGGCTATTTTATGCGCATCGCCATTGGTTCCGACCACGCCGGCTTCCTGTACAAAGAGCGGATCAAGGCCTTTCTGACCGAGGCCGGACACGAAGTGATCGACTTCGGCACGCACTCGACCGAGAGCTGCGATTATCCCGTCTATTGCCGTCCCACGGCCGAAGCCGTGGCCGCGGGCAAGGCCGACCGGGGCATCGTGCTGGGGGGCTCCGGCAACGGCGAGGCCATGACCGCCAACCGTGTTCGCGGCGTGCGATGCGCCTTGTGCTGGAACACCGAGACCGCCCGACTGGGGCGCGAGCACAACAACGCCAACTGCCTGTCGATCGGTGAACGTATGATCCCCATCGAACTGGCGCTAGAGATTGTCGACGTCTGGCTCAAGACGCCGTTTGCCGGCGGCCGCCATCAGAAGCGCATCGAGATGCTGGACGAGTAGCCCCGTCTCGCCTGCTGGGAGATCGGTCCCACTTCAAGGCAGGCGGGACGCCTGCACCACAATCGGTCACGCGCTAAGGCGGTCGTGGTAGCGAGCTGCATACGGAGTATGCCTGCTACTTTACGCGCCCGGGAGATCGGTCCCACTTCGAGGCAGGCGGGACGCCTGCACCACAATCGGTCCCACTTCAAGGCAGGCGGGACGCCTGCACCACAATCGGTCACGCGCTAAGGCGGACGTGGTAGCGAGCTGCAGGCGGACGCATACGGAGTATGCCTGCTACCTTACGCGCCCGGTGAAAGGTTCAAAAATCAACCGGCAGCGTCTCCTGCCCGCGCGGCGAGATGCGCTTTTCCTTCCCACCGTGACCGATCATGTAGGTCCCCGAGGGAATGCGGAATTTGACGAAGCCGTTCGTGGTTTCGATTTCCATGCCCGAGGTCACGGGGAAGGCTTCGTTGGTCTTGTCCGGGTTCTTCTTGTCCCGCTTCAGTTCGAAGAGCGTAACGGATTGCTGCGGGTCGTCGGCCGGCAGCTTTACTTCAATGGTGGCTGCCTGATTCCGATTCAGAATAAAGTCCAGGCGGACCACGTTCTTCGCCCCATCGACGACGACCCATCGCATATCGTAGAAGTCGCCGCAACGGGCGTAGACCACATACTCGCCCAGCGGCAGACGATGATGGCTGTAACGGCCCGTCGATTTGCTCCATTCGACCTCGGTCATGATATTCGGCGCGGTTTCTTCCTCGAATTTTCCCGGCTGATTGGGCGTGGCGATGGCCTCCATCCCGCCGCGCAACGGGCCCTCGTGGGTTGTCTGTCCTGCATAGCCAAAGTAAATCTCGTCGGGGAACTTCCCTTCTTTCGAGAAGCCGCCGGTCACCTCGGTCCGCATGATCTTGCGCGTTCCCATGAACTCCGCGATCTTGTCGTTCGTCATGCGGGTGTTGTCGACCCGCAAGGTGTCGAGCGAAGTCAGGCCGGTCAGGTGTTCGAGCCCCCCGTTCGAGACCCGTGTGTCGTTGAGCGACAGCTCGGTAAGCCGACTCAGGGGCTTGAGCTCCTCCAGCCCCTTGTCGGAGATCTGCGTGCCGTCCAGGTCCAGCAGTTCGAGCTTCTTCAGGTCCTTGAGCGACGCCAGCCCCGCATCGCTGATGCGCGATCGCGAGAGCTTCAGCTTTCGCAGGTTGGTCAGCGTCCCCAGTGCGGTCAGCCCCGAGTCGTCGAGCAACGTGTCCTGCAGGCGGATCTCGGTGAGCCTGGGCAGATCCTTGAGGGGGGCCAGTCCCGCCCCGCGAATCGCCAGGCCGTTCAAGTCCAGCCGCGTCAGCTTGGGCATCTTGGCCAGGTTCTCGAGTCCTGCTTCGGTAACCTGCGTGCCGGCCAGACTCAGCTCGCTCAGCTCAGTCAGGTTCGCCAACAGAGGCAGCGATACGTCCGTGATCGCCGAGTTCTCCAGCTTTAGATACTTCAAGCCGACTAACCGCCCGATCTGCTCCATGCCAGCGTCGTCGGTGCTGGGTGAAGCCACCAGCCGCTCGACGGGATAGAAGCCGTTGAGCGATTCGAGATCGGAGCTGGGCGCTTCGACCGAAGATAGATCGATGTCCACATACTTGCGGCCTCGATCGGCTTTCAACTCCACGTGCCCCTGCTGATCGCGGATTCGCTCAAAGGCCCACTTCTCGCGCAGCTTGGGCAAGCGATACAGGCCGACCGCCAGGAACGCCGCCAGCGAGAGCAGCGTGATGACCGGCACGGCAAATCGCCGTTTGCGGCGCGGCGCTTCTTCGATGTTTTCATCTTCGGAATCGGGAGGAGGCTGACGAGATGGCATGAGATAACCTGCGCGAGCGACGCGAGCGAAAGGAACCGAGACGGCCCGAAGCGTGACTGGGGAAGACGCTAATTGTGCAGACCACGGCACGCGCTGGCAAGCGGTGCCCCTCTGCGGGTAGGCTGGTCCTGCGATCAGCAGTCGAGACAAGGATCGGACGCGTGCGTACCCAGGCTTCGATGGCGGCAGTGCAGATTCCCCAAGCGTGGGGGAACGACGGCGCGTTGGCCCGAGTGGATACGGCGCTGGCGACCTTGTCCGGCGTCGAGCTGGCGCTCCTCCCCGAGCTTTGCCTGACGGGCTATGTCTCTCCCTGGGGGGATTTCGACGTGCGCCCCTTTGCAGAAACGCTGGACGGTCCGACCTGTCGCGAAGTCGCAGCGCTGGCGGCGCGGCGAAACCTGGCCATCGCCGCACCGCTGGTCGAGCGGGTCGAGGGGAACCTCTCCCGCGATACTCGCTACTACAACACGCTGGTTCTGTTCGACGAAACGGGCCTGCGCATCGGTCACTGGCGCAAGCGGCATCCCTGGTTTCCTGAGTATTGGGCCACGCCTGGCGACCTGGGAACTCCGGTGATTGAGTGGCATGGCCTCTCGATCGCCGCGGCCATCTGCTACGACCTTCACTTTCTCGACCACGAAGCCGCGGACGAACTACAGTCGGCCGACGTGCTGCTGTTTCCTTCGGCCTGGGTCGAAGACGAGGAAGACACCCGCCTGCCCCGACTGCGCGAACTGGCCGGGCGGTACGGCATCGCGGTGGTGAACGCCAACTGGGCGACCGGCCGGCCGGCGATCTGGGGGCAAGGCGGTTCCGTTATTCTGGATCCGCAGGGGGAAGTGCTGGCGGCTGCCGCAGGAAACGGGGCCGAGTGCATCACGGCGTACATTCAAAGACGTGCTAGCGGTGGGTAGTGCCGCGCTGGCGAGATTCGAGTAGAGGTGGGCGATTGCGGCTCTCTTCTGATCGCAAAGCAACCAGCCTGACTCATAAGCGATCAACTGTACGCGATTTGCCGTCATCATCCTTTGCCGGGCGCTGCGTACCGAATCGACCTGGCAAGTGCCCCGCCAGGCACATATCCCATCTGAAAGGGCAGTTTTCGTTCCGCCCACGAATGCTCCCTTGCCGCCCGGCGTTTTATGGTGATTGGCTTGAGGTTTGCCTTGTTGAGCTTGCCCCTGCATATCGCCAACGAACCTCGAGAATCCATGGCTACAATCGCCCCTCCGCAAAAATGGCTTTACCAGTTCGTGATTTTGGCCAGTCTGGCGATCGTTCTCGCCATGGCCTCGTGGGCGCAGGCGGTGCTGATTCCCATCGCACTGGCGGTTCTCTTAACGTTTCTACTGACGCCGGTGCTCAACCTGTTGGAACATTACGGAGCCGGGCGCGTTCCCGCCGTGGTGATTGTGGTCGTCCTTGTGGGAACGCTCCTTACTAGTCTGGGATGGCTGATCGGGTACCAGGTCGCCAATCTGGTGGACACCTTCCCCGAGTACGAGCAAAACCTGAATCAAAAGGTGGCGTCGTTCCGCGAAGCGGGTCAGGGAGGGTTCATTGATAAGTTGGAGTCGGTCTTCCGGTCCGTGTCGCGGCAGGTGGAGTACAAGGATAATCCTCCGCCCGATGTCTTAGAGGCCAAACCGCAGTTGGTCCGATTGGTGACGGAAGACGAGCCGCTGGGTCTGTCGCGGCTGTGGTCGGTCCTGGGGCCGTTCATGGATCCTGTGGGAAGTATCGGGCTGGCGGCGGTGCTGGTCGTCTTTATGCTGCTCAAGCGCGAAGATCTGCGAGACCGCATGATCAGCGTGATTGGTCATGGCCGCTTGACGGTGACCACCAAAGCGCTCGACGAAGCGGGGCAGCGCATCAGTCGTTATCTGCTGATGCAATTGATCATCAACGGCAGTTTCGGCGCGTGCATCGCCCTGGGGCTGGTGGTGATTGGAGTGCCCTATGCCGCCTTGTGGGGCTTTCTCGCTGGGACGTTGCGCTACATTCCCTACCTGGGTCCGTGGCTGGCAGCACTGCTCCCCTTGGCGTTGAGTCTGCTGGTGATGGACGGCTTGAGCGGGCCGATCATGATTTTGGGGCTGTTTCTGGTGCTCGAGCTGATCAGCAATCTGATCATGGAGCCCTGGCTGTACGGCAAAGGGATCGGTGTTTCCGAAGCGGCTACCTTGGTGATGGTTTCTTTCTGGACCTGGCTGTGGGGGCCGATTGGCCTGGTTCTGGCGACTCCGCTCACGGTGGTCCTGGTGGTACTGGGCCGGCATGTGCCGTTCCTCAAATTCTTCGCCACGCTGCTGGGCGATCAGCCGGCGCTGGAAATGCACGTGGGCTACTACCAACGGCTGTTGGCGCGAGATCAAGACGAGGCGCTCGATATCGCCGAAGAACATCTCCGCGCGCACACCCTGGTGGAGACGTACGACGAGCTGCTCTCGCCCGCGCTGGCCAACGCACGACGGGATCTGGACGGCGATCGACTGGACGAGGCCGATCAGGCGTATGTCGTGCGGGCGACGCGCGAGATTGCGGAAGAGCTGGAGACGCTGAACGCCCACAAACTCAGCTTGAAGCAAGTGCCGGGACAAGAGAACCCCGCAACGCACGAAAAGCTGCCGCTGGTGCTTTGCTGTCCGGCAAGGGATGAAACGGACGAAGCTGCGATCGTGATGCTGCGCGAGACGCTCGATCCCAAACGGTGCCAGGTCGCCGTGGTGGGCACGGACCTGCTGGCTTCCGAGGTCGTCGAGGCAGCTTTGGAAAAGCGACCGGCTGTGTTCTGCATCCTGGCCATTCCGACGGGCGGGTTGGCGCAGGCACGGTTGCTGTGTCTGCGGCTGAGAGCGCGCATGCCGGACTTGAAGATCGTTGTGGGCCGCTGGGCGCTCAAGGGAAACTCGGCCACCAGTCGAGCGCAACTGGAGGAAGCCGGGGCCGACGCAATTGGAACGACGATCGCTGAAACGCATTCGCAGGTGATGAGCTTCGTGCAGCTTGCTCCCCAGAAAGAGGAAGCCCGAGAAATGGCGGGGGCGGGAAAGTAACGCATCGCGAAGCCTTGCGCTGTGGATCCTGGATTGCGTTCATCCGTTCCTTGAGCATCGATCGTTTTCATGCAAGACTCCAAGAGCAAATCAAGGATCATCGAGCCGCGCTACGTGGCTCTGGTGGCGATCACTGCGGTCGTGGCCTATGTGCTCTACTGCATGACGGCGCCGTTCGCGCCGGCGCTCATCTGGGCACTTGCGTTGGCGGTCAGCGCGCACCCCTTGCATCAATGGCTGCGACATCGAATTCGATTCGATAACGTGGCGGCCGGCATTGCCGTGTTCACCCTTGCCGTGGCGATCGTCCTTCCGGTCACTCTGGTGAGTCGGCGACTGGTAAAAGAGGCCGGCGACTTCATTCAGATCGCCCAGCAGGAGATTGAGTCGGGAGGGCTCCACCGACGTGTCGAACAACTTCCGAAGGCATCGCTGTGGCTCCCCTGGTTGGAGTCGCAGGTCGGCTGGTCGTCGGCCGAAGCCGCAGAAATCGCCGGGGATGAGAAGCCCGCAGAGAATCGTGGCTCGGCGGATGACAAGCATCCCGAGAAAGCCGAGTCGGCGGATGACAAGCAGACAGAGAAGTCTGAATCGCCGAAAGCACCATCGGGCAATTCCGACACCATCAATCAGGCAGCAAGCATGGTCACGTCGGGAGTGGGCACGGTCATCACCGGATTGTCCTGGATGATCGGCCAGTTGTTCGTCACGTTTCTGGCGCTGTTCTTCTTTTTGCGCGATCGTGATTTCTTCGTCTCGTCCGTGCGCCAACTGATCCCGTTTACTGAAACAGAGACGGATCAACTTTTCGAGCGCATCGATGACACCATCTATGCCACCATCTATGGCTCGCTGACCGTCGCCGCCATTCAAGGCACCATGGGCGGCCTGATCTTCTGGTACTTGGGCTTGCCTTCTCCGCTGCTGTGGGGAGCGATCATGGGGCTGCTGGCCGTGGTCCCCGTGCTGGGAACCTTTGTCATTTGGGGGCCGACCGCGCTCTACCTGGCTTCTCAGGGCAACTGGACCGACGCGTTGATCCTGACCGCATGGGGCGGCATCGCCATCGCACTGGTCGATAACTTCATCTATCCGTATCTGGTCGGATCAAGAATGAACTACCACACCTTGCTGGTGTTCCTGGCGATGGTCGGCGGCCTGGCGTCATTCGGAGCCTCGGGCATCATTATCGGTCCGCTCATGCTTGGGATTACCGATGGCCTGATCAAGGTCTGGTTGAAGAAGTCCGCTGCCGCCGAGCTTGGCCCAGCGGACGCACCAGCGGCTTAGAACGCCGCTCAAATGTGGACGCTCTTGTCGAAACACCATCGCGAAAATCCTTTACGGCGTTGCTCTGCCGGGGTCGGTCGCGCGCGAGAACCGACGTTTTAGAAAGGACGCGCTCCTATTTCACCAGCAGATCGGCGACGCCGACGAGGAACAGGCCCACGCTGATCACGCTGTTCACGTGGAAGAAGGCCAGGTTCACGCGGGTCAGGTCGTCGGGCCGCACCAGCCAATGCTCGTACAGAAGCAGCGCGGCCACGCAGACGATCCCGGCCAGATAGATCGCCCCCAGCCCGGGATAAACCCACGGCATGGCGAACAGCAGGATCACCATCAGCAGATGGCAGCCGGCCGAGAACTTGAGCGAACCCGGGATGCCGAGCCAGGCGGGAATGCTCCGCAGGCCGGCCTGGCGGTCGAACTCAAAGTCCTGGCAGGCGTAGATCACATCGAAGCCGGTCACCCACAGCATCACCGCGGCCCCCAGCACGACCGGGGCCAGCAGATCGGCCGGGTTGGCCAGCACCACTTCGCCACGCAGGGCGATCCAGGCACAGACCGGCGCCAAAGCCAGGGCCGCCCCCAGCCAGACGTGCGCGAATCGCGTAAAGCGCTTCGTGTAGCTGTAGCCCATCAGAAAGGCCAAGACCGGCAGGGCCAGGATGATGGGGAGCTTGTTCGGCAAAAAGAGGAGCGTGCCGGCCACAAATGCCAGTGAGCAGCCGATCGCGAACAGGGCGACCGTGCCCACCCCCAGCGTGCCGGCCGGGATGTGTCGCTTCTCGGTCCGCGGATTCCGGGCGTCGATCTGCCAATCGGCCACGCGATTAAAGGCCATCGCGGCGCTGCGGGCCGCGACCATACAGACGACAATTCCCACCAGGTGTTGCCATCGCCACTCGACACGCGGCTCGGCGGCCAGGGCTAACGCGGCTGCCAGCAAAGCAAAGGGGAGCGCAAACAGCGTGTGGCTGAAGCGGATCATCTCCAGGATATGACGCAGGCGTGTCCACATGATGCTTACCGTGTCGGCCGTTTGTTCTCGCCCCACCGCGAGATCAATGCGTTCTGGATGCCCAACTGATCGCAGATGCGGCCCACGATAAAGTCCACCAGATCCTGCACGCTCTTGGGCTCGTGATAGAAGCCGGGCATGGCAGGGAGCACAATCGCGCCGGCCTCGACGCACTTCCGCATGTTGTCCAGGTTCACGATCGAGAGGGGTGTTTCACGAGGCACGAGGATCAGCTTCCGGCGTTCCTTCAGATGCACATCGGCCGCGCGCTGAATCAGGTTCGAGGACGACCCGTGGGCGATGGCGCTCAAGGTGGAACCCGAGCAGGGGCAGATAACCATTCCCTCGGTCAGGCACGAGCCGCTGGCGATGGGGGCCATCATGTTCTTGTAATGATGGTAGGTCACGCGTCCCATCTCCTTCCCCATCGAGGAGAAGACATTGCTCGCCCCGGACGAGACGCCCGCTTCGTTTCGCAGCAGACGCAGCGTCTGGTCGGCGTCGATCTGATCGAAGTTGGGGAGCAGGGCGTCCTGGTTGAAGCGGTCGAGATTGACCACCAGCCCCAGTTCCTGCTCCAGCACGGCCTTGCCCGATTCGCTGATGCACAGATGCACGTCGCGGCCGGTGGCCAGCAGCACTTCAAGCAGGCGGATGGCATACGGGGCGCCGCTCGCTCCGGTCAGGGCCAGGACGAGTTTGGGATTCATTTGACGCCCACGTAAAGAGTGGCGATGCCCAGCGACAGCGAGCGATACGTGACCTGGCTCAGACCGGCCGCTTCCATTCGCTTGACCAGGGCGGGACCTTCGGGGAACTGCATTACGCTGGCCGGCAGATAATTGTAGGCTCCCTGCCGGTTGCTGGCCAACCATTGACCCAGCCATGGCAAGACATTGCGGAAGTACCAGCCATAGATGCCGCGGAACGGCTGCCAGCGCGGCATGGAGAACTCCAACACCGCCACTCTTCCGCCTGGCCGGCAGACGCGGGCCATCTCGCGCAGGCCTTTGTCGGTGTCGCTGACGTTCCGCAGGCCGAAAGCGACCGAGACAATCTGAAAGGTGTTGTCCGGGAAAGGGACCTGCTGCGTGTCGGCCTCGAGAAACGTGATCTCTCCCTTGGCGTAGCGATCCCCTTTCTGCTCGGCCAGGACCAGCATGGGATGGCAGAAGTCAGTGGCCATGACCTTGGCCGTACCGGCAGCCGCGCGATAGTAAGCCAGCGCCAGATCGCCGGTACCGGTGCAGACGTCGAGGATGGGATCGCTCCCCTGCGGAGGGACCGCGCGGACAGTCCGCCAGCGCCAGTAGCGATCGACATTCATCGACAGCAGATGGTTCAGCAGGTCGTAACGGCCAGCGATCTCGCCGAACATCTGCCGCACCCGGGCGCCGGACTTGTCGACGGTGATCGGGGCAGGTTCAAGGGTGGTGGTCATGGCAGGCGCGGGGGTGGGAGTTTTTTCGGCTTCTACAGATTAGCGAACGGGGCGGGGGAACGCATGCCCCAAGGGGAGCCCATTGTGGTGCAGGCGGCCGGCAAGCCTTTGTCCCTGGAGGAATGTGAACTGGCATTCTTCTTTGGACAGACTTTTCTGGCCAAAGCGGTGGGCCTCGCGGCCCTCTGCCCACCCTACTAGTACGTCTATGCTAAATCCGTAGGTTCCTGTTTGGATCGACCCCGGAGGGGTCCCAGCGATTAGCCGGGGGTAAGCGAAGCGACACCCCCGGTTAGCTGCCCCCCTTCCATCCTGACCCCGGCAGGGGTCACAGCATACATCACCGCGCCTTATAGGCTGCGACCCTTTCAGGGTCGGAAGGGTTCGTGCGCAATCAACCGTGGGTGTCGCTTCGCTTACCCCCGGCTAATCGCTGGGACCCCTCCGGGGTCGGCCGTACGAATGCTCACCAGATTTGAGTGGAAGCACTACTACGTAGTGCGTAACCGCCAAACCTGCACTCCCCTTAACTCACTTCCCCAGGCCAAACTCTTTCCAGCGTGCGGTTACCCGCTCGCGCACCTCGTCGCTCATGCAGGCGTCCGCTGGCCAGGGGGTGGGATGCTCGCCCGGCAGCTTGGCCGTGGCATCGATCGCCAGGGCATGCCCGGCCAAAGGAATCGGCGCGGCCAGATCGCGGGGGTCGGTCGGCCCCTCGTGAAACCACGCGTCGCGGCCCGGATGAGCGTGTGTCGCGACGCGCTGCCAGACTTCGTCGGCCTGCTGCACGTTGACCTCGGCGTCGACCAGCACCAGCAACTTGGCCTGCCGCAGCGGGGCCAAACCCCACAGCGCGGCAGCAGCCTGCCGAGCTTGCCGCGGGTACGTCTTGCGAAGCGAAGCAAAGGCCAGCCGACCGCTGCCGCTGGCTGGCAGCGACAGATCTACGAGCTCGGGCAAGACCGACTTGAGCCAGGGCAAGATCAACCGCTCGTGTCCCTTTAGTCGGGCTGCTTCCTCCGAGACGTCCCCCGGGATGCGCAGCAGGCATGCAGGATTCGAGCGATGGGTCAGGGCGGTCACCTTCACGCGGGCTCCGAGCCCCGCCGGCAGATACTGTCCCAGCGGACCCGCCAAGGGACCGAGTTCGACCTCGGACTCGGCCGGGTCGATCACCCCTTCCAGCACCAGCTCGGCGTCGGCCGGCACATCGAGATCGATCGACCGTGCTCGGACCACGTCGAGCGGCTTGCCGCGAAGGACTGCTCCCAGCGACAGCGGATCGAGCCCTGGCGGCAGCGAAGCCCCGGCGAGGAAGCCGACGGCGAAGTCTCCGCCCAACCAGGCGGCGACCGCCAGCGATTCGCCGCGCTCTCGCGCCCGGCGAGCATGCTGCGCGGCGGGCTCGGGCCACAGCCAACGGATCGCGATGGCGCTACGGTCCAGGATCTCGACCGGATAGGTCCCTACGGCCAACTCGCCGGTGTCAGGATCGCGTGTCAGCACGCAGGCCCCGGGGAGCGACCGGCGGGTGTCGAGCGGGCGGACTTGGATGGCCGGCAGCTCATTCACGTTCACATCGCTGGCCAGCTTCACCACTTGCTGACAGGCGCCGGTCTTCACCGAGCGCGTGGCGGCCGCGGTCGACTGGGCCAGTTGGGGCACCTTCTTGATCGCCGCCAGCCAGCCTTCGCTGGCCGGGGCTTTCTCGAGTCCGGCCATGCGGGCCGAAAGCTCGTCGAGCGACGTCAGCCCCAGCGCCTGGCAGAGCCGGGCCGGCGAGCCGAGCAGATGGGTCACCACCGGAAAGCGCTGCCCCGTGATCTGATCGAACAGCAGGGCAGGCCCACCGGCCTTGCCGACGCGGTCGGTGATCTCGGCCAATTCCAGCGCGGCGTCGACCGGCGCGCTGACGCGCACCAGCTCGCCGGCGGCCGCCAACTGCTCCAGGAATTCGCCGAGCGAACGGAAAGTCATAAGTGGACCGGCAAGAAAGGCTCGAAGCGGAAGCGAGCATTCTAGGGCCACGCCTTGCGACTGAGGAGCCTACGGGGCCATCACGCGATCCACCGCTTCGGCCAGTTGATCAACCGAGAACGGCTTCTCGACGACTTCCCAGCGGCCGGCCCCTGTACCCGCCGGAATCTGATCGGCCCGATAGCCGGTGGCAACGATCACGTGGACGCCAGGCGAAACGCGCCGCACGGCGGCCAGCACGTTGTCGCGCTCCGTCCCTTTGCCCAGCATCCAGTCCAGCACGATCACTTCGGGAATCAACTGGGGCGCCAGCACCACGGCCTCCACGGCGTTGTCGCAAGCCCGCACATCGTGCCCGCGCCGCCCCAATGCCTGGCCAATCAAGGCGGCAAAGCCCGGCTCGTCGTCCACGATCAGAATTCTGGCCATCAGGTCCTAAAGCTTTCTGGCGTGCTGTTTCGCACGCGCGCATTTCAAGCCGCGCCCTGGGCAAAAGGATGCATGCCCTGGGCTCAAACCTACCGGAGAAACCCCGCACAAGGAGGGAAAAACGTAGTGTCGGGTTGATAACGAATGACGCTGCATCATAGAAAGGTCAATCTCAAAATCCATTCACCCCAATTGAGGGGATTTTATCCCTTCCTTGTGCCCTTGTGTCGCTGGCGGCGCGGCTGTCCTGACCGCGATTCAGCCAGTGGGACGCCTGCACCACAAAAAAATGCCTGCATTGAGGAATCTGCCCCCCTGCATCCGTACTCCGCTGCGAATCGTTGGCCGAATGAAGTGGGATAACCGATACAGATAACAGGACCGGCATGTTCTGCGCGGTCCCTGGTGATCGTGGCCCCAGAAATCGTTGCAGCCCATGAAGGGCGCGGCGAAATGAGCGTGCGACTTGCCTATTTTCGATGCCCCCGCACATCGACCCGCCTGAGTGAGATGAACATGGATGTGACTCGAACCCGCTTGTGGGCTTACTGTTGCGCGCTAACGGCCTCGCTGGCCCTGGGCGCTCCCAGCCTGGCCCAGTCCGTTCCTGAATCCGCCGCCGAACGTGTCATCGAATTGACGGAGCACGTTGGAAAACCCCCGGTCGTTTCCGCAGTGGCGCTCTCACCGAGCGGAGAACTGCTGGCCACGGCCGGTGACGACCATCAGGTGCGTGTCTGGCAATTCCGCACGGGCAGGCTCGTCCATACGCTCAAATCGCATTCCGACTGGGTGCGCGCGCTGGCATTCAGCCCCGATGGTTCACTTTTGGCCAGCGGCGGCGACGACCGCCGGGTGATGCTGTGGTCGGTCGACGCCGGCCGGCTGGAGCGCGAGGCCAAAGCCACCGGACACACCGTCTACGCGCTGGCCTTCCGCAAGGATGGCAAGCAGTTGGCAGTGGCCGGATTTTGCGCCGAGCTGTGGATCTACGACCCGGCCACGGGCGAAGTGCTGAACAAGCTGGCTTGCCCGAATGACGACATCCGCACGCTGGCCTACTCGCCCAACGGCAAGCTGCTGGCGGCCGCCGGTCGAGCGGGGGTGGTTCGCCTGTGGGATGCCGCCTCGAACGAACAGCTCCGCGACATCACGGCTTCCAGCCGCAAAATTAACACCCTGAGCTTCGCCCCTGACAGCGGCCTGTTTGTGGTCGCCGGCGACGAGCGCCTGATCCGCCTATGGAATCCCGAGACCAGCAAAGAGATCCTCTCGCTGCCGGTCCCCGCAGGCAAGGTTCATTCCTCGGCCTTCTGCGGCCAGGAGCGTCTGGCCACGGGCGGCACCGACAACACGATTCATCTGTGGGACCTGGGCCAGGGACGGCAGCAGGCCAAGCTCTCTGGGCATACCGGTTCGGTGGCCGGGCTGACCTTTGATCGGGGCTCGAACCGGTTGATCTCCGGCAGCTTCGACACCACGGTCCGCGTGTGGGCCATCGACGAGAAAGACATCGTGCGGCGCGAAGCGCCCGCGATTCGCGGTACACGGTAGGCAGCGTCGGTTCTTGATGCGGAAACTTAGTGAGTTCGGCCGCGCTGCGAAGGGAAGCCTTTGCGACGCCGGCCTCGGGTGGGCGGAGCCCATCTCTACTTAGCAGGAGGCGCCTGTGGGATTGCTGAACAAGCTGAACGGCTGGCGGAAGAAACTGCTCGAAGCGAATGTCCAAACGGAGAAGCCCGTGCGGCTTTGCCGCTTCGAACGGCTCGAGCGCCGCGACCTGCTGAGCGCCGACCCGCTCCACTTTGGCGCGGTCTACTACGAAGACGCCTTTGTGAGCGGCACGGACAACACGCCGCCGGGCGATCTGATGGCGATCACCTACTCGGGCGGCGCCGACGGCACGCAGCTCACGACGATCACCATCGATCTCGACCCGCAGCAGCTGGGCATGATCACCGGCGGAAGGTTCTTCGACACCGCGGCCGGCGGCATGGGGGCCAGCGGCCACCTGCCTTTGACCATCGTGCAGAACCAGGGGATCGACCAGATCACCTTCCACCAGACCAGCAGCCAGCTCGACGGCACCACCACGCTTACGATCAGCTTCGTGGGCTTCGATGCCGGCGACAAACTGGTCCTGGGCTTTGATGTCGACGAAGTGGGACGGAACAACACCCAGACGCCGACCGTGGAAGGTATCGAGTTCGAAGGCTCCACCATCAAGGCCACCTTCGCCGCGCCGACCTATCAGAACGCGCAAGGCACGGCCACCTTCTTCGACCAGTACGATCTGTCGGGCCACGGGCTGAACCTGCCCCCCGACAGCTACATGCCGCCGGGGAATGTGCCGGCCAATGACTACACTGCGGGCGGAGTGGTGGTGAACCAGCAGCACTCGCTGCCCGTGACCATTGCCGGCACCGTGTACCACGACACCGACGGCGACAACACGCAGGACACCGGCGAGAACGGCATCGGCGGCGTGCATCTGGCCCTGCTCGTGAAGCAGAACGGCACGTACGTCTCGACCGGTCTCACCACCACGACCGACGCCAACGGCGACTACCAATTCACCGCCAACGACCGGGGCGATTACCGCGTGGTCGAGACCCAGCCCGACGGCTACCTGAGCGTCGGCGCCACGTCCGGCAATGTTGCCGGCGACCCGCGCGGCACGGTCCTTTCGCCCGACGTCATCACCGATATCCACATCGTGGGCGGTGAGCACAGCGTCGACAACGACTTTGCCGAAGCCCAAGGGGCCAGCCTGGAAGGCTCCGTCTATCACGACGCAGACAACGACGGCATCCGCGATGCAGGCGAGGCCGGGATCGGCGGGACCACCGTTCATCTGCTCGATGCAGATGGCAATCCGACCGGCCGCACCACGGTAACCGACGCCAACGGGCACTACATCTTCGAGAACCTGCTCCCCGGCACCTATCAGGTGAGCGAAGTTCAGCCGGGCGGGTTCATCGACGGTCTCGATACGGCCGGCAGCCTGGGGGGCACCGCCCACAATCCGGGCGACAACATCAGCGGCATCACGATTCTCTCGGGCCAGGACGGCACCCAGTACAACTTCGGCGAGTTGCTCCCCGGCACGATCTCGGGGCATGTGCACGCCGATCTCGATGGGGACTGCGTCTTCGATCCCGAAGAGTCGGGCGTGGCGGGTGTCACGATCCAACTGCTCAACAGCCAGGGCCAGGTCATTGCCACCACGCTGACCGACGCCAACGGCAACTACTCGTTCAACAATCTGCCGCCGGGGACCTACGGGATTCACGAGGTCCAGCCCGCAGGCTACTTCGACAGCGGAGATCATCCCGGTTCGGCAGGCGGGGTGCGCTCGGCCGACGATACGCTTACCGGCATCAATCTGGGCTCGGACCAGAATGCCGTGAACTACAACTTCTGCGAGATCCCGCCGGCCAGCATCTCGGGTCAGGTCCACCTGGATCTGAACGGCGACTGCACCTGGCAGCAGGGCGAAACGCTGTTGCCCGGCGTGACGATTCATCTGCGCGACTCCAACGGCAACATCGTGGCTACCACGCAGACCGATGCCAACGGCCAGTACAGCTTCACGGGTCTGCGGCCTGGCACCTACAGTGTCGAAGAAGTCCAGCCGACCGGTCTGCTGGACGGCTGCGAGACCGTGGGCAGCGAAGGGGGAACCGAGAGCCCGCCCGACACGATTTCGGGCATCGTGCTGACCCCGGGGGCCAACGGCACCGACTACAACTTCTCGGAGAATCCTCCCTCGAGCATCGAGGGTCAGGTCCACGTGGAGCGCGACGGGGATTGCATCCTCGATCCGGGCGAGCCGCTGCTGGCCGGCGTGACGGTGCAGTTGCTGGATGAAGATGGCAACGTGATCGCCACCACAGTCACCGGCGCCGACGGCAAGTACAAGTTTGAAGGCCTGGCCGCCGGAACGTACGGCATCCGCGAGATCCAGCCTGCCGGCTATCTCGATGCAGGCGATCATCCCGGATCGGCTGGCGGCACGGCGGTCGGCAACGACACCATCACCGGCATCAACCTGGGAATCGGCCAGGACGCGATCAACTACAACTTCTGCGAGGTCGAGCCGGCCAGCATCAGTGGCTACGTCTTCCAGGACGGGGCCACGATCCAGACCAGCCAGGTCGTGACGCCGGAGTTCCTGGCCGCACAGCGCGATGGAGTTCACACGGCCGACGACACGCCGATTGCCGGTGTTCATATGCAGCTGCTGAAGGCCGACGGCTCGCCGGTATTGGACTCCAACGGGCAACCGGTCACCGCGGTGACCGATGCCAACGGCTTCTACAAGTTCGACGGCCTGTACGCCGGCGAGTACCGCGTGGTCGAGACGCAGCCCTCGGGCTATATCGACTTCATCGATACGCCGGGCTCCACAGGGGGCACGGCCCAGAACCCGGGCGATACGATCTCGGGCATTCAGATTGGGTACGGGCAGCAGTCGACGGACAACAACTTCAGCGAAGTGAACGTCACGGCGCCTCCGGGGATTCCGTTCCAGCCACCCTCGCCGCCGAATCCGCCGAACCCGGCGCCGTTCAAAGCGCCCGCGCCGCTGATCATGCCGGTCCCCGCCCCGTTCCCGGTGGCGCGGCCCTTCCCGTTCTCACTGGCGCCGGGCCTCAACGGCGGCGGCGCTGGCGGCGGAGTGGACGAGTACACCTGGCACTTGAGCATCATCGACGGCGGCCACCCGCGCGACATTGCCGGCGGAGAGCAGACCGCGGCCGGCCGGATGTTTGCGGCCAGCTTCGATGCCGATGCCTGGACCGGCAACAAGCTGGATGAGTCGCAGTGGATCCTGCACGAGTCGGACTCGAGCGGCCTCTCGACAAACCGGACCGTGATGTTCGGTCTGCCTGGCGGTACTCCGGTCGTGGGTGACTTCAACGGCGACGGCCGGACCGACGTGGGCGTGTTCTACGAAGGAAACTGGTTCATCGATCTCAACGGCAACGGCACCTGGGATCATGGCGATCTGTGGGCCAAGCTCGGCAAGCCGGGCGATCGGCCGATCACCGGCGACTGGGATGGCGACGGCAAGACCGACATCGGCGTCTTCGGCCCTTCGTGGTCGGGTGACGAACGGGCTCTGGCCCGCGAAGCCGGCCTGCCGGGCGCCGACAATCCCGCCGAAGGAACCGCCAAGAACGTGCCGCCCGAGGACCACGAGGCACCGCTCGAGAAGCGGTTGCTGAAGCGGACCGCTGCGGGCGACGTGCGTGCCGACGTGATTGACCACGTCTTCGACTACGGTCAACCGGGCGACATCCCGCTGGCCGGCGACTGGAACGGCGACGGCACCGACAAGATCGGCGTCTACCGCAACGGCGAGTACTATCTGGACATGAACGGCAACGGCCGTTGGGATGGCTCGGACAAGATCGTCGAGTTGGGCATGCACGGCCTGCCGATCGTGGGCGACTTCAACGGCGACGGAACCGACGAGTTGGGCGTGTACCGCGACGGCAAGTGGCACATGGACACCAATGGCGACGGGCAGTTGGACATCCTGGATCAGGTGTTTGAAGTCGGCGGTGCCGATGGCGTGCCGGTGGTCGGCGACTGGAACGGCACGGGCATCGACCAGCCCGGTGTCTACCGTCCGAACGCAGGCCGCCCGGCCTCGATGCCGTAGTGAAATAGCTTACCGAGGGCCCTTTGAGCGTGGCACCACCGTTTGAGGAAGTATGGGTGGAGTTGCCGGACGGACAGTCGATGTGCGCGCTCATCAACGGACCGCGCGGCTGGTTGATGTATCTTCGCGAGGCAGGGGACTCAGGCTGCAGCTCCCGAAATCCCGACTACGACGGCCCTCCAGAGGCCAAAGTGGAATACATCCTTAACAACGGCCAGCGCGATCTGTATCCGGCGGCATGGGCACTGCCGATTGCCGAGGTGAGGCGAGCGCTGATGTACTTCGAGCAGGAGCGCCAGCGGCCGCCATTCGTGGTCTGGCACGAGGAATAGCGCTGCAGCTGGGCAGCGAGAATCTCTCCCTCGCCCCCTTGGGGAGAGGGCCGGGGTGAGGGGCCAGCGTTCTTTCCCCTGTTCCCTTCTCTTCGGCCCCGTCCTTGGTCCCAGGCTCTGCCTGGGACCACACTGACCCGAGGCTCCGCCTCCTTGCGCTCTCGAGACCTCACCACTTCTCTCCCTCGCCCCCTTAGAAAGAAAGCCGGGGAAAGGCCCTTTGTGGTGCAGGCGTCCCGCCTGCTTGCCCCGCGCGCGGAGTCTCCATCATCTTTCCCCCTCGCCCCCTTGGGGAGAGGGCCGGGGTGAGGGGCCAGCGTTCTTTTCCCTGTTCCCTTCTCTTCGGCCTTGTGGTGCAGGCGTCCCGCCTGCCTGCCCCGCGCGCAAAGTCTCCATCATCTTTCTCCCTCGCCCCCTTGGGGAGAGGGCCCTGGGCACCTTTCTCGCCGAAGCGTTCCTTGCTCCTTTGCTTAACCTGGAGCCATGCGGAACATGGATGTTGCTCCGGACGTTCGAACTCGCTTGCTTGTAGCCCCGAAAAGGGGCGGCCTTCCGATAGCCTGGGGCAACGCCCCAGGTAGCCGCTCGTCCTAAAGTCGGCGAACCGGAACTTGGTCGCCGACCAGAAATATAAAAACAATACATCAGATCCACATCAAACTAATAATATGCTATACTGCGAAATGGGTAGAATGCCAGTGCAGGGATCGATTTCTGCCGAAGGGTGGGGACCCGAGGCGGGATGAGCTCGATTCGCGCGGGCTTTGAAGCTGGAGTTCCCGCAGGGGATTGGGAGCATAGCCCTGGGTAGGCCGCGCGCAGCGCGGCCTACCCTGGGTCGCGGACCCTCCAACGTTCGATGTTGGGGCAGCCGCTGGCTTCGCCAGCGACTGCCCCAAGAGAACGAAGAGACGGAAAAGAGATCGGTGGGGCTGGGGAACCCAGGGTAGCCGCGCTGCGCGGGCAACCCCGGGCTGTGCTCCGTTTCCCCTTCGGGGAACAATTCCACGACGAGGACCTGAGCTCGAGAAACCGACGTGTCAAATTCCAGGCTGCCGAACTCAACTCGCAATCTTGCGCGCCCCCGGGGCGCCGGCGTCCCGCGGGACCTCCGCGCCCCAACTCGAAAAGTTACATCGCCCGGCCTCAGGGATACGCTTCAACTCGCAATATTGCGCGCCCCCCGGGGCGCCGGCGTCCCGCGGGACCTCCGCGCCCCAACTCGAAAAGTTACATCGCCCGGCCTCAGGGATACGCTTCAACTCGCAATCTTGCGCGCTCCCCGGGGCGCCGGCGTCCCGCGGGACCTCCGCGCCCCAACTCGAAAAGTTACATCGCCCGGCCTCAGGGATACGCTTCAACTCGCAATCTTGCGCGCTCCCCGGGGCGCCGGCGTCCCGCGGGACCTCCGCGCCCCAAC
>Ga0335394_10000270_pt1 | contig 52796 bp, 44 predicted proteins | sample MAT03_FD_205741 | JGI IMG/M metagenome (GOLD analysis project Ga0335394, IMG submission 205741) | Freshwater microbial communities from Lake Fryxell liftoff mats and glacier meltwater in Antarctica - MAT-03 (spades assembly) (version 2) ... | reverse complement strand
AGCAATACCATCTTCTGTAATATTGAAAGCTAAATCAAAGTAAATTATTTCAAGGAGGGGAAGCTCTTTAGTTAACTTATCAACTCCGGAATTTGTTAACGTCTCGTTGCAAAATTCGAGAATTTTCAGGTTAGGGCAGTTTTTGCTTAGCAGTTCCATACCTTCATCCGAAATACCCTTTAATTGAATACTCAGACATCTTAAGCCTTGTAAATTTTTTGTAATGGAATCAAGTTCTGCATCATTTCTTGGAGTCAATCCTTTAAGTTCTAGACGTTTTAAATTCCAAGGATGGTCTCCTATCAAAATTGCTTTCAGCTCATCAAGGGAATATGCAGTATATTCAACAACTAATTCTTCTAGTTTTTTACAGTTTTTAAGTGATTCAAGAGTTGAGGCAGTACCTTTCCAATTTAATAATTTTACCTTGGATAATAGAGGTTGGTTTGCAAAAGATAGATAAATCGTTTGGGCTGATTGAAAGCCGTCGAATATGAAAGTTTTTAAATTAGGGGAATTATTTAAAACAGGTTGAATTTCAGTTCCTGAAAGATTGGATCCAATATTATAAACTGATATTCTAACTTTTTCTAACCCCCTATGCCCTATAGCATTCAAGAAGCACTTGTTTACATCTTTCGCCTTTTCTGCATCAAAATCACCAAACAAGTCCTGTACAATTTCTCGCAATTGAATTATTTTTACGGAGCTTAAAGGATGTTTTTGTAGGTCACTTACTAAGTATGAAATTAATGATTTAAGAAATGGTACCTCCTTAGCTCTAAATTCACCATTACCACTCCAATTTTTTGGTGGACCAAAGACTATCTTTTTTAAAGTTGGATAGCGATCAATAACTCCTACCAAAACATCTTGAGGTGCATTAGAAAGCTTGCATAAATAGCGGTCGGGTGGAAAAATTCCAATAGATCTCACTGCATCAAAGACCAGCGCATTTATAAGGCGATCCACCATTGAAAGATTTCTTTTAGTTTTAGAATCAGCATATTCACTAATTTTGGCAATTAATTCGTTGGGTAATAAACTCAGTAAATTGATCATAAAATTATAAAAAGATAAATATATGTTTTTCAAGAGAAAAATTACCAGTTATTTTTTTAATTTTAGGAAATAATAGAGTTTATATTATAAACAAAAAAATAATATCGAAATCTAACCATCTTTAATTCCTTGCCTACACCCATTTTATGAGACGAAATCAAAGATGGTAATCCTCGAATTTGAAATATTTTTTGATTGTTGTTAAAATAAAGAGAGGATACCTTCAAAACAAGTTTAAAGAGGTATAATCAAATGCTTAATTTCATTAATTCATCAATATTAAAACAAATAGGCTTAAACTTAGCGATATTAGCCTTCTCGTTTAACGGATATTCGGAAGAAAAGGAAAGTGTCGATATAAAAATAGAAGCACAACCTATTATTTATTTACAGCCAAATACCACACCTTTATTCACAGAGTTATATGAAATTTATGGCTTAAATAATTTGCCTAAAAAAACATTTTTCGATGAAGCTATCTATCTTGACCAATCAACACCAATTACAATACTACCTATGCAGCCATCAAACCAATATGTTTTTGGACACGCTAATGATACTTTATCGGAATTTCACAAAAAAATTGGGGATTACGAACTTTATGTGGATCCTGAAAAGGGAGAGCCATTTTTTTATATAGCATGCGGGTCAAAACATTTGATCGTAGCTCTTGTCTATGCCATTGCAACATCAGCACCTGAAAAAAAGTTTTTGTTTGTTGAGCAAGCCCCTTTCTATCCAGGTCATCCGAGTGCAGTATCAGATATTTTTACTTATCCGAACGCAAGGTTTTTGGCTTTTCATGATATAGAAGAGATCAAGTTAGAAAGAGGAGAAGAGCTTGTAGAGTTTGTGACCTCACCAAATAATCCTGATGGAAAATTTCGTAAACCTTTGACCGACGCTAAAATCGTGATAGCCGATTTTGTATTTGCTTCCTCAGCCTTTGGAAGTGATGAAACAGGTTATCGGGAAAGTAATATCTCGTGGGTAAGGGAGGCTCGTCGTTTAGGTAAACATGTTTTTAGCTTCAATTCGGCTTCTAAACAATTTGGAAAAACGGGCGCTCGATGTGGCTATATTTGGTATCCGCTTTATGATCTTTACGCGGAATCTATTTTTAAGAAATTTTTTGGTTTTATTTCAGCATCGACAGTAGCTGCTGGTACGATAGGTCTTGGGGATTTTTTAGATCTTATAAAAGCCTTTCTTAATCTACCAAAAACAGCAGAGTCATTACGTCAAGATGCTAAAAAAACTCTTTACGTCAGACATCAGCTAGTGGAAAAAGAATTTCTTAAACGCTATCCTTTCTCCACTGTCTTAAGCATACCTGGAAGCCCCACCTTTTTTGTTAAAATGGAGGATAATAGAATTCCAAAAAAAAAAGCCTCAGACATTCTCTTTGAAGATTTAAAAGTTTCAGCAAACAGCGGAGACATAATGGGAGAAACAAATCAATTTATTCGTTTGAATCTTTCAGGGGATAGCTTGCAACTTGCAGACTTTTTGAACCGTCTTGCAGGAGAAAATAAATTCAGGAAGCAAGACGTTTTTATACAAGCAAGTAGTGTAAATTATAATTGAGTGCTTATCAGAAATATTTTAAATCCGAAGGTTACTAAAAGAGACTTAATTTTGAAGATTACATAAAATGGTAAGCGGTTTAATTAACGGCGCGCTCGATAGAGAAAAATAAGGATAGTTACTAATGTTAAGGGTTCAACAAACCAGATCATAACTTGCCTAAACATGGGTAGAAACTCGTGACTTTGAGCTGACATGACCAAATAACTAATATAGGCAATATAATATCCCAAAAAGAGTAGCCCTTCAAAGCGTCCAATTTTATGCCCGGTAAAAAATATAGGTAGGCACGCAACAGATGCAGCAATTGCTATTGGCAATTCAAATTGCGTTACCGATGGAGCAATCGCTATTCCACCAGGTGCTACTAAGCCAGCGACACCAATAATCCCAAGAATATTGAAAATAGTACTACCGACTACATTACCAATAGCAATATCTCTTTGCCCACGGATCGTTGCAACAACAGAAGTTGCAACTTCAGGAAATGAAGTTCCGGCTGCTACAAGTGTCATGCCAATCACAAGCTCACTTACTCCAAAAGCACGAGCTAAGATTACAGCGCTGTCCAATAACAAGTTTGCACCAAGAATGCAAAAAAATAATCCTGTTACTACAAAAGCTAGTTGCTTACCAATGAATAGTGCTTTTTGTTCAGGCATCTTCGGTTTAAATGCAGTATCGTATTCAGTTTTTATAGCTTTTGTTTCTTTGCGGCCTTTATAGATTGCAAAGATTGTATAAGCAATAATCCCTGAAAATAAGATGAAGCCATCTATTCTATTAATCCTACCATCAAGAGATAGTATCAAGAGAAGTAGTTGAGCCCCTATCATAATAGGCACCTCATACCAAATCAATTGTTGAGAGACCTCAAGAGGGGATATTAAAGCACAAAGACCAAGAACAAAAAGAATATTAAAAATTGAGCTACCCAAATTAGTACCGATGATCAAATCCGGATGATTTGTTAATGCAGCTTTTACACTAACAGCCATTTCAGGTGAGCTTGTCCCAAAGGCAACAATTGTTAATCCTACGACCAAAGGAGAAATCCCGATTGCAGCTCCAAAACGAGAAGCTCCTCGGACTAATAATTCTGCCCCAAAAAATAGAGCTGCCAAACCAAGGAGCATCATAAATACTGTCATAATTCTCTCCCAATAAGTTTTTTTAATATAACAACAAATAGAGCTGTCAGCAATAGTTTAAGTGCTAATGAAAATATAGCAAATGTTAACGGCATTCCAGTTAATCCATAACTTGATAGATATCAATAGAACACAAGCACCCATCTCACCGAGTGGAAAAAGAGCTATACATAAAGCTGACCGTTAAGATGCCAGTCCCTCACTCTTTTAACAAAATAAGGATAGTTACTAATGTTAAAAGTTCAATAAACCAGATCATAACTTGGCTAAACATCTGTAGAAACTCGTTGCTTTAAGCAGACATCACCAAATAACTAATATAAGCTATATAACATCCCAAAAAGAGTAATCCTTCAAGACGTCCAATTTTATGGCCGGAAAAAAAAATAGGTAAGCACAAAGCAGATGCAGCAATAGCTATTGGCAATTCAAAATGCGTGACCGATGGTGCAATTGGTATTCCATCAGGTGCTACCAAGCCAGAGACACCAATAATACCAAGAATATTAAAAATATTACTACCGACTACATTACCAATAGCAATATCTTTTTGCCCGCGAATCGTTGCAACAACAGAAGTTGCAACTTCAGGAAATGAAGTTCCAGCTGCTAGTAGTGTCATGGCAATCACAAGCTCACTTACTCCAAAAGCACGAGCTAAGATTACAGCATTATCCAATAACAAATTTGCACCAAGAACGCAAAAAATTAATCCTGTTACTACAAGAGCTAGTTGCTTACCAATAAATAGTGCTTTTTGTTTAGGCACTTTCGGTTTAAATGCAGTATCGTACTCAGTTTTTATATCTTTTTTTTCTTTTCGGCCCTTATAGATTGCAAAGAATGTAAAAGCAATAATCCCTGAAAATAAGATAAAGGCATCTAACTTATTAATACTGCCATCAAGAGAGAGTATCAAGAGAAGTAGGTGAGCCCCTATCATGATAGGCACCTCATACCAAATCAATTGTTGAGAGACCACAAGAGGCGATATTAAAGCACAAAGACCAATTACGAAAAGGATATTAAAAATTGAGCTACCTAAATTTGTTCCGATGATCAAATCCGGATGATTTGTTAATGCAGCTTTTACACTAATAGCCATTTCAGGTGAGCTTGTGCCAAAGGAAACAATTGTTAATCCTACGACCAAAGGAGAAATCCCGATCGCAGCTCCAAAACGAGAAGCTCCTCGGACTAATAGTTCTGCTCCAAAGAATAGAGCTGCCAAACCAAGAAGCATCATAAATACTGTCATAACGCTCTCCCTATAAGTTTTTTTACTGCAACAACAAATAGACCTGTTAGTAATATGTTAAGAGCCAATGAAAATACGGCGACTGTTAACGGCATTCCAGTTAATCCATAACCCATAGATATCAATAGGACACCAGCGCCCATTTCACCCCGTGGAAAAAGACCTACACACAACGCTAATCGTTGAGTTAAGGATGCCTCACTCTTGTAACAAAATAAGGGAAACATTTTACCAATATTTGAAAGCAGAGTAACTAAAATCACATGTCCTGCAAGCACGCTCCAGAGGATACCATCCAAATGAATTGGGGGCATTGAGAGTCCTACCATAACCATAAAGATTGATACTACGATCGTCAATGCAATCTGTCCACTAGAATCTTCTGGGCCTTCTATATTTTCTATTTGTTTATCGTCAATATGCTGGTGTTGTCCCGGAGGTCTTGCCAGCATGCAGCCAAGAACAAATGACAGGAACAATACCTCTATATATGGAGGTACCGCATCATGGATAACTCTGCTTGATAGATCAATTGTTTCAGCGAATCCGGTAATGATTAAGGCGTAAAAAAAGACCCAAGGCCAGCTAATAGGTAATTTTAGTATGTGCAGGTAGCGCCAGGTAAGATAGAGAAGAAAAACGATGACTAATACTAAAACAACGAGTTCTAACTTGAACCCCGCTACCATGATTTTTAAAGGAACCATAAGTAAAATAACATTAAGATCATCAAATAAGGCAAGAATACGTATTTTCTTGAATACCCAAGTTGATGCAAGTCCTGCTGATGCCAGCATAGAAAACAACACACCAGCAGATGTGGGGGAGGCAAAATGTGTCAATAATAGTGCATCACTCCAAGAATTCATATCAAGTATAAAAATAAAGTAAGCAGCACAGAACATCCAAGGAAAGGCTGCGGCTGTTAATGCTACAATATAATCCCACCCATATTTTTTAGGGTTGGATTTATCTATCTCGAATTCGTATCCAGCATAAATCAGAATAAAAGATAAACTAAACATGACGCTTAGCTTTATCCACTCTTCAAAAAAACCATCTCTGAATTGTGACAAAACTAAACCAAATACTAGTAAAATTGAATATGAGAAAATTTTTATCATAAACCCTTTAAATTTAATGGAACCTCAATCAAGACTTCGTTACGACGCAAAAAAGGTAATGTCCAAGGCGGATTATAAAAGGCTAGTATTGGGGTTCCAATAGTTTTTATGTTTTGCTCTGAAATATAGGCTTTAAGCTCTTTCTTTTGAAGTTGAATATTATCTTCTGATGCAAAACCAGAAAAGCTTATGACGGCAAAACGTTTGGCTGGAATAGAAATCAAATTTACGCTCGGGGAATTAGGTTTTGGAAGAGTCTCAAGAGTGTAGCCCTCCGGCATCACAAATCGCACCTTCCATTTTTTATCCTCACCCTCTTGCATAACAGGTGCTGTCATGGAAAGCTTTTCGTTTAATTCAGTTGTAACAGGTGCGGTCATTTCCATTTTTTTCTGTGAAAGATTATTGCCGAAAATGTAATCGGCAAGAATTTTAAAACCTTCATTGATCGCCTCTTTTTGCTCACCTGTCACTTCAACTTCAGCTAAAAGCATAGGTGCATAATCTCGCACTTCGATGTTATTGTTTGAGGTGATCACATTATATTTTGGTTGCTCAACATGACTCATTATAGTACCTGCTATAATTACTAAAATTGCTATAAATGCCAAGATCGGTATCAAAATTTTCATGAATTTTACCTCTGTGAAATAAAAAAAAATCAGGGATTACAAAGGGGGCAATATTGAGCTTCACTTTTAGTTAATCCATCTTGCCTTGACAAGGTTTCTTTATAATCGCATTTTGCGCAACCAAAAATTTCAGATCTAACCATTTCAGTTTCAAAGCCACACATCTCACATTCAAGCCCTTTCTTATTGCCAATTATTCCCCATCCCGGTGTATAGCATGACGGACATTTCGTTGCAAGTCGCAAAGCTAAACTATCAGCAAGCTCTTTAATTACTTCCATACGTGTTGGATTCATGTGAGCTCGCATGTCAGTCTCTACAGATGCCAAATCATCCACCGAGGCTTTGCAGCATTTAATGAATGCCTCCTCAAGTTTATCAAATGATTGAATACCCTTGAAAATCATAAGGTTACCATGAGATTTATTTGGCCTTACAATTAATCCATGTGATGGGAATAAGACCTGATCTGCAAATTCTTTTAATCTCTTAGAATTAGAAATTGCTTCCATGCAATAGTTTGTCTTAGAGCTAAGTAGTGATTGATGGAGATGAAACCCGATTTCTCGATCAATGAAGTATAAAATTTCATGATCGCAAGCTATAAATGGAATAAAAGGGTGCGGTCCAAAGCTCCCCTCGCTTGCTATGGCTATAGTAAAAGATGTTTTATTCATTGCAAGTTCACATTTTTTGCGAGCGCAATCAAGAGCGCTTGCCTTGCGCTCTATTTCTCCTGTAAATGTCCCAAGCTTGTCTGTATCAATTTTTGCGACTTCTATTTGGAGTTTAAGGATTTTTGAAAAAGATGGTGAAATTGCTTTTTGCTTATCATGCATCGTTGCAAGAAGACATGACTTCCCAAAGTAGGCAGTTGTTTTAAGATTAGTTTCACTCATTTTACTATTTTTTTTTAGCTCCTCAAAATGTGCAGATTTCTTTCCATTTTTCGCTCTCAACCAATCGATACGGCTTATTATTAACCGGATCTATCGCTATCAGAATTACCCAATTGTTAAAAAATAATGTTTTGAGTATAGCCTGGCTTTCAATAATTGAGTCAATTACTTTGCAGGGAGCATATACAATTACTTGCAGGCGCAAGGGCTCATGATAATTTTTCTCGTCTGATGAGTTAACCGATTGTAGCGGCAGTCCATGCATCAAATCACTTCCATTACCTTGCATTAAACCAATTTTACCTACAATATTGTGAGTGATTTTACTACCGCTACCAAAAGCCACATTATTAATAGTCGAAAAGAAATACTGCGTATTGATCCACTCGGCAACAACTACAGGTGCAGTAAGTATAGCTTCAAGTAATTTACCATTTTCATCTTGCGTCCAATCATAGGAATGCAAAAAGCAGCGACCTTGCAAATCTAAATTTTTAGTTAAGGCTCGTGGGCCAACAACAAAGCTTGCGTTTCTTGCAAGTCCCCACTCAGGGCGCACTTCGGCCCAGTCAGAACTTCGCCTTAAAACTTCATTTTTAGCATTAAATACTGAGTCTTGCAACCCAAAACCTTTGCAGCGATTTTCGCAAGTGGCATCGCTTGCTTTTGCTAGGTCTATTTTTAATTGCTCTAATGATTGCTTCTTGCTTGCACCCATACTTTTGTAATCATACATGATGACTTCATCGGTCGTTGTGGTGTGCTCTGCTGCAATGCAAAGAGTATCATCTGGAATAGTAATGCCTTTACTTTTAAGAGATATTCTTACATCAGAATCATTCAGGATAGCTGCTAAAATCTTGGCATTTGGTCCGCCATGATTTCCTCCACAAGCCCCACAATCAAGAGCTGATGCATAAGGATTGTTTTCTGTTGCGCTTCGATGTCCGCATAATATTAGGAGGCTACTAAAATTTTTCGTCAATCCGATCATGCGAAGTGCAGATTCAGCATACAAAACTTGGTCGCTAAAAGGTATACCTGTATGATTTGACTCCATTTGAATCTTAGGCTCTGTAGCAATTTGAGGCATCAGCTTTTGAATAAATCCTTTTTTTATTTTCAAGCTCAAGGTAGGTGCAAGAGTCCGAGCGCCCATCCAAAGACCATACCAAAACCCTAGTGTTTCTACTAATGCAAAGGGGGTTGCGAAATTGTATTTCAAATCTTGGTATAAGGTTCTTGTTATTTCAAAAAATCTCCTACCTTTTACATGCTGATTAATTAATTGCTTGTTTTCTTCAATAGGTTGTTCATAGACTTCATGGCGTGGTTTTAGCAGAACGGGGCAAGAATCGCATACTTTATCATTGTTGTAATTATGCAAAGCTACTGGCAAGCCAAAAAAACCGGCAAAGCCGAACGTCTCATAATTACCCTGATTTTCGATTCGGAGGCGAAGTGGCTCTGAGCGAACGTCAATACAAAAAATCAATTGTGCATCTGCTCTTTTACTCTTTGTTATTGATTTTGTTAGTTCTTTAGCCTCGGGAGTAATACTTTTCAAGAGATTTTTAATGTATGCATCTTCTTTAGCTTTTACTTCTTCGATATCTAAAGATTTAAAAGTTTTTTTGTGAGAGTCATCCCTTTTCATGGGCTGTTCTGATTTTTTTTTAGATAATAAACAAGTGATGACAAGGCGTACTGCAAGAAAATCAGTCAAGTTGATTGGATTTTTTAAGGCAGCTTTTTTTTCTTGCCAATCGCATCTCCACTTGATGTATCCTGCCCATCCAGGGAGTTCTGCAAGCATTTGCCTTAAGTAATCATCCCACTGATCCTTAGGTATTGCAAGATGATCTAAAGAGAACAAAAGAGCGCTTTTGGCAGTAGAAGGTAAAGAGGAAATGAATGCGCGCCCCTTTAAAGATTTGCATCCCAAGTTTTTATCAAATGGAACAAGCAAAGAAAAAGCCTTATAAAATCCTTTTTCTCTCCCTGGCATTGTAATAGTTGCTTGGCCCTCATCTAAAAATACCTGGCACCACTTAATAAGCTCTTGGTTTACTATAGAAGTTGTAGAAAATAACGAATCCTCAGGCTTTGCAAAGTGTTGATTATTTGTACTTCCATTAAACAATTTTTCAGCTATTGCTATCGCATCTTCAAACTTTAAAGATTCCATCCCATGAAGGGGATTGCAAGCAATAAATGTTTTAAGTGGCCAAACAGGTGGAATGATTTTTGCAGCATTTTCTACGATAGTTTCAATTGTTAAATCATTGTTTGCACTTTCTGAGGGTAAAAATGATTGGTTGTTCAATTCAAACTTCTTTTTATGTTTTATTTCGATGCTATTCATGATAATTTTTTCTCCTTAGAATTGGTATTCTTTTCTGACGCTTGTCATTGTTTTTGCACTTGGCTGACTCGCATTTAGCATGCTGACATAAGATCTATTCCAGTAAATTGAATTTTCTAACCGGAATAGTGGTTTTAAGTTCATCGATAGCCAAATGAAAACTATAAAAGCGATAGAGGCAATATGCAGTAAATTAAGTGGCTGAGGGACAAAAATTGAAAGAGGGGACAATGTTTGTTCAATCAGATGGACACTAAAACCATAAATGGCACCGAATGTAACACATAAAAGAGTAGCTAGTAGAAATTGAAAGAGAGTTTGTTTTTTTTCAAGCAGGGCGTGTGCAAGTTGTGTTCCTGCCATCCAGGCAAAAGCGATTAGAATAAATGTGCTGTTAGCTGAAGTAAGAGCTGTTTTACTAGCTATTGCAAATCCATAAGCTCCTAAGCTTCCGCAAAGAGTGGAAACTAAAAATGTAAGAGCGCTACTTGCTAGCTCTTCATTTTTTCGTCTGCTTTCTTGAAGAGTTGAACCCACGCGCAAAAATAGAAAGGCTTTAAATAAGCCATGAAAAAGAAGATGCGCTACAGCTGCCGGAAAAAGCCCCAAGCCGCATTGCATGATCATAAAACCCATCTGTCCCATCGTCGAACATGCAAGCATGCGCTTGATATTACTTTGCATCAGCTTCCAGATCGTCCCTAAAATTAATGTAACGACACCAAATAAAAATAAGCTATTTAGGATAAAACTGTTAGTTAAGTAAAGGGGCGCAAAACGTGCTAGTAGTAAGCCACCACCATTGACTAAACCTGCGTGCATGAGTGCAGATACTGGGGTTGGTGAATTAAGAGAGCTAATCAGCCAACCATGGAATGGCCATGCACCGGATTGGGTGAATGCTGCAAGCATAATGAAAAGTAGAGCAATTGTTTGTGGCACTTCAGAAAGAATCTCATGATTTTGAGTCATCTCATGAAGTGAAAAAGTACCTGTTGCTATCGATAATAAAGAGATGCCGACAAGGAGAAATGTGAACCCTAAGATAAATGTTTTTAGAGCTAAAATTCCAGAGTTTTTAGCTGCTGCCCACTTAAATTTATGAATCATCAGAAGGACAAGGATTAAGTTGCTCGCAAACCAAAAAGTTGCCAAAATGAAAACATTGTCAGCTGCCACCATAAGTAAAGTACAAATTGTGATTGCGTTAAGATTTATAAAAAAGTTTCGATATTGTCTATCTCCTGCCATATAGCGTAAAGAGAATTGATGGACGATTCCGCTGACAAAAAGGATAAGTGTTGCCATAAGCCAGGAGAGTTCATTTGCCATAAACCCAAAATGCTCAACTTTTTCAGAAAAGGGAATTCCGGTAAGCCAGCAGCTGATGAGCGCTATAAATCCCATCCAGATTCCAATAGTTGCTATAAAGGATCCCTTTATTTCAGCCTTTTTAAAAAAAAGTGTATTAATCAAGAGCCCAATAAATGGGAATGAAAGGACTATTAAATAGCAAATGAGAGGTAAACTCATTGAATCCATAAACGATCTCCAAGTGATGTTTTTATTCTTTATTGCTCGATTATACTAAAAATGATAATATAAGGGAAATTCATAAGTTTAATAATAAGTATAAGGTTTTCTAATGGATGATTTTACACTCAATTGTTTTCTTGCAGTCGCAGACACAGCAAGTTTCACAAAAGCTGCAATTAGAGTCAAGCGGACGCAATCAGCTGTAACACAGCAAATAAGTAATTTGGAAAAAACGCTAGGACGGAAGCTTTTTCAAAGAGGGAAGTCTTTATCTCTCACAAAGGATGGTGAAGTTTTCCTCTCTTACGCCCATAAAATATTTGGGTTGTACCGAGAAGTGCTAGATCGTTTTAAACAGCCGGAGCTTGAAGGCGAAATACGCTTTGGTCTTCCGGAAGACTTTGCCTCAATGTTCCTATCTGATGTTCTTATTGATTTTTCAAGGATTCACCCGCGCATATTATTAGATGTCGAATGCGATTTGACACTAAATTTGTATGAGCGGTTTAAAAAAGGAGTTTATGACATTGTCTTGGTTAAGATGAGCCGCCCCGAAGATTTTCCAAATGGTGTCGAAGTCTGGACTGAGCCACTTGGATGGATTGCAAATAACAAGTATATAGGCTCTATAGATAAAAACTTACCCCTGCCTCTTGTACTTGCACCATCGCCCTGCGTTTACCGCACAAGAGCTCTTCAGGCCCTAGAAAATGCTGGCATCCCCTGGAGAATTGTTTTTACAAGTCCAAGTCATGCAGGAACAATAGCAGCTGTTAAGGCTGGCATGGGGGTCACTGTATTTCCAAGAGGGATGATACCAAATGAATTAGACTTTATCCAAAAAAAGATGTTACCAGATCTACCAGATATTCACGTTTCTTTATTAAAAAAAACCGATAAAAATGAATGCTTGAACACACTTGAAGACTTTCTACTAAAAAAATTAGCACAAAATTATAAATTATTTTAAAAATCAGTATAAATAGGTCTTTTAGGATTGTAATTTAAAATTTAGAGCTTCGTAAGACGAGGATCATGACAAGTTTTGATAAATTCTAAATTAAACGGGGAAAGATTCATCTTGCAGTTTGTGAGGATTTCAGGAAATACAGGTTTTTTCATTGTAATGAAATAACTGCATTCATAAGGTGTGTAATAGAGGTGAAATTATGCGGTTCTTGAAAAAGGGAAAACTAGTGCTGGATCAAAATTATAAACGATTAGAAGCTGCTTTCCTTGCAAGAATTCTTGTCCCAACTGATTTGTCTAGATTATCAAATTAATAAAGCCTTATTTTTTACACCCCTTGGATTAGGTATATCATGAGCTCCTGCGATCAAATAGAAAATCAAAACAACTTGTGGCACGCACTTAAATCCGATGAGGCTCTTTTAAGGTTGTCAAGTACTCCACAAAATGGTCTTTCGTTGAATGAAGTAAAATCTAGGCAAAATCAATACGGATTAAATGAGTTGCCTAGGAATAAAACATCATCTTTGCTAATAGTTTTTCTCCGTCAGTTCAAAAGCCCTCTAATTTATCTGCTTCTGATTGCCTCTGGAATTGCATTTGGAGTAGGCCATTATATGGACGCGCAAGTCATCCTAGTTGTATTATTGGTAAATGCTTTAATTGGATCTTTGCAGGAAAGACGCGCCCAAATTTCAATGGAAGCTCTCAAAAACTTGACTCAAACTACAGTAAATGTACTACGTAATGAGCAGGAAGAGTTAATCGATTCAAAAGATTTGGTACCAGGTGACATACTCCTCTTAAATGAAGGAGATGCTGTCGGGGCGGATGCGAGATTGATTACTATATTATCTTTGCATGCATCTGAAGCTTCTTTAACTGGAGAGTCCATGCCTGTCTGGAAGGTAGTAGACGCTTTACCGGAGGCAACCATTGTTGCCGATAGATCCAATATGGTCTTTGCCGGGACTCATATCGTTAAAGGAAAAGGCAAAGCTGTCGTTGTTGCTACAGGTATCCAGACGGAAATTGGTCAAATAGCAGCCCTCACGCAAACGACTGAAAAATTAATCACGCCATTAGAGCAGAGAATAGCTCAATTTTCTAATTATGTGTTGGTAGCAGCATTATTTGTATTTGCCTCTGTTGTTTTGATAGGGGTAGTTCAAAAACTTAGTTTTTCTACGATCTTTATGATTGGACTTAGCCAGGTAGTATCTATGGTACCAGAGGGATTGCCAGTCGCAATGACCGTTTCATTAGCTATCGGCATGCAACGAATGGCAAGGCGCGGGGCAATCGTGCGTAAATTAGATGCTGTGGAAACATTGGGTTCCACCAATGTGATTTGTACAGATAAGACAGGAACTCTTACCCGTAATGAAATGACAGTTACAGAGATCATGCTTCCCTTAAAAAGAAAAATTGAAGTGACAGGGACCGGGTATTCACCTCTTGGGGATTTTAGAGAATATCAGAAAAAAATTAATCCCATAATAGATGGAAACCTGGTTGAATTCTTTAATGCAGCTGTGCTATGCAATGACGCAAAATATATTTTAAGCGCTGATGAATTGTCATGGAAGACTATTGGAGACCCGACGGAAGTTTCATTATTAACACTAGCGCAAAAGGGAGGATTCAACCCAGAGGATATAAGAAAGCGTTTTACAAGATTGAAAGAGATCCCATTTGATTCAGAAACCAAAATGATGGCTGTTTTGATTGAAGAGAAAGGAGTAAAAAAAATCTACATTAAAGGTGCTCCGGAGGCAGTTTTAGAACTTTGTTCAACTATACGGGATGGTAAGAACAACATCCAATTGGATGATGAAATAATAAATTATCTAAACCAAGAAGAGATCTCTATGGCAACGAAAGCCTTAAGACTTCTAGCTTTTGCAGTTATAGAGAATTCGCTATTGGATTTAACTGGTGGTTTTGAATCACTGAAGGGGCATGCTTGCTTTTTGGGGGTCACGGGCCAATTTGATCCCCCTCGATTAGAAGTAAGAGCCGCTGTTGATGCCTGCCGCTCCGCAGGAATTAGACCTATTATAGTTACTGGTGATCATAAAGTGACAGGTCTTGCTATTGCAAAGATGTTGAATATCGCACTAGATGGGGAAATCGCCATGGATGGTCAAGAGCTTTCTTCAATCTCAGATGATGATCTTCACTCTCGACTTCATCATATTTCTGTTTTTGCTCGTGTCCATCCTGCTCAAAAACTTCGAATCGTTAAGGCTTGGCAACAAAAAAATGCAGTCGTTGCCATGACAGGAGATGGGGTTAATGATGCACCAGCCTTAGCAAAAGCTGATGTGGGAGTTGCTATGGGAATCACGGGAACAGAAGTTGCAAAGGAAGCTGCAAAGATTGTTATTACCGACGACAACTTTGCAACAATTGTACAAGCTGTTGAAGAAGGGCGCATTGTATTCCGAAATTTAAAGAAATTGGTTTTATACTTGGTCAGCACAGGACTCACTGAACTTACTGTCCTTTATACGGCTTTAATTTTCGGTCTTCCATTACCACTTGCGGCCGTTCAGATTCTATGGATTAATTTGATTACGGACGGTTTAATGACTCTTCCTCTGATATTGGAACCAAGCGAAGGTGATGAGATGAAGAACCCTCCTATTGCACGCGATGAGCCACTCATCAATCGCCAACTACGTAAACGTATGGTTTTCATGGTACCTGCGATGGCTACCTCCACTCTCTTCTATTTTTTATACCGCCTTTCATCTGGTATCCCATTCGTTCAAGTACAGACTGGCACATTTACCGTGCTTGCAGTATGCCAGTGGTTTAATGCTCTTAATTGCCGATCTGAAAAAAGATCTGTTTTTAAGGGACTATTCACTAATCGCTGGTTGTGGATTGGCCTCCTAATGGCTACTTTTTTGCAGGTGGCAGTAGTCTTTCTGCCCTTTCTTAACCACTTGTTTCACACGGCACCTATTCCTTTAAGCGAAGTCTTTATAATAGGTTTGATAGCAAGCTTGGTCCTTTGGGTTGAAGAATTAAGAAAATTATGGATTCGCTATAAAGATTCCCTTTAGAAAATTTTAAGTTTTCACTCTGAATTTTCTTGACGGGAACATCGTCATTTTTTGAAAAACTATAAAGTCATCTTAAAGAAAAAATCTTAACCTTGTAATTGCACCATCGCCTTGCGTCTGTCGTACATGGGCTCTTCAGCCTCTAGAAAATTCTGGCATCCGTTGGAGAATTGTTTTTACAAGTCCAAGTCATGTAGGAACAATAGCAGCTATTAAGGCTAGCATAGGGGTCACCGCATTTCCAAGAGGGGATGATACCAAATGAATTAGACTTTATCCAAAAAAATAGCTTAGAACTATAAATTATTTTAAAAATTCCTCCATTGCATACATCCTATTTTTTGGTTACCTTTAAGGTTATGTAGACGATGCGCTCTTTGAAAGCCATTTTTCTGCAAGATCAATTTTTGGCTCAATAGTTGCCTTATTTTTAATAAGCATTGCTAAAAGAATTTTAGATCGTGGGTTAGACTCAAAAAGAATTTTATGTTTACTTAGAAAACGCCAGTAGAGTCCATCCCAAATATCAACCCAATCACCTTTAGGATAGTCGCTCATTTTCAAGATGTAATTTGCACCTGAAATGTAGGGTTTACTTACAATTCCACCACGATCACTATATTGGCTCATCCCATAGACATTTGGAACCATTACCCAATCATATGAATCAATAAAATATCCCATAAACCATTCATAAACAATATCCGGATCTGATTCTGTTAAAAGAAGAAAATTACCCAAAACCATTAACCTTTCGATATGGTGGCAATACCCGGTTTTTAAAAGACGCTTGATTGTGACATCAACAGGTAAAATTCCTGTTGTCCCTTCCCAAAACCCCTTTGGTAAAGAGCGCTTATGTCCAAAGTAGTTAGAAGTTCTTTGCGCTTTACCTTTTAATAAATAGCTAGCCCTCATAAACTCTCGCCAGCCAATAATCTGCCTGATAAAGCCCTCAAGTGAATTTAGCGGAATGTTTAGGTTTTTACTAGCTGCAAGGACTGTTTCAATCACATCTTTTGGAGTAAGAAGTCCAATATTTAAGGAGGGCGACAAGACGCTATGAAAAAGAAAGGACTCATTTTCTTTAATAGCGTCTTCATAATTACCAAAAAGCAAAAGTTTATTTTGGATAAAGTCTAAAAGCGCCTTTTTAGCCTCAGCAAAATTTATGGGATAGAAAAAAGTTTGAACCTCTCCAATAGCATCAGGAATATTTTTTTCGATATAATCGATAGCCTCAGCTATTATGGCATTTTTTTTGGGAATATGAAATTTAGGAATCGTGCAATTTTTTGGAAGGCGCTTTCTATTTTCTGTATCGAAGCTGAATTTACCACCAACAGGTTTTCCATCTTCCATTAAAATATTTAACTTTTTTCTTTGATAAGCGTAAAAAGGTGCCATATATAAATGATTTTTATTCTTGAAGAATAATTTAAGTTCATCCTCATTACAAAGAAACATCGGAGAGGGTAAGAAGTGGAGTTTCCAATTTTCCTTTTTTGCTACTTTTTCAAGATCTTGGCTCAGCCAATCATCAGCAAAATCAGCTAAATAAATCTCTTTTATCCCTTTTTTTGCTATCAAGGAAAAAAGATCCCCACGCTTTTTTAATAAGTTCGATTCGATATAAACAACATCATATTTATTTTCTCTTAAAAAATTAGCGTAGCTTTGCATTGCAGACCGCAATAGAACAAGCTTTTGCTTGTGAAAAGGCTGCTTGCGGAAAAAAAGGTAATCTTCAGCTAGATAGACGGTACGGCTAATTTTAAGTGCGGGGTGTTTTTCAAAAAGTTGATCCGGGAATATGAGGGTAATTTCTTTCATTTTTAATCTGGTATCGCAAGTCGTGTTTTAATATGGACTAACCCACCATCAAGACGCAAAATCTCACCTGTCATCCAGGAGCTTCCCTCAGATAAAAGCCAATCGATTGCAGATGAGATATCATCAGCTGTTCCAATTCGTCCCATAGGATGAAATGCAATTGAGCCTTTAAGGCTTAATTTATTAGATGTGATTGGAGCTGAAAGAGGTGTATCAACAAGGCCAGGTGCTACAGCGTTTATTCTGATTCCCTTATGAGCGTATGATGCGGCGGCACTCCTAACAAAAGCCTCTATCGCACCTTTTGCAGCTGAGATTGCCTCGTGATTAGCCAAGCCGACTCCAGCAGTGCATGATGAGATAAAAACAACAGACCCTTTGCCTTGAGCTATCATTTTGGGAATGCAGCTTTTTAAAATAGTAAAACAGCTTGATAGATTGATCTTAATGACTTCATTTAACTCATCAATTGTTGTTAGCGTCAATGGTTTTATGAAAAAGGATCCAATACAGTTTGTAACCCCATCAATTTTCCCGTAATCCATGACAACTTTTGAGACAACTTCATCAACTTGTTCTTGTACTTTTCCATCGCATACAAAAAAAGGCTGGTTAAGCTCTTTTGCTAATTCTTCAAGTTTATCCCGATTTCTCGAACAGAGAATCACACGCTTATTCATTAAAGATAGTTTTCTTGCTAGATTCGAGCCAATAGCACCGCTTGCACCAAATATAATAATTGTTTCATTTTCCATATTTCAAAATTTATTAAATTCATTTTTATATGTCAATTGATTTTCTTTTAAGAAATTCCAACATAAATTGAAAAGTCATGAATGTAAAAAAAAAATTTACAAGTTTAATTTGTTTTGCTAGTGTGAAAATTAGTATAAAATTTAAAAGGTTAATCCTATGGAAATTTCTCCTGAATCTATTCTCCTAGCTAAGGGCTTTGGTATTTATCTTACCGTTATCGGGGTTGCAGTATTTTCACACCCGGACCGATTTCGTGACTGGTATCATGACATCTTAGCTAACGATTCTCAAAGATTACTTGGTGGAACATTAGCTTTATTTATCGGCGTTTTTATTATTGCTATGCATAACGTATGGGCTATAGACTGGAGAATTCTAATAACGATAATTGGCTACTGGGGTTTATTTAAAGGTGGTGGTTTATTAATTTTTCCCTCATTTTCACAAAACTTTAAGCCCGTGATTGACTCATCCAATCTCATGTACCGCTTTATTGGTTTTGGCTTCTTTCTCTATGGATTAGTTTTATTTTATCACGGCTATTTTTCGTAATTTTTTAACAAGGGGGGATGCTATCTCTATTGAAATAATCAGAATAATCATTCAAGTTATCATCGCTATCGGAATCTATAATGTTTGGATTTTCCGGATTGGCAAATCGACAAAGTGGAGAGGTGGACAATCTAAAAACATGCAGGAGGAGTTTGCTGTCTATGGACTTTCCTCATCTGTCATGTATGTAATTGGTGCTTTAAAAATTCTTTTTGCAACTCTTTTGCTCATCGGGCTTTTTTATACACAACTTGTAAGACCTGCAGCCCTTGGACTTGCAATACTGATGCTTGGCGCTGTAACTATGCATATAAAAGTGAAGGATCCTATCGAAAAATTAATTCCTGCAGTTACACTGCTTCTACTTTGCATTTTTGTCGCTTATTTCAGCTAGTGCTGGAACAAGTATTTTTCTTTAATTTGGTGACATACAATCTCTGTAGCCACGAAATTAAAGATGGCAAAAATTGGATATTTAAATATTTTTTTGTATCGAAGATTTTATGATTTCCTGGATAAGGCCTCAGGCTTTTATCTAGGAAAGCTAAAAGAATTCAAAATCTTCTACAAAGATATTATCACTGCTTAATCCATAAGTCTTAAATTGAGCCTTAAAATTTCTTGTTAGCTTGATTGGACCGCACCTAAAAAACTTGGCTTACTAATAAATTGCCGCTGAAGTCTATAATTTTATGAATATCGAGCCTATTGTCTTTTTCAGATTTTAAAATTTACCTTGTTTTACCATTTGCTATATGATGATATTATTAAATAGTTTAAAGTCTTAAAAATTATATCATTACTTAGGAGAATATATGTTTCAATACCTTAAAAATGCATTGGTTAGTTTTAACTTATTAATTTCTCTCGTTCCGATCGGCTTGTATGCTGAACAAATAAACCCCATTAAACAAGAGATGTGGGAGACTATGTCCGTTGAAGTTGATTATTGGGTTGACGGATTAGGATATCATATCGATAAAGAAATTAAAGACACAGTTATAGCTTTAAATCTTATAGGAATAGAGACTGAAGCTTCATGCGGGGGACATTTTGAGCGAGATCTAACGTATCCATGGGTCGATATACGAATCTTTTCCTCAGTATTGCACGAGATTGTGGAAGAAAGTTCAGATATTCAAGAACAGTTAAACAAAGAAAGTGCATCGCTAAAATTAAAATTCCCTTACCTTTCCTACAATGATTTGTATGGTATTTCAGATGGAGAAAATCTAAAAAATCTTAACAAAAAATATTTCCTTATTGGAGACTCAGGTACACAAATCCGTATAAAATGCTTGGAGCCTCTTAACCAACTTCTTAATCAGTTTTATGAAAACCGTACAACCTCTTATGATAAAACACTGATTATTCCGAAAGATTTTTTTGCTCGTCTGCGCAGCATAGGAGCAGATAGGCAACAGGTTAGATCGCCCGAACAACGACTCCGCAGTTTAAATGAATATCAAGAAGAGATGAAAGCTTTCACCATTTTTTTGAAACAGAAATTTTTAAATGAAATTTAAAGAAAGTATGTTATTCTTTTAATTTTAAGATTAGGGACTAAAAAAAGCTTTGAGCGTCCCTATCTTTGCCTTTTGGAAGAAATACCTGAACAAAATGGAATTGCTGAACATCAACATATGGATTTTGTCTATTTTGGTAGACTTATAGGCGGCCCATCTTATCAAAACGAACTTGAAACATAAGACATTAGATGGTTTACTCAAGACGATATCAATTTTTTTATTGATATAATTTTTTGGTTTAAAGTTTAGATGTTCCTACAGAATGAAGCCTGAATCGGCAAAGAGGCAATCCCTCATTCTATCGCTGAGACAGATGAGGTGATTACTACAAGTGGTGCTGATGCGTCCGTGAAAGTATGGAATTTGACAACGAGTAATTTAATCAGATCATTTGATGGGCATAAAAATGAAAACTCACCTATTAAGACACTTACAGCTCTTTTTTCCGGCTCCTATAACGCATCAGGCTCTGATAAAAGCGTTCAAATAAACAAAATTACAGAAGGCTTCTGAATTTATTTACTGGCTTGCGAGGACGAAAGGAACTGCGGGAGTGCGTTAAGAAATTTAGAGCCCTAAAGCGATGCAAAGGGCGACTTAATTAAATCTTGTTTATTCTCAATTTTTAAACCATTTTGGGATTGTAAAATGAACCTGTGTAAACGACAAATTTTATTCAATATCTTCATCAATAATATTTCAAAAATTGTATTGAGAATAATTAAAAAGAAAAAAAAAGTAGGGCAACTAAAGTCTTGAAATGGAGATCTACGAGAAAACCTAATGTCAAAAATAACGTTGAGGTTAAAATACAGTATTTTTTATTCGTTCTACTTTTAAACGTTTCGGAACAGAGGTTTTGACTTGAAGTATTCGATTACTTAAGATATATTAATTTCGAAATTATTATAAAATAAAGAGAATTTACATGTCGAGTTCAGAAACTATTATAAACCTAATAGAAACAGATACAGCAAAAAAGGAAAATGGACTGCTAAGCATCATGTTTTCCCACAACGGCTTGAAGATTTGTTTTTTTGCACTATTCCTCCTAATATTTCCATTAAAAATATTTGCGAATGATAGGGAAAGTGCAATCACTCAGTTGAGAGAAGTGCTCTTCGAGGGGTTTCCAGTCGAAACAAACCGAGAGGAAATCGATCTTTGCTTCCAACGTTTTATTTCTTCAAACTACTCCGATTCTAAAAGTTCATTTTATTCTGTAGGGGAGAGAGCTTATTGGGAAACCTTGAAATATCCTGATTTGTGGCAAGAATTATGTATGAGTTTAGATCGGGAGTTAGTGGAGTTTATAGCTTTAGGGAATGTGAGTGATGAGCTGCGGTTCACTATCGTCCAACTGTATTTCTTTGGGCGTCTTGAGTATCGACCTATTTTTCTTTCCGATGGCAAAGGAGTTGATATTGAGGACACGAAGCTTAACTTTTCTGCCGCCATTGGGCCAGCTATCGAGGTGTCTCGATTCATTCGAGGCACGGGCGCAACCAAAGTATTTGAAGTCTTTTCAGGTCGCGGTAATATGACACTTTTACTTTCCTTAGCAGGATTTGAAAGCTTGATTACAGTTGAGCGAGATACTCATTTGGATATCGAGATGTCATGGAAAAAAGCCATTGATAAACTTCTTAAAGATATCCCTTCGGTTTTTTGGCCTAAAGTGACAAAACCCCTTTTCTTGAGTGGCGATATTTTAGAAATCGATCTGCCTTCAGTTGATTGCATTATCATAGATCCTCCTTATGGTTATGCTTCTTCTTGCAATGCTACCACAGCAGAAGCATTCTCATTTTTTTTCGAGGTTCTTGTGCGTTTGCAAGAAGGGTCGTTTCAAAAGATCTACTCGCTCATTCCGGCTCAATGGGTCTCAATCATACCTGTCTTTACGGAAAAATCAGGGTCTATAGATATTCAGAAATCCGTCATTGAGATACTACAAAAATCGGTCTACTATCAAAAAAAGCCCGAAAAATGGACTCCGTTTATTGAAGCAGTCAAAGATGATGTTTATGTTGAAAATCTGAAGAAGAAACTAGAAAGTATTCAAGGAATTTCAAGCGCAAGACGAACGCCCATCCAAAACGTCCTTGGTAAAGAGTTAGATATTTTTCAGATTCATCTAAGTATAGGGGAGTAGACACTATCATAATTGGGGTCTGGAATGGGGTGGCACAAATAGTTTAAAAACTCACCGCAATCCGCTTTAATACACCAGATGATTTCTCTACCATTTCATCTTTTTTAAATGAATAAATCGGAGGAAAAATATCTGGAATATTATGAGTAGTTTTCAGATATTTTTAACCTATTCATCCCATTCAAAGCTTCGGCCCCGATAGTTTGTTCAACACTACGAATGGCTAGGAAACTAAATAGGATGCCTGGGGCGGGCTCTATAATTGGCGGAAAATCTTCTGGAATATTACAGTGAATTTCCATGGTATTTTAAGGTGTTCGTGCCACCAAAGGTTAGGCCCAATGCCATTAAATTAAAATAATATATTTACAATTTAACCCTCTGAATATAATTAAGAAGACTTTTTCACATTATATCACCGCTCAAGTATTAGTTGGAAATCGCTTATTTGGATATTTGCAATGATGCTTAAATTGTCTATCTGGCCTTATCAATTCTAAATTTTGTTTCATTAATTTTTTGATTTCTAGACAGAAAATTTTTGCAGTGATGTTCAAATTTAATAAAGCTTTCATAAATCTATTCTTCATGTACGCTAAAGCGATACTACTGTTAATGTCATATTCATATTTTCGTTTTTTAATATTTTCGGAAGTCATCTTGTTAATTTTTTTTAAGTGTTCCATTGCTTTTTTATTAAGTCCTTGAAAATTAGCCAGATCCATATGTTTTACGGCCGATGATCAGTGCATCAATGCTGCCAAGCAGCTTTTGAAAGCCATAGTCTTCATGAAATCCACCAACGCGGTCTAGCCAATCCAGACTCTCATCTTTGCGGGCAATATATCCGTCAATGCTCAATACTATATAGACGGAGATTTAAGGTTTTTCTTTATTACTCATTTGCATGTAGATGTTGAATTTTTCAAACATGGGTTCTTTTATCTTCCGATACTTTTCTCCATCTTGATCAGCCTCCCCTACAGCTTTCTTTTTTAGTTCGGCATACTCTTGAAGATTTTCTGGACTGCTAAGAAGAAAGTCTCTGAAGCCAGTGAGTTTTTTCCATTCCTTGCTTGCAAGGCCAGTCAGATGCACATGATACCTTCTGCTACCTTCTTCTGGGTCCTGATGATGAGTGATGAAATAAAAACGATCCGGCGTGCTGAAAAATGGCCGGAATTCATAACCAATGGCTTGAATTTGTTTTGAGACTGATTCGATATTTTCTTTATCAACAGCAATCGCTATATCAATAATTCCTTTTCCCCCTAAACCAGGTACCGCGGTACTACCAACATGCTCGATAATTAATTGCTGATTGAGATGAGAAACGATTCTTTCCTTTTCTTTTTTAAAAAGCTCCGGAAAGATTTTGCTATAGGGTTTGAAGACATATTTTTTCATAACACATCCTTTAGTTGTTGCCACTCGCTCGACTTAACCCGATAAAGAATATGTCGTTTTAACGGATGACCTTCTTGAATTTTCGGGTGATAAAAGTCATCAACCTCATTCTGATGCATACCGATTTTTTGCATCACATGTCGAGATCGCATATTCTTCAGATTAGTAAAAGAAACAATCTCTTCAAGACGAAGTGCATCGAATCCGTATTGCAAAGCTGCTTTTGCATCCTCTAGCATAGCCTTTTCCCCAATATTAAAGCCCGAGCCTCCAACCAATTTCAAAAGCAGGATTTAATTCATTAAAAGAAGCCTCGAAACGAACATCTTCAAGACCGATGAAACCGATAAATTCACCTGTTTCGATCAGTGAAGCATCCCAGAAGCCCCAACCTAATCTCTCGATATGATCTGACAAGAGTTTGACAGAATCATCGCTCTCTTCAAGACTTAAAAACCCCAGGGAAATACTCTCTAACTTTAGAATCAGCTTTCAGTTCTGCAAAAGGTATCAAATCATCTTCGCACAATTGCCTAAGTATAAGACGTTCAGTTTGAATTATTGGCTTTTGGGGCATAACTTTTCCAAAACTCATTTACGATGATGCCAGAACGAAAGAACTGTATTCAAGCAGTTATAAAAAGGTGAGGCAACCTGAACCAGGGAATGACGGGTTGAGTCCCTCCCCTCTCTTCAAACAACCGCACGTTGCAGTAACAGACTGCAATTCTATTGCAAATCAGCCCTTTTTGTCCATGCTCATTTAATGTTAATCCATGGAATTTGCCAAAGTCTTAATGATAGAAGGATAGGATTCATCTGGTGGTATACGTAATCCATTTATTGATCTTGTGGCCGATAATTTATCTTACGAGTAAAAAAATCTTGTTGATTTTTACACAATCGTTACATTTTTTTAAAAAGAAAAAAGAGCAAATAACTTCTATAGCTATCATAGTTAATTTTGTCTTATAACTGTTTTTAACGTCATCAAAATCCCACTTATCTTCCTCTTTTATTTCCCATGCACCAGGTGATAAAAAATTTAATTGGTCTAATGCTACGATAAATACAAGAGCTGCTCCAATTAATTTAAAAAACCGGTTAACAGCTCTCTCAGCCCCATTTATCCCTTGTCTTTTTATATATTTTACTATATCCATAACTATATCGATAACTACATCCCTAGCTACGATATGTACAATTGCTTTCTCTCTACAGGTCGGAAAATTTTTTTCCTTGTTAATCCATCGAACTACACACTTCTCATGAAAAACATGACCACATTTTAAAAGTAAGCAATCATTATCTTGATTTTTTTCAAACTCATCAAGGCATATAATACAAAACGGGTTACCATAAATTTTAGTTGATGAAATCGTAACAAAAATTTGGTTTAATTTTTTTACATAATCACATTAACAAAAAATTATTTTTATCTCATCAGCGCATATAATATTAAAAAAAAGATATGTTATAGCGATTGTATTAATTTTGCTTGTGGTACCATATTTGATTTGTGTCCACTGGAAGGCTTGCTTTTCCAAACAGTTTGAGCCTCAGCTTGTTCTTTATTTTAAGCTGTTCAATATTTATTGAACAGTGTATTTTAATGAACAGTAGGAGGTTTTATGAAAGGTCGGTTTTTGGTAGGTTCAAATGAAAAATCAGTGGAAGGTAATATCTACTCTGATAAATCTTCTCTTATTCTCAAATGGCTCTTAAGTGAGGGGTTGAAAGGTCATGAATTTTCATTAAGAAAAGTAGCTGAAGAAGCAGGTGTAAGCCTTGGGTTAGTTCAGCGTGTTTTTGAAATTTTAGTTTTAAAGGGTATTCTGGAAATTACAGGGGTTAGAACTGCTAAGAAATTCTTCCTTAAGAAGCCAAAACTCCTTCTTGAAAACTGGTTAGAACAATATAGCATCGTTAAAAAATGTAAAATGAGAACTTATCGTTCAGGATTTCAAAATAAAGAGGAACTTCTTGAGGCACTCAAAAAATCAAAGCTCGATCAGAAAGTTGTGCTGGCTCTTCATTCTGCAGCTGATGCTCATGGATGTAAAAACACTAATTTAAACACTCTTGAATTATACCTATTCGACCCTTCGATTAGACCACAACTTGAGAAAAAGTTATTATTAGAACCTCAAGAAAAAGGGTATGAGGTTTTGCTTATAGAGCCATACTACAAAAGTTTGTTGAAAATGGCATATAATCCAAATGAAGTTATCAACGCATCTCCATCCATTTTAACTTTTTTGGATTTATATCATTTTCCATTACGTGGGCAAGAGCAGGCAGAATTTATGGCAGGACGTCTTCCAGAACTAAAGCAAATCTATAAAAGGGATAAATCGTAATGATACCCAATCAAGAAGACAAAATCATTTCAGAGTTTTTAGAGTCGATTGGTCCTTGGCGGGATTTTGTTGTTATTGGAGGCGGCTTTGCACTCTTTATCTATAAGCTTTATTTAAGCGATCCCAAATTAAAGAACCCACCAATAGGAACAAGAGATATCGATTCTCTTATTTCACGAAGGATTCCTGAAGTTTCGAAAAAGAATATTCAAGATTATCTTAAAGAAGCTGGCTTCAATCACGTTTTTAAAGATATAGACGATCCTGCCACAGAAGCTTATATGAAAGAAATTGCAGGCGCTGAAGTTGAAATCGAATTTTTAACGGACGACTTAACAAGAAAAGACAAAAATAAGAATGTTGTCATTGCAGGAGTAGTTGCCCAACCGCTTAGCTATTTAACTTTAAGTTTGGAGACAACCATAAAGTTTCATACGCACTCAAACATTTCTGGAAATGTCGTTACACCGGGTGCTTGGATGTTCCATAAAGGCCTTACATTTACTAAACGGAAAAGTGCTTTAAAGAGCCTTAAGGATCTGTATGGTATTTGGTATGTAGCTTCTCAGCTGGGCGATTTTTCTGGTCGTGCATTAGATGAATTCAATGTACTAGCCAAACAGCATCAAAAATGGTTTAAAACTCTTCAGAAAAATCTACAAAATTGGCTTAATAATGCTTCTCCAAGTGACTGGTCTAAATTGGAAACTCAAGATCCATCCGGTAGGCTAAGAAAGCTTAATTTCGAACAAATTACGAAAAAGATTTTATTCCCGTCAACTATCCTCTAAATAGAGGAACTGTTTTTTGAATAATGTATTCTACAACTGAGAAAACAGAAGCCTAAAAAATAAAGATAGGGGTTATGTATTACATTGGCTCAAGCAATTTTTTATTGATTTTGCGATGAGCAATTCAAAACTCCTTCTCGTTTTTTTAGACTAATCCCGTATTTATTTTTCCATTCAGTGCGCCCTTTAACAGACTTTTCAAGAATAATTTGGTAATTTCAGACCCCAATAAAGAACACTCCTCATTGGGGTCTGGATTGACAAAATGACAGTTTCACTTAAATGGAGATTAGATCACAAACGGAAACTGTAATTTTGTAAAGACTGACCCCAATGCATTCTGGAATATTACAGCGGGATGCCGTGGGTTTTTAAGCCATTCGTGCGACCCCAGGTCAGGCTTGCCATTTTGCCATTTGCCGATCGTTCGATCTAGAAATCCCTTGGGGCGGCAAATGGCAAAACGGCAAGACTGAACCCAAGGCTAAAGGACAACTTTTACCTAAAAATTTTTAAAGGAAAAGTGTTTAATTCAACACCCTAGGCCTTGACCCCGTTATGACCCTGTTATAAGAGACAGGGGGGGCGTTTTAACGGGATTGGATGCATGTATCAAAATTATCAGCGAAGAAATTGGAGTGGCCGCTTTTTTTTTGCGCTATAAAATGCTCGTTGAAATCCGAATAGGTATGTAAATAAGCAGAGGACGGAAAAATTCCCGATTTTATCCCTTTATCAGCAATTTTTGATGCATTTAAGGAGTTGATATACTCAAGATATTCCATCGATCTTATATAGTCTTCTTTATTAATAGCGCCATTTTCAGCCAGCAGATTCAATTCTTTATATTTTTTGTTTACAGAGGCATTATGAAGCTCAAAGATGATGGAGCCGATAATGTAGCCGTCGTTTAAACTCGGTGAGAGTTCGATAATGATTTTTCTATTATCGGGATCCCAAAAAGCTCCAAATTTCGATCGTTGATTTGATCTTTTGGCAACGATTTGAATAGGACCTTGCCTTTGGATTTCTTCTAAAAGTGTTTTTGCTTCCGGGATTTTAAGGATAGCATTTAAGTGTTTTTGCAGCGGGGGAGCGCATTTTGGAAGCGGCTCAGCGCTTAAAAAAGTTAAAGTCGTGAGCATAAAAAACGCGCACATAACAAAAAATTTATTCAGCATATTATTATCCTCTATTTAATTAGAATTTTTTAGAATCAGAGGAGTTAATTATAGAGGTGATGATTAAATGAATACAAGTTTTAATTTATTAAAGTTCTCAAAACTTCAGATTTTTTCAGTGTCAGCCTATCGAGGTAAATAATTTTAAATCGAGCTAAATGGTTGATTTTACAGTTTTGTAAATTTGTTTAAAAACATAGATTATTGGTTTGGAAGCGATAATTGTCCTCAAAATTGTGAGAGCAAAAGCGTTTATAGATTGGATTTTTTTATACTTATTACGGATTTAAAAGATGTTTTGATTAATTTTATCCAAGGATAAATAGGTTTTCTGATAAAAGCCACGACTTTCAAATGATAATTTTTCACTAGTCTTAAAAATAGCCATGTTATTTGTCCAGAGCCATTCATTGATGAATAGAGGATTTTTTAGGGGCTGTTAACAAAAGTAAGAGGCGGGAAATACAATTACCTGATCTTGTTGAAAAAAATTATCTCAAACTCAAGGAATCAAAAGACAAAATTCGACAGGATAAAAGAACGTGTGTAGTTGATTAAATCAACACCCTACCCCGAGACCTGGCCCCTTTTCTAAATAAAGAAGACAAAATCATTTCAGAGTTTTTAGATTCAATTGCTCCTTGGCGGAATTTTGTTGTTATTGGAGGCGGCTTTGCACTCTTTATCTATAAGCTTTATTTGTGCGATCCCAAATTAAAGAACCCGCCAGTAGGAACAAGAGATATCGATTCTCTTATTCCAGCAAGGATTCCTGAAGTTTCGAAAAAGAATATTCAAGATTATTTCTAAGAAGCTGGCTTCAATCACGTTTTTAAAAGTATAGATGATCCTGCCGCTAAGGCTTATGTGACAGAAATCGGGTCCAATTCACCCACATAGGTAACACTTTGATTCACTAACATAGGTTACACTTTAAAAACATTTCTGGAAATGTCATTAAACCCGGTGCTTGGATGTTCCATAAAGGCCTTACATTTACTAAACGGAAAAGAGCTTTAAAGACGCTTAAGGATTAACATGATATTTGGTATGTCGCTTCTCAGCTGGGCAATTTTTTGGTCGTGCATTGTGAATTAAATCAACATTCTATCCAAGACCTGATCCAAATTATTTAATAGGTTAAATGGGTTTCGTGTTTTTCAAAAAATTATTCCAAAAAGCAAGATCTTTTATACTTGGGCTATTGCCATTTCCGAATGCATTTTTTGTGGGATAAATAAGACGAAAGATGAGTGTAGTGTTATCATCAAGTCCAACACAAGCGAGATATTGAGCGTCAAAACCCATCATCATTTTGATAGAAGCATAAGGATATGAACCCCAATTAGAGAAAGTCGAAACAAAACCATCCGAAAACTGCACTTTCAAAGACATTACAATTTCGTTAATTTTATTTTTTGGCATGCCAGATTGTACTATAACGTGAATTAGTGGCTCTTTTAAAGTTTGAGGGTCTATATTTGTAAGACCTTTTGGTCCCCAAAAGTATTCGGAAGATTCATTATGTTCAATTAATACGAAAGAGTTTGGAATAGCAGGTTCAATTAAAAGAGGAGTTTTAAGACCTGGCAACAGATCCAAAATTTTTTGTTCTCCGGCGATTAACGATAAGCTGAAAAGAGTTAAAGTTAATGATAAGTATATTTTTTTCATTTTTTCTTAATTGTAATATTTGTAATATTAAAAATTGGCGGTTGCAAATGATTTAATCGATGATAATATAGATTGAAACTGTTTAAAAAAAATGGGGCAACCCAGACTTGAACTGGAGACCTACGGGTTATGAGTCCGTTGCTCTAACCAACTGAGCTATTGCCCCACGAGAAGTCGTGATTGTATCACTTATTCATTTGCAAATCAAGCACTCGTGCTAAATAATTTTCACGGTATAAAATGGAATTTTTTATCTATATGATTATAAGTGTTTTATGAAATTTCCTTGAGTAGAGTTTTAAAAAAGTTTAAAAAATCAATCATTGATTTAAAAAGTCTTTAAATGCGATAGATTAATTTTACATAGCCACAACTTCCATCAAGCAAAATTTAAAACTGCTTCTTTGACTTAAGAAGCTTGAAAAAGTTGTGTGTGAAAAAAAATTTAAGGAGTTTCTGATGCAATCAACTAAAGTGCTTAGTAATAAAGAACTTAACTTTCCTGATTTTGATTTACTTCGTCTTATAAAAACAGTATTTGCACCTAAAAAGAAAGAAAGATTATGTATATTGATAGATTTAGATAACCCGGAAGATATTGTTAATTTCAATTATCTTAAGATGGACGGCTACCCGGCGCAACAAAAAGCCCATGAAATTTTTTATCAAGGATTAAAGAATGAAGTTGGTACTCATTTAGAGCTTGACGCTATTGATATTTATGCCTACCAAATGACAAGCGGGAGCAACCTTGAATTACCGTCTAGTGTGTACACACCAGATGGCAAGGCACTTGATTTAATCAAAGATGTTTACCAAAAATATGATATCATTTTATGCATTGGTACATTTTCTGCAACAGCGCCGTTAACCGCTGCAGCAAGAGAATATGGTTTTAGGGGTGCAACTATGCATGGGCTTAACGATATTATTATCAATACAGGTCTTGCAATAGACTATATCGAAGCCAATAAAAATATAGAAAAACTGCGCCTTGGGCTTACAGGTGCAGATAGTGCAGACATTGATTTTGAAGTGGGCGATCATAAATGTCATCTTCATGTCTATCTAGGTGATCAAATAGCCCAGAAAAGTTATGGAATGTGTCATAAAGCAAAAGAAATTGTGCATTTGCCGGCAGGGGAAGTTTATTTTGTTCCTTACGATGCAGAAGGGAGCTTCCCTATGAAGTTTGATGATGGCACAATAGCTCACATGATCGTGAGTAAAGGCCGTGTTAAAAAGGTAATTCTTATCAGCGGCGATCAGAACACTGTAGATGAGTTTCAAAATAAAATTAACAATGATAAAGCTGCAGGCATTATTGGTGAGCTTGGATTTGGTACTCAGCAACTGCCATTTTCAGGTAGTGACATTCAGGATGAAAAAATATTTGGGACTTTTCACCTTGCAACAGGCAGAAACGATCACTTGCATGGGTCTATAAACCTAGATCGCTTCATCGATAAGAAAAATGCAACACATGATGATATTTTATTTTCCAAGGAAAAGACACCTGAAATTAAAATCACTAAAGTCACAATGAAGCGAAATGGCAAAACAGAAATTCTAATAGAAAATTACGAGCCAAAAGAATATCTATTAAATTTGCTTAAATAACAACAAGGCTCATCATAAGAGCTTGTTTATCTATTTTTACTATCCAAATTTCATGGTCTTGTCTTCCGTAAGATACGTAAATATATTCATTTTCTATGATAAAACCACAAGGAAAAACGCATCTTACTGATCCCCAATAAGGTTTATAGTATTCGCCTTGGTAGAAATTTGTACCTATGATAGGCTCCTTGCTGATATGGGTGATTTCAAAAGGAGGCGATGAAGAAAAGGCATAAGCTCCCATGAAATAATGAGGCATTGCTTTTCCATTTGAGTGGTCTGTTACCATTTTTATCGATGAATGAAAGAATGAAATATACTGATTATCTTCAAGAATTGCTGTGGTACCACCTCTTAATTCTCCGTATTGCCAATCAATTGATTTTGTAGATAAAGAAAAATTTTCACAACAAGTAGTTCCTGGAATTGGACGAAAAATTTTATGAGGCATCAAGCTGTAGGCTAACATCAAATTATCTTGATAATTAAACGGTACCCAGTTTTTTTCTCTTAAATAGGGGCTTGCTCCATCAAAATGTTTTAAACAGTCTGTGTCACCGACTATGAATTGACCACCTGTAAGCTTTAGCTCTGAAACATAGACTCGAAATCCACCTCTGCTGATATAATCTTCCTTATTATCGCTATAAACAATAAAAAGCTTATCTTTAACGATGATGAGTCTTGCATCTTCTGCACGGGATGGGACTACTGTATTAGGGTCTTGAGTATCCAAGATTTGAGGTTTGCTCTTAGGTTCAAAATCTTCATCTAAAAACACAATGCCAATTTTAGAGTTAAAAGTGAAAAGTGCATTTGGTATGACTCGGAATGTCATAAGTAATTGCCCTTTAAAGCGGATAATCGATGGGTTAAATGCATGCTCATAATCTTCAAGAATAATCCGTTTAGTCTCCAACACAAATTCTTGTGAGTATTTTTCCAAGTCGATAGCTGCTTTTAAATCGTGATGATAAAAGTATGCAAGTAATAGAATAAGAATAAGTTGTTTCATAATTTTCTATAACCTTTTTAAACTGTTTAAAAGTTTTTCTCTTTCCATTTTTACAATCCAGATCTCATGATCTTGTCTACCATATGAAACCCATATATACTCATTATCAAAGATATATCCACCTGGGAAAACCACGCGGAGCGGTTTCCATGTTTTGTGTGTGATACCATTATAAAAGTTTTTTCCGATAATTGGTGTTTCACTAACAGATGTAATAGCAAATGGGGGGTTTTGATCAAAAGTGTAAGCCCCCATGAAGTAATGGGTGATTTTTTTGCCATTAGATTGCAGTGTTGGCATCTCTTTTGAAGAATGAAAAAAGCCCAAATATTCACATCCAACCAAAAAGCATTGAGAGCCGCCTCGAAGTTCTCCAAAATCCCAATTAGATTTACTTATTGTTGAGGCGACAGATTCACATCTTTCTTCTGCAATAATTGGGTTAAAAATCGTGTGTGGGTTTATGCTGTAGGTTAAAAATAGTTTTCCGTTGTAGATGAATGGCGCCCAGTTTTTTTGATGTCGATTCCACAATTCATGATCAAAAAGAGTTAGCATAGTAGGGTTTTCAATATAAAAAGTATCATCTGCAAAGTGCAAAGCAGCAACAACCATACGTCTTACATCTTTATATAATGATCCTAAAGTATCATTATAAACGATGTAAAGATCATCCCCGTTCAAAATCAAACGAGGGTCTTGTGCCATGCTTTTTCCCTTCATGGTAGATCTTATTTCGAGTAAGTAAACTTTTGAATAAGGATTAAAATTTTCATCGAGCCAGACTAATCCCATTTGATTTGTTGTATTAAGAATAGAATCTCTTATTCTAAAAATCATCAAAATGGAATTATTGTAACGTATAATGGAAGGATTGAATGCATCAGGGTATTCTGAAATAACTATTTGCTTTGTATCCAGGATAAATTCGTCACTATTAGCTTCAAGATCGATAAGCTTTGAATAGAGAGGAAGCTTACAACAAATAAGTAAAAGGATTACAAAAAATCGTAACATATTCAATTTAATCCGCCTTTTCTAAATTCTGGTTTCTTGAATTTAATTTTCGGCCAGTAATCAAAAGGAAAGGCATCGTAAATTTTTTCAAGATCACATTCAAAGGCAGGTTCACCACCCATTAAAAGAGCCTCTTCAATACTTCTTGCTATTTTATAATTTGGACGGTTTGTGCTGATATAATAATCATCATATTTTAAAATAGGTTCATTTTCGGTCACTCGTAAATATCTTGCAGGTATGCCAAACGCCTCTGCGACGATTACTCCATGGAGAGAGCTTGAAATAACAAATTGACTATTCGTAATTTTTTCAAAGATTGAAAATAAAGATTCTGTTGGATAGACAACTTCAAATCGTTCATTTTTTGGAAAAAGATATTCTTCAGAGTAATGGGGGATTACAATAAAATCGTATTTAGGATGTTCACTTTTTTTATATTCAGGAAAAAAATAGGGGACTAAAAGCGCAGGATCACCATAAATTTCAGGGCATTCTTCAATACCCAATGTTTCCATAAGAAATTTACGAGTTAATGGACCTCTAACAGATCGAATATCAAGATTTGTAAAACTGTAATCACTTTTGAGGGTGCGCTTACCATTAGTTCCAGCACCCCAGATGACATCGTCTTGATTCGCAAAATATAGAATCGAGCCAATTGCTAATAATTTTTGTTCTGATTTGAAGAATTTTTTTTTGTAAATTTCTACATCAGAGCCAACTATTCTTTCAACAAGCTTTAAGGATAGGTAATCGCCAAAATTTACAAATTTTTGCTGTTGCCAGTAATAAAGGGGTAGACCTTGTTTTGCAAATCCTTCTGCAAAACAAGGGCTTAAAAGTATTGTGAAAAAAATAAGACATTTTAGTCTTATAATTAGTGTGAAGGCTGACATTTAAATACTTCATTTAGTGTTATGTAAAATTTATACTATAAATATCAATGAAAAAATTTCAAGTCATATTTTTACAAAACGTATCATTGAGGCGATAAATAGACTTTAAATATATAGGGTGAGGCAATTGAGTCTAATTGAGTGTTTGTATTTGGTAAAGTACTTGCGATACCACCCACAACATATCCAAGTAAAGTTTTTTTCATTTTTAAGTTATCAAGTTTTACAACTTTATTTTTATAACGCGGAACATTTTTTGCGGGCATAAAGTAGCTTGCAGTTCCAAAAAGAAATTGATTACCGGGGTTTGATCCTGTGGATAAAATAACAGGGTATTCAACATCCATTAAATATTGCGAGCAATTTTTATCTTTGTCAATTTTTATAGTTGTCACTTGATTGACAAAAGGTATTTCTGAATCGGTTTGAAATGTACCTCCCTGAAAATATCCATAACTTAAGCCCCCAAGTATCACTGTGTAAGAAAAATTATTTTTCTTTGAGTAGAGTCCAACTGTTGCAGATACATAATTATTCATCCCTTGTTTAAATGTTTCAGGTAGCAATGGATCGCTCATCGTTGGATTTCCATTATTTGAAATAAAAACAGGGACTGTCCATATGCCGGCATCTGGAGTAAAAACACCTGAAAGTGCTACAAAAGATTCATTATTGCTGCCTGTTTTTCTTAAGACTATAGGAACTACATTTAAGTCTCTTCTTCGGTAATTCGGATTTTGTAACTCTTGGCATGATTGTATTTTTTTAACTTTTAACTGTTCGCACTCATCCTTAATGTAAAATCTTTCAACTAGTTGTAGGTAGTTTCCATTGGATGAATCTGTATAAAATCCTTCAAAATCTTGTCCAAAAATAAGTAAAGTCAACCCATCGCTATTTTTAACCATCTATCCACCGGTCACTTTAAAAATAGGATCAAAAATTTGACGGATGTGGGAGCTTGCTGAATCTGTTCCACCCTCTACCCACTTCATAAGACCTGAAATACTTACGCAGTTAGTGCATCTTTTGTAGAAAATTCACCGGATAATGTGTCAACACCATAGCCACCTGTGATGTATAATATATTTCCATCTTGATAGTATTGAGGAGTCGTGACTGATAAAAGATCTATTTGATTTTGTGTTAGCCCTGAATTTAAATCATAAAGTGATCGTGTAACGACAGTTTCATTTAAAGGGTCTACCACATAAACCAGACTATTTTGCTCTGATGGTGGAAAATTAGTAATCGCTTGTCCAAATCCATGTAATCCATTTGTACGTCCTGCAAAAAAAAGCCATTTACCATGGCATATGGCATTGACACCTGAATGCAGTCCGTTTGGAAGAGAAAAATCTGCTGTTTCAATTTGAACCGTAAAGGGGAGTAGCTCTCCTGAAATAATAGGGCTTACTGTATCTGTTTGATTTTGGCTTCCGTTAAGATTGATCATCCATGTGATAGTAAGCATTGGAAGATATTTTTTTAGGTTGTAAAAAAATTTATTCATAAATTTCTCCTTTCATAATATTTTGTTAAAAGCTATTTTTATAAACATAATATTTTAAAAAGGCAAAGAGAAAAATACTGGTCTATTGTGTATGAAAGAAAAAAAGATAAGTTAGCGCCCCCTCATGTTTTTGTATTGAGGTTAGCATTTAATATATTTATAGGATTTTTTTTAATTGGATTATGCCTTCTGATTAGAATGAAGGGGTATCATTATTTTGAAATGATGTCACGGGACGATGCTTACGTTAATGCTTCGATGATATTGTCTGGAATGGGGCCTATCGAGAGTTTAAAAACTGAATCCGGTAAATTGTTTGCAGGTGGTTATGCATTATTTAGCGGTATTATTTTTTTATTTTTTATGGCAATGATATTTGATCCCGTATTTCATCGCTTCTATCATCAATTTCATCATAAAGATGACAAATAAAGATTTATGTAAATTGGTTGATCCAAGAATCTGCTGTTAGCTCTGATCCTGTTACATGCACAATAAGATCATTCCAACGCATTTTATTTCCCGGGAAAAATAGCTTATCTTTTAAAAATTTACCTGCCTCAACATGATCAATGCCTTTTATTCCTGTTCTTTGTAAAATAGTTTCTTCTATTTTCGATGCAAATAATTCCCCGAGAAGGTAGCTATAATAATAGACAGGCGCAAGTCCTATATGGTATTTTGCAGCCCAATCTTGCTTGCCATCCCTCTTTTTTGGAGCTTTAATCTTCTGGTATTTTTCAACAAGCGACCACCAGAGTTTGTTTAGATCTTGAGATGGGTCTTGATATAACTCTCTTTCAAAGTGCGTCATAACAGTTACAAAACGGCTAAATATCAGTTGACGTCTTTTGAGGCCGTTTTCTGCTTCTTTTATATATGCAGATTGATTATCTGATTTAGGAATCACATTTTTAAGGATATCGCCACGATAGGCAAAACGGCCAGCTAATAGTGCCATAGCTTCAGTTGTAATCATATGGGGTGGTTCACGTAAAGTCCAGCTCAAACTTTGATCAATTCCAAGTTCATAGATAGCATGTCCGAATTCATGAAGCAATGTTTCGAGCCACTTGATAGTTGGTTGCACATTATTTAAAGTACGAATATCAGATGCTCTATCCATGTTGATGCAAAATGCATGCTGGTTTTTTCCTTTTCTTTCGTAAAAATCACTTTTTTTAATGATGGGCTCAATATCTATTCCCATATTATTGTAAAACTTGCGATTTAGATCCAAAAAATCGGTATTGGTTAAAAAATCATCGAGTCGTTGAGTATTTAAGGGGTCTTCTTGTGAGAATGGCTCAGAGTAGCTCCAAGGACCAAGCTCATTACTTGGTACATTAAATCTCAACATCTGGATGTTTTCAATTTCTTCAATTGTGTTGCTGTAGGCAGATTCTGAACTTACAACTAGCTCATCCAATGTTTTGAAAAGCCATTCTTCGTCAACTTCAGTTAATTCTAGCTGCATCTGAAAATAATCTCTAAACCCTGCACTTTTTGCTGCAAGATTCCGGGTTTTGACAAGTGAAAGTATTTGAGGTGCTAATACCATCCCAATTTCTTTTGATGCATTCCATGCTTTTTTTCTTAAGGCAGGATCATTTTCAGTTTTTAAAATGCTGCGAATATCATTTTCAGAAACTGCAGCGTTATCAATTGTAGGACGAAAATTTGCATAGCTTAATAAAAGCTTAGCTTCCTTTTTTGATATATCAGAAAGGTAGCTGTCAGAAATCAAATTTTGTTTGAAAGCTCGAATAAGTACATTCAGTTCTCTTTTTAATAGCTCTGACTTGATTGAAGATTCACTAGAGAATTCAAGCAATTGTTTATAGATAACGGGGTCACTAAAAAGTTTGCGGAGTTCATAGTCAAGGCTTGCTTTTAAATCTGCAGCATCAGAGCTTCCTGTGGTTTCAAGGATCCACAAAGCACGATTAAGTTGCAAGCTCTTAAGCGAAATTTTTTCTGTAAGGGGGGTAATTAATTGTTTTAAAGAATCTTCTTTTGTCATCATAACCTTAAGCATAAAATTTAGTATCTCAAAATACAGGAAAAACTGTTTATTTGCAAAATATACTGCTTTCTTATAAATTTAAATTTTAATTCACAAAAAGGGTAGGTTCATAAATGCACAATAAACCAAAAATTTTAGCTTTCGCTGGTAGTTTAAGAAAAGAATCATTCAATAAGTCTTTGGTTAAAATTGCTGCAAAAGGTGCAGAAGATGAAGGTGCTAGTGTCACAATAATAGATCTAAAGAATTATCCCTTACCTATTTATGATCAAGATATTGAGATAGCTACTGGTCTGCCGGAAAATGTATTTAAGCTGAAAAAGTTATTCATGGAAAATGACGGATTTTTAATTGCTTGTCCTGAGTATAATAGCTCTATTTCAGCAGTTTTGAAAAATGTTATCGATTGGGTTTCTCGTCCGGCGGCTGGCGAAACAGCCTATCTTTGCTGCTTCATCAACAAAATTGTTGTTCTAATGAGCGCATCTCCTGGAAACCTCGGCGGCATAAGAGGGCTTGTACATGTCAGATCAATTTTTGGTAATATCAATAGCATTGTGCTCCCTAATCAAAAATGTATTTCAAATGCCGACAAGGTTTTTGATAAAGATGGTAACATTAGCGATTTAAAGCTCAAAAATGAGATTTTAAATTTAGGAAAAGATTTAGCTCATTTTTTAATTAAATTAAAGTCAGGCTCTCTTATTAGTGCTAATATCGGCTAATTTTTTATAAAAATAAGCTCTTTTGAATAAATTCAATATAAGCTATAGATCAAAATAGTTGGTGTTTTAAAAAAAAAAGAGGGAAATTCATGAAAAAGTTAAATTTTTTTAAATTAGTCTTTTCTGTAACAGTTGCAATATTTTCTTTGACAGGTCTTAAGCCCTTAGCAGCACAAGATGAAGATACTGATTTAGTAGCAAAAGGTGGTCATCATGGTGGTCACGCAGGTCATCACGGACACCATGGTAATCACGGCCACCACCACGGGCATCATCACGGGCATCATCACGGGCACCACGGCGACTGGAACGGGCATCATGGCGATTGGAATGGGCATCGTGGCGATTGGAATGGCAATTGGAATGGGGGAGGCAGTATAGATGTAAATGGCAATCCATTGTACTACAGTGACCCGAATGTTTATTATCAAAACCCTAATAATCAAGTCGTTGTACCGCAAAGAAATAATCAAGTAGTGCCTTCAACGATTAATCAAACAATCCCTGTCAATGAAACGCAAGCAGGTCATAAATCTCAAACACCTATGAATTATCACTATACACAGCCTGCAACGAAGTAACATCCAGATAAGTAAGCAAAATCTCCAAAACACTTAAGGGGAATAAACTCTAAAATTTGTAGCTTAGCCTGAGTTCGTTTTTGAGGAATTTATTCCTCAAGTGTTTTGGCGATTAAGCTAGCTTGATTGAACCTATTTGCTAGACACTTGAGAAATAAATTCCTCAAAAACGAACTCAGGGTAAAGAGCTAATTCGGTAATTCGAAAAAAGTGGAGTTTTGAGAGATTTTTTAATTGAATTTTAAAAAAATATAAAAACGTTAAATGCCTTTGTATTAACTTTTTATGTTTTTCTGACTGCAATTGAAAAAGATCCAAAAGACCGCCTTTTCAAATTACAAAATTGGCTCTAAAGACTAAGCTACAAATTTTAGAACTTATTCCTCTAAAACTAATCGCAAATATCAGATAAACATCTGGAAGTTTTTTTTAATGTATTAGTTTTTATTTTATTTTGAAAGAAAAATTAGATTACAGAAGAGTGCCTTGAAGGATGATGTAGGCAATCGTAAAATAGATGATAATTCCTGTAACATCAACAAGAGTTGCAACAAATGGTGCAGAAGATGTCGCCGGATCAAACTTTAAAGCTTTCATCACAAGAGGAAGCATAGATCCTGATAACGTGCCCCATAAAACAACACCGATTAATGATAGCCCAACAGAGATAGCAACAAGATGTGAATAGGGTCCGTACATATCTGTAAACACTGACCATAATGTTATTCTAAAATAGCCAATTATACCAAGGATCAATCCCAAAAAAAGTCCGGAAAAGATTTCTCGATGCATGATTCTCCACCAATCTTTTAAAGTGACTTCTCCAAGTGCTAAGGCTCTAATAATCAAACTAGATGCTTGAGAGCCTGAATTACCACCGCTTGATATGATAAGCGGTAAAAATAAAGTCAAAACAACAGCCTTTTCAATTTCCTGCTGGTAAAAACCTAAAACTGTGGCTGTTAACATTTCTCCTATAAATAAAATAATAAGCCAGCCGGCACGTTTTTGCATCAGTTCAAGAAATGGAGTATCCATATAAGGAGCATCCAATGCTTCAAGCCCTCCAACTTTTTGCATATCTTCCGTGTTTTCATCTTGCATGAGGTTTAAAACATCATCTGCTGTAACAATGCCTAAAAGAATGTCTTGATTATCAACAACAGGTAAAACCTCGCGACTATATCTTTGAAATATAAGAATCGCATTTTCCTGATCGTCATTAACATTTAGAGCTATAAATTTATCACCTGTAAGTGTTGAGACTTTATCTGTAGGGGATGCAAATAAAAAATCCTTTAAATCGATATCATCAATTAAAACTCCTTGATTATCAATAACATAAAGTACCGAGATCGTTTCGCTATAATGCCCATATTTTCTTACGTATTCAAGTACTTCAGTGACAGTCCAGTCAGCTTTAATAGCGATATAATCAGGAGTCATCAGGCGGCCAACACTATTTTCAGGATAGCCAAGAAGCTTTAAAGTACGCTCTCGCTCTTTGTGGGATAATAATTTTAATAATTCTTTTAAAACTTGAGATGGAAGTTCTTCAAGAAATGCTGTTCTATCATCTGGGCTTAAGTCATTTAATAATTTAGCTCCTTGCTCAGAGGGTAATGCATCTAAAAATTCTTTTTGCAGGGAAAAGATAAGAAACTCAAAAACAGTTGAGCTAAGCTCTGCTGGTAAATGATTGAAAATGACAATCCGATCTTCAAGAGAGCTTTTTTCGATTAGATCGACAATCTCAATAGGATCTAATTCTTCTAAATAGTTATTAGGTTTAAATGCATCCATCAGTCACCATCATACTAAAGTTATCAGCTTCTATTATCCATCCACCACCAAGAGCCTTGTAAAGGTTAATAAGTGATGTAAAACTATTAGCTTCAGTATCAGCAAGTAATAACTGTGCTTCAAATAACCTTCTTTCAGCATCTAATACATTAAGATAATCACTTTGACCATTGTTGTATTGAAGTTCTGCCAAATAACGATATCTTCTAAAAATTTCGACTTGTTTTTTTTGTTCGACCACAAGTTCCAAATTTATTTTATGAGCTATTAAATCATCATTTACTTCTTGTAAGGCGTTTAAAATCGTTTGCCGATAGCGATAACAAGCTTCACTTTTAATAGCTTTTGCAATTTCAAGTTGAGAAATAAGCCTGCCGCCTGTAAATAGTGGTTGAAAAAGATTAGCGGCAGTACCAAAGGCTAAAGCTTTGCTCGTTAGCAAATTATGTAATTCTGCGCTTTGGTTGCCATAATAACCAGTTAGTGAAATATCCGGGAAAAATGCAGCTCTTGCAACACCAATTCTAAAATTAGCAGCTACTAATTCATCTTCAGCTTGGTGGATATCTGGTCTTTGGTAGAGTAACTCTGAGGGGATTCCAACAGGTATATTTGGAGGCATTCCCAAAGTTTCAAGAGTCAAACCCCGCTCTATTAGCCCAGGGGGGCTACCAACTAAAACGCTGATTAAATTTTCTTGTTGGGGGATAAGAATTTCGTACAATTTTATTGCAATGATTGCAGATTCAGTTTCTGATTGCGCTTGTTTATATTCAAGCTCTGATGTGAGCCCTTCATCAAATCTTGCTTTTGCAATTCTTTCAGCCTCAATTCTAGAAGTTAATGTGCTGACAGAAATTTCAAGTTGATTATCCAATTTTCTAAGCTCTATATAAGATGATGCGACTCTTGTTACAAGCATCAAGACGACAGTTCGCCTTACTTCAATTTGAGCTAGATAATCATTATACGCAGCATCAGAGCTACTTCTAATTCTTCCCCAAATATCAAGTTCGTAGGCAGCATTTAAGGTTGCAGCATAAGTATTAAACCTTCTAAAGCTTGAAGGTATCGTTTGTATTGTTTCAAGTGATAATTGCTGTCTTGTCTTGTTTAAATTTGCACCAATTTGCGGGAAAAGCTCAGATGAAATAACTCCAAGTATCCCATTATATTCTTGGACTCTTGCAACAGCAATTTTAAGGTCATTATTATTGGAAAGGGCATTTAAGATTAAATCATTTAAAACCGGATCATGAAATTGTTCCCACCATCTAATATTTGCAAAACTTTTATGGTCTGTATCAGGATTAGATTTTAATTCAACCCTATAATGATTAGGTATTTCTACTTTTGGACGATGGAACTTTGGCGCCATATTACATGACGTCAAGGAAAGTATGATCGTAACCCCAAGCGTTACAGAAAAAATGAGACACATCTTGTCTGTATAGCTTGCTTCATTTTTTGAGTCATTTTTCATTGTCAGACCCCTTATCATTTTCTGATTTCATATCCTTAGAGCCTGAAAGCCCGCCAATTATTTTATAAAAGAAAGGCACAAAGAATATTGCTAAAAATGTAGCTGAAATCATCCCTCCTAAAACCCCCATTCCAACAGAGATACGGCTTGCAGCGCCAGCTCCAGTACTCAAAACCAAAGGAATAACCCCAAAAATAAAGGTAAGGGATGTCATCAAAATAGCACGAAAACGAAGTTTAGCAGCCTCAACTGCAGCATCGACAAGTGATTTTCCTTCCTTGTGTCTGATAATTGCAAATTCGACTATTAAAATGGCGTTTTTAGCAGATAATGCAATTAATGTAACAAGGCCAATCTGGAAATAGACATCATTACTCATTCCTGCTAAATAGATGGCTGCAAGGGCTCCAAAAATACCAAAGGGGACTGCTAATAAAATAGAAAATGGTAAGACAAAATTTTCATAAAGTGCTGATAAAACAAGGAATACCATTACCATACCGCCAATTAAAACAACTGTTGATGAGCCTCCTGTTTTACTCTCCTGATAAGATTCACCGCCAAAGGCATAACTCATTCCATCTGGTAATACTTCTTTAGCAACTTCTTCCAAGGCCTGTAAAGCCTCACCAGAGCTATACCCGGCACTTGCACTACCGGTAATTTTTACAGCAGAAAAACCATTAAACCGACTAATTAAGGTAGGGCCTTTAATTTGAGAGACTTTAACAACAGATTTAAGTGGGATCATTGTTTTAGAGTTTGACCTGACATAAATTTCATCGATATCTTCAAGACGGCTTCTATATTCAGGCTCTGCTTGAAGCATGACTTTATACACTTTTCCAAACTTATTAAAATCATTGACATAAAGAGAGCCTAAAAGAACTTGTAATGATTGGTAAACATCTACAATCGGAATATCAAGTGCTAAAGTTTTAATGCGATCAAGATCAATATATAACTGCTTTGCGTTTGTATCAATTGTTGTATTCACATTTGAAAGTTCAGCTCTTAATGATGCCGCTGCTATAAAACTTTCCGTTACAGTTTGCAAAGCATTAACATCTGCGCTTCCGCGATTTTGCAACCAAAATTCGAAGCCTCCAACTGTACCAAGGCCCTGAATGGAAGGCGGATTAAATGGTAATATGAGGGCATCTGGCAAAAGAAAAAATTGGGAATACAATTTTTTCAAGACATTATCGGCATGTAAAGCCTTTGAGGTGCGTTCGCTCCAATCTTTTAAAATGATAAAATAACTTGCAGTATTTGTCTTATTGACACCTTCAAGCAGGCTATATCCCGTGATAGAAATAATGTCTTTAACAGCCGAGTTTTCTTTTGAAATTTGTTCAACTTGTTTTGTAACAACAGATGTTCTCGGGATGCTTGCGCCATCTGGTAAGATAGCAACTGCCATTACATAGCCTTGATCTTCTGATGGTACAAAACTTGTAGGAATGATTCTAGAAAGTATCACGATAAATAAAATCAGAAGACCAAATAAGCTCAAACTAAGAGCTGTTTTTAAGATTAGCCAGTTGACACCCTTAACATAAAAATTTGTCACGTTATTTAAATTACGATTAAACCAAAGAGCAAACCTTGAAGGATTATGATCTTTCTTAAGTAGTAATGTAGCAAGAGCTGGACTTAGAGTTAAAGCTACAAGCCCTGAAATAACAACAGAAATTACAATTGTTACAGCAAACTGCTTATAAAGCTGTCCTGTAATTCCACCAAGTAATGTAACTGGCAAAAATACAGCTAAAAGAACAAAAACAATTGCAATAATTGGGCCTGTTACTTCGAGCATAGCCTTTTTAGATGCTTCTTTAGGAGATAACCCAAGTTCACGCATATTGCGTTCCACGTTTTCAATAACAACGATAGCATCATCAACAACAATACCAATACTTAGTATCATTGCAAAAAGGGTGAGTGAGTTGATGGATAATCCAAAAAAATACATGCCGGTAAATGTCCCAACGATAGAGACAATCATGGCAACCATCGGGATGATTGTAGAACGCATGCTTTGTAAAAAGATAAACACGATAATGACTACAAGAATGGCAGCTTCAAATATAGTCTTTACAACTTCATGAATAGAGGCGTCAACAAATTTTGTGACGTTGTAAGGAATGGAAAATTCAAGACCTGAAGGAAATTTTTTTTGAAGTTCAACCATTGTTTTTTTTACATTTTCAGCAACCTGTAGCGCATTTGCCCCATATTGTTGACTAACAGAAATTAAAGTTGTTGTTTTTCCATTCAGTTGCCCGATCACATCATAATTTTGTGCTCCAAGTTCAGCCCTTCCAACACTACTTAGCAAAATTGTAGAACCATCAGCATTAGCCCTTAAGATAATTTGTTCAAATTCGTGAGGATCTGTAAATCTTCCTTGAGCTGTCACAGGAAGCGTCAATTCAACAGGCGATGCTGTTGGTTCCTGACCTATCTGACCGACAGCATATTGAGAGTTTTGTTCTTGAATTGCTTTTGCAATGTCACCAACCGTGATTCCAAGTTGTGCCATGCGATCTGGCTTTAACCAAATACGCATCGAATAATCTTTAGCGCCAAGAACTGCAACTTCACTTACACCTTTAATTCTTTTAAGCTCATCAACGACGTTAATACTAGCGTAATTACTTGTAAAAATTTCATTGTAACGGTCGGTTTCTGATTGTATGGCAACAATCAAAAGAAAAGCAGATGATTGTTTTTTAACCTCTAAACCTTGCCTTTGAACTTCAAGTGGTAATATTGGCATAACAAGGTTGACTTTATTTTGTACATCAATTTGGGCTTTATCAATATCAGTTCCGATTTCAAAAAAAACATTCAAGCTAACAGTACCAGCAGATGTACTTTGTGAAAACATGTAAATCATGTTTTCAACTCCGTTAATTTGCTGTTCAAGTGGTGCTGCGACTGTTTCTGAGATCGTCTCAGCACTAGCTCCAGGATATGCTGCAGTAATTAAAATTTGAGGGGGAGTGATGCTTGGATATTGCTCAACTGGTAAATTAAGCATGCTGAGTAAACCTATGAGTGTGATAATGATAGAGATCACACTTGCAAAAACAGGCCTATCTATAAAAAAATTCGAAATCATTTATATCTTCATTTGGTTGATAATTTTAACTGGAGTGCCTGGGGCCACCTTATTAACGCCATCAACGATGACAACATCACCCTGAGTTAATCCAGATAGTATAATCCAATTAGTACCGATCCAATCACCAGCTGTAATATCTCGAATTTCAGCTTTACCATCGTTGACAACATACACAAACATCCCATTTTTACCTTCAAGAACAGCTTTTTGAGGTATCGCAATGGCATCGGGTCTTATAGCTCCAAGAACATTTACGCGAACAAATTGACCTGGCATCAGCACATTCCCCGGGTTTGGAAGCGCAGCTCTTATCCTAAGTGTACCTGTTTTTTGATCAATTGTAGGGGAGGAAAAATTAACTCTTCCCTTATACGGAAAAATAGAACCATCTGCTAAAATGAGCTCAATTTCTAGTTCCCGATGTTTTGGAAATACAAGTTGATGATTAGCTTCTGCATTTTTTGATTTTAAAAGATCATTTTCTGAAACACTAAAATAAACCCAGATAGGATCAACAACAGATACGGTAGTTAACAAACCTTGCGTGCCAGGTGAAATAAGAGCGCCTTCCTTAAATTTTGTATCGGAAGTAAGCCCGGAAATTGGTGATTTTATTGTTGTATAACTTAAATCAAGTTCTGCCTGCATGAGTTTAGCTTTTGCTGACTGAACTTCTGCCTTTGCTGATAATTCATCAGAAATTGCATTATCTAAATCTTTTCTACTTGCAGCTTTTTCTTTAAAAAGTGGCTCAAGACGCTCTTTTGTTTTTTTTGCATTCCAAAGAATAGCCTTCTGTTTTGATAGAGCACCTTTTGCATTCTCAAGAGATGCCTCGTAAGGCTTTTTATCGAGATAGTAAAGATCATCTCCAGCATTTACAAATTCACCTTCTTTATAAACGACCTTTTCAAGGTAGCCCTCAACCCTTGCCCTTATTTCAACTTCATGAGAGCTTTGTATAAATCCAACAAAAGTAAAAATAGCAGGAATAGTAGCCCGAACTATGGTTTCAGTTTTAACATCAATAACCCTTGGCTGTTTATTTGCAGTTTCTTTTGAGCTGCAGGAAAAAAGGATTAGTAGAATAAAAAATTTAAAGTATCTGGATAGTCGTAATGCCAATTTAAAAACTCCCGTCAATGGAAATTTTTAAAATAATGATTTGATCCTAATTAAACAATAAAAAACTGGTTTCTGTCCTATTATTCTTTTGGATTATTCTAACCTGAAATTAGGTTTTAAAAAATATTTTGATAAAACCTTAATTGATTCTTGCATAAAAATCATGTCCTGTTTATTAAATATTTTTTTAAAACAAATGTTAAAAATAATAACATTTAAAGAGGATTTTCATGCAAGAAATTAGCCAAGATTATAAAGCTACTCTTAATTATCGAGAGTTTAATGAAGATAAAGTTTTAGAGGGCACAAAAGAGATTCAATTTATCGCAAAAGAGACATTTAAAAAAAACGGCCATTTATAAAATCAAAAAAGATAGCTGAAGTAATTACTAGAATCTTTAATTTGGCTATTAACAAAGCATTTGATAATCTTACTATATAAACTTTAAAAGGAGCCTTAAAAATGATTTCAACACAAATTAATGATTATTCTCATTTAGATTTTTTACAAACAAAACAATTACCAGAAATCTTGCAAAGTAAGATTGAGATATACAGTAAAAAAGAGGCTCTTTACAAACTTGCAGCATATCCTACTTGCCTAACAGGGGTGTTTGCTCAATCCTGTTTATTCATCAACCCTTTTTATTCTATAGCTACAGTTCCAGCCTTGATTTTAGGATATTCTTATTCTGTTGATGCCGATGAAGCAAACTGCTTTAAAAGTAATGCAGAATTACTTTTAGCAAAACTTAAAGACATCTCACATTTTTATAGGGCATTTAAAGAATTTGAGATAAGCCCGGAAGATGAAAAAGTCAAAAAATTATTCGATCAATTTTCTAAGTTAAATGCAGATATTAAATGGATAAAATTTATAAAACAGCATCAACTCATCCACCCGGCAGATTTAATCTTATTTGAATCAACCGGAATAGTTTTTTTGATGGATGCAATCTCAAATTTTCTAAAAACAAAAAAAATTAATTCTACTATTTCTAAAAATTGGGAACAGCTTTTAAAATTACCCCTACACGAAATTGAAAAGGCAGTTGAGCCATGGAAAACAATTGACAAATTCAATCCTGTTTTTGAAGCTTATCGTAATTTTTTTAACAATCGTAAAAATTTAAATTCTATTGATTTTGCTAACACGATTGGTGCGATTTTTGAAGATGTGGTTCTAAAATCGATCAATAACAATTTGGTTTAAAAGAAAGTGTTCATATCTCTTTGCACATAAGATAATTCCTGTGCTACACTTTAAAAGAATCTACAAAAATAAAGGATTTAAACACATGGCCGAAAATCAAGAAGCTTTTAAAGAATTAACCTACGAGCAATTTGAAGAATTAAAACATTCAAGTTACCTTATTGATACAAGACAACCTGAAATTTTTGCTAGCTGTTACATTAAAAATTCTATTAATATACCGGGAGGTGGATCTTTTGGATCATGGGCGGCTATGGTCATTCCGAATGATCAACCTTTAATTTTAATTGTAGAAAATCAGGACACTGTACTTGAAACAATCGAGCTTTTATCGCTTGTTGGTTTAAGAAATATTATAGGCTTTGTTGTATGGACAAGAAAATTATCCAATGAAATGGACTCTCTTGAATTACTTCCGCCAAAAGAGTTGAGCATCACAAAAAATGTGTTTATCGTCGATGTCAGAACTTTAGCTGAATGGAATTTTGGACATATTCAATTAGCTCACCATATGGAGCTTGCTAATTTTAATGATTTAATTAAAAATATTCCGGCAGATCAAAAAATTGCCTTAATTTGCGGAAGTGGATTTCGCGCATCAATTGCAGCCTCTATTTTGCAAAGCCGAGGATACAAAGATGTCGCAAATGTCCAAGGTGGAATGCAAGCATGGAAAAAATCAAATTTACCGATAGTTTCATTAATTCCTTAAATATCATTGCTTAAGAACATAAAAGATTGATAGAATAGATAATTAAATTTGGAGTTATTCATGAAAAAAGCCGCAAAAGATTTATTGATAGGTGCTCATACCTCAGCTGCTGGTGGCGTTTATAATGCCCTTTTAGAAGGTGCTGAAATAGGCGCTACAACAATCCAGCTTTTCACAAGCAATCAAAGGCAGTGGGCATCAAAACCTCTACCAAAAGAAACGCTTTTACTTTGGACGCAAATTCGTGAACGGACTGGCATAAAAGAGATCATGAGCCATAATAGTTATCTAACCAATCTTGGTGGTACAGAACCTGAAAATCTGGAAAAAAGTATTAAGGCATTTAGGCAGGAAATTGAGCGTTGTACTGAGCTTGGAATTACATATCTTAATTTTCACCCTGGTGCTGCTTTAAAAAATGATCCTCAGGAATGTTTAGATATTATCTGTGATAGTTTATTGACTTTTGAAGATATTATTGTAAATAGCCCGACAAGACTTGTTTTAGAGGCAACTGCAGGGCAAGGGTCAGCTCTTGGGGCTCGTTTTGAAGAACTTAGTTATATCATAGAAAGAGTTAAGCATAAAATCAGGGTTGGAGTATGTATCGACACATGTCACATTTTCGCAGCTGGGTATGATATTCGCACTAAAGAGGGATGGGATAAGACACTTAATGAATTTGACAAAGTTGTTGGTTTATCTAATCTTTATGGATTTCATGTTAATGACTCACTAAAGGCTCTTGGTTCTAGAGTTGATAGGCATGCAGCTTTAGGCGAGGGGTTGATTGGTATAGAGAGCTTTAAAGTGTTGATGACAGATCCTCGAACAAGAGAAATCCCTAAGTATTTGGAAACTCCAGGAGGACCTGAACTTTGGAAAAAAGAGATTCAAATGTTAAGGGAATTTGCTGCAATCTAATATAAGTTGTCAGGAAGTGGCAACTCTTGCTAATATGTACCTTCAAGAAATTTGAGGTAAGTTTATGCGTATTAGGATTAAAGATTTAAAACAAAAAACAGAGGGCCTGTCATTAAAAGTCGGATCGGAAATTACTGTAAAGGGATGGGTTCGTACTGTTAGGAACCAAAAAACCTTTTCATTCATAGAAATTAATGATGGCTCAACACTTTCAAATTTTCAAATAGTTGCAAACCCTGATTTACCACATTATAATACGTTGACAAACGATCTCTCAACGGGAGTATCAGTTGCGGTTACTGGTACTTTAGTAACAAGTCCTGGGGAAAAGCAAGATCTTGAATTACATGCAAATAAAATTGAAGTGATTGGGGAGTGCGATCCTGAAACTTACCCGCTTCAAAAAAAACGTCATTCTTTTGAATTCTTAAGAACAATAGCCCATTTACGTCCAAGAACAAATACAATCGGTGCTGTTGCAAGAATACGAAATGCGCTTGCCTTTGCAACGCATAAGTTTTTTCAGGAAAACGGATTTCTTTATTTAAATGCCCCGATCATTACAGGTTCTGACTGTGAGGGTGCAGGAGAGATGTTTCGTGTTACAACATTAGATGTTGAGAAACCACCAAGAGGAGAAAGTGGTAAAGTTGATTATTCACAAGATTTCTTTGCAAAACCTACTTTTTTAACAGTTTCAGGACAGCTTGAGGGTGAAATTTATGCTTCTGCACTGTCAGATGTTTATACATTTGGCCCAACATTTAGAGCAGAAAATTCGAATACCTCAAGGCATTTGGCAGAATTTTGGATGATAGAGCCTGAAATGGCTTTTGCAGATATTAATGACAACATGGACAATGCTGAAAGCTATTTAAAGTACGTTATTAAATATGCAATGGAAAATTGCCCGGAAGATATGCATTTTTTTGATAAATATGTGTCACCAGGTCTTTTAGAGCGTTTGAAATTAATAGTCGATACATCGTTTGAAAGAGCTACTTATTCATATGCTGTTCGTATTTTGGAAAAATCTAATAAAACATTTGACTACCCTGTGAAATGGGGCCTAGATTTACAATCGGAGCATGAGCGGTTTTTGGCGGAAGAATTTTTTGGAAAACCTGTGATTATTACTGATTACCCAAAAGAAATTAAATCTTTTTATATGCGTGCTAACGAAGATGGAAAAACTGTTGCTGCCATGGATGTTCTTCTACCAAAAATCGGCGAAATTATCGGAGGCAGCCAGCGTGAAGAGCGTTACGGTCACTTGGAAAGAAAAATTAAAGAGAGCGGCTTAAATATTGAAGATTATTGGTGGTATTTGGAGTTAAGAAAATATGGCTCTGTGCCGCATGCTGGTTACGGAGTTGGTTTTGAGCGTTTGGTCCAATTTGTTTCAGGCATGGAAAATATCCGCGATGTCATTCCATTCCCAAGATACCCGGGTAAAGCTGAATTCTAATTGTAGCCTGCGTTCGTTTGTAGCTTAAGGTTTAGCCTTCGTTCGTTTGTAGCGTAGGCTTTAGCCTGCGTTTTTTAGCGTCTTCTGTAGCTTAAGGTTTAGCCTTCGTTCGTTTGTAGCTTAAGGGTTAGCCTGCGTTCGTTTTTGCTCTCTGTAGCGTAGGCTTTAGCCTGCGTTTTTGAGCGTCTTCCGTAGCTTAAGGGTTAGCCTTCGTTCGTTTGTAGCGTAGGCTTTAGCCTGCGTTTTTTAGCGTCTTCTGTAGCTTAAGGTTTAGCCTGCGTTCGTTTTTGAGGGATTTATCTCTCAACCATTAATTATCGAGCTTCATATGCACCTATAATTCCTCAAAAACGAACGCAGGCTAAAGCCTACGCTACGAACGCAGGCTAAAGCCTACGCTACGAACGCAGGCTAAAGCCTACGCTACGAACGCAGGCTAAAGCCTACGCTACGAACGCGGGCTAAAGTATGCGTTCCTAGGGTAGGCTAAAGCCTCAAGCTAGGAACGCAGGCTAAAGCCTCAAGCTACGAACGCAGGCTAAAGCCTCAAGCTACAGAAGCTACAAATAAACTCAAACTTCACCTGTTTATTTCCCCTTTTCCCATTTGAAATCAGATTTTTCTATATGATTCACACAATCTATTATCGTATACCTACTAGATTGATTGGGATCGCACATCCTTTGAAGTAATAAAATAGCTTCAGGAGAACAAGTCTCTAGAAGAATATCTGTATAGAATTCTAATGAGAAATCAGGATAATCATCGGTTTCAGCATCTTTTAGGTAAGGAGGGTTACCGGTTAGAATATTGTAAAATGATGCTCCAAGTTGATAAACATCAACGCTTTTAAGTTGTTTGCAATCAAACGTTAATGCTTTTGGATTAAATGGAGTAAAAATAGGCGTGTGCTCGTGAATTTGAAATTCTTCATTCATGTCTGTTGCTTGGCGAATGCTACCCATATCACCAAAACAAAGCTGATAAACATCATTGCTGTCAATTTCAGTAAAAATATTTTCAGGTTTAATATCATTATGAAATAGGTCTTGTTTATGTAATTCGTACAAAGCGTAAATAAGAGCTGTAAATCCATGGCTAAAAGATTCAAGCCTTAAATTGAAAGAAATCATATTTGATGCTTCATACAAATCGCCTATGTTAAAATAATACCCAACATGACAAAATTGCTTATAATTAGATTCCGTCTTGTATGAGAAATAAGGAGGGGGCTGGATATTTGCTATTAATTTTATATTATAAAGCATATGTAAATTGCTAAATTCCGTTTTGACATCGTGATAAGCATCGTAAATCATAAATTCAAAATTACCATTATCTGGATTGTAGTCAATCCTGGACTCTTTTATGGCAGCTATATTACCCATTGAAATATTATCAACTTTATAAACAACACCAAAAGTACCAAAGGCTATTTTATCTTTTTTAGTCTCATTGATAAGAAAATATCGCCCATTCTCTGAGGCAGATGCCATGATATCATACATGTTTTCTAATGAATATTTACGGATTTGTTTAAATGTAAGATCGAGCGCAAAAACAGCAGGAAGCTTATTAAATTGTAATTGGTCATGAAAAATCCGAACTATTTTCATTAAAGTACTTTTTAAAATCTTTGGAAAATCC